>FSSH01000086.1_pt1 | contig 100522 bp, 95 predicted proteins | sample 1166101 | NCBI WGS metagenome assembly FSSH01 (sample SAMEA32972668, study PRJEB13176) | freshwater metagenome | biome: Drinking water system; feature: Biomass in drinking water that filtered by 0.45 um membrane; material: drinking water | place: USA | collected 2012-12-20 | depth 0 m | reverse complement strand
TGTTCGCCAGCTACCGCCATGCCCGCGAGATCATCAGCGCATGGCGGGAGGATTACAACCAGCACCGACCACATACGAGCCTCGACGGGCTCACACCATCGGAATATGCAATCCGGGCCAAACAGGCCCAAAACATGAACAGGGCTAACTTATAATCGCGGACAATCTGGGGAGCAGGTCAGCGTTTGATCACGTCGGGGAGATGCGCAGTAAGACCGGCATCGACAGCGACCGCTTCAAGCACCACAGCTGAAGCCAGATGAAAGGTAGGTTCGCGCCGTATTGGCGCCCGCCCGCACCGTAAGGGGGCCTCTCGGAACGCCGACAGGGGGGCTCGGTTCGGCGCCTATTCCCATTTGCCCACCTTATCACTTGGCAGCAGGCCAAAATCTATCGACGGCGGTAAAACCGAGAGTTGCAATTGCAGAGCCGCTCGCCGATAGGGGGCCCCAGACGACGGACGTTGGAAATCATCGACCATGATTTATTTAGGTGTGAGCGATATTTCGACGACCTAGCCGAACATGACGGGTACCCAAATATCCGGCGTGGGATGGTATTTTCGAGGGCATAATGCATAATATCGTTGCGGATTCTCGTACGGCAGGGTTCCGGCCGGCTGTGCTCGTTAGGCTGCGTACCGCACTGCCCGCTTGGGTCAGTCCACTTTTCGTCGCGACCGTAGCGATCCCCACACTGGTAGCGATCATTTATTTCGGCTTGATCGCGTCTGACTTATATGTATCCGAATCGCGTTTCATCGTTCGAACCCAAGGAAAACAAGCGCCGACCGGCCTTGCGTCTCTTTTGGCGGGAGCGGACGGAGGCACTCTTGGTGGTAGCGCGATGGGTGCCGTCGCAGAATACGCCCTTTCTCGCGATGCGATGGAGGCACTCGATAAGGATGGACGCTTGGTCGCTGCGTTTACCCGCCCCGAAATCGATGGTATTAATCGGCTGTCTCCGTTCGGGGGGAGTCCGACGAGGGAAGACTTGTTCAGGTATTTCACTAACCATGTCGCCATCTCCCAAGATAGCCAGTCTTCGATCACCAAGCTAGTCGTAAAGGCCTATCGTCCTGAAGATGCGCAGTGGATCAACTCGCGACTTTTAGAGCTGGGTGAATCGCTGGTAAACCGATTAAACGGACGCAGCCGAACGGATCTGGTGCGCTATGCTCAGCAGGAAGTCGATGAAGCAAAGCGGCAGGCGCGCCTCGCCGCGTTCTCGCTCGCCGCTTTTCGCAACCGCCAGTCAGTAATTGATCCAGAAAAGCAGGCAAGCATCTCATTACAAATGATTTCTAAACTACAAGACGAAGTAATTCTCAATCGCACCCAGCTTGTCCAGCTTCAAGCCTTCACCCCGGCTAACCCTCAGGTTCCAGTTCTGATCTCTAGAATTTCATCACTTGATCGACAGATCAGGGATGAATTGGGAAAGGTAGCCGGGGGCCGTAGTTCACTTGCCGCCAAATCAATGCAGTATACCTATCTCTCCGTTGAAGCCGAGTATGCGGAGAAACTTCTGGCTAATGCTCTGATTACCTTACAGAATGCAAATAACGATGCCCGTCGCCAACAGGCCTATGTCGAGCGCATAGTTCGGCCTAATCGGCCTGATAAGGCGTTGGAACCGCGGAGGCTTAGAGGAGTATTTTCCGTCTTCGCACTTGGGCTGGCGGCATGGGGTGTTCTAAGTCTACTATTTTCAGCAATGCGTGAACACGACCTTTGAGTACCAAGCCGGAAACTGCTGATTACCGACGTACGCGTACGTTGGCGCGAGCATGGCGAGTGCAACGCCGGGTAATAAGTGCGCTTTTCGTCCGAGAGATTCTCACGCGTTTCGGGCGTCATAACATCGGTTTTTTATGGTTATTCGTTGAACCAATGTTATTCACGATTGGCGTAACGTTGTTATGGACTGCCTTCAAGTCTACGCATGGTTCTGACCTACCTATCACGGCCTTTGCTGTTTCCGGTTATTCCAGCGTGCTGTTGTGGCGCAACATGCCCAGTCGATGCATTCTTGCCATCGAACCAAATCTGTCATTGCTTTATCACCGACAAGTGAAAGTTATAGATATATTTTCGGCCCGACTGCTCGTCGAAGCAGGCGGTGCTACGCTTTCGTTTGTTATTCTAACGTTATTTTTCAGCTTCATGGGTTGGATGAGCCTGCCAGTTGACGTGTTGAAGGTCATTTGGGGATGGATCATGTTGGCCTGGTTCGGTGCCTCGCTTGCGATTTTCCTAGGTGCTCTCGCCGAAGAAACGGAGTTCGTTGAGAAGCTTTGGCATCCTATATCGTATTTTTTGCTGCCGGTGTCGGGAGCTGCATATGTAGTCGATGCTCTGCCACCCGATTTCCAGAGAATCGTTTTAATTCTGCCGCTCGTGCATGGAGTGGAGTTAGTGCGAGAGGGTTTCTTTGGATCGCAGATACGGGCGCATTATGACATGGGTTACCTGACGGCAATCAATCTCGGATTGAGCTTAATAGCACTTGCAATGACTCGTCGCGTCAGTCGCAAGGTAATTCCCGAATGATTATGGTTAAAAGCGTCAGTAAATCGTATTCGACCCGTGGAGGATTGGTTCCGGTTCTCAAAGATGTCAGTTTTTCGGTCGGTCGTGGTGAGAAGATTGCTATTCTGGGACGAAATGGTGCCGGAAAATCCACACTCGTGCGACTTATTAGTGGCGCCGAACGCCCTACTTCGGGCGAAATATGGAGCGACATGACCGTTAGCTGGCCGCTTGCATTTGGCGGCGCATTTCAAGGGTCACTGACAGGCCTCGACAATATGCGCTTTATATGCCGGATTTATGGGCTCGATTGGAAGTCCCGAGTAGCGTTCGTTGAAGAGTTTAGCGAACTGGGTGCCTATTTGAAGGAACCCGTGCGCAGCTACAGCTCTGGAATGCGTGCTCGGCTCGCTTTCGCAATTTCAATGGTCGTTGAGTTTGAATGTTTTTTGATCGACGAAATCGTCGCTGTCGGTGATGCCCGCTTTCATCAGAAGTGCCACGTCGAACTTTTCGAACGTCGTGCAGATCGAGCAATGATTATCGTTTCGCATGATGCACCGTATATCCGCGATCATTGTAAACGAGTCGGCGTTCTTCACGATGGGCGTTTGAATATGTTTGACGATATTGATGAGGGCTACAATTATTATCAGGACGTCTATCGTGTTGGATAAGGAGGTGCCTCCTTTGGCGGTCAAGTTGCGACCCAGTTTGTCACGTTATGATCGCCCCGCCTTCTCGCTTAGCGAGTTGATGAGTGCCGAGGGCGGTGACTTTGTTCATTTCGCTTGGTGGACTATTGTAGGAGAAAGAATCGCGTTAGAGGATTTTCTGCGTTTGGTTAAAGTCCTGAGCGCTCATGGAAAGTTATCGGTCCTTATTGAACTTCAGAGACTTTCAAGGTCGGGTGACGACATTCCGACCATTGAAGGTCTTTCCCAACTCATTCTTTTGGAACGTCGTGCAGCAGTGCCGATAGTAGGACCTTTGTTAGCCAGGTTAACTGTATTGCAAGACACTAGTCTAGGCCGAGCTTTTTCGTTTTTTCCTATGAAACGGTCACCGCGCTGGGTCAACTGGACGAGTCGACGGATTAAAAGCATGCTCGTTCGTATGGGGTCTAAGATTCGGCTGCCTACTCATACTCAATTTCGTAAGTCACTCGGCGTCAGGCATGCGCCACCAGACCAGAAACTTTCGCCTGAGGCGGTTGATATTTACTATCAATTGTGTTCCGCAATAGATTCTGTTGAAGGGCGTTGACGGGTGCGTCTCTTGATGGACCTCCAAGGCTTGCAAAACGGAAGCCGTGACCGTGGCATTGGCCGATACGTTGGCGCCTTAGCTCGTGGCTTACTTCGAAATGCAGGTTCCCATGACATTCATTTCATTCTAAACGGCCTGTTTGCCGACCAAGTTGAACCCGTAATTACGTCGTTCGACGATTTTGCAACGCGCGATAAGTTTCATATCTTTGAGGGCGTTGGTCCAACAGCGGCGTTGCACGATCCGGATCGCTGGCGACATGCAGCATCTCATATCGCCTACGAAAATTTCGTTGCCAACCTTAATCCGGACGTTCTGCTGATCGGCAGTTTGTTCGAGGGTGGCGCTGATAACAGTGTTGTAACGGTGCCGCCTGCCGAATGCCGCTCTTATCGTGCGGTAGCAATTCTCTACGATCTGATACCCCTTCTGAACCCTGATGAGCACCTTGGTAGCAATGGTGCTCGTCGCTGGTATTTCGGCAAAGTTGAGCAGGCTCGTAATGCCGATCTTCTGATGGCGATCTCCGGGTCAGCTCGCAGTGAGGGGATTACGAATCTACCAAGTGACGCTGACCATGTCATTGAAATTGGAGCGGCTGCTGCTGATCATTTTGCAGAGCTCGATCTTGATGAGCTTCGCACGGGGGTGTTGGCAAGAACGGTCCTGAACTATCATGCGATTGATAAGCCATATCTGATGCACGTTAGTGCTCATGATCCTCGTAAGAACTTCGAAGGCCTGATTGACGCATTTGCTCGCTTGCCCTTGGCGCTGAGGCGGGCATACCAACTCGTCTTGGTGTGTCGCCTTTCCCGCCAAGGGTTGGCTCGCCTACGGATGGTCATTGCTCGGAATGGATTGGATGAGAGCGACGTAGTGCTTACTGGACATGTGCCTGACGATGAACTTCAAATCCTGTATGCAAATTGCAAATTATTTGTGTTTCCTTCGTTTCATGAAGGATTTGGCCTACCCGTTATAGAGGCGATGTGGTGTGGGGCGCCGGCCGTGGGATCATGCCTGTCGAGCGTGCCGGAGGTCATCGGCTTGGCCCGCGCACTTTTCGACCCGAACGAAATTGATCAGATGGTGGCGGTTATCACCAGAGCGCTTACTGATTCATGTTTTCGCGCGGATCTTCTCGCCCATGGCGCACGCCACGCCCGTTCGTTCAGCTGGGACAAGGTTGCACAAAAGGCAATGGCAGGTATGACTCGCTTACAGTCCTTCTCCGGCGAGCTACACGTCAGGCGACACGACATCAAAAGCACCATCGACCGTGTCGCTGCGATCGACTACTGGCCGGGCCCATCCGACACGGATCTGATGTTGCTCGCCCACGCACTGGACCAAAACAGCCAACAAACGTGGCTCGATCATCCCAAATCTTCTTCAGAAGTAAGCGCCGAACTATCACAGTGATCATGCACCTCAATGGACAGCCTAATGTAAAAATGCATTGTGTCGACGAATTTTGGATGAATGATCTATGTATCATTGCAATCTGCGACCAAGCTCAATCTAGTCAGGATTACACATGAAGAAAGCGATTATAACAGGTATTACAGGCCAAGACGGTGCTTATCTAGCGCAGGTTTTGTTGGAAAAAGGTTATCTAGTTTATGGTACTTTTCGCCGTACAAGTTCGGTAAACTTTTGGCGAATTGAAGAACTCGGTATCGAACAGCATCCGAATTTGCACCTCATTGAATTTGACCTCACTGACCTCGCTTCATGCATGCGACTGATTGAGCGTTATGAGGCTGATGAAATCTATAATCTCGCTGCGCAAAGTTTCGTGGGCGTATCGTTCGATCAACCTTCTACTACGGCTCAGATCACTGCGCTTGGGCCACTGAATCTGCTAGAAGCAGTGCGGCATGTCAACAGAGCCACGCGGTTCTATCAAGCGAGCACATCCGAAATGTTCGGTAAGGTCCAGGCCGTGCCCCAGGCAGAAGATACACCCTTTTATCCACGAAGCCCTTATGGCGTCGCCAAGCTCTATGGTCATTGGATTACCGTGAATTATCGTGAAAGCTATAATATATTTGCGAGCAGTGGTATTTTATTCAATCATGAAAGCCCGTTGCGCGGTCGCGAATTTGTGACGCGGAAAATAACAGACGGCGTGGCTAAGGTGAAACTTGGTAAGTTGGAGTGCATTGAACTCGGAAATATTGACGCCAAACGAGACTGGGGATTTGCTCGGGAGTATGTAGAGGGTATGTGGTTAATGCTTCAAGCAGAGGAACCGGATACGTTCGTACTTGCAACAAATCGTACTGAAACAGTACGCGATTTCTTAACAATGGCCTTCAGATATGCAGGTATCGAGGTTGCCTATCGTGGCGCTGCCGAGACCGAGGAAGCGGTGGACATCGCCACTGGCCGTGTTGTAATGCGAGTTAATCCACGTTTTTATCGGGTAGCGGAGGTTGATTTGTTGATTGGCGACGCTTCCAAGGCTCGCGATAAACTGGGCTGGGAACCCAACACCACGCTAGATGAACTGTGCCGGATGATGGTAGAAGCAGATCTCCGGCGTAATCAGACTGGCTTTTCCTTTTGATTAGCGTCGGCGCATTGTGTCACGTGTTCTTTTAACAGGTGCTAACGGCTTTGCGGGTCCCTATGTGGCCACCGCTCTGGTCGAGCACGGACATCAAGTGATCGGCACTTGGCGCGCACAAGACGGCCCTACATCCTCGGCCATTTCTGAGTGGGTGGAGGTCGATTTAGTGAACTTGTCAGCAACTGCGGCTGCTGTGGAGGCTGCCCGCGCTGATGCGGTGATCCATCTGGCGGCCATTTCGTTTGTGGGTCACAGTGACGTTAGTGAAATGTACGCCAGCAATGTCCTCGGTACCCGCAACTTACTGGAATCACTTGCTCAAACGGGTATGGCGGGACCAGTTGTCGTAGCATCGAGTGCCAACGTTTATGGGAACCGCCAGACTGGTAGACTGGTTGAGAGTTTAAAGCCTGACCCGCGTAGTGATTATGCCATGTCAAAATTGGTATGTGAGCATTTGGCATCCATGTATAGCAATCGCTTGTCCACGGTAATCGTCCGGCCTTTTAATTATACTGGTGTAGGACAAGGTAAGCAGTTTTTGATTCCGAAGATTATATCGAAAGTGAAGAGCTCGGAGGCGGAGGTTTTTCTCGGAAATATTGAGGTCGCTCGGGATTTTAGTGATGTTCGATTTGTTGCTGAATCTTTGAGCCGCCTGGTTTCTTGCTCTGAAGCGATAGGTAAGACAATTAATATTTGCTCTGGACATGCAGTAACTATAACTAACGTAATCGACCTCATAAGAATAATATCAGGAATTGACATAATAGTTAAAATAGACCCTTCTCTTGTTCGGTCACAAGAGGTTGAAAAGCTCTGGGGGAGTGATGCTCTTTTACAAAAGCTTATCGGGCCAATTGACTGCCCGCCCCTAGAAGTGACGTTGAGATGGATGTTGAATAACACTTAGGCCGCGTATCAATCTATTTGATTCTAGACTTGTAAGGACGGACCCACCGGCCCATTGAGGCGAGTTTCACCATGGTGTGGAGGTCGGCAGCGGGCTTGTCGTAACGGTTGCCGAAGTGACGAAAGTGCTTAAGCATGCTGGAGAAATGCTCGACCTGATAGCGTTCGCGATAGAGCGTCTTTGACAAGCGGGGTCGCTACTTGCGGCTCGATTTCGCCGAGATGGAGGTCACTGCGCCTTGTGCCTCGATCGCTTCACTGCCTGTCTCCCTCTTGAGGAACAGGCTAACCTCAATCCGAGAACTTTTCAGGGGAGCAGGTCATTCTTCACCCCCTCGTGAAGCGTCTGCGGTGCGCAGCCGATCTTGTCGGCAACCGACACCACGGCCGACCAGCGCGACGGATAATCGCCTTCGTGATCCAATATCATCCGCACCGCACGGGCGCGTACCTCGGGTGAAAACTTGTTCGTTGTCTTGCTCATACAGGCTCCGCCTTCTCAGGAGTTGGAGCCTCCGACAATCCCGGGGCGGTTCAATCAGCCTCGCCGTCGCCTTGGTTGGCCACTGCGCTGCTGAGCGCGGTCAGCACAAATTTCACAGAGGTTGACGTACCAATTGCCTCACACTGATCTATCGACTAGGGGTTTGGACGGTGAACCACCAAGCTTGGCCGACTATGGTCGGCTCGCCCCTTTTTGAATTCTCGGAGCGCGTTTGACCGATGTCAGATTTAAAAGCCAAAATCTTTGCTGCTATTGCTGAACTTGCAGATAATGACGGGGTAGAGATAACTGACAGTACACATCTTCTGGGTGATGGCAGTGTTCTTGATTCCATGAAGGTCGTGACGTTATGCATTTTGCTTGAAGATTTCGCTGCTGAACTTGATTTCGATTTTGACTGGACGTCAGATGCTGCAATGTCCCGATCACGAAGTATGTTTCGCACCGCCGGGACGTTAGTTGCAGAGTTTTTAAATCAACAGAAAGCTTCGACGTGATAATCGTTACGGGCGCGAGCCGCGGCCTAGGCCGCGCCGTATGCGATCGCCTGATCGACACCGGCTTACAAGTTTTTGGTTTAGCACGAAATATCGATGGTTTGCCGTTTCCCGCAATGGCCTGTGACGTAGGCAACCACGACGACGTCAAAGCGGTCGCTCGCGAATTACGCAAGCAGAAGGCCAACGTGACTGGTTTAATCAACGTAGCCGGGGTGGCCGCGATGAATTTGGCAGTTACTACTCCCCAGGCAACCGTAGAAAAGGTAATACGCATCAACCTAATTGGTACAATTTATTGTTGTCAGCTTTTAGCGCCTTTGATGTTACGTAACGCCAACGGGTCGATCATTAACTTTTCAACAATTGCCGTTTCGCTCGGGCTAAAAGGCGAATCAATTTATGTCGCGTCTAAATCCGGAGTTGAGGGATTCAGCCGAAGTTTTGCACGCGAAATGGCTGATTTCGGTGTAAAGGTCAATTGCATTGCGCCTGGCCCAATTGACACTGCCCTGCTGCGCGGTATTTCTAGCGAACAGATCAATAAAATTGTCGCACAGCAAATTATACAGAAGCAATATACTCCTGATGCGGTCTGTGACATAGTTGAATTACTACTCGATCCGCGCAGTACCGCGATCACAGGCGAAGTATTGAATGTTGGTGGGGCATGATGTCGGTACTTGAGCAGCTCGCACATATTTGGAATAAGATTGATTATCCTTTTTTGATTTACAGGGGCGGCGAACTCCGCTTTGCTGACATTGCTGATAGTAACACAGTTGATCTTTCAGATGTGCAGGCGGGCGATGTGGTTGCGTTGATCGGGGATTTTAATTCCCGGTCGATTCAGACGCTGCTAAAGTTAATAGATCGGCAGGCAGTGCTCGTGCCGCTGACTGTCGACACCCGAGGCCAGCATGATTATTTTTTTGAGGCCGCACATGTCGACATAGTGATCGACGGAGATAATATTCGGCGCATCCCGCGGGATGGTACGCATATTCTAATCCAACAATTACGCGATCAACAACACTCTGGCTTAGTCTTGTTTTCGACCGGAACTACCGGGCGCCCAAAGGCCATATTACACGATATGACGCTATTCTTGCAGCGTTTTAAAACCCCACGTCCGACTCAACGCACGATAAATTTCTTGTTATTTGATCATATCGGGGGCATCAATACACTGTTGCACACTTTGTTTAACAAAGGTGTAGTGATTGCACCGGAGGCGCGGACTGTTGATTCCATTTTGGGAACCATCGCCGAGTTTCAAGTGGAAGTGCTGCCAACAACGCCCACATTCCTCCGCATGATGCTAATCAGTGGTGCCGTGCCAGATCGCGTGCCGCCCTGCCTGAAACTGATTACCTACGGCACAGAGCGCATGGATCAGCCTACGCTTAATCAGTTATGCGATTTGCTACCGGATGTGGACTTTCGCCAGACGTTCGGCATGTCGGAACTCGGAATCGTGCGCGTAAAATCTGAAGCGCGCAACAGCTTGTTTATGAAGATAGGCGGCGAGGGCGTTGAAACAAAAGTGGTTGATAAGGTCCTCAAAATTCGATCTCAAACCCGAATGTTGGGCTATTTAAATGCAGATTCTCCTTTTGACGCAGACGGTTGGTACGACACCAAGGATGTCGTCGAAACCAAGGGAGATTGTTACAAGGTAATCGGGCGGATTGGTGAAGTCATCAATGTTGGCGGTTTGAAGTTCATGGCATCCGAAGTTGAGCGCGTAGCAATAGACTTTCCTGGTGTCGCGCTAGTAAAGGCCGAGCCGCGTGCTAATCCGATTACCGGCCAGCACGTTGAATTGCTGGTACAGCCAATTGAGGGAATGGAAGTTGACCATAAGGCGCTAGTAACGTTCTTAGCAGATCGTTTACCCGCTCATATGGTACCGCGTCGCGTCAAAGTAGAGAACGTGCCGGTCGGGCACCGTTTCAAACGCGCTTAATGGATAAAGTAATCTTTTTCGGCTCGGGCGGCGTTGCGCGCGAAGTGACGTCCTGGGCACAGACAATGGTTAAAATCATTGGCTATGCTACTCTGGATTCCGATGAACATAGCCGTTTTGGCCTTCCGGGAGTTGCATTTCCAGATGATGTGACGCCCGCGCAGGCCGGCACCGATCTCGCGGTGATTGCTATCGGGTTGCCTAGGGTTCGACGGCGGCTGGGTGAACGATTGGCGGTAGCTGGGTTTCGCTTCAAGACACTGATCCATCAGAGCGCGTTTGTGGCCCAGAGCGCCGTTATCGGTGAAGGTAGTGTCGTGTGTCCGCTGGTGAATATTTCTTCCAATGTGACTCTTGGACGCCTTAACTATATCAATTTCTGCGTTGGCATCGGGCATGACGCGGTCATCGCGGATAATGTTCAGGTTAACCCCGGCGTTCAGATCGGTGGGTTCGCGACAATAGGCGAAGGAGCGCTCATTGGTTCAGGCGCTACGTTACGTGAGGGCATAAACATCGGTGACCGTGCAACCGTCGCTTCAGGATCTGTCGTTTTTGCTAACGTACGCTCTGATGTTACTGTGCTCGGCAATCCAGCCAAACGTATGCGAATGTTTGAGAATTAGGCCGTGAACTCATAAACGGGTTTCCCAAAGCGGTGCAGATTTGATTGAAGGCTTTCGGAAGGAAGCCTGAGTTGAGCTGCAATAATCTGCCCTTGGCTGAACCTGCTTGCCTTCATCGTCCGACGCCCTTGATGGGCCGGACTCTACTCATAGGTGGAGGATCGTCGGGGCTCAGACCAGGCTCTCATTACGCTGAGATACCGGACAGTGGTAACTTACCTGATAGCATATGAGGACGGTTAGATTTGTCGTTCAGTTTGACATGGGGGGAGCACCATTGCGAATTATGGTTACGGGAGGGGCTGGATTTATTGGGGCCACACTGGTTCGGCACATCGTTAGCCAATCTGGTTGTCAAGTTCTCAATTTTGATAAGCTTACATATGCCAGCGGGCTTGAATCGCTATCTACTGTTGTTCCAAGCCAGCGCTACAGCTTTGTGCAAGGCGATATCAATGACGCAGCCGCCGTTGCCCGGACGATTGTCGACTTTCGCCCACAGGTGATTGCCCACTTGGCCGCCGAAACTCATGTTGACCGCTCAATCGACGCTCCTGGCGTGTTCGTGAAAACTAATATCGTCGGAACGTTTACATTGCTGGAGCAGGCGCTCGGCTATTTCAGGTCGCTCAATGGGCGAGAACAGGCGCAATTCCGTTTCCATCACATCTCGACAGACGAAGTTTACGGGTCGCTTGGCGCGGATGGGCTGTTCACCGAGCAAAGCCGGTATGATCCAAGATCGCCTTATTCTGCGTCGAAAGCGGGATCGGATCACCTTGTGCGGGCCTGGGGCCATAGCTTCGGATTGCCGGTGCTGATCACTAACTGCTCAAACAATTATGGCCCTTATCAATTTCCCGAAAAACTAATCCCCCTGATGATCATTCGCGCGCTCGCCGGGCATTCATTGCCGGTTTACGGCGACGGGTCGCAAATCCGCGATTGGCTCCATGTTGATGATCACGCCGCTGCGCTCCGTCGCGTCATCGACGGTGGCATTCCGGGTGAGACCTATAACATTGGCGGCAATGCCGAACGTCGCAATATCGACGTGGTACGCCAGATTTGCGCTGTGCTCGACAGGGAGCAGCCGTGCGATAACGGACGACCCTATGCCGAACAGATCAGCTTTGTTGCCGATCGCCCAGGGCATGATCAGCGCTATGCAATCGACGCATCGAAAATCGAGCGCGAACTTGGCTGGCGACCGCAGCATGATTTTGCCAGCGGCATCGAGGAGACCGTGCGCTGGTATCTCGACAATCGCGGTTGGTGGCAGGCAATCCTTGACCGGCGTTATGCAACGGAACGGCTGGGCAGGGGGAGCGCATCATGAAGGGCATTATTCTGGCCGGGGGTACCGGCTCGCGGCTGCACCCCATGACCCAAGTCGTGTCGAAGCAGCTGATGCCGATCTACGACAAGCCGATGATTTATTATCCGCTGGCGACACTGATGCTGGCAGGCATCACCGATATTCTGCTGATCTCAACGCCCTTTGATTTGCCGCGCTTTCAGGATCTGCTGGGCGACGGCACCAAGTGGGGCCTTTCAATCAGCTATGCCGTCCAGCCAAGCCCCGATGGTTTGGCCCAAGCCTATATTATCGGAGAAGAATTTATCGCCGGACAACCGTCGGCGCTGATCCTTGGCGACAATGTTTTTTACGGCCACGGCATCGCCCGGCTGTTTTCGCAGGCAATTGACCGGATGCAAGGCGGCTCGGTCTTCGCTTATCATGTCAATGATCCCGAGCGTTACGGCGTGGTGGCATTCGATGCGCAGAATAAGGCGATTAGCGTTGAGGAAAAGCCGCGCCATCCCAAATCAAACTGGGCGCTGACCGGCCTGTATTTCTTTGACGGCCAAGCGCCTGAGATTGCGCGCTCACTTAAGCCGTCCGGCCGTGGGGAGCTCGAAATTACGGACATGATCCGCCATTATCTTGATGCGGGCACCCTGTATGTTGAATCGCTGGGCCGGGGCATTGCTTGGCTTGATACCGGCACACCTGAGGCGTTGCTGGAGGCGGCAGAATTCGTCCGCATTTTGGAAAAGCGCCAGGGGTTCAAAATCGCTTGCCCAGAGGAAATCGCGTTCCGGCTGGGCCTTATCGACCGTGCCGCATTGGAAGCGCTCGCGGCGGCGTATGGCAAAAATGACTATGGGGCCTATTTGCGCGTTACTGCCGCCAGTGAGGGTTCATGGGACCGCCGCACCTTGCGCGCTTAGCATTATCGATTGCGGCAACTGCGGCCGGTTGGGCCAGCGGTGGGCCGGAAATCAAGCCGCGCCGCTGCTTTTTACCAGGCTGTCGATTGCCAGCAGCCGTTCAAGCAGCGCCTCTGCCTGATCAAGCGGGATGGCGTTGGGGCCGTCTGATTTGGCATTGTCAGGGTCTGGGTGCATTTCCATAAACAGTCCCGAAATGCCGACAGCGACCGCCGCGCGCGCCAACGGGGCGACGAATTCGCGCTGACCACCGCTGGTGGCACCCATGCCGCCGGGTAGCTGAACCGAATGTGTTGCGTCAAACACCACGGGGCAGCCCGTCGCGCGCATGATCACCAGCCCGCGCATATCCGACACCAGATTATTATAGCCAAAAGTCGCGCCGCGATCAGTGACCAACAGCGGCGCAGTGGTGCCTGCTTCGGTTGCGGCGGCACGCGCCTTGGCCGTCACATGGATCATGTCGCCGGGGGCCATGAACTGGCCCTTTTTGATGTTGGCCGCCTTGCCACAGGTCGCGACCGCTTCGATCAGATCAGTCTGGCGCGCCAGAAAAGCCGGTGTCTGCAACACATCGACCACGCTGGCGACAGCGGCGACCTGCGCGGTTTCGTGGACATCGGTCAGCACCGGCATGCCGGTTTCGCGCCGCACCTTTTCAAGGATGCGCAGTCCCTCTTCCAGGCCCGGCCCGCGAAACGAACTGCCGGAAGTGCGGTTAGCCTTGTCGAACGAGCTTTTGTAGATCAGCAAAATGCCCAGCCGCTCAGCAATGCCCTTCAGCGTTTCGGCGGTGGACAGCGCCATCGCTTCGCTTTCGATCACGCACGGCCCGGCGATCACGAACAAGGGGTGATCCATGCCCACTGCACGGCCACAAAGCTGGGTTGTCATATCGTTCATGTTCTTCAAATGCCGCGTTGTGCCAGGATAGCCTCGATAAACGGGATATCCTCGGGATTATTGAGCTCCCAAAGGTCATGGCCCGGATCACGCACTTCGACAATGCGTACCGGCTTGCCCGCCTCCAGAAAACGAAGCTGTTCCAGCCCTTCGAGCAATTCGAGCGTGCCGACCGGCAAATCGGCATAGGCGCGCAGTGCTGCCACCCGGTAAGCATACACGCCGATGTGGAAAAACAGCGGTAATGCCGGATCGCCAATCCGCGCGGGCGGCAGATGCGGGATCACCGATTTGGAAAAATACAGCGCGTTGTGCGCATGGCCAAAGGTAACCGTGGTGCCGCCAACGCGGCCCGCGCGCTGATCATCGATCAGTCGGCGTTGCACGGCGGACGATGCGCGGATTACCGGGGTTGCGACCTTGATTGTCGGGTCAGCGGCCATTGCGGCTATCAACGCTTCGATCACGAATGGCGGCGTCAGCAGGGCGTCACCCTGAAAATTGACGACGATATCGGGCAGATCGTCCAGCGCGTCCAGGGCCGCGGCGCAGCGTTCGGTACCATTTGCACAGGATTCGGGCGTCATCAGCACCGACGCGCCTGCTGCGCGTGCCGCTTCGGCGATCTTCGGGTGATCAGTCGCGACATGAACGCTGGCGCCGCCTGGCACCGCGCGCGCAGCGGCAAGCGTCCATTCGATCAGCGCTTTTGAAGATCCGTCCGCACCACGGAGCATCGCCAGGGGCTTGGCCGGGTACCGCGTTGAGGCGAAGCGCGACGGAATGATAATCGCGACCCGCGCGGGGCCACCGGTGACTGTATCGGGCACGGCGCCTTAGAGCCGTGAGGCGCGGAGGATGTCGTGCACATGGATCAGGCCGACCGGCAGCCTGGGGTTAAGCGCATGGGTTACAAACAGCGAGGTGATCTTCCCGGCTTCCATCGTCTGGAGCGCATCTTCGGCATAGGAGGACACATCAGTGGTCGCGGGATCACGCGTCATTACCGCCGCTGCTGTTGATTCAAGCAGCTGATCAGCATGGCGGCGAAGGTCGCCATCGGTAATCACGCCAATCAGCATGCCATCATCATCCACGACGCCAGCAATACCAAAGCTGTGCGCCGTCATCTTCAGGATCACGTCGCGCATCGGCGTTGTGTGTGTCACCAGCGGCAGCTCGTCCTGCGCGTGCATCAGCGCCGACACCCGCGTCAGCCGCTGCCCAATATTGCCACCAGGGTGCAGCATATTCAGCTTGGTGCGCGAAACGCCGCGCAGGTTCATCATCGCGATGGCGAGTGCATCGCCCACCGCTAGCATCATGATGGCGGAAGTGGTGGGCGAGATATTCTCTGGGCAGGCCTCCCGAACCGATGGCAACACCAGGCGGACATCGGTGAGCCGCATGATCGTCGATTTGGGTTTTGATCCGATCCCCACCACCGTGATGCCGTTTTCGGCTGCATAGGCGACCAGATGCTTCAACTCGCGCGTTTCGCCCGACAGCGACAGCAGCAGCAGCGTATCACCGCGCATCACCATGCCCAAATCGCCATGTCCGGCTTCGGCGGCGTGAACGAAAAAAGCAGGTGTTCCGGTGGAGGCAAAGCTCGCCGCGATCTTGCGGCCGACATGGCCCGATTTTCCAATGCCGGAAACGACAATCCGGCCCCGTGTTGCCATCAAAGCATCAACGGCGGCGACAAAACTGTCGTCAAGCGCATGACTTAACGATTCCAGCGCTTCTGCTTCGTCTTCGATGACCCCGCGCCCAAAAGCGAGAATTTCCTGGCCGCGGGTCGCAACGTCGTTGCTTGCCGCATGGGCCCTGTCCATTGCCAACATTAATCGTGCCCCCGACTATTACGTCGTTTTATATTCCCCGGTTGCTGGTCGCCGATCAGCACGGGCGATGCAAGCTGCATTGCAGCATTTGCTCAAAAACTGCGCGAGAATCATATTTTTTTACGCCCAGTTGAGCGGCACCACGCCGAAACCGCGTTCACCGGGTGCCCGGAAAATCAGCACGACTCGTTGCCCAACCGAAGCATTATAATGCCCGGTGGGATTAATCGTTCCCGCCGATCAGGTCGCCCAGCCCGCCCAGGACTGATCCCTCGCCGCGATTGCCGCCGCGACCGCCCGCTGCCGCCAGCATCCGCCCGGCCAGCCTTGAGAAGGGCAGCGACTGAATCCACACCTTGCCCGGCCCGGTAAGCCGCGCGAAAAACAGGCCTTCGCCGCCAAACAACACGCTGCGCACGCCGCCTGCTGTCACCAGATCAAAATCAACGCTGGGGGTATAGGCCGCCAGACACCCGGTATCGACATGAAGCTGCTCGCCGGGCTGCAAAATGCGCTCAACTACCGTGCCGCCCATCTGAACGAACACCCAGCCATCGCCTTCCAGCTTCTGCATGATGAAGCCTTCGCCCCCGAAAAGGCCCGTCATCACCCGGCGCTGGAACGCGATGCCGATCGACACACCCTTCGCCGCCGCCAGAAACGCATCCTTCTGGCATATCAGCGTGCCGCCCAGATCGGACAGCTTGATCGGCAGGATCGCGCCCGGCGTGGGGGCGGCAAAGGCGACACGCGCCTTGCCGGTGCCGTTATGCGTGAACACGGTGGTGAACAGGCTTTCCCCCGTCACCAGTCGTTTGCCCGCACCGAGCAGCTTGCCCATGAACCCGCCACCCGCATCGCCGCTGCCGTCGCCGAACACCGTCGTCATGCCGATCGACGCGTCTTTCCACACAAATGCGCCTGCTTCAGCGACCGCGCTCTCGCCCGGATCGAGCTCGATCTCGACGAACTGAAGCTCCTGCCCCTTGATTTCGAAATCGATATCATCGGCGATGCCTGCGCTGCGGCTGTGCTGCCAGGGGCTCTGCGTCATCAGTAAATCTCCTTCGGTTAGCGTCGTCATTATAGCGGATGGGGGAGCGTTCGCCACCGTTCACCTCCGCACGCCCCCTTAGAAAAGCCCCTCGATCCGCCCCCGATCATCGAACCCGATCGCCTCTGCGGCTGGTACGCGGGGCAGGCCTGGCATCGTCATGATTTCCCCGCACACCGCGACCACGAATCCGGCCCCCGCCGCCAGCCGGACTTCGCGGATATGGACAGTGTGGCCGGTCGGCGCCCCCAGCATCGTCGGGTCGGTTGAAAAGCTGTATTGCGTCTTGGCGATGCAGACGGGCAGGTGGCCGAACCCGGCTGCTTCAAAACGGGCAAGCTGCGCGATGATCGCCGGTTTGGCATCGACGCTGCCTGCGCGGTATAACCGGCTTGCGACTGTCTTGATCTTGTCGAGCAGAGGCAAATCATCGTCGTACAAGGGTGCAAACTGAGCGGGTCCTGCCTCTGCAAGCGCGGCGACGGCATCGGCAAGTTCGGTCGCACCGGCACCGCCTTCCGCCCAGTGGCGGCACAGGATCGCCTGCACGCCGTGCGTAGCGGCAATGGCGCGCAGGGCATCAATCTCGACATCGGTGTCCGTGCCGAAATGGTTGATTGCCACCACGACGGGCACGCCGAATTGGCGGACATTTTCGATATGCCGCACCAGATTCACCGCGCCGCGATTGACCGCGTCCACATCTTCATGAGCAAGATCGGCCTTCGCCACCCCGCCGTTCATTTTCAGCGCGCGCACCGTGGCGACGATGACGGCGGCCGCAGGGGTAAGCCCGGCTTGGCGGCACTTGATGTCGAAAAATTTCTCCGCGCCCAGATCGGCCCCGAAACCTGCTTCGGTGACGACATAATCGGCAAGGCCCAGCGCGGCGCGCGTCGCGATGACAGAATTGCAACCATGGGCGATATTGGCGAACGGGCCGCCATGGATAAATGCGGGATTGCCGCCCAAGGTCTGCACCAGATTGGGCTTGATCGCCTCTGCCAGCAGCACCGCCATCGCCCCGTCTGCCTTCAGGTCATGCGCGGTCACCGGCGTTCTGTCCCGCGTATAGCCGACCACGATCCGGCGCAGCCGATCACGCAGATCGGCGGGGTCGCGCGCCAGGCACAGGATCGCCATCACTTCAGACGCCACGGTAATGTCAAAACCCGATTCGCGGGGGAACCCATTGCCAGCGCCGCCCAGCGACTGGACGATCTGGCGCAGCGCGCGATCATTCATGTCGATCACCCGCCGCCACACGACGCGGCGCACATCGATGCCCAACGCATTGCCCCAATGAATATGGTTGTCGAGCATCGCCGCCAGCAAATTATGCGCGGCAGTGACGGCGTGGAAATCACCGGTGAAGTGCAGGTTAATGTCCTCCATCGGCACCACCTGCGCATGGCCGCCGCCCGTCGCCCCGCCCTTTTGCCCGAAACAAGGGCCAAGCGATGGCTCGCGCAGGCACAGCATGGTCTTGCGCCCTGTCAGGTTCAGCGCATCGGCCAGCCCGACCGAAGTGGTCGTCTTGCCCTCTCCCGCAGGTGTGGGGCTGATCGCTGTCACCAAGATTAACTGGCCGATCTTGCCGCCCTGCGGCAGTGGCAGCGCGGCGGGATCGATCTTGGCCTTGTGCCGGCCATAGGGCTCCATGGCGCTGTCTGGAATGCCAGCCTTGGCGGCAATCGCGGCGATCGGTTGAAGGGGATATTGGCGGGCAATGTCGATATCGGTTTGCATGAACGCTTTCCTAGCCAGCCGGTGCGCGCCGCGCCAGATGGCGTTGCCAGTAACCGCACCTGGCGGCTATGCGGCTGGGCGATGACCGACCCGCAGACCATCGTCCCCGACAGCGAGTTGCGCGGCTTGCTTGGCTGGTTGCCCGCTTCCGCACGGCCATTCGCGTCACTGGCGCGGCTTGATCGGCCGATTGGCTGGTGGTTGCTGTTCTGGCCGGGCGCATGGGGTGTCGCGCTGGCTGGGGGCGCGATTGAGCGTTGGGACTTGGTGCTCTGGCTGCTGGTGGGGGCGATCGCGATGCGCGGGGCGGGCTGCGTGTACAACGATATCGTCGACCGCGATCTGGATGCGCAGGTGGAGCGCACCCGCCACCGCCCGCTGGCGAGCGGCGCGGTGTCGCTGCGCGCGGCGTGGGGCTGGCTGGTCGCGCTATGCCTGATCGGGCTGGTCGTCTTGCTCCAGCTGACGCCCTTGGCGGCGCTTGTCGCTGTCTTCAGCCTCGCTTTGGTCGCCGCCTACCCGTTTATGAAGCGGATCACATGGTGGCCACAGGCGTGGCTTGGTATGGTGTTTTCCTGGGCGGCACTGGTCGGCTGGGTTGATGTGGCGGGCGCGCTGACGCTGCCGGGGATCCTGCTGTATCTTGGTTCGATTGCCTGGGTGGTGGGTTACGATACGATCTATGCGCTGCAGGACCGCGATGACGATGCGATGATCGGCGTCCGATCATCCGCGCGCGCCATGGGCAGCAATGTGCGCCCCGGCGTGGCGGCATTTTATGCGCTGGCGGTTATGCTGTGGTCGGCCGCGATCTGGCTGGTGCGCCCGGATTGGCTGGCGGTGGCAGCGTTGCTGCCCGTCGGGGTCCATCTCGGCTGGCAAGTTGCAACGCTGGTGCCCGATGATGGCGCAAATGCGCTCGCGCGGTTCCGGTCGAACCGGGGGGCGGGGCTGCTGATGGCCGCTGCATGCTTGGTCGTGGGCACCGCCACGCGAATATAATCTGACAGAGGTTCAAATTTGCCAGAATGCGCCCTAAGTCATGGGCATGCACACATCTGACCAAGCCTGTGACCGGGCGCACGACATTGTTACCCGCGCCATCGCCGCCGGGGCCGACGCGGCCGACGCGGTGTTCGCCGCCGATACCGCACTGGACGTATCGGTGCGGCTCGGCGCGCTGGAAGATGTTGGCCGGTCAGAGGGTGCCGAACTGGGGCTGCGGGTGTTTGTTGGGCGGCGCAACGCCAGCGTTTCCACGTCCGATCTGTCGGTTGAGGCGCTCAACACGCTGGTCGAGCGTGCCATTGCGATGGCGCGCGAGGCACCTGAGGATGAATGGGCCGGCCTCGCCCCCGCTGATCGATTGATGCACGGCAAACCGCCGCATCTTGACCTCGACGATGGCGTCATGGTCGCGCCGGAAGCGTTGAAGCAACGTGCACTGGCTGCAGAGGATGCCGCGCGGGCCGTGCCAGGCGTTTCCAACAGCGAAGGCGGCAGCGCCAGCGTTGCCAGGTCAGTAATGGGCCTCGCGACAAGCCACGGTTTTGCGCACGGTTACGCGGTTTCCAGCCACGGCGTATCGGCCAGTGTGCTTGCGGGCACCGGCGGCGATATGCAGCGCGACTATGCCTATCACGCCGCCCGGCACCTCAATCGGCTGGAGGATGCAGCGATGATTGGCGTAAAGGCCGGCGAGCGCGCGGTGAAGCGCATTTCGCCGGGCCGGATCGAAAGCGGACCCGTGCCGGTGGTGTTTGATCCGCGTGTCGGCAACAGCCTGCTCGGCCACTTGGTTGGCGCGATTGCGGGGTCTTCGATTACGCGCAAGACCAGCTTTTTGCTGGAATCGCTGGGCACGACGATATTCAGTACCGGCGTTACGGTTCGCGATGATCCGCACCGCCCGCACGGCATGCGATCACGCCCATTTGATGGGGAGGGATTGCCGGTATCGCCCCTGTGCCTGGTCGAAAATGGCGTGTTGAATACATGGCTGCTCGACAGTGCATCGGCGCGGCAATTGGGGCTTGAGCCAACCGGCCATGCATCGCGCGGCGTGGGCGGTGGCCCGGGGGTTTCATCCAGCAATCTGCATATGGAACCCGGCCATGTGCCCCCGGCAACGCTGATCGGCGATATCAAGCGCGGCGTATATATTACCGAACTGATCGGCATGGGCGTAAACGGGGTGACGGGTGATTACAGCCGGGGCGCTTCGGGCTTTCTGATTGAGGATGGCGTCTTGACCACGCCGGTGGCGGAATTCACCATTGCCGGTAATCTGCGCGATATGTTCATGGCGCTAACCCCGGCCAATGATCTTGAATTTCGCTATGGCATCAACGTGCCCACGCTGTTGATCGAGGGGATGACGGTGGCGAGTGGCTGAAACGCTGGCCGATGCGGTGGCCGCGGCTGCGGCGGAAGCGGGCAGGCTCGCCATGGCGCGCTGGAGCGATGACTTCAGCCGATGGGAAAAATCGCCCGGTAACCCGGTGAGCGAAATCGACCTGGAGGTTGATGCGCTGTTGCGGCGGCGGCTGTCAGCGATTGATCCGGAAGCTGGCTGGCTCTCAGAGGAAACCGCCGACAACGCTGATCGGCTGGCGTGCCAGCGGCTATGGGTGGTTGATCCTATTGATGGCACCCGCGATTATCTGCGCGGCCGACCGGGATGGGCGGTATCCGTCGCGCTGGTCGATCGCGGCCTGCCGGTGATTGCCGTTCTTGATGCGCCCGCGCGCCGCGAAACATGGCGTGCAAGCGTGGGCAACGGGGCAACCCGAAATGGCCTGGCGATCAATGCAGGGCCGCGCGCGATTTTTGCCGGTGCTCGGGTGCCCAGTGATGTGCTGCCCAGCGCCGACAGCGATTTGGTGCTGGTGGCAAAACCCAATTCGATTGCGCTGCGGATTGCGATGGTGGCAGCGGACGAGGCTGATCTGGTCGCAACGCTGCGCTGGGGTTTCGAATGGGACATCGCCGCCGCCGCGCTGATCGCGATGGAGGCTGGTGCGACCGTCACCGACGCGTTTGGCGCGCCGCTGGCGTTCAACACGCCCAGCGCGCAGGCATTCGGCCTGCTCGCCACCGCGCCGGGCATCCATGCAGATGCCGTGGCCCGGCTGGCGGACCGGGCGAAGATCCTTGTCAATAACCGCACGTAAGGGCCCAAGGAAATGACCGACGACCGCATTAGCTGGAACGACATTCTTGAAGTGGGCAGGGGCGGCCCCGGCTGCGGGTTGCTCCACATTGATGGGCGCGAACCGCGCGGCAATTATCGCTATTTGCCGCCTGCCTTGTGGCACGAAGACACCGTTTATGCGTCCAGCTTTGTTTCGGGCGGCTTTGTGATCTGTACGATCGATCCGGTAACGTTGGTGCGCAAGGAAATTTCGCCGCGCCTGCCATATGCGCGGCTGAAATCGGTGGAAGACGGTGCGGTCATCTATGCCGATCATCATGTAGACGACACCGAAAGCCGGTTGGAGATCAAACCGGCCAAGCCGCTATTGACGGGGCTGGCGGCGCGATTGCGGCGGCGATAGCGGGCGGCGCTCAGCCGGCCGTGTCAGCCCCGTCACCGCGATATTTGATTTCCAGAAACCGCCCGCGCGTCGCCAACTGGTCAAGATCACCCTCGGCGAGTTGCGTCGTCATCTCACCAATCTGTTTTTCGATCAGGCGCAAACCATCCAGCAATTGCGCATCAGGGGTTGAGCCATTGCGTTCGGTGCGGCGCAGTTCGGGGGGGACGCGGGTATAGCCCTTGATGAATTCGGGCAGTTGCTCCCCTACCAGCTTGCGCACTTCGGTGGCGGCCAGCTCATTTTCGTCGAGCATTGCGAGTTGCGGGCTCAGCGTTTCCAGCCGGACGCCGATCTGGTCAATCAAGTTGATTGCGGGTGCGGGCAGGGCAGCACGCTGCGTTGCCAGCCAGCGCTCGGTTTGCGCTGGGAGCGCCTTTAACGGCACTTCGCGCAGTTTTTCGGGCGTCGGCGCGGGCGCGCCGGGCATGATCGCCAGCGCCAGCGTCGTCGCGATCAGCAACGTCATTATCCCCACGGCACCCAGCAGCCCGATCGGGCCGATCACCAGCGCAAAGATGATTGTCGCCAGCAAAATCGCGCCATCGGCAATCGCAATCCGCGTCACCCGCTGACCAATCCCGTCGGCGCGATCGCGGCGGACCATGCCCGCGCGGTAACGCTCACCCGTTCGTTCCAGCAATTCGGCAGAACGCGCGATCTGGCGATCGACGTCAGTCATGTCATACCGCCTCTAGCTTGAACGGATCGCTGTTCGGGCCGCTGAGCGATCCCTGCGCCTGCCCTTCAGCCCGCGCGATATAGCCCTTTGACTTCTCCACTTCGGCCCCCAGCGAGGTCACTGTCGTTTTCATGCTGTCGAGCGCCTTCAGCTTGAACACATCAATCGCGTCCATCGTGTCATAGATATTCTGGAAGGCACGCTGCAGCGTTTCCAGCGGGATGGTGGCGCTTGCGGCCTGTTCATGGATCGTCGCGGTCTGACTTTTCAGCAGTTTTCCGGTGGAATCGATGATGTTGGCGGTGGTGGTGTTGAGCGAGGTGATCTGTTCGAGCACCAGCCGCTGGTTGGTGAGTGCCTGTGCCACCGTCACCGCGGTGCGCAGTGCGGCAACTGTGGTGGTGCTGGCGCGGTCAACGCCTTTCACCAGTTCAACATTATTCTTCTTCACCAGATCAAGCGCCAGATAGCCCTGCACTGTCACCGCCATCTGCGTCAACAGATCCTGGGTGCGCTGGCGGACATAGAACAAAGCGGTCTCGCGGATCGCCTTGGCCTTGGCCGGATCGGTGTGATCAAGTCCATTCGCTGCGTCCTCCAGCCGGGTGTCCATCGTCTGGGCGAGCACAATCATCTGCTCCAGCCGCCCCATCGACGTCCACAGATTGGCCCGCTCCACATCGATCGCGGCATTATCCATCAACAGCTCGTCCTTGCCCGAGCCGAGCGACTTCAGGATGGAGGAGATGTGCCCCTGCGATGATTTATACCCGTCGAAATAATCCCGCATCTTGTTGCCAAACGGGATGATGCCGAAAATCTTTTTGGGTGCGAGCAGGCTGCCCTTTTTGCCGGGATCAAGATCCTCAATCGTGCGGCGCAATTCGGCCAGATCAGCGCCAACGCCCGATTCCTGGTCCATCGCGCGGACGGGGCGATCAAGAAAGCGGTTAGATTGGCCGGCGGCGTCGCGGATTTCCTTTTGCCCCATTGCGCTGATCGCATCGACACGCTTGCCGAATTCGGGCGAGTTCACATCCTGCGCGACAAGATCGTCAACAAAACTGTCGACCTTGGTCTGCAACTGGGTGCGCGTGCCCGCGTCTACCGGCACCAGCCCCACGGCACGCTCCGGCGCGACCACGGGCACCGGATCGGGCGGGGTCAGCACCAGGCCAGCAGTTACGGTTTCGGTCGCGGTCGCCATCATTTTCTCCAACGCAGCTTAATACTTCGTCGCCCTGCGGCATCAATGCAGCGGAATCGCCCGCCGTTCAACTGTATCATATATGTAATACGCCTCGCGGCATTCTTCAACCGGGCTTCAATCGGGCGTATCGTCTGCCAGCGCGGGGGCGATAGCTGCCGATATCATCAGCTGCAGCTGGTGATAGATCAGCAGCGGCAAAATCACCGCGCCTGCGATGGCCGGGGGGAACAGGATTCGCGCCATTGGCGCCCCCGTCGCCAAGCTCTTATGGGCAGCGGCGAACAGCAGCGTGATACGATCCGCCCGGTTAAGGCCAAGTGCCCCGCCCAGCGCCCAGGCAGCGGCAAAGGCAACCAGCAACAGCGCCAGCACGATCAGGGCCAGCCCGCCAAGCTCGCCCGGCCCGATGCGCTGCCACACGCCTTGTGCCGATGCTTCAGCAAAGGCGGTATAGACCGCGAGTATAATGGTCAGCTTATCCATCATCCCCGCCAGCTTGGCATGGCGCTGAACACTTGGCAGCACCCAGCCGCGCAGAATTTGCCCCAGCGCGAAGGGGAACAGCAACAGCATCGCCACACGTCCGATGCCCGATAGCGAAAATTGCCCAAAGGCGGTGCTGGCGATCACCGCCAGCAGCAGTGGGGCCAGCACCACGCCCAGCACATTCGATACCGCTGATGCAATCACCGATGCCGCGACATTGCCGCGCGCCATCGACGTATAGGCAATGGACGATTGCACCGTGGTGGGCAGCACCCCCAGAAAAATCAGCCCCAGCAACAGCGACGGAGCCAATTGGCCGTGGAGCAGCGCGCTGACCCCCAGCATCACAGCGGGAAAACCCAAATAACCAAAGCCCAGAATCGCCGCCTGCAGCCGCCACCTTTTCGCCCCGTCCACCACCGCCCGCGGAGCAAGCCGTGCGCCGTGGAGGAAGAACAGCGTGAAAATGGCGGTGTTGGACAGCCAGCCGATGGCGGTGAGCGCGGTGCCGGTGGCGGGAACCAGCGTTGCCACGATCAGCGTGCACAGTAGCAGCAGGATAAACCGATCGGGCAGCAGGCGGCGGAGGAATGTGATCGGCTGGGTCATCGGCTGCCCCTAATTGATCCCGGGCGGGTGCGCAAAAGCCGGGATGCGGGCAGCTTGTTCATCATGGGCCAACGATATTGAGTCATTTGTGACGCGATTCACGCAGTCTTCACTATTCCTGGTTCAAGACGAACCACCGCAGCGGAGGGAATGATGAAGGGCGTTATCTTCAATTTGCTCGAAGAAGCAGTCGTCGATCAATTTGGTGATGACAGCTGGGACGATCTGTTGGATGCGGCCGAGCTGGAGGGGGCTTATACCTCGCTGGGCAGTTATCCGGATAGCGAGATCATGGCGCTGGTGGCCGCTGCGTCCGAAAAGCTCCAGCTTTCGCCGGCAGCGATTTTGCGCTGGTTTGGCAAGAGCGCGATTCCCTCCCTCGCCAATTCTTATCCGGCGTTTTTCGAATCGCCCGGCAATGTGCGCAATTTCCTGTTGAGCGTGAACACGATCATCCATCCCGAAGTGCGCAAGCTATATTCAGGGGCTGGCTGCCCGCATTTCCAGTTTCAGGAGCTGACCACCGGTGAATTGATCATCGGTTATTCCTCGCCCCGCAAAATGTGCGCGTTGGCCGAAGGGTTTATCGATGGTGCTGCCGCGCACTTTGGCGAAACCGTTGCCGTATCGCATCGCGGCTGCATGCATGACGGTAGCGCAGAATGCGCTTTGGTGGTGCAATGGGTGCACTGAATCCCCAGGATTTTATCGATACTGCTGAGGCCAGCGACCAGATCGCGCGGCTTGGCCGTCGGCTGGCGCGCGAGCGCAATGCGCGGACCACTGCAGAGGGGATTGCCGAACGGGGCTTGCGCGAGCTGTATCTGTCGCAACAGCGCATTGACCTGCTCCTCCGGATCGCTGCCAAGGCCAACGAAGCTACCGATACGCGCGCCGCATTGTCGCATGCGATTGCCGAAATTTGCAACCATACCGGTTGGGCGTTCGGGCACGCCTATCTGGTCGATGTCGCCGATCGTGACAAACTAATCGCTCCGCAAATCTGGTTTGCGGCGCACCCCGACCCCCTAATGCCGTTTATCAACGATACGTTGCAGCGGCAGTTTATTCGCGGCGTAGGATTGCCGGGGCGGGTGCTGGATACCGGCCTGCCAATATGGCTGGTTGACCTTGCTAATGCAGATAACTTCCCGCGCCGCCACGTGGCGGGCCAGTGCGGCTTGCATTCGGCCTTTGCCTTTCCTGTCTGCATTCAAAATGATGTGGTTGCGGTGATGGAGTTTTTCGCGCGCGAAAATCTGCCCGAGAATGACGAGATGCTGTCGCTGATGGCGCAAATCGGCGTTCAATTGGGCCGGGTGATTGAGCGCGAGCGGTTTACCGCAAAACTCTATTTCGATGCGCTCCACGATTCGCTGACCGGGCTGCCCAACCGCGCGCTGTTCGCTGACCGCGTCGAAACCGCGCTTGAACGCCGCCAACGCCGCCCGGATTACCGGGTCGCGGTGCTGTTCCTTGATCTGGACGGGTTCAAGTTCGTCAACGACAGCCTTGGCCATCAAGTTGGCGACGCCGTTCTGATAGCCACGGCAAGCGTACTTTCGGCAACGCTGGAGGCGCTTGGTGCGGGTGCGCCAGGCTGGCCGTTGGTCACGCTTGCCAGGCTTGGCGGTGATGAATTTACCGTGCTGATGGAAGATTTTAACGATGAATCCGTCTGTCACCAGATAGCCGATGCGATCCTCGCCGCGCTGGCGGAACCGCATATGGTCGCAGGCAATCAGATTCACGGCGGCGGCAGCATCGGCTTGGCTTTTGCGCATTCGCTAAACGTCACGGTGCAGGATCTGCTGCGCAAGGCCGATACGGCAATGTATGAAGCAAAGGCGCGCGGGCGGGGCCAAGTCGCGGTGTTTGATAAGGCGCTGCGCCGGCGTGCTTTCGTTCGATTGCAGACAGAAAATGATCTGCGCGGCGCGTTGTTCCGCAACGAGTTTCAGCTTTACTATCAACCGATTGTCGAACTCGGCAATGGCAGCATTTCAGGGTTTGAGGCATTGCTGCGGTGGCAGCGTCGCCCCGACGAACTGGTGGCACCCGGGCATTTCATCGACATTGCCGAGGAAACCGGCTTGATCGTCGCCATTGGCGGTTGGGTGCTGCGCGAAGCGTGCGAAGCAACCGCCCGCTGGCATCGGCGCTTCTCCCACCGAAAGCCAGTGACGATCAGCATCAACGTATCGCCGCGCCAATTTCTACAGCCGAACTTCGCTGGGCTGGTGGAAACGATCATCCGGGAAACCGGGATTGATCCGGCCACGATCTCACTGGAAATCACCGAAGGCGTTGCCATCGCCAACCCTGATCGCGCGGTGCGAATCATGAATGATTTGCGCGCGCTGGGCGTGAAGCTCAGCCTCGATGATTTCGGCACGGGGTATTCATCGCTGGGGCATTTGCATCGCTATCCCTTCAACACGCTGAAACTCGATCGCAGCTTTGTATCCGGGCTGGGCGTGGGCGGTGACCCGATTGGGACGGGGATCGTGCAGGCGGTGCTTGATCTGGCGTCGACAATGAAATTGTCCGTGATTGCCGAGGGGCTGGAAACCAAAGGCCAGCGCAGTCATTTGCGCGGCATGGGCTGCCAATTTGGCCAGGGCTATCTGTATTCCAGACCTGTCAGCGCTGAATCGGCCGAATTGCTTTTGGTCAACGCGCGATAAGCGCTCGCGGTCGCGGGCTTCCCGCGCCGCAACATTTGCGCTATGCGCGCAGCCAGCCATCCCCTCGTACATATATCAGGACACTTTATGAGCCTCCGCAACGTGGCGATCATCGCCCACGTCGATCACGGCAAAACAACGCTGGTCGATCAACTTTTCCGCCAGTCGGGCACTTTCCGTGACAATCAGCGCGTCGAAGAGCGCGCAATGGATTCCAACGATCTCGAAAAAGAGCGTGGGATCACCATTCTCGCCAAGCCCACATCGGTCGACTGGACCCCGCCTGGCGCGAGCGAAAGCATCCGCATCAACATCGTCGACACCCCCGGCCACGCGGATTTCGGCGGCGAGGTGGAGCGCATCCTGTCGATGGTCGATGGCGTGGTGCTGCTGGTCGATTCATCCGAAGGCGCGATGCCGCAGACCAAGTTCGTCACCGGCAAGGCGCTCGCGCTTGGCCTTAGGCCGATCGTCGTGGTCAACAAGGTTGATCGTAACGACGCGCGCATCCAGGAAGTGCTCGACGAGGTGTTTGACCTGTTCGTGTCGCTCGACGCCAATGACGACCAGCTCGATTTCCCCGTGCTCTATGCCTCAGGCCGCAACGGCTATGCCTCGACTGACATGAACGCGCGTGAGGGTACACTGATCCCGATGTTCGAGACGATCGTCAGCCACGTCCCGCCTCCTGCAGTGGAAGTCGCCGGCGTGCCGTTCACGTTCCTCGTGACCTTGCTCGATCGTGATCCGTTTCTCGGCCGTATCCTTACTGGCCGGGTCAATTCGGGCGTGGTCAAGGTCAACCAGCCGATCCATGCGCTCAACAATGACGGCAAGGTCGTCGAAACAGGCCGCGCATCGAAGATCATGTCGTTCCGCGGGCTTGACCGGGTGCCGGTCGACGAAGCCAAGGCGGGCGACATCATCAGCCTTGCCGGCTTGTCGACCGCGACCGTGGCTGACACGATCGCCGATACCAGCGTGAGCGAGCCGCTCCACGCCCAGCCGATCGATCCGCCGACGCTGTCGATGCGCTTTGCGGTCAACGATTCGCCAATGGCGGGCCGCGAGGGCACCAAGGTGACGAGCCGCATGATCCGCGAACGCCTGTTCCGCGAAGCTGAGAGCAACGTCGCCGTCAAGGTGACTGAGGCGGCCGACAAGGACAGCTTCGAAGTCGCCGGTCGCGGCGAGCTTCAGCTCGGCGTGCTGATCGAGACGATGCGCCGCGAGGGCTTCGAACTCGGCATCAGCCGCCCGCGCGTTCTGTTCAGCGAAGACGAGGACGGCAACAAGACCGAGCCGTACGAAACCGTCATTATCGACGTCGACGACGAATATTCGGGCACCGTCGTCGAGAAGATGAACATCCGAAAAGCCGAGATGACCGATATGCGGCCATCGGTTGGCGGCAAGACGCGCATCACCTTTTCGGCACCGTCGCGCGGGATGATCGGTTATCATGGCGAATTCCTGTCGGACACGCGCGGCACCGGCATCATGAACCGGCTGTTTGAGAAATACGGGCCCTTCAAGGGCAAGATTGAGGGCCGCAAGAATGGCGTCCTGATTTCGAATGGGACGGGTGAAGCCAATAACTATGCGCTCGGCCCACTCGAAGAGCGCGGCATCCTGTTCATCGGCCACGGCGAGGCGCTGTACGAGGGCATGATCATCGGTGAGAACGCCAAGCCGGACGATCTCGAAGTCAACCCGATGAAGACCAAGGCGCTGACCAACTTCCGCGCGAGCGGCGGCAAGGACGATCAGGTTCGCTTATCGCCGCCGAAGCGCGCGACGCTGGAACAGGCGATCGCTTATATCGACGACGACGAGATGGTCGAAGTGACCCCCAAGTCGATCCGCCTGCGCAAGCGATATCTGGACCCGAATGAGCGCAAGCGCGCGAGCAGGGCGAAGGTAGCGGCTTAATCTGTCGCTTCAATCTCGCCGGCTATCGTTAGCTTTTGGCGGCCGGGCTTTCGGTATGAGAGGCCGGCCGCGCCTATTATAGTGGCGCGCCGCTCCGCGCAGGAGCGACAGCGCCGGGAACATCTGATCGCCGGGTTAACCCTGCCGCAGCGCTGGACGTTAACAGCGCGGGCCTAGGGTTGGAACCATGCCGTTCGCCAAACTCTTTCGCAGTCGCTGGACCGCGCTGTTATGGGCGGGTGGGATTTTGTGGACGGCATTTGACGTGGCTGGCAGCGCGCCGTCGCCGTCACCGCTCGTAACGAGCAACACCGGCGATGTGGTCGACCTGACCGGTGCGCCCATATCCAACGATGACCTGAATATGCTCGCGCATTTCGGCGATGGCGCAACGGGCCACTAGGCACATCGCGGATCAATCACCCCCAATGTCGTTGACCATGGCGCGCATTTGCCGTCATGCTCGCCATGGATAGCTTCACGCTATCGGTACAGCGCTTGGGAAATGGCAGGCATGAAGCACTGGGTGATCGCAGCGCGTGCGGCAGCGGCGATAGGCGTTGGGCTGGCCGCGCCGTCGGCAGGCGCTCAGGAGACTGCGCCGGTGGGGCCTCCGGCGGTTTCGGCACCCGGCCAAGTGTTTCGCGATTGCGCGGCGATTTGCCCTGAAATGGTGGTGGTGCCCGCAGGCGGTTTCATGATGGGCAGTACGCTATCGAGCGACAGCATCCCGGTGCACCGCGTCACGCTGGCCAAGCCCTTTGCGGTCGGCCGATTTGAAGTGACCTTTGCGGAATGGGACGCGTGCGTGGCCGATGCAGGCTGCATCGCCGCCATCGATCCCGATGCACCTGCCCCCAAAAAGGCCGCGCCGTTGCCCAAGCGTGACCGATACCCCGTTGACAATATTTCATGGAATGATGCGCAGCAATATCTCGCCTGGCTGTCCGCCAAAGCCGGCGTGCCATATCGCCTGCTGAGTGAGGCGGAGTGGGAATATGCCGCGCGGGCAGGCACGACAACGCCGTTTAATACCGGCGACGTCATTGCTTTGGATGACGCAAATTTCTCGCGCGCGCCCATTTTCAAAACCGGCACGCCTGCGCTGATCAGGGACCAGCGCAACGTCCCGGCCCTGCCGCCCGGCAGCTTTCCGGTCGGGTCGTTCGCGCCCAACGGCTTTGGGTTGTACGATATGCACGGCAATGTCGCGGAATGGGTGCAGGATTGCTTCAACCGCAACTACAAGGGAGCGCCCACCAATGGTGCTGCCTGGACTGCGGGCGAATGCAAAAGACGGCAGCAGCGCGGCGGTTTCTTTGATAGCCTGCCCAACGCCATCAGGTCTGATCGCCGGGCAAATGGCAATGTCGACTATTATAATTCCCGCCACGGTTTTCGCGTCGCCCGCGACCTGTGAGGCGTAGGGGCGGCGTTTTAGCCCCGTAGCGGGTGGGTGATGTGGCCGGCCAGCACCGACGTTTTTGCCTTGCCGGTTGTCAGTCAAGGCGAGTATATTTCATGAATTGACCCAGATAACGCCCAGATCATGGGGTATATTGGTACCATTATTTCGCACAATGGCACCGATTGTGGAGCATTTTATGCGCTTTTTGCCAATTTTTACCCTGATTGTCATGATTATGGCGCCATTTTCCGCTTTTGGTGCAGAATCGACACCGGTTTCGTTGGCCAAGGCGGGAAAGTGGGAGATGAATTACGATGTCGATTCGTGCCATCTCGTGGCAACATTTGGCGCGGGTGACGGTGAGATAACGATTAGGATGACCCGTGTCGGGCCGTCGGATAGCTTTGACCTGACCCTTTACGGAAAACCGCTGGCAACCGATGTTCTACAGCGTGACGTTGAGATCGCTTTTGGCGCGCAACAAGGCTTTCTCAAGCGGTCTGCGCTGGCCGGAAGTGCCCAGATTCCGCGCAAAGTACCGTTGTTGATGATTTCAAATTTGCGGGTAGATGGCAAAGACTATCCGGCGAAGGATGAACCAGCCAATGCCGACATTACACCGGAACAAGAAGCTGCGATAAACTCTATCAACCTCAAGCTGTCATCACGGCGGCATTACCGGTTGGAAACGGGTCCTTTGGGGGCGGTGTTTAGGGCGATGCGGCAATGCACGACCGATTTGGTCAAATCCTGGGGCTTTGATCCTGATGTTCAGGCCAAGCTAACCAAATTCGCTGAGCCAACGGGCACGCCGGAACGATGGTTCACTCCAAATGATTATCCCTCTGGAGCGCTGCAAAATGGGCAAAGCGGTAGCTTGATCTTCCGCCTTGATGTGAACGAGACGGGTAAGGTTGATGGCTGCCGCGTGCTTTACCGCACTAACCCCGATGAATTCGCCACCCTAACCTGTAAGCTGTTGCTCAGACGGGCAACCATGTCCCCGGCGCTTGATTCACAGAACCGACCGGTCAGGTCTTTCTACATCCGAAAGATCAAGTGGTTAGCAGGTTAGCGGTCGCGCCATGACGCTGGGGCGGCATCAGCCTTTTAGTTCGCCCATCGCCACCACCACCGCCCATTCATCGGCACGTACGGGACATACCGATAACCGCGATTGGCGGAGCAGCTCCATCGCCGCGAGCGCTGGCTCGGCCTTGATCGCCGCCAGGGTGACGGGGCGGGGCAGGGCGCGGAGGGGTTCAACCTGTACCGATGCCCATTTCCCGTCGTCACCGTCCGGCCGCCAGCTGCGCGCGATGCGGGCGATGCCAACCACCGCCTTGTCGCTGACGCTGTGATAGAAAAGCGCTTCGTCCCCCACCGCCATCGCGCGCAGGTTGATGGCGGCGCTGTGGTTGCGCACCCCGGTCCATTCGGTGTGGCCATCGGCCACCAACTGCGCCCAGCCATAGCTTTCGGGTTCGGATTTGATCAGCCAATATGCCATCGCTACAATCTCCCCGCTGGGCGTTGCCGGTCGCTTTGTGGTTAAACGTGGCATGAACGCCGCGTTCGGAAACAGTTCAGCGCGACTCGCCTACCCAATGCAACACGCTCTTCCTGTGGTGCTGTCAAATCGGGGGCATATCGGGGCTCGGGCTGGTTGAGATGAGGAGATCGGACATGAAGTCGATGTTGAAGAAAGCCGGCCTTGGGTTCGCCCTCGCCGCCACTGCCCTGAGCGTTGCGGCCCCCGCCGAAGCGCAGCGTTATTATGGTCGTGATCGTCGCGGAAATGGCGGCGGCGCGGTGATTGCCGGGATTGCTGGCCTTGCGATTGGCGCGGCGATCGCGTCGAACAATAACGACCGTTATCGCGACCGTTTTTACGATGATCGCGGTTTTGACCGGCGCTATGACTATAATTATTATAACAATCACGGTTATTACCCGGACGATGGCTATTACGCCTATAATTATCGCCCCCGGTTCAATCGTTGCCGCGTTGTGCGCCAGTGGGACCCCTATTATCGTGAAAGCGTGCGCGTTCGCATCTGCCGCTAAGGCCTGATCGAGCGGTGTTGAAGGGGTGGTGCGAATTGATCGCGCCGCCCCTTTTCGTATGGAGGTTCCTGGCGGTGGTTTTTTAGGGGCGGCGGGCTGGCAATTTGCGCGCCGTTGCGCCAGATGCTGGCCATGAGTGATACACCCCCCGATCGACTATCGTCGAACCCGCGCAGCCCGTTTTTTGATCAACCCTTGCTGGAACGCGGCATTGGCATTCGCTTCAAGGGGCTTCAGCGCCATGATGTTGAGGAATATTGCATCTCCGAAGGCTGGATCCGCGTTGCGCTGGGCAAAAAAGTTGATCGCCACGGCAACCCGCTGACGCTGAAACTGTCGGGTGAGCTTGAGGCGTGGTTTGAGCGCCCGGCTGAGGGCGCGGGCGAGGCGGAAAGCGAAGCCGCGCCAGAGGCCTAGACGAAGGCGGCGATTGCCGCCTCCTTCAGCGCCTTCATCGCGAGCCGATAGGGACCGGGGCCATGGCTGATCCGCGCGACCCCTGTCGCGGCGACGACGTCTGCGCTGGGTGCCCCTGGAAACGCCATGAAATTGACCGGTAGTCGCGATGCCGTGCACACGCGCTCGAGCAGCGCGGGATTGACCAGACCGGGGACGAAAAAGCCGCTTGCCCCCGCATCGGCATAGGCATGCGCCCGCTCAATCGCGGCATCGGCCATCGCGGCGTCATGCGTATCGGCGGCGGCGATCAGGAAGATATCGGTGCGCGCGTTGATGAAAAAGCCAGCGCCGACCGTCTCACGCGCGGCCCTGATCCGCGCCGCCTGACCGGCCAGCGGATGCAGCGAGCGCGGTGCGACGCCGATGATCTGATCTTCGATATTGCACCCGATCGCCCCGGTCGCGGCAAGCGCGGCGACATTGGCGGCGGTTCCACCGGCATCACCGGCATAGCCGCCTTCGAAATCGATGCTGACAGGGAGCGCGGTCGCGGCAACGATCCGGCCTGCATTGCCAAGCGCCAGATCGAGCGGCAGCGTTTCGGCATCCTGAAACCCGTGGGCGGCAGCAACCGACCAACTGCCCGTGGCGATGGCCTTTGCCCCCGCCTGCTCAATGGCCGCCGCAGAGCCCGCATCCCAGGCATTAAACAGGATCAGCGGATCGCCGGGGACATGAAGCTTGGCGAACGTTGCGAATTTGTCGGACATGGCGGGCCTCCCAGCGGCATCATGCCGGGGTTGAGGCGGGGAGGCTAGGGGGAGGCGGAGGGGACGGCCGTTATTGGGTGGATAGGCGACAGGCGGGTTTCGGGAACGGGATGGTCGAAAGCCGTCCTTCGCGCAGTGTCAGAACCGTTCGGTTGTGACACCGCGCCGCAGGGTCCTGTAGGCTTGAGAGCGGACATATGCTATCAGTGCCCGATGCGTTTCAGTTTTGCCGGTGCGGGCGTCCTCTTGTTGTTGGCTGGATGTGACACCCTGCGCGGTGTCGCGATCCGCACGAGTTTGTCCGAGCCGGTGGATGTCAGCTGCGTCACCGCCACGCTTTCCGCGATCCCCGAAGCAGGCGAAGTCGTCTACGAGCAGAACGTGTCGCGCTCGACCGAGATACTTCCCAAGCAGCGCAAGATTGTGACCACCATGCATGTCTGGCGCTACGGCGAGGGCAGGCGGGCTAATCTTTGGATTATTGAAAGCGTTCGTGGGCGAAAGTTCGAGAACTCTCGCCTCCAGCTCGGTCGGGCCGTGCCGCTTGAGGAAGTCGCTCGCTTCATACCGCTGATGCGGGAGGTAAATCGCGCAATTCAGGCTCAATGCGGCGTACCCGTAGCGGACCTCGAAGCCGAGGCTGTTAATCAGCGCCTACGGTAGGGGCACTGCAAGTCTCCAACGGCTTTGAAGCGGACATTAGCGAACGTGGGCTCAGCGTAGAAAACAAACACTCGTTCGGTGTCACAACGGGTCGGTTTTGACACAAGGCTCCGCGCCACTGGCGCGCGCAGCTTTGCGAAGGTCAGAATCCCGCTTCACAATGTCGGCTTCTGGGATTGGAAATCCAGGTCGGTTATGCCCGACATTGGGCGAAAGCTGCCGTCGCCTCCCTCAATGCACGAACCGCGCGACCACATCACGGTAGCTGCGGCTCACCTTCACCTGCGCGCCTGAGCCGAGCACCAGGAAGCATTCGCCATTGGTGTGCGGCTTTACTTCCTTCACCAGATCAAGGTTGACGATCGTTGAGCGGTGCACGCGCTGAAAACGCCGGGGGTCGAGCCGTTTCTCCAAATCCTTCATCGTCTCGCGCAGGATCAGCGTGTTGTCGCTGGTCTTGATGCACATATAATCGCCGGCCGCCTCAACGCTTTCGATCGTATCGACATCGACGCGGAAAATCTGGCCGCGATCCTTGATGTTGATCAGCTTTTCAAAACGATTGGCGGAAAGCTGGTCGTTGCCATCCTGCAGATCAGCGGCTGTGTCCGGCGCTATTTCAGCGAGGACTTCCTTCAGGCGATCAACTTCTTCGACGCCGCGTTTTTCGGCAAGTCGCTGGCGAACGCGGTCGAGCGTATCGGCCAATCGCCCTTCCTCCACCGGCTTCATCAGATAATCCATTGCCTGCGCCTCAAACGCGCGGATCGCGTGATCGGAATAGGCGGTGACGAACACGAACAAGGGCGGTTCGACCTCCATCAGCCCCTGGACGACCGAAAAGCCGTCAAAACCCGGCATCTGAATATCGAGAAAGACCAGATCAGGCTTATGCGTCTTGATGCTGCGGATCGCCTCGCGGCCATTAACGCAGGTATCGATAATTTCGACATCAGCATGCGGTTCAAGCCGTAATTGCATGCCCTGAATGGCGAGCGGTTCATCATCGACCAGGATCGTTCGAATTTTCATGCGGCCTCTTTCGTCGGTTCCTCGAGCTGGAACGGAATATCGATCTCTACCCCAAAGCCGCCCCCCGGGTTTGATCGCGTCTCGAATCGGTGGTCTGGCCCAAAAGCCTGCGCCAGCCGCTCCCTGATATTGGCAAGCCCGACCCCAGTTGAAAGGCTTGACCGGGATTTCGTTTCAATCAACCCCGGCCCGCTATCCGATACGGTGATCTGCACCCGCTCACCGTTCAACCGAGCGACGACGTTGATCTCCGCGCCATTTTCCTGCGGCGTGACGGCATATTTGATGGCATTTTCCACCAGCGGCTGAAGCAGCAGCGAGGGCAGGCGCGCCTTTGCCACGCGCGGATCGATCGAGAAGCTGGGGCGCAACCGATCCTCAAACCGCATCTTCTCAATCTCCAGATAGAGTTTCAGCGTCTCCACTTCTTGGGCGATCGTGACGTTCGCGGTGGGCTCATTGGCCAGCGTATAGCGCAGGAAGGAGGACAAGCGGCTGAGCATCGCATTGGCCCGATCCGTCTGTTTCAGCAGCACGAGCGTGGAGATGGAGTTGAGCGTGTTGAACAGAAAATGCGGATTGAGCTGATAGCGCAGCATCGCCAGTTGCGCCGTCGATGCCTGATTGCCCAGTTTTTCGAGCTGATCGATCTGTTCTTCGACGATCAGGTAGAAATTGATGCCGAAATAGAGCGCGGACCAGCCGGCCAGCACGGTGAAGTTGAGGAAGATCGTTCCCCCCAGCAAGTTAAGATTGATGCCCGGTTTGTCGAGTGTGATGATCGAAAAGGAAAAGGCATCGAGTACGGCATAGAGCGCAGTCGCGATGATGAGGGTGAAGACCGTCAGCAGCCCCAGGCTGATCCGCGGCAATGTGCGGTAATAGCCATAGAGCGTGGAGAGCAGCAGCGTGATGCAATAGCCGATGATCGATTCGACCACGATCAAGGCAACGGCGCCAAATGACAGCCCATTGGAAATGCTCGAAACGCTGCGCAGCACCAGGTAACCGCTCCATCCCGCCGCCTGCAGCATCCAGAAGGCGCGGTTTTTTTCTTCAAAAAACGGGCGTGAGAAGATGCCGGGTTTTGGCGTTGCGCCCACCCCCTCGCGCTGCGCCGCCTGGGACTCAAGCTGGGAAAGCTCGTTCATCGGCGCAAAGGGGGGAGCAATGGCAGGATCATCGCTTCCTTATAGCTGCTGACAAACCGCCGGGAAGGGGGCTATGTTGCCCGCCGGGACAGGAGACAGATAATGGCCGACGGCAATGATAACCCCGGCAGCGACCGGGCGAGCTTTACCGCGATGACGCAAGGGACGCAGGAAGACTGGCTGACGATCGCCACACACTTCCGCGAATTTTCGCACGGCCTGCCGGCGCGGGTGCTGACCCACCTAAAGCTGCTGGATGGCGATTATGGGGGCTTTCCGGTCGACCGGCTGGAACATTCGCTGCAAACCGCCACGCGCGCGCACCGCGACGGGCGTGATGAGGCCTATGTGGTAACCGCGCTGCTCCACGACATTGGCGATACGCTGGGCAGCTTCAATCACCCGGAAATTGCAGCGGCGATGCTGCGGCCATTTGTTTCCGAGGAATTGCACTGGATCGCCAATAATCACGGCGTGTTCCAGGGATATTATTATTTCCACTATCTCGGCATGGACCGCGACCTGCGCGAAAATTATCGCGGGCACCCGCATTTTGAGGCGTGTGCTGAGTTTTGCGAGAAATATGATCAATCGGCTTTTGACCCGAATTACGAGAGTGCACCGTTGAGCTTTTTCGAACCAATGGTCGCCCGCGTGATGGCCCGGCCTATCAACAGCATCTACGCAAAGGTCGCCGAACCGGCCTGAGCCTGGGTCGCCGACGGATAAGAAAAAGGCCCCGCCGATTGGATCGGCGGGGCCTTTTTCAGTATCGGCGTCCGGATCAGCCCCGGCCCCCCAAAAGCAAACCGCCGCCCCCTTTCGGGGACGGCGGCATGGTTGAAGCTGGGAGCGCTATTACAGGGTAAAGCGCGCACCAACACGGATGAAGTAGGTCGACGCGTTGAAGTTTGGCGCCAGGTTCGTGTCCGGACCACGGAACGAGGAGTAGCGATACTGTGCGCAAGTTTGTGACGACGTCGTGTTCACAACCCCGGCTCCAGGCGTGGTACCGGTTGCAACGGGTGCGCTCAAACACTGAACGGTAACCACGGCTGCCGAACCGATTTCACGTAGCCCACCCCATTTGCTGTTGAGCAAGTTCGGCAGGTTATTGATGTCGGCAAACAATGCCACCCGTGATCTTCCGACGAACAGGGGAATTTCCTGCTCAAGATGAAGATCGATACGTGTGACAGCCCGATTGCGTGCGATATTCTTCGCAGCAATTTGACCGCGGAAATTGCGCAGCCGGGTGCCGTTAATCAGCGAGTCGAGCGCACTTTGCGTGGCCGGATTATCATAGCTGACGATTGGGTCACTTGTGCTTGTTGGGACATAGAGCAGGTTTCCAGGAGCATTGCCGTTAAGAACCGTGCCGAACACGGGTGAACGCGTCGCTGTATTGTCAATAGCAAAGAAGCTGTACGGATCGCCCGCACGGACTTCGCCGAACAACGAGACCACGGTGCGATAGTCTTTGTAGAATGCATGATCGTAAGATGCACCGAACTTGACCTGCCAGCTGGTCTGGTTGTCAGACGTGCCAAGCACTGGGCGGTTCGGATCGGCAAATGTCTGGAAGCGATAGTTGGAATTCGGCGTTGATGCCGAGGCGCTACCAACATCGCGAACGTCCTGAGCGATATAGGCACCATTAAGCGTGAGCCCGAAGTCAAACCGCTTTTCAAAGCGCACAACGCCGATGTGGCTGCGACCGCCCTGGGTGTTGAATGTGATGATGTCCCAGTTGTTATCGGTAAATGCTGTGCGACCCGTGTAGCGAGGCCGACCGTCAGGCAGGAGGCCGATCTGCACCGAACGCCCGTCGGTAAACGAAACGTCGTTACGTGTTTTCGAGAAGAGATAGTCTGCCCCGAAATTGATGCCGAAGAAATCCCACTCTGCCGACAGCGTTGCCTTGAGCGATGACGGCAGCGTGAAATCGGGTGCGAGCGCTGCCGAGTTGGTGAGCGCTGAAGACGACCCGCTCGTTGCGAACTGCGTGAGGAGCGGATTGACGTTGGCACCGATATTGTTGAGCGCTGCGGCACAAACTGCTGCGGTCAGGCCGGTCGGGCCACTGCATCCCAGCGGACCAGCGGCGCGTGTGATGGTGAGCGCGTTGGTCGCAACGGTGTTTGAGAAGCTGTTGGACAGATAGATGTCAGGGTTGCCGCCCGCCAGAATGCCAGCGCCGCCATGCAGGGTGAGATTAGGCGTAACCTTCCATTCCGCACTCAAGCGCGGTTCGAACGTCTCGAGGCCCTTGTAGGTGTTGGTGTTCGCAAAACCATTGCGATCAGTGAAAGCCTGATTGAACACCGGTGCCTGATCTGATGCAAAGATGTTCCAGCGAAAGCCATAGGCGATGGTCACGCCGGGTGCCGGGCGCCAATCATCCTGGATGCCGACGGAGATCTGGTCATTGGCAAACCGAGCGGCGGCACCATCAACGCCAGGGGCAACAACGGCTGCAAACTGAATTTGGTTGGCGTTGCCCGCCTGGAAATCGGCGATTGAGTCGAAGTAATAGCTTCCCAGGCTGTTCGGCACGAAATTGTTAAAGGTCTGGTTGCGCGTTACTTCTACCAGCAGCTTCACGTCGTGGTTGTTCAGGCTCAAGCGCCCGAGGAACGAACCGCCATAAGTTTCGGTGCTGAGAACGTTGGTCTGGCGGAAATTGTCCGGGCCGAAGAAGATGCGTGGGGCCCCGGTCGAGCAAGCCGTTGCCGATGCAGTGTTATTCACCGGATCAGTACAAACCTGGAACTGGGAGTTAAGGCGTCCAGCAAGTGGTTCCTGACCACGGCCGGCGTTGCGGTAGTTAAAACGTACTTCAGTCGACAGCGTGCTCGACCATGTTGAGTTGAACTGGACAATGCCAGCGCGGAGAATTTCACTCAAAACATAGGCATTCGAAGTCAGACCGTAAGAAGGAGCGGTGCTCGACGTCGATGTGTTGTTGGGGCTGATCTGGGCGTTGTAAGCATTGACATAGGAGACCGACAGCCGCTGGCCATCGGCGACGTTAAAGTCGACCCGGGTCGAAAACTTCTCGTCAAGGCGCGTATTGATCCGCAGCACATCACCATAGCGATCGCCCGTGATGCCATAGCGCGCGGATCCTGCTGCTGCGCCCACTGCGGCTATCCCTGCCGTGGTCAGGCCCGGAATGGATTCCGGCTGGGTGCCAAACGCGCGCGGATCATTGTTCTTTTCATAGGAAAACATCAAGAACAGCCGGTCCTTGATGATCGGCCCGGCGATTGTCGCGCCATAGGTTTCTGACTTGAAGTTCGGCAAATTGACCTGGGTCGAGCCAATCCGATCACCCGAAAGTTTATCCGTGTTCTGCGAATAGAAACCGGTCAAAAACAGGTCGTTGGTGCCCGAGCGGAGGACAGCGTCGATCACGCCGCCTTGATAGTTGGTCTGGCGGATGTCGAAATTAGCCGCCGAGGTCGAGACCTGGCCGAGCGCGTCGAACGGCACGGGGCCGCGGATGGTTGGGCTGGCATCCTGATTGAGGCCGAACGTGTCGCCGACCGAAACGCCGTTAATCGTAAAACGGTTGAAGCGTGGGTTGACGCCAGCAAAACGGATGGCACCGCCACGATCGGTCGAGTTGCCGAGATCAAACGTCGCAAAAGGGTCGCGCCGTTGGATGTCGCGGATATCGCGGTTGACCGACGCAACCCGGCTGATGTCCACCGAGTCCAGCGTTGTCTGGACGCCGCGTGAGACATTGCCCGCGCCGCGAATCGATGAAGCCGTAACAACAATGTCAGCGCTGGAATCTTTAACTAACTCGATTGGAAGGTCGAAGGTCTGCTGAACGACCGTGAACAAATCGCTAACCGACGTCGAACCTTGATCACTTTTTACGTCAACCGTGTAGGGACCACCGGGGCGAAGACCAGCTAGTGTAAAACCGCCATCTCCGTTCGTCGTTGTTTGCACGCGGGTGCCCGATGATACATCGGTTGCAACGACGCTCGCGCCAGCAACAGGGACACCATTGTTTGTAACGGTGCCGCGAATGACCGATGTGGTTTCCTGCGCACTGGCAGCAGCGGGCACGATCAGCGCGACGGCTGCCGCACCAAGAAATAGTTGGTAACGCATGGTTTTCCCCTTGAGGCGTTTTGGAACGTTGCTGAGTCGTTATTGATGGTGTCTTCACCACTCCAAACCGCCCATGCATGGGAATTATTTCTCTTGCGTGACAATGGCGGCGGGCCCGGCCAGACTCCCGTTGAGGGGCATATTTCATCCATGGTGCGTTGCAAAAAGGCACCACCTATTTGGGGTCGGCTATGGCCCGCCACGCCGCCTCGTCAATCACCTCGATTCCGAGGTCTGCGGCTTTTTTCAGCTTTGATCCCGCACCAGGTCCGGCAACGACCAGATCGGTCTTGCTCGACACAGAACCGGAAACGCGCGCGCCCAATGCCTCTGCCTGGGCCTTGGCTTCGTCGCGGCTGATTGTTTCCAGATTGCCGGTGAACACGATTGTCTTGCCGCTGACCGGCGAATCGCGGGTGATGAGCACAACATCGGCGGGGGTCACTTGTGCAAGCAGATCGTCGATCACCTGCACGTTATGTGGTTCGGCGAAAAAGTCAGTCAGCGCCAGCGTCACCTCAGGGCCGACCTGCGGCGTTTCGGCAATGGCGGCGAGTTCCTTGCCGACGCGGGCGAGGAATTTGTCCTTGCTCTCTGCCAATGCCGGGGTCAGCGTGGCGCGGTGGATGGCCATCCGGCCAACCATGTCGGCAAAGCCCGTCCAGCTTGTCCAGCGCCGCGCGAGATCGCGTGCGGTGATCGCGCCGACATGGCGGATGCCCAGTGCGAACAAAAACCGGTCAAGCGGCGGCGCGCGGCGGTCATCAATCGCGGCGATCAGCTTGGCGGCCCACACGCGCCCGTCCTTTTTGCGATCCAGCAACTGCGCTTCAGTTAGGCGAAAAATATCGGCGGGGGCATGGACCAGGCCGTCGCGAAAGAAATCCTCAATCTGGGTGGTGCCCAGCCCGTCAATATCCAGCGCGACCCGGCTGGCGAAGTGGCGCAACCGTTCAACGCGCTGGGCGGGGCAGATCAGCCCGCCGGTGCAGCGGATATCAACCTCTCCCTCTTCGCGCACGGCGATCGAGCCGCATTCGGCGCAATGATCGGGAAAGGGCCAGCTCCCCCGCGCATCGTCTCGCGACAAATTGTCCACGATCTGCGGGATAACGTCGCCTGCGCGCTGGATGATGATGCGATCACCCGGCCACACGTTCAGCCGCGCAATCTCATCGGCATTGTGCAGCGTGGCATTAGTGACGACGACGCCGCCCACCGTCACCGGCTCGAGCCGGGCAACGGGGGTAAGCTTGCCGGTGCGGCCAACCTGAATGTCGATGGCGCGCAACACCGTTTGCGCGCGTTCGGCGGGGAACTTATGCGCAATCGCCCAGCGCGGCGCGCGCGATACCGCGCCCAATCGCTCCTGCCAGTCGAGCCGATCCACCTTGTACACCACGCCGTCGATATCGAACGGCAAGTCCGCGCGCGCGCCCTCGATCATCCGGTAATGCGCCAGCGCGCCTGCCACCTGGTCGACACGGACCAGCATGTCGCTGACCGGAAGGCCCCAATTGCCTATGGCGTGCATCACGCCCAACTGCGTGTCGGCGGGCAGGGCGCTTGCCTCGCCCCAGCCATGCGCCAGGAACCGCAGCGGGCGTGTGGCGGTGACGCCTGCGTCCTTTTGGCGCAGCGATCCGGCGGCGGCATTGCGGGGGTTGGCGAATTGCCGGGCCTTTTCGGGATCGTCAGCCTCTGCCAGCAGCCGCGCGTTGAGCGCGGCGAAATCGGCCTTGGCCATGTACACCTCGCCGCGAATCTCGAAGATATCAGGTGCGTTGCCAGCCAATGTGTCGGGAATATCGGCAATGGTGCGCACATTGGCGGTCACATCCTCGCCAATCGCGCCGTCCCCCCGGGTCAGCGCCTGCACCAGCCGCCCCTGTTCATAGCGCAGCGAACAGGACAGGCCGTCAATCTTGGGCTCTGCCGTCAGCGCGACGGTGATGTCGGTGGCGAGCGTCAGGAACCGGCGGATGCGCGCATCGAAATCGGTGATGTCTTCATCCGAAAAGCCATTGTCCAGGCTCATCATCGGTTTGGCATGCGCCACTTTGGCGAGATGCGCTGCCGGGGCCGCCCCCACTTTCAGGCTGGGCGAATCGGCGCGGACAAGGTGCGGAAAGGCGGCTTCGATCGTGGCGTTGCGGCGGACGAGCGCGTCATAATCGGCATCGCTGATTTCTGGCGCATCGTCGGTGTGGTAGCGCGCGTTATGGTACGCGATCTCGGCGGCAAGGCGCTCGAGCTCGGCGGCGGCTTCAAGGTCAGTGATGGGGAGCGACGTCGTCATGTTCTTGCGCTACCGTTGCGCAGGAGTCGGTTCAAGGAGGGGGCGATGCCAAATTTTGTCCAAATCACACCATTCATGCATGTTCCAGACCTTAATAAGGCGCTCGATTTTTTCCGCGATCTGCTTGGGTTTGCTGTGCTGTTTCGTCAGCCTGGCTATGCTTATGTCGAGCGTGAGGGGTGCGGCATGCGGCTTTTGCAACGGGACGAAAATGATGTTTCGCCGTCCGGCAGCCGCCGATTTGCCTATTATATCGATGTCCGCGACGTCGATGCGCTGTATCAGGACCTGAAGCCCAAGCTCGAAACGTTGCCGCCGGGCGATGTCTTTGGGCCGATCGATCAGCCTTATGGCCAGCGAGAATTGCTGATCCTGGCACCGGATGGCGATCTGCTAGCATTCGGCCAGCCGGTTGGCGGTTAGGCCGCCTCCAACAGTCGCGCCGCCTGCGCGCGTGCCTCGTCGGTCACGGTTGCGCCGCTGAGCATCCGGGCGATTTCTTCGCGGCGCTCGTCCTCGTCAAGCGCGCGCACGCCGGTGCGGGTGACGGTGCCGTCATGGCTTTTCGCGATCAGCAAGTGATGCCCCCCGCGCGCTGCGACTTGCGGGCTGTGGGTTACCACCAACAATTGCGTCGATTCCGCCAGCCGGGCCAGCCGCTCGCCAATCGCGCTGGCGACGGCACCGCCCACGCCGCGATCAATCTCGTCAAAGATCATTGTCGCGGCGCTGCCTTGTTCGGCAAGACTCACTTTCAGCGCGAGGATGAAGCGGGAAAGCTCGCCGCCTGACGCGATTTTGATCAGCGGGGCAAAGGGCGCGCCGGGGTTGGTGGAGATTTCAAACTCCACGCGGTCCTTACCTGCCGTCCCCCAGCTATCCTCCCCCAGCGGCGCAACCACGGTGCGGAACCGCGCAGCATCCAGCTTCAACGGCGCCAGTTCGCGCTTCACCGCATCGTCCAGCCGCAGCGCGGCTTCGCTGCGGGCGGCGGTCAGCGCATCGGCATGGGTATCATAAGCGCGGCGCGCGTCCGCCAGCGCGCGTTCGAGCGCGGCAACGCCAGCGCCGCCGCTGTCGATCCGTTCCAGCTTTTCGGTCAATTCCTGGGTCAACATGGCCAGATCATCGGGCTGCACGCGGTGCTTGCGGGCAATGGCGCGCAGTTCAAACAGCCGTGTCTCGTCCGCTTCCAGCCGGGCGGGATCAAACGCCAGCGCAAAAGCGGCGGCGTCGATTTTCTCCTGCGCGGTCGTGCCGTCAGTGATGGCCTGGTCAAGCGCGGCCAGCGCCTCGCCCAGCGCCGTATGATCGCCTGCAATCCGGTCAAGCACCCGCGCGGCCTGACGCAGTTTGGCAAGCCCCCCTTCCGATCCGTCGAGCAGATCGGCCACCGCCTGCAAATCACCGGCAATTTTTTCGCCGCGCTGCATCGCCTGGCGGCGCGTGGCGAGTTCCTCCTCCTCGCCCGGATCGGCGGCAAGCGCGGTCAGTTCGCCCACCGCATGGTCCAGCCATTCGCGGTCGCGCGCAGCGGCATCCAGCTCGGCACGCGCGCTATCCAGCGCGGTTTGCGCAGCGTGCATTGCCCGGTGCGCGACCGCGACAGGCGCGGCATCGATCCGCCCGAATGCATCTAGCAATGCCCGGTGGCCGCGCGGATTCAGCAGGCCGCGATCATCATGCTGGCCGTGAATTTCCACCAGATGCCCTGCCAGATCGCGCAGCAGCGCTGCCGATGCGGGCTGATCATTGATAAAGGCACGGCTGCCGCCATCGGCTTTGACGATACGGCGGATCATCAGCGGCTCGCTGGGATCAAAATCAAGCCCGTTCAGTTCCAGCAGCGCCGCCACCGGCGTACCGAGCACTGGCGGATCAAAGCTGGCGGTGACAACGGCCTGCGCTGTACCCTGTCGCACCAGCCCGGTTTCGCCGCGCCCGCCAAGCGCGAGGCCCAGCGCATCAAGCAAAATCGATTTGCCGGCGCCGGTTTCCCCGGTCAGCACGCCCAGCCCGTGCCCGAAATCAAGGTCAAGCGCTTCGATAAGCACGACATCGCGGATGGAAAGCGCGTTCAGCATTCCACGGTCAGCAGGCGGTGCGGGCGGCAAGCAGGGCAGCGGAGCGGTTGCATGGGCGCGCCCTAATCAGGTTCCGGTCAGGCACCGACCTTCACGGGCGATCGCGGCTTATATTCGCCCATCAGCTTATAGGCGCGCTGATACCAATCGGAGCCGGGATAATTGGCACCGAGCACAGCAGCAGTCTTTTTCGCTTCCTCCGGCACGCCCAGCGCCAGATATGTTTCGGTCAGCCGCATCAGTGCTTCGGGCACGTGCGTTGTCGTCTGGTAATCGTCGACCACATGGCGAAAACGGATCGATGCCGCCAGCCAATCGCCGCGCCCTTCATAAAAACGCCCGACCTGCATTTCCTTGCCGGCCAGATGGTCGCGGACCAGATCGGTTTTCAGCCGCGCATCGGCAGCGTATTTTGTTTGCGGATAGCGGCGCTGCAATTCGCCCAGCGCATCAAGCGCCTGTTTGGTGATCCGCTGGTCGCGCGTGACATCCGAAATCTGTTCGTAATAGCCAAGCGCGATTAGATAATAAGCATAGGGCGCGTCGCGATTGCCAGGATGGACGGACAGGAAGCGCTGGGCTGACTCAATGGACTTGGGGAAATCGGCATTCAGATAATAGGCGAATGCCCCCATCAACTGCGCACGGCGCGCCCAGATCGAATAGGGGTGCTGGCGCTCAACCTCGTCAAACAAGGCGGCGGCTTCCTGATAACGGCTCTGGTCGAGCCGCGCCTTGGCCGCCGAATAGAGCGTGCCAACGTCACGTGCGACATAAGGCAGATCGCCCTTGCTCTTGTTGCCGGCACAGCCTGCAATGGTCAGTGAACCCACGGTGATGAGCGCGAGCGTGGCGAAGGGGGACAGGATTTTACGCATGAATATTGTCATAGCCGAGCAAGCTAGCCGCGAACAATGTTTTTCGTAGGGCAGGGTTTTTGCGGGCCGGGCTTTTTGCGCAGAGCGTTAACGGCTGGCGGGGTTTTTGCATCATGGGCATCTGCCAGCACTTGGCGGAACGGCGGATCATGTGGCAGGGGCCGGGCGTTGTAGCGGCATCAACCGCCGGAGTAACACCTTGCCATGACTGCCACTCTTCTTTCCACCAAGCGCGTCGAAAAGCCCTGGGGTCGCCACCAACTTTGGCCGGGTTTCGCCAATCCCGCGCCCGGCGATGATCCATTGGGCGAGATTTGGTTCGAAGCGCCGGGCGATATACCCCCAGACCTGCTGATCAAATATCTGTTCACCAGCGAAAAACTGTCGGTTCAGGTCCATCCCGATGACGATGCGGCGCGCGCAGCGGGCTTTGCGCGCGGCAAGGACGAGGCTTGGGTTATCCTGGCAGCGGAGCCCGACGCCACGATTGCGTTGGGCACGCTGGCCCCGGTTGATCACGCTACGCTGAAAGCGGCGGCGCTGGATGGATCCATTGTTGATCTGCTTGACTGGAAACCGGTGCAGGCGGGCGATTATTTCTATTCGCCTGCGGGCACCGTCCATGCCATCGGCGCTGGCGTGACGCTGGTTGAAGTACAGCAGAATATCGACCTTACCTATCGCCTATATGATTATGGCCGCCCGCGCGAATTGCATCTGGAAGCGGGCATCGCGGTTTCGAACGCCGTGCCCTTTGTGGCACAGGCTGCGCCGGGAAAAGTAGCTGAGAACCGCATCATCCTGGCTGAGGGGCCGAAATTTGTGCTTGAGCGCTGGAGCGAAGGCGACCGGACGGTAACGCTGCCCCATGGCATGTCCGGGTGGCTGGTCCCGCTGGCAGGCCATGGCATGGCGGACGATATTGCCTGGCAGGCCGGGCAATGCGTGATGCTGGCGGGCGAGGTTGCGATAGCGGCGTCCCCCGGTAGCGACATCTTGTTTGCCTATCCCGGTGCTGACCGGATTTAGGGTCGGCCGTCTATCCCTGGATGAGAAGGGCCGGGCTTCGGCTTTACTAAGGTCGGGCGGGTGGGGGAATTGCCCGCATGTTAACCCCATGTTCCGCCCGCCTTGCTATACCGCCGCCTGATATGCTGCGCGTGCTGACCCTTTCGACGCTGTTTCCTGACGCGACGCGCCCCAATTTCGGGGTGTTTGTTGAACGGCAGACATTGGGGCTTGCCGCGCACCGGGATGTGTCGTTGCGGCTGGTCGCGCCGATTGGCGTGCCGCCCTGGCCGCTGTCGCGCCATCCGCGTTATCGGGCCTTTGCAACGGTGCCATTGGCGGAGGATTGGAAAGGGCTGGAGACGCGCCGACCGCGTTTTGCGGCGGTGCCGGGGATTGGCGGGCGCTTGCATGTGGCGATGCTGGTGCGGGCGTTGCTGCCCGTGCTGACTGATATCCGCCGCGACTTTGCCTTCGATGTAATCGATGCGGAGTTTTTCTTCCCCGATGGCCCTGCTGCCATCGCGCTGGGGCGGCATTTTGGGGTGCCGGTGTCAATCAAGGCGCGGGGCGCCGACATCCATCACTGGGGGCATGGGCCAACAGCGGCGCAGGTTGGCGCGGCGGGGCGTGCAGCAGATGGGCTGCTGGCGGTGTCGGCGGCGATGCGCGATGACATGGCCGCCATCGGCATCCCGCGCGAGCGCATCAGCGTGCACCGAACTGGCGTCGATCTGGACCGGTTTGCACCGGTTGACCGGCACGATGCCAAGGCTGCGATAGGCATTGCCGGGCCGCTGATCGTTTCGGTGGGGGCGCTTATTGATCGCAAGGGCCATGCCACCGTCATCCGCGCGATGACTGACCTGCCGGGCACGAACCTGTTGATCGCAGGAGAGGGCCCGTCGCGGCCTGCGCTGGTGGCCGATATCGCCCGGCTGGGGCTGGGCGATCGGGTGCGGCTGATGGGGAGCACACCGCACGCCGAACTGCCCGGCTTGCTGGCGGCGGCAGATGTGATGGCGCTGGCATCGTCGTCCGAAGGGCTGGCCAATGCCTGGGTGGAGGCGCTGGCGTGCGGCACGCCCATTGTGATTACAGCGGCGGGCGGGGCAGCGGAGGTGGTTACAGAGCCACATTTTGGCCGGATTGCCGCGCGCGAGCCCGCCGCCTTTGCAAAGGCGATCAGCGCCTTGCTCGCCGATCCGCCCGCGCCAGCCGATGTGCGACGCGGGGCGGAACGGTTCACCTGGGCCGCCAATACCGACGCGCTATACGCGCACCTTCAAGCGCTGGTGGCGCGGCGGGGCTGACCCCTCACCGCGCGCCGGGGCGTTTCAGCCAGGTTTTGGCCTGTGTCGCTGACAGGGTGATCAAATTGCCCATCACCACGGGCATGTCGATCAAGTGCAGGCCCCAATCGGCGAGTACCTGCCCGCCAACCGACACATCACCCACAATCGTGTCCGTTCGTGGATCGCTGGGCACGGCGTTTACCGTAACGGCGAGATAGCGGAACTTGCCATTTGCAACGCATTCGGCGGAAAGCAGCCCTGGCGCTTTGACGAAGGGTGTCGTGACTGCGGCGCCATCCGCCGTCCACGGGCCTTGCTTGGCGCTGGCAATCCCGGCACCGGTTGCCCCCAGATAATTGTCCGTAATCGCCTTGCCACCGGCAAGCATGGCCGGGTTGGTGCAGGCAGCAACCATGCCCGGCTGCGCGACCACGCCAAAACGGCTGTTGGCAGGCGGCGGAGAATCAGCGCGGAAGGTGACATAGCTGACGACGCACGCCCATTGATCAGCGCGGCGGCACAACGGGATCGTTTTCAAGTCACCGCCCACATCGCGCCCTTCGGGCACCGCGACATTGGTGCCGATCAGCATTGCCGAAATCAATTGGCCTGCGACCGGGCGGCGATCAATTTCTTCCATCAGCAACTGCTTCAACACGCCAGCACCCTGGCTGTGCCCAATCAGCACCACACCGCGCCCGCCATTGTCACGGCGCAGATAATCATACCAGGCAGCGCGCACATCGGCATAGGCAACGGCGCGGTCCGCTGGCACGGCCTGACCCGCCATGATCGCCTGCAGCGCGGTAAGCGTGACCTGACGGTAGATGGGGGCAAATACCCGGCAATTTTTGGCAAAGCGTGCCGCCTGGAAAGCGGCAACCTGTTTTTCCTCTGGGCCGGCCTCAAGGTCGCTGTTCGCCGTCTTGTCGAGCGAGACGGTGGGATAGACGTAGAAGCAATCGAATTTGGGCGCGGCGGCGGCAACAAAGGGTTCCGCTGTGCGCTTGCCGGTGGCGGCGATCACCGTGGCGCTTTGATCAGCAGCGCAAGCATCAGCGCGGCCGGGGCGGCACAGCCAGTCGCCGTCCTGCGTGTAATCGGGCGCGCGCGATACGGCGGGGGGAGCAGCGGCGGGGTCAGTCTGCGCGGCGGCGGGAGCGACCCCGAACAGGATAGCGGCAATCACGGCGGACGCGGCGAACAGCTTCACAAATCTCTCCACATTATTGTTGTGACGAAATGGTATCGCGCCCGGCCCAGCGCGTCGAGCCGGAATCTGTGCGGAGCTTAGCCCCGGTAATCGAGCGGGTACAGCGCGGCGCTGATCCAACGGCCTTCCTGGCGCAGCACGCTCCACGCGCGGGCAGCGGCGCGACTGTCCATGATATCAATGCCGATGCCGAGTGCGTCCAACGCGTTCACCAGTGCGCGCGGTGGGTGGACCAGCCCTGCACCAGTGCCCAGGATGATGAATTCGGGGTGCGGATCGGGCGTGATCAGGCTTGCAATGTCATCCGGTGACAGCGCGGTGATGGCGGGCGGTGCCCAGCCATGCGCGCTGGCCGGCGTCAGCAGCAAAGCGGTGTAGACGTTATCGTCGATCCGAAAGCCGCCGCCCGAAAAACCCTTGATCATCGGGCCTTCGGGGGCAGATTCATGTTCCAGCCGCATCAGACGGGGTCTTTGGGGCCCACGCGTTCGGCGTTGGTGGCGATATTGGCCTTGGCCGGGCCCTTTTCGAGATTGGGATCAGCGCGCAGGCCCAGCGTGATCAGCAGCGACGAGGACACATAGATCGACGAATAGGTGCCGACGAAGATGCCAAGGATCATGGCGGCAGTGAAACCGCGCAGCACATGCCCGCCGAACAGCAGCAATGCGCCCAGCGCCAGCAGGATCGTCAGCGATGTCATCACCGTGCGGGGCAGGGTTTCGTTGACCGACAGGTCGATAATCTCGCGCATATCCATCTTGCGATAGCGGCGCATATTTTCGCGAATACGGTCATCGATCACGATCTTGTCGTTGATCGAATAGCCGATGATCGTCAGCACAGCGGCCACGATGTTCAGGTCGAATTCGAACTGCGTAACTGCGAAAAAGCCCAGCGTCATCAACAGATCATGCACGATCGCGACGACCGTGGAGACGCCGAACTGCCATTCGAACCGGAAGATCGCGAACAGGCCGATGCCAAGCACCGCGAGCGCCACGGCGGCGGCACCCTTCCAGATCAGCTCATTCGATACCTTGCCGGATACCGCATCCTGCTTTGAGAAGCGGGCGGTTGGGTATTCTTTGTTGATGGCGGTCTGCACTTGCTTGACGACGGCGTTGGTGGCGCCCTCATCCTGCGATTTCGGCGGTGGAAGGCGGATGGCGACCGTCGTCTTGTCATCATAAAGCTGCAGCCGCACCTCGCCCAGCTCAAGCGCGTCGATTGAGGTGCGCAGCTTGTCGAGCGAGGGTTCGGCCTGGAATTTTTCCTCGATCATCAGCCCGCCGACAAAATCGACGCCCAGATTGAGTTTGAACACGAACACCGTGGCCAGCGCGATGATTGACAGCAACGCCGTCAGCCCGAACGCCCAGTAACGCAGGCGGACAAAGCCGATATTGGTGTTGTCGGGAACAAGTTTCAGCAGGCGCATGGCATCAAACCTTTGCTGCTTCCCCGGCATAGGCCGGGGTCCAGGACCAGCAGCGCAACACGTGCGACTCTGGGCCCCGGCCTGCGCCGGGGAAGCAGGAGAATGAAGGAAAAGGGAGCATCATATGTTGATCTCCGCCGGGCGATTCTTGCGCACCCAGAGCACGACGAGCATGCGTGTGAACGTAACGGCGGTGAACACCGATGTGATGATGCCGATCAGCAGCACCACCGCAAAGCCCTTTACGGGCCCCGACCCCAACAGCAGCATGATGACGCCTGAAATACCGTGCGTCATGTTCGCTTCGAAAATCGTCCGGCTTGCTTCTTTATAGCCCAGCTCAACCGACTGGATCACGCTGCGCCCGCGCCGCCGCTCTTCGCGGATACGCTCGTTTATCAACACGTTGGCGTCGACCGCGGTGCCGATCGTCAGCACGAAGCCGGCAATGCCCGGCAGGGTCAGCGTGCCATTCAGCAGCGCCAGCACGCCAATGATGACGATGATGTTGATGACAACCGCGATGTTCGCATAGACGCCAAACCGGCCATAGGTGACGAGCATGAACGCGATCACCGCAAACGCCGCAATCACCGATGCGGTGATGCCATAGCGGATTGAATCGGCGCCCAGATCAGGCCCAACGGTGCGTTCCTCCACCACTTTTAGCGCAACGGGCAGTTTGCCGGAGCGCAGCGCGATGGCGAGCTGGTTGGCGGAAGCAACCGTAAAGCTGCCCGATATGGAGGCGGTGCCGCCCAGGATCGGTTCGTTGATATTCGGGGCGGAGATCACCTGGTTATCAAGGATAATCGCAAATGGCTTGCCGACATTTTCCTGGGTAACGCGCGCAAACTTGCGGCCGCCCTGGCTGTCAAAGGTGATGACAACATCGGGTTCGTTGGTCTGCGAATTATTACCCTGCACCGCGTTGATTAGCTGATCGCCGGAAATGATCACCGACCGCTTGACCGCGATCCAGCTGCCGCCTTCGGTATAGGGCAATAACTGGCTGCCGACCGGAGCATTGCCGCTCGCGCCCTTAGCCACTTCGACAGGATCGGCGTTCAGGTCGACCAGCTTGAATTCCAGCTTGGCGGTTTTGCCCAGCAAATCCTTCAGCGCCTGCGGATCCTGCAGGCCGGGCACCTGAACGACGATGCGATTGCTACCCTGGCGAATGATCGTTGGTTCGCGGGTGCCGAGTTCGTCGATACGGCGGCGGACGACCTCGGTCGCATCGGCCATCGCGGTATCAATTGCCTGGGTGAGGCCGGCATCGGTGGGCGTCAGCACGAAACGCTGGCCGTCGACCACTTCAATATTCCAGTCACGCTGGCCGGTCAGCCCCGCGCCATTGGTCAGCGGCAGCAAGCGTTCGCGCGCTTCGTCAACCTGCGTCACATCGCGCAGCAAAAAGCTTAATTTGCCGCCGCGCGTAGAAATATCGCCAATGCTGATCTTGGGGCTGCCGCGCCGCATTTCGGTCGCCACGGTATCGCGCATCTGTTCAATCCGCGATGCGGCAACATCGGCAGTTTCCGCTTCAAGCAGCAAATAGCTGCCGCCCGCCAAATCGAGCCCGAAATTGATGCGCGGCAAACTGACGCCCAGATTCTTCGTCATGCTTTCGGGCACGAAACTGGGCACCGCCAGCAACATCAATGCGGCGAGCAGGCCAAGGATCGAGGCTATTTTCCAGCGCGGGAAATCGAGCATATCGGTGCTCAGTCGTTCGCAGGTTTGCCGGCACCGCTGGATGCGATGGCGGCCAGCGTTGCCTTGACGATTTTTACCTTAACGCCGGTGGCAATCTCCACTTCGACGATGCGGTCATCGACCTTCACGACCTTGCCAACGATGCCGCCAGCCGTCGTGACTTCGTCGCCCTTTTTCACCGCGTTCACGGCATCCTGCAGCTTCTTCATCCGCTGTTGCTGCGGGCGGATCAGCAGGAAATAGGCGAGCGGCAACAGCAGCAGATACGGAATGATCAGCGCGATCGATCCACCGCCATCTGCGGCGGCACCTGCGGTCTGGGCAAAAGCGGAAGGTACGATCATGAACGTCCTGAACTAACTGGGCCAAGATGGCGGGGCCAAAGTGGCTGGGATGGCACGGCGGATCACCGTCCTATAAGCGGCGCGCGCTATCACCATCGGGTGGTGGGTGCAACTAGCGCTGCACGATAGCGGCCCGGTTCAGCCGCGCGTCAATCCGGTAAAGGCCGCTGCGATCCAGCGATGGGCAGCACGGATTGCGGGCAGGCGCCGCACATCGCGGTGCGTCAGCAGCCACACCGGGCGTGGTGGCAATTGAAACGCAATCGGCAAGCGGGTTAGCCCCGCGCGCTGCGCAAACAGCACCGGCAGCAGCGCGATGCCGCCGTCCGCTGCCGCCGCGTTCAGCAGCGCGCGCGTGCTGCCGGTGCGCAGGGCCACCGCGCCATCCAGCCCGGCCTTGGCGACCCAATCAAGCTCTGCGATGCGGCCATAGCTGTCATCATATACCAGCAACCGTTCCTGCCCCAGGCTGATCGCAGCGGGATCACGTCCGGCGAGATAGCCGGGGCTGGCGAAACAGCCGAGTTCAATTTCATAAATGCGTCGCGCGATCAGGCTGGCACCTTCGGGACGGGACATGCGCAGCGCGATATCGGCCTCGCGCGCGGCTAAGCTGATCACCTCGCCCTGCGCGCGTAACGTCACCGATAGTCCCGGCGACTTTGCCCATAGCATAGGCAGCGCCGGCGCGAGCACGTCAGTGATGATCAGATCAATCGATGAGATGGTGACGTGTCCGGCAGCGCTCGCGGTGCCCAGCATGGCCGCTGCCCGCCCGATCCGCGCAGCCTGATCGACCAGCGGCGCGGCCAGCGCGGCGATGCGGCTCCCCTCGATTGTCAGCCGGACGCCGTTGGCGCGCCGATCAAGCAGCCGCAGTCCCAGCGTCGCCTCCAGCCCCTCCAGCCGTCGCGCGACGGTGGAAACGGCGAGGTCAAGCTGCTTTGCGACCGCGCTCATCGATCCGCGCTCGTCCAGCATCAACAGCAATTTCAGGTCTTCGCTATCCATGTCCCACGCTTAGTCGTTTTGCGGGAAACGCAAAAGCGATTTGCATCGTTCGCCCTTATGCCGGGGCAGGGGCCGACGTAAATCAACGGCATTGCTTGAACAGGAGCCATGCCATGAAATTCTCCCCGCTGATCCTAGCCGCCGGGCTCGCCGCGTTGCCGATCACTGCCCATGCCCGGCCTGGCGCGGCAGAGGGCCGCGTTGCCCCAGAGGGTCGCGTTGCCGTCGTCGTCAGCATCGCCACCCCGGCGGGCGTGACGGATGCCTATCTGCAGGCCGAATTCGACAAGGCTGCACCGCGCTATCAACAAATTCCCGGCCTGATCCGCAAATATTTCACGATTGAACCCAAGCGGTTCGGCGGCATTTATTACTGGTCGACCAAGGCGGCGGCGCAAGCCTGGTTCAGCGATGCCTGGGTGGCTCGGGCCAAGGCGACCTATGGTGCCGAACCCGTCGTCACCTATTATGATGTGCCGCTGGCGATTGAGGGGGCCAAGCCCTGATGCGCCAGCTTGTTTTTGTCCGTCCCGGCCTGGTCGAATGGCGCGACGCTGCGGTACCGGTGCTCACCAGCGATCACGCTGCGCTGATCCGCCCCTTGGTTCTTGGCCGGTGCGACCTTGATGTCGGGTTTGTGCGCGGGCTGGCACCAATGGCGTCCGGTGAACCCATCGGGCATGAGATGATCGGCGAGGTCGTGGATGTGGGGGACGGTGTGCGGCACATCCGCCCCGGTCAGCGCGTGATCGTGCCGTCGCAAATCAGCTGCGGCGACTGTCGCAATTGTCGGCGCGGCTTTACCGGGCGGTGCCAATCGGTGCCGTTCGCAGCCAGTTTTGGGATGGGACGGCCCGGCAATTACGGGTGCGCTGCGGCTGATCTGGTCGCGGTGCCATTTGCCGATGCGATGCTGGTGCCGCTGCCGCAGGGTGCCGATCCGATCGCGATGATCGGCGCGGCGGACATGGCGGCGGATAGCTGGCGCGCGGTTGCGCCGCAGCTTGCCGAACGGCCCGGTGCCACTGTGCTGGTGGTGGGCGGGCTAGCGTCGGTAATCGGTATTTATGCCGCCGGGCTGGCGGTGGCGCTGGGCGCTGGCAGGGTGGACTATGCCGATAGCGATCCAGCGCGGCGGGCGCAGGCGGCGGCTTACGGCGCAACCCCATTGGCGCTGCCGGGCGATTTGCCCATGCTGTATGAAATCGTGGTCGATGCGTGCGGCACGCCCGACACGCTGATCCAGGCGATCCGCGCGATCGAGCCTGAAGGGGTGTTGACCAGCGTCACTATCCATCTGGGCGAAACGACCCCAGTGCCGATGCTGGAGATGTACCATAAGGGCATCACGCTGCGCACCGGCCGCGCCAATGTGCGCACGAACATTCCGCCGACGCTGGATTGCTGCCACGCGCATGGCTTTCGCCCCGATTTGATCGAGACGCGGCTATACGGTTTTGACGATGCGCCGGCCGCTTGGATGGATGACGCGCTGCGGACGGCGGCGGCCCGTGACTGATAAACTACCCGGCCCGCCCCCGGGTTTCGCCCCGCATTTTCGCAACAGCCCGCTGACCGACGCCTGGGAACCGCTATATTCGAAACGGGAAGGCGATGTGCTGACGATCGGCGTGCTGATCGCTGCACCGCATACCAATGCACGCGGCATGGCGCATGGCGGGCTGATCGCAGCACTGGCGGACAATGCGATGGGGCTGGCCTGCGTGCTTAGCGCGGCAGGGGCTGCCGCGGGGGTGGGCGGTATTGTAACGGTCAGCCTGACCTGCGACTTCACCGGCACCGCACGGATTGGCGACTGGCTGGAGATTCGCGCACAGCCCGTCCGTGTGGGTCGCACGCTGGCCTTTGGCGAGGCGAGGGTGACGGCGGGCGATCGCCTGATTGCGCGGGCAAGCGCGGTTTTCAGCGTGCCGCCCAAGCCCTCAAGTGCGCGCGCGGATGCCGCATCGGCCCCGCCCGTCGGGTAACGCTTGCATCGCGGCGCACACACGCATAATGCCGCCCCCTCGGTCGGGGCGTAGCGCAGCCTGGTAGCGCATCACACTGGGGGTGTGGGGGTCGCAGGTTCGAATCCTGTCGCCCCGACCAAGAGTTTCTTCTCCTACAAAATAAATCGGACCATTTTGGTGTTCCGCGCAATCTCCTGCAGCGGGCTGTTCGCATTGGCAGCGTAGACAATTCACGTTTTGCTGACCCGGCCGTCAGCCTGATCGATCACTGACTTCAGCAGCTTTACCGTGAGCCGTCACTGCCTGGCTGCGCTGCCAATGCCGAGATTGCGCGTCCGGAATCCGTCATCAGATCAGCCCGATACAATCCCGCTATAGAGTCCGCGCCCGAAATCGCCCATGGGTCTGGAAAGAAAACCAGCAGGAGATGATGATGGCGACGCACGATCACACAGGGTTGCAGCTCTTTTCGACAGTGACGGAGGCCGGAAGGCTGGAACTTTCGCTGCGCGCGGTGCCCGTGGCGGCATTGGGCGATGGTGATGTCCTGATCCGTGTGGAGGCAACGCCAATCAACCCGTCCGATCTTGGCCTGTTGCTGGGCGTCGCGGATACGTCGCAGCTCATGGTCGAGGGCGACGTTACATCGGCACCCATTCCGCCACGGCTGTTGCGCATGGTCGCTGCGCGTTCGGGCAAGCCGATGCCGGTCGGCAATGAGGGGGCCGGCACCGTTATCGCGGCGGGGGAGTCTGCGGCGGCACAGGCGCTGCTCGGCAAGACGGTCAGCCTTGCCGGTGGCCAGATGTATGCACAGTTCAAAATCGCCAAGGCGCGCGATTGCATGCTGCTGCCCGACGGAACGACGGCGGAGGAGGGCGCGTCCAGCTTTGTTAACCCGCTGACCACGCTTGGCATGATTGGCACGATGCGTCGTGAGGGCTTCACGGCGCTCATCCACACGGCCGCTGCATCAAACCTTGGGCAGATGCTCGTCAAGCTGACCCAGGCTGAGGGCATTGAACTGGTCAATATCGTGCGAAATGCTGATCAGGCTGCAATGCTCCGCGCGATTGGTGCGACGCATGTGGTTGATTCCACCGCGCCCGATTTCGTGGCGAACCTGACGGCGGCCATCACCGCGACGGGTGCCTTCCTGGCGTTTGACGCGATTGGCGGCGGGCGGCTCGCCAGCCAGATTTTGCAGGCGATGGAAGCGGCTGCGGTCGCGCGGGATCCGGTATTCAGCGTCTATGGTTCGACGCAGAAAAAGCAGGTCTATATTTATGGCGGCCTGGACACCGCACCGACCGAGCTGACGCGCGGCTTTGGTATGTCATGGAACGTCGGCGGCTGGTTGCTGACGCCGTATCTGCAGAGTGCTGGCGCAGAAGAGGTGGCGCGGATCCGGCAATATGTGGTCGATCACCTGAAGGATATTTTTGCGAGCCATTACACCGCGCGCATCACGCTCCAGCAAGTGTTGCAGCCCGACATGATCGCGCGTTTCAATAAACGGGCGACCGGTGAGAAATACCTGATCGTGCCGAACCAGTAAGACCCGGCTTTCATCACCAGATGGCCATCGCCTGAAACGGGCGCGATTGTGGGTGATGCGAACCGCGCGTCGTCAGGCAAAACGGTCTGCATTCAGGGTAAACAAAAATTTACCCTGAATGCGGTAACCATCATGATGACTGTCGCCCAACCCAGCCCGTGGCTGGCGCGGGATGATGGTCATCGACGCTGACATTATGCAAAAAGGGGTGGACCATGACCGCAGCACAACGCAGCCGCCGCTTGCGCCAGATCGACGCACGGTGCGACGCATTGCGGGCAGAACTGCGCGAGCTGGAAGCAGCAGCGCATGCGCTTGAAAATGAACAAAGCCGTTTAATGGGCTACCGTATGCCCCTGCGCGGCAAGATGATGATCGCGGCACTGGACCGGGCGGCCGCATAACCGCGCCAGCCGTCCGCTGGCAGGCGGAACGGTGGCGCCGGGCAATTTGCGCTGCCGTTCGCCTTGCGATGCCGCCCGGTCGTTACAGGATGAACCGGCTCAAATCGGTGTTCCGCGCAATTTCCTGCAGCTGGCTTTCGACATAGGCTGCATCAATCACCAGCGTTTCACCCACCCGGTCTTCGGCTTCATAGCTGACTGATTCGAGCAGCTTTTCCATCACCGTCTGCAGCCGCCTTGCGCCGATATTCTCAATCTCGGCGTTCACTTCGGCAGCGATACGGGCAACGGCGCGGATGCCGTCTTCGGTAAAGTTGATCGTCACGCCCTCGGTCGCGATGAGCGCCTTGTACTGCGCGGGCAGTGATGCCTTGGTATCGCTCAAAATCGCGACAAAATCGGCCTCGGTCAGCGCTTTCAGTTCGACGCGGATCGGCAGCCGCCCCTGAAGTTCGGGCAGCAGGTCGCTGGGCTTGGCAACATGGAACGCGCCGCTGGCGATGAACAAGATATGGTCGGTTTTCATCGGGCCATATTTGGTGGCCACGGTTGTGCCCTCAATCAGCGGCAGCAGATCGCGCTGCACACCTTCACGGCTGACAGAGCCGCCGCGCACATCGCTGACGGCGATCTTGTCGATCTCGTCAAGGAAGACGATCCCGTTCGCCTCTGCATCGGCCAGCGCGGTGCGGCTCACCTCTTCTTGATCGAGCCGTTTGTCGGCCTCTTCCTCGACGAGTTTTTCCCAGGCGGCGGGGACGATGAGCTTGCGGCGCTTCAGCTGATTGCCGCCCATCGCCTTGCTCATCATTTCGCTCAGGTTGATCATGCCCATCTGCCCCGGCACTTCGAACGGCGCCTTGGGTGCGTCCTCAATCTCGATCTCGATCTCGGTGGTGTCGAGATGCCCGTCGCGGAATCGCTGGCGGAAAGCTTCGCGGGTCGCCTCGCTCGCGCCCTTGCCGGTTAGCGCATCAAGCAGGCGCGTCATCGCGGCGTCCTCTGCCTTGTCCTTTACAGCGATACGACGGCGTTCCTTTTCCAGCCGAACGGCTTCTTCCACCAGATCGCGGGCAATTTGTTCAACATCGCGCCCGACATAGCCAACTTCGGTAAACTTGGTCGCCTCTACCTTGATGAACGGCGCATCGGCGAGCTTTGCCAGGCGGCGCGAAATCTCGGTTTTGCCGCAGCCGGTGGGCCCGATCATCAAGATGTTCTTGGGGCTAACCTCGTCGCGCAGATCAGCGCCCAGCCGCTGGCGCCGCCAGCGATTGCGCATGGCCACCGCGACCGCCTTTTTCGCGTCAGTCTGGCCAATGATATGCGCGTCAAGCGCGGCAACGATGGACTTGGGGGTAAGGGCGTCGTTCATAGGTTCTTCTCACTCCCCTCCCGCTTGCGGGAGGGGCTGGGGGTGGGCAATGCCACGGGCGAAGCGGTGGTGGACCGGCCCACCCCTAACCCCTCCCGCAAGCGGGAGGGGAATTACGTCGCGCTGTCCAGCGATTCCACGGTCAGCCGATCATTGGTGTACACGCAAATATCTGCCGCGACCGCCATCGCCTTGCGCGCCAGAACCTCGGCATCGCCCTCATAATCCGTCAGCGCGCGGGCGGCGGCGAGCGCGAAATTGCCGCCCGAACCAATCGCGGCGATGCCCGCTTCGGGTTCCAGCACATCGCCATTGCCCGTCAGGATCAGCGTGACGTCCTTGTCCGCCACGATCATCATCGCTTCCAGATTGCGCAGATATTTGTCGGTCCGCCAGTCCTTGGCGAGTTCAACTGCCGCACGCAGCAACTGGCCATGATGCTGTTCCAGCTTGCGTTCCAGCCGCTCAAACAGCGTGAAGGCATCGGCGGTGGCGCCAGCGAAGCCGCTGATCACACTGCCGTCACCCAGCTTGCGGACCTTTTTCGCATTGGGTTTCATCACCGTCTGGCCCATCGATACCTGGCCATCGCCAGCGATCACGACCTTGCCACCGCGCCGCACGGAAAGGATTGTGGTGCCGTGCCACACCATGTCGTTGTTGCTCATAAACGGCGATATGGGAATGCGAGTGCAGGTGCGCAATCCGTGGTGTCGGCGGATTCCGTTGGCCAAGGCAGCGTGGCTGCTACATCTGCCAACCAAGCCCCCAGTGCTCCCGCGAAGGCGGGAGCCCAGACTGCTTGTGCTCCCGCGAAGGCGGGAGCCCAGACCGGGTCCCCGTCTTCACGGGGACGCAAAAGCTCGGGTGACGCCCGGATACAAAAACCACTGCCCTACCGGCTATTCGCCTTCAGAAACGCGACGCTGTCGGCCAGCGTGGTTGCGTTGCCGCGGAAGGGGAGCGACAGGCCCATCACCAGATCATTGTGGCTCTTGCCCACATATTCCTTCAGCGCGAACCGCGCGCCAAGCTCGGTCAGCCGCTTGGCAAGGCGGGTGGCGTTGCGCGGTTTGACGACATCATCGGCGGTCCCCTGGGCGAGCAACAGCGGTGGGCTGTCCTTCATCGCATAGGTGATGGGCTGGGTTTCTGCAGGGGTTGGCCAGGCTGAAAACGCGGCGCGCGAACGATCACTTTCCCAAGGGTAAAACGAATAGGGCCCCGCAAGCAATGCGGCAGCACGAACGATTTTGGGATCAACCCCAATATCGCTGAGGAAGCGCCCGTCCAGCGCAAGCATTGCGGCATTATACGCCCCCGCCGAATGACCGGACAGCGTAATCCGCCCCGGATCGCCGCCATATTCGGCAATGTGATCGCGCACCCATTTTACCGCCAGCGCCGAATCCTGCACAAAAATGGGGAAGCGCACGCCCGGCACCAGCCGGTAATCGGGGATGACGGCGATGAATCCCTGACCCGCAAAGGCGCGCCCCGCAAAGCCATATTCCTGGCGTGATCCCTTGGTCCATGCGCCGCCATAATAGAAAATGACCACTGGCAGCTTGGCCTTGCCCCGTTTCGTCGGTGCCCAAACGTCAAGCTGCTGGCGCGGCGCGGTGCCGAAATTCACGCCGTCTGCGACTTGCACGGCTTCCGGCTGGCCGGGCGTCATCTTGTCGATCATGTTCAGCATCATCGGCGGGGATGCAAAGAAATAGGCATAGCCAAGCCCGGCGGCGATCAGCGCCACGATTGCCAAAATCACGCGACCGATCGTCATGCACTATCCCCAATTATTGAACCGCCAGCGTGGGGCAGGCGCGTGCGCAGCACAAGCCCAATCATGGCCCCGGGGCGGGGCGGTCGGCGATTGCCACCCAGCGTGAATCGGCATAGCAAGCGTCAAAATGATAACGGGAGAGAATGATGCGGAAATTGGCCTTGATCGCGCTGCTTTTGGCTGGCGCAAGCAGCAGCGCCGCCCTTGCCAAGGGGCCCAGCTACAGCGCCGCCATCGTGCGCACCAGCTATGGCATTCCGCACATCACGGCCAGCAATTGGCGCGGGATCGGTTATGGCGTGGGCTATGCCTATGCGCAGGACAATCTGTGCATGTTGGCAGAGGAATTTGCGACCGTGGCGGGCGAGCGATCGCTGCATTTCGGGCCAAAGGAAACCGCCGTGCTGGGCTTTGAAAAAATCGACAATCTGTCGTCAGACACGTTCTTTCGCAGCGCGATGGATCTGCCCAAACTGCGGCGCGGGATCGCCACGCAAGGTGTGCAGGAACGGCAAGTCATTGCGGGCTATGTCGCTGGCTATAACCGGCTGCTGCGCGAACTGGGACCAGCGGGCGTCCCTGCCGAGTGCCGGGGCAAGGCATGGGTTCATCCCATCACCACTGACGATATGTTGCGGCTGACCGAAAAACAGGTGCTGCTGGCCAGCTCGCTGGCGCTGGCAGGCGCGGTGGTGAACGCCGCTCCGCCGGGCGCGACCCAGGCGGCCGATCAAACCGTCACGCTGCCCGACCAGGAAAAGATTGGCATTGGCAGCAACGGCTGGGCTTTTGGCGGCGATGTAACCGAAAGCGGGCGCGGCGTGCTGATCGGCAATCCGCATTTTCCGTGGAACGGCCCGGCGCGCTTTTGGGAAATGCACCTGACGATCCCGGGCGTATATGATGTCATGGGCGTCGGCATCGCCGGTACGCCGATTGTGTCGCTTGGCTTCAATAAGGATATCGGCTGGACCCACACCGTCACTGCCGCCCAGCATTTCACGCTGTTTGAACTCGCGGTCGATCCGGCTGATCCGACCAGTTATATCGTCGACGGCAAATCCGAAAAGATGACCGCGAAGACAATCAGTATCCCGATGCCAGGCGGAGCTGCGCCGGTTACCCGCACGCTCTATTCCAGCCGGTTTGGGCCAATGGTGGCAGCACCTGCGCTGCTGCTCAGCTGGAGCAAGACCAAGGCATTTTCGATGCGCGATGCCAATGCGGGCAACCAGCGCGGGCTGGCTGCGTGGATCGCGATTGGCAAGGCGAAATCGGTGGCGGACATCAAGGCGGCGGTATCGACCACGCTCGGAATTCCGTGGGTAAACACGATCGCGGTCGACCGGATGGGCAATGCGCTCCACGCCGATGTTACCGCTGTGCCCAATGTCTCTGCGGCCAAGGCAAAGGACTGCGCAACGCCTGCCTCCGCGCTGCTTGCAGGGCGGGTTGTGCTGCTTGATGGCAAGCGCTCGGCTTGTGATTGGGATAACACACCGGGCACCGCCGCGCCGCGTTTGCTGCCGGCGGGCGATCAGGCGGTGTGGGAACGCCGCGATTACCTTGCCAACAGCAATGACAGCTATTGGCTGAGCAATGCCAGCGCACCCTATCAGCAATTGTCGCCGATTTTGGGCGCATGGGGCACGATGCGCACGCCGCGCACGCGATCTGGCTTGACAGAAATTGCGCGGCGGTTGGCGGGCACCGATGGGCTGGCCGGCACCAAGATTGATCTGCCGCGCGCTGAGGCGATGGCCTTTGCCAATAAAAGCCTGGTCGCAGAGCTGGTGGTGGACAAGCTGCTCGTGCTGTGTGCGGATAAGGCAGAGGTTGCTGCTGCTTGCGACGCTCTGGGCAAATGGGATCGCCGATATGATGTCGACAGCCGGGGTGCCTATCTTTTCGCGACCTTCGCCGCGAGCATCCGTGCGATACCCAATTTATGGGCGACCAAATTTGACGTGAGCGATCCCGTCAACACGCCGCGCGACCTGATCACTGATGGCGACAATGGCACAAAGATGATCGCCGCGCTGGCCAAGGCGGCGGCCACGCTGGCGTCGGAAGGCATCGCGCTGGATGCGCGTTGGGGCGACGTTCAATTCGCCAAACGCGGCGATCAACGGATCGCGATCCACGGAGCAGATGGTGCGTTGGGCGTGCTGAACGTGCAAATGGCACAAAAGGTGCCGACGGGCATTACGCCCGTGCACGGCTCCAGTTATGTGCAGGCCGTCACGTTTGACGAGGCCGGGCCGGTGGTTGATGCCGTGCTCAGCTATTCGCAATCGACCAATCCCGCCTCACCGCATTTCGGCGACCAGACGTTGCTGTATTCGGCAAAGCGTTGGGTGCGGCTGCCGTTCAGCAAGGCGCAGATCGCCGCAGACGCGATTTCTGCTCCAGTGCAGATCAGCGAATAAAGGCGGCAACCACCGGCGGCATCAGCGGTGCCGCCGGTCGCTCCCACAAGCCCGCGCGGCTACTTCGCCTTGGTATAGGGCGTGAAGTCGCCAAGCACGCACGAGCCGGTTTCAAAACCCGACAACGTGTCAACCGTCTGGATGATCTGGCCACGACAAAGCTGCGGGCCAAAATTGCGCAAGACTAGAGCATCTATTCTGTGACCGTTGTCGCACTGCCCGGATGTTTTGTTACGGTAAATCAGTCGGTTGTTGAACCGGTACAGGATGGAATCGCCAATTGCCTCAGTGCTGTACGTAGGGCGAAATTGCTGGATGCAGTTCACTGGCTTGCCAGGGGTAAACCCCGCCAGCGCCTTTGCTATCCGCGCTTCGTCGCTGTTGGACTCGGCTGAATTGGATCCGGGTGCAGGCGCGGCCCCGCCGCACGCAATCAGGGCAAGCGAAGCAATGACAAAACGCCGCATGATACTCTCCCGCGTAAGTGGCCATCCCCTGCCATGGCCAGCATAACCCGTTCAGCCGCGAAAAGCATCCTTATTTGCGCGCCGCTCCGCCAGCATCGCCGCAGAGGTTGCGCGCATGAACGGGTTGGTCGCACGTTCCAGTCCAATGCTGGTCGGCACGGTTGCTTCGCCACGCGCGCGCGCGGCCACAACATCGGCCATTCGCGCGATAATCGCTGCATTGTCGGGTTCAGCGACCAGCGCATACCGGCCGTTTGATTCGGTATATTCATGCGCACAATAAACGGTTGTTTCGTCGGGCAATGTCGACAGGCGCTGCATATTGGCAAACATCTGTTCAGCCGTTCCCTCAAACAGCCGACCACAGCCCATCGCGAACAGTGTGTCGCCAGTAAAGGCGATGGCATCATCAGCAAAATGGAATGTTATATGCCCGGCGGTATGGGCCGGTGTTTCAAGCACGGTTGCGATGTGTGCGCCTAGCCGCACGATATCGCCCTCCGCCACGTGCACGTCCAGCGTCGGAATGCGCGCTGCCTCCGCTGCGGGGCCATACACCGTCGCGCCGGTCGCGGCCTTGATCGCTGCATTGCCGCCGGTGTGATCGGGGTGCCAATGGGTGTTCCAGATCGCGGTAATCGTCCACCCGCGCGCAGCCGCCGCGTCCAACACCGGTTCGGCGACGGCTGGGTCAACCACCATCGTTTCGCCCGATGCAGCATCATGCACCAGCCAGATGTAGTTATCGCTCAGCACTGGAATGCGGATGATGTCCAACGCCATCACCAATGGCCCGTGTTCGGCATTGACGCCCAGGGTTCGGCGGGCGGCAAATGGCCGTCCTGCAGCAGTTCGATCGAGATGTTATCGGGCGAGCGCACAAACGCCATATGGCCGTCGCGCGGCGGGCGGTTGATCGTGACGCCCGCGTCCATCAATCGCTGGCAGGTTTCGTAGATATTATCGACGCGGTAGGCGAGGTGGCCAAAATTGCGGCCCTCGCCATATTCCTCCGGGTCCCAATTATGGGTCAGCTCAACCTGTGCCTTTTCATCACCCGGTGCGGCAAGGAAGATCAGCGTGAAGCGGCCCTGCTCACTGTCAAAGCGCTTCAATTCCTCCAGCCCCAGCAGGTTGAAGAATTTCACCGTCGCGTCGGGATCGCTCACCCGGATCATCGTGTGAAGATAGTGCATCGTCGCGCTCCGCAGCTCTTGGTTATGTCGCTCTGCCAGCGGAATAGGGCGCAGGCGGGTGCATGGCCAGCGATTCTAAGGCTGGGGCGGGTCAGCGAATTGTTTCAGGGCCTCGCGCGCATTTGCGGCGGCCTCGCCGGAGGGGGCAACGCGCACGGCATCATTCCATGCCGATTTCGCGCCATCGGCATCACCGCCAAGCGCGGCAATATTGCCAATCTCCAAATAGATGGATGGATCGTCGGATGAGCGCCGAAATGCCTCGGCAATGTCCTTTCGCGCGCGGGGCAGGTCATCCATCCGGCGCGCCAGCGTTGCTGATGCCAACCAGATCAACGGGTCTTCGCCCGCCGACGTCAGCGCTTGATCAATGTCATTGCGCGCGCCCTCCAACTCGCCTGCGGCAACCATCGCGCGGGCACGATCAAACTGCGCTTCCCCGCGCTCCAATCCCACCAGCGTGCCCGCTGCCAATGCGGCATCCAGCGCGGCACGGGCCTTTGCGACATCGCCTGCTGCCAGCCGGGCATTGCCCGCTTGCGCCCAAAACTGTGCGGCTTTGTTGTTGCGGGCAACCTCAGCCTCTTGCGCTGCCGCTTCAAATTCCTCGGCAGCGGGGGCCCATTTGGCTTGGTTGGCATAAGCAATGCCGATGCATTGCCGTGCGAAAAACCCCCCGCCGCTCGCGCGCCACTGCGTTCCTTCAACCACGCCTTCGGGTGGGTTGGCCGTGGCGAGATCAACGCAGCGATCGTAGCGCGCCTCCATCGAGTCGGCAGCAGGTGGCAGCGGTAGGGGCGTTACCGCCTGGGCAATCAGCATCAGGAACATCATGGCAGGTCGATCACTTCCTCCACTGCGCGGATCAGCATGGCGATATCGCCGTCCCGCGACAGGCGGTGATCACCATCTTTGATGATGTTTAGCTGCACGTCCGCTGAACGGATCAGCTCGGTCAGCCGGATCGCGCGGGCGATTGGCACATCACTGTCGCGCAGCCCGTGCAGCAGTCGCACGGGCGTATCAATCGCGATCACGCCGTGCATCAGCCGGTTGGCCTCGCCAGAACTCCAAAAGGCCCGGGTATAAACCGTCGGCTGGTCGCTATAGGGAGAGGGCCGCTCGATCCGCCCGCCGCTCAGCAGCGCAAGCTTCTCATCGGTTGAAAAGCCCCAATCGGTGAAATCGGCGGCGGCGGCAACGCCCACCAGCGCCCTTACCCGCCCCGGCCGGGCCAGCGTGGCGAGCAGCATCAGCCAGCCGCCCATCGATGATCCCACCAGCACCACCGGTGCGGGCGCGACCAGATCGATCATCGCTAGCACATCATCGCGCCAGCCTGCCAGCGTCTGTTCGTCGAAGGCACCCTCGCTTTGCCCGCAGCCGCCATAATCAAACCGCAGAAACGCGCGGCCCGCGCCGCGTGCCCAGCTTTCCAGCGCCAGCGCCTTGGCGCCGTTCATGTCGGAAGCATAGCCCGGCAGGAAGATCGTCACCGGGCCGCCAGCCGGGCCCGTGCCCGCTGTCAGGTGATAGGCAAGCGCAGGGCGGGGCAGGGGTTCGGACATTGGGGCGGTTTAGGCGTGGACGCCGGGCTTGGGAAGCAAGGCGCGCTAAAACCCCATGATCGTGCGTGATTCGGGCTTGGCACCCTTGCAGATGGACTTCAGCGCAGCCCATTGTTCGGCATCCAGCGCGGGGCGGTCGCCTGTGCTGCCGGTGGCGGCACGCGCAAACCGTTCCGCTCGCAAGGCCGATACCGGGTGCGATGAAATATAGGCAAGCACCGATGCGGCGCCGGATTTGTCGACCGGCGACTTGCCGCCCAGCCGCCGAAAAAACGCTGCAGTGTCCCGCGTGGAAATTTTGCTCTGCTTCAGCGCATCGATCGCAAAATCATCCGCGCGGCTTTCGGCACTGCGCGAATAGGCGGTTGACAGCACCATGTTGGTATAGCCGCTGATATTGCCGTCCAGCCCGCCGAGCAGCACGCTTAGCCCCAATTGCCGCAGGAGTGATTCGAGCACGTCGCGATTGGCGACATGGCCCAGTTCGTGCCCCAATACGCCCGCAATCTCGTCGGGCGATTTTGCGTCCTTCAACAGCCCGTTGAACAGGATGATGCGCCCGCCGGGCAGCGTGATGGCGTTGTTCATCGCAATATTGGCAACGCTGATGTCGCTATCGGCATAGGCGGGGCCAAGCCGCGCCTTCAGCGCATCAATCGCCGCTTCACCTGCCGGATCGGTGCACAACCGCCCGCCGAAATCGCCAATCATCGCATCGCCCAACCGGCGCTCCACCGCAGGCGGCACCAGCTTGGCGACCAGCGCGGGGGTTTGTGCCAATAGGTACAGCGAAAGGGCGGCGATCACCGCAAACAGCGCCGCCATTGGCCAAAGGCCCAGCCGGTCGATCAGGCCACCATAGCGGATCAGCGGTGGCAGCTGATAGGCAATGGCGGCAGGCGGGTCCTCCGCTAGCGTGATTGACCAACCGGTATGGCGCTTCATCCCGAACACGCGCTGCCCGCCGACCGGCTCGCGCGCAACCAGATCAGCAAATGCCCAGGGACCGTTGCCTGCCGTGCCGTCATCCTCCGTCAGGGTGAAGCGCGCGCCGTCTGCAACCAACATCACGCTGCGTCGCCGGGCGACCTGCCCGTCGAAATGCCAGACGCGCACCGTTTCAGCCATCAAAATGCGCCAACATCAAATGCGTCGAGCAGCCCTTCGCCCTGGCCGGGCTCGCGCGTGGTCGATTGCGTCAGCGCATCAAGCCGCACATCGCCGTAAGCGCGCATGTGCCGGACAAAGAAGGTCCAGTTGCGATAGCCGATGAAAATCTGGCCAATCCCCAGCGTCAACACCACCAGCAACAGGCTGCCTAGCGCCAGCTTCAGCCAGTCCCATGTGGTTGCGGTAAATTCAAACGACAGCTCACCCAGCGTCAGATTGCCGATGACTTCACGGAAATACGCGGCGTAAAATACGAGTGCGATCAATCCCAGCACGACAAAAAATATCACATAGGCGAGGACCGCGATCACGATGGCCTGTTGTTGCATGGTGGCAGGCGTCGGTGCCAGCTTGCCGGGTGCCGGAACCATTCCCCAAAAAGCCAGCAAGCCAAGCAGAACCAAAATGAAGATCGGGGAGAGGTAAAACAACAGAAACCGCCCAAATATCGGCCCCACCCGCGCATGTGAATCGAACTGCATCGGGCCAAAGCTCATCGCGTCCCACCGCTTGTTCCATAGCGACACCATCGACCAAGGGATCAGCAGCCCCAGCAGCAACGACCCGGTAATCGTGCGCCACACATAGCTGAATCCAAAGCTCAACCCCTGTTCATGGCTGCCGCCGCGAATGCCGCGCCAGAAGGTGCGGCTGAGCCGATATCGCAGCGCCCGAAAAATCGCGATGCCAATCAGATAGAGCAAACCGAAATATAAGACGATGCCGGTTATCCCCGCATAACCGGGGTAGCCGCGCAGGATCATTGCCTGCAGCCCGAATTGCAGCGCCGCCAATGGCAGGCCGAACAGGACGATCGCCAGCACATAGCCGATCATCAGTTCCAGCCCGGTGCCCGTCCATTCCAGCTGATCGTCAATGAAGCGCGTCTGGCTCCACAAATATCGCCGTTCGCGGGTGCGTGCCCAAAATGTGTAGAGCCCAAGCGTTACAATACACAGCAGCAGGTTGGTAAAGGCGATCGGCGCAAATTCCCGCCAATTGCTGTTGAAACCAAATGCACTTTGTTCATCACCGCTCGACATGATCTTTCCCCCGGCCCCGCTCCCTGTGTGGAGCCGAGCGGCGCGCCGGGGTCAATTGCTTCGTGCGGTGATTATGCTGTTTCAACCCGTTAATCGGATCATTTCGGACCAAGAAAGGCGTTCAGCGCCTGTTCGAACGCCGCTGGCTGATCGAGCATGATGAAATGCCAGCTGTCTGCGATTGGCACCAACGTGGCGGGCGACCCGGCATAAGCCAGCTCCCATAGCTGCTTGGCCTGCGGCCCCGCCCCGGTTGCGTACAGCACGGTGAAGGGCTTTGCCGTTACCTTTGCCAGTTCGGGGCGTAGATCGGTCGTCATCACCTCATAAACTGCCTGGGCAGACACGCGCGGATCAGCCTTGGCGCTCCAATTGGCGACCTTGATCCGTCCAGCTGGCGTGTTTGACCAAATGCCGCCGGGATCGGTGGTAACGGGCTCGGTTGGCACGGGCGTTGCCAGGGTACGGGCGCGGGCCTGTTCGGCGAACGGCTTGGCCCCCTCCACCGTCGCGGTTGGACCGAACAACAGGCTGAAAAAGGGCAGGCTATCGATCACCAGCACACTGCCGGTTGATTGCGGATAGCGCGCGCCCATCATCATCGCGAGCAGGCCACCCATCGAATGTCCTGCAATGGCGGGGTTCTTGATCTTGTTGGCAATGATGAAGCCGTTCAGATCGGCGGCGATTCCGTCAAGCAGCCCCGCCTTGTCATTGCCCTTGATGTCGCCCCCGGCAAAGCCGTGGACTTCGACCAGATACACCCGGTGCGTCTTGGCGAGATCGGCGACAACGCCGTCCCACACCGCGCGGGGCGAGGCGAGGCCGGGGATCAGGAAAACCGCCGGGCCCTTGCCGACAGACTGGATTGAAATATGGTCGAGCTGTGTGATTTCGAGCGTACCGCTGATCGCGACATGTCCCATTTGCTGCGGATCGGGCGTCGCGGCGCGGCTTGGCGTGCCGTGAAGTAGGAGCAACGGGAAAGCGATGGCGGCGATCAGGCGGCTTTTGACGGCGAGGGTCATTGTTGGGTTTCCTTCGATGGACTGATGAAAATGGCTTCGATCGGCAGGTCGAACAGTTCTGCGATGCGAAAGGCGAGCGGCAGCGATGGATCATATCGCCCGGTCTCAATCGCGTTGACGCTTTGGCGGGAGACTTCGAGCCGGTCGGCCAGATCGCCCTGGCTCCATTCGCGTTCGGCGCGCAGCACGCGCAGGCGGTTTTTCATGCGCTATCGTCCGCACGGCTGCGACGCATCACGATGACATTGGCAACTGCGCCGATCGCAAGCCCGCCAAACCACAGGATCGGCACTGTAAACAGCGGGAGATGCGGCGCATCGGCATAGACTTCCAGAAAGCCCCATCCGCTTGCGGCAGACATGGCAAAGCCCGTCGCCACCAGCGCCTTTCGAATTTCGAGCATCCGGATATATTCATCGCGCAGTTCGATCAGCAGCGCGCCGATGATCAAAAACACCATCATCAACGGCAGCGCTGGCAAGATGGCGATTGCCCACAATAGCGGCCCTTGCGGTTGGATCGCCTGAATTGCCCAGGGCACGGTGAAGACAAGCACGACATAGATCGTCATTGTCGGGAAAAAACGGCGCAGATAGCGGCCGAATGCCGGGTCGATGTGGGGCGATCGGCTCATACGGCACCTCCAGCAGGTTGGCGGTCAATCACCATGATGGCCTCCGTCTCGGAGCCGCAGGACAAGCTGTGCGCATGCCAGCCCACCGCACCATAATGGAAAAGCAAGATGTCGGGGGCGGGGCGGGACCATGTTGGTATCTTCAATGAATGCCCAAACGGTCTGGACCGAAAGCGTCAGCGCGAGAGCAATCAGCATCGCTTGCACCATGCGCATCCGAACGAATTCGTCAGGCTGTTCGATCACCCACATCCCCATCGACCATATGACGGCGACAATCGCGAGGGCGGGAAGCAGGGCGAGCGCGATCAGGGCAGCACCTTGCGGCTGAAATTGCTCAATCACGATGTTTGAACCAACCAGCAGCAGCACATATGCCGTTATACTCGGAATGAACCGGGTCATGTATCGGCGGTGGGTTTGTGCAGGCGTCAACATGACAAGCGTCCTTTCGAATCAGTGAAGGAAGCTTTACATTTTGCCCGCACAAACGTCAAGGGTGCTTTCCACAATGGAGCGCTAGCTTGTCATTGCTAGCGAACGATGATGCTTAAATTCTGCGCTTATGGTTGATTAGAAAGGATATTCCGCCGGGCCAACCATCCCGCCGGCCGTCTCCATCATCCCGTCACTGCGGGCGCCGCCATGCGCCCATCACAGTGGCGATTCTCGCCTTCGGATTGCTCAATTGGCAGGCTGGGCCGAACGCGCGGCTGGGCCTGCCAATCGCGCGGGCTGGGCCTTTCGCCGCCGCTACTTGCCCGGCTTACCCCCCGGTTTCCAGCTTGGTGCATAATCACTGCTCGCCAGCCAGCGCATCGGTTCGATCAGCGATTGGATGGCGGCGGTCATGAAGCCGATGTCGATGTTTTCGACGGTGTCGTTGGGGGAGTGATAGGTTGGCACCAGCGCCCAGCCCGAAACCGTGTGAGCGACCACACCCTGCAGCGCGAGCGCGTAATTATCTGATCGCTGGAAGAAATTTTGTTCAGGGTAGGGGTCGGCGGTCACCAGCGCGCCGTGGCTTTTCAGCGTCTCGCCAAAGGTGGATCGGTCATAACCGGTCATCATCATCACCCCCTTGGGCAATTTGGGATCTTGCGCGCCGATCATCTCAATTTCCAGATTGGCGACGATTTGGCTCAGCGGCACCGGGGGGTGATCGACAAAATATCGCGCGCCAAAACCGCCTGCTTCTTCGCTGCCATAGGCGACAAACAAAATGCCGCGCTTCATGGGCTTGCCCGCCGCCAGCGCGCGGGCAAGCTCGATAACGGCGGTGGTGCCCGATGCATCGTCATTCGCGCCCGGCATGACCACGCCGTCGCCCCGCACCCCGATATGATCGAGATGCGCAGAGAGCAGCAGTACTCCGGCCTTGGGGTCAGTGCCCGGCAGATAACCGACCGCATTGGTCGTGGGACCGGTGCTGAGCACCACTTCAGGCAGCGCGAGCGCCACGATACTTCCCGGTGCGGCGGCGAGCTTTTCAATCGCTGCGCTGGGCAGGCTGGCAAGCGCGGCGCGCGGCGCCGGGGCGGCCCCTTCAGCATAAAGCGGCAATTGCGGATCGCCCCCGCTCATCGCGGTGCGCGCGCGTGTCAGGTCGCTTTCGGGGATGATCAGCAGCTTGATCTTCTTGGCGGTTGCCGCGCGCAGCAGCGCAAAGCCATTGGCCTTGGTCGACGTGGCGAGCACGACATCGGCGGTTGGCAAATCCTTTGCATCATCACCCGCAAACACGGTCAGCGCGCCGCGCACGCCCTGTCCACTGGCGATCAACAGCGATGCGCCAACCAGTGGCACCCCGCCTGCGCTCAGCACGGCACGGCCATTCAAGCGCATCCGCGTGATGTTGGTGGTTTGCAGATAACCGGACATCCCCGGCGCTGTTTTCAGCCCGAACCCCCGAAATTGCGCGGCGACATAGGCAGCGGCAATCGCCTCATCCCGGGTCGCGCTGCCGCGCCCCTGCAACTCGGGTCCGGCCAGGAAAGTCTCATGTGCCAGCACCCATTCGGGCTTTACCGTCCAGCGCGGTTTCTGCCGCGCGGGCGCGACGCCAGGGATAACAAGCGCCAGCGCGGTGAGCGCGGCGATCATGTGCCGTGTGATCGTCATCAATGTTCTCCCGTAAAATCGCGCCATCACACCACCATCCCGAACGGCACCAGCTTGTTCTGCGCATCATGGCCGATATCGGCGGCACCCAAATAGGGCACGCCCAAATCCCGGGCCCAGCGGGTGATCATCACCTCCAGCGGCTCACCCCAGGGCGGATCATTGGGCTGCACATCAGCGATCCGACCCAGCCGAATGCCCGCCACACCTTTTAACTGCGTCGCCTGTGCCAGCTGAAACAACATCCGGTCGATGCGGTATAGCGGTTCGGAAACATCCTCGATCATCAGGATGTGATCGGTCAGGTCGGGCAGCCACGGGGTGCCGATCAGCGTGGTCAGGATGGCCAGGTTGAATGCCGCCACCGGCTGCGCGGCGATGCTCGCCTCAAGCCCGGCCTTGTCGCGTTTCACCAGCCAGCCAAGCGCGCGCGCCACCGCTGCATCGCCGCCGCTGCGGGCCATATCCATCACCAGCGGGCCATGGACTGGCCGCCCGATCCGCCGGGCATAGAGCGCGCCAAGCAGAAACCCCATGTCTGAATAGCCCAGATACGTCTTGTTCGCGGCGGCATCGGTCAGTGCGGGCATGACGGCCGACAAAATCCGGTTCGATCCATATCCACCACGTGCAAACCAGATCGCGTCAATCGCCGGATCATTGGCGTAATCCAGAAAAGCCGCCGCGCGCGCCGAATCCGGCCCCGCAAAATGCCCGTCGGATAAAAAGCATTGCGGGTGGATCACCAACTCCACTGATGGAAAGCTGATTGCTGCAAATGCCTGCACTTCTGCCGCAACGGCCCGGTCCAGCAGTTTTGCCGGTGCGACAATCCCGATCCGCATCACTTGCTCCCGTTTCGACAGCTTGCCCCGCTGCGCAAATCCCGCGATAGCGCGGGGCCATGAGTACAGGCAAATCCTACTTCTTCATCGGCATTGGCGGCAGTGGCATGATGCCGCTGGCGATGATCCTTGCCGGGCAAGGCGCGTGCGTCGCCGGATCTGACCGCAGCCTTGATCAGGCCCGTCTGCCCGCCAAGTTTGATCAGTTGCGCGCGCTGGGCATCGGCCTGTTCCCGCAGGATGGCAGCGGCATCACCAGCGCCGACCAGATCGTCATCGCCTCTGCCGCCATTGAAGCCACTGTCCCCGACATGATTGCGGCCGGGCGGGTGGGTGCCACGCAGATGAGCCGGGCGGAATTGCTCAGCAGCCTGTTCAATGCAGCACCCCAGGCGATTGGCGTGGCGGGCACCAGCGGCAAATCGACTGTTACCGGCATGATCGGCTGGATGCTCCATGCGCTGGGCCGGGATCCGACCGTGATGAACGGCGCAGTGATGAAGAATTTTGCGGCGCCCGATGCGCCTTTTGCCAGCGCATTAGTGGGTGGGGGCGACCTGTTCGTCAGCGAAGTGGACGAAAGCGATGGCTCGATCGCGCTGTACCGGCCAGCGGTGGCGGTGCTCAACAATGTCAGCCTGGACCATAAATCGCTGGAGGAATTGCGCGCGCTGTTTGCCGATTTCATCGGGCGGGCGGGGCACGCGGTGGTCAATATCGATAACCCCGATGCTGCCGCGCTTGCAGCGGCCTTGCCAGCGGACCGCGTCACCAGCTTTTCCATCGAGCGCGCCGCTGATTTGCAGGCGATATTTATCGAAGAAGCGCCATTTGGTGTCACCTTCATGGTCACGCAGGACGACCTGATCGTTGAGGTATCGCTGCAGGTGCCCGGGCGACACAATGTGGCAAATGCACTGGCGGCGATTGGCGCGGCGCGGGCGGCGGGGGTGTCACTGCATGATGCCGCTGCCGCGCTGGCGGGGTTTGCCGGGCTGAAGCGGCGGTTCGATCTGGTCGGGCGCGCAGGCGACATCGCGGTGATCGACGATTTCGGGCATAATCCCGACAAGATTGGCGCGACTCTGGATACGCTGCACGCGTTTCCGGGGCGGGTGCTGATGCTGTTTCAGCCGCACGGTTATGGCCCGTTAAAGGTGATGCGACACGCGCTCGTGGCGAGTTTGGTTGAGCGCATGGCGGCGGACGATGTGCTGGTGCTGCCCGATCCGGTGTATCACGGCGGCACCGTCAGCCGCGACGTGACCAGCGCCGATATCGTTGCTGACATTGCCGCCGCCGGGCGGACGGCGCACCACATCGCGCTGCGGGAGGATGCTGCGGCGTTCCTGGTCGATCAGGCGCGTGCGGGTGACCGCATTGTCGTGATGGGCGCGCGCGATGATACGCTCAGCCAGCTTGCTGCTGATATGGTGAAGGCGCTGGCATCGCGCGGCTAGCGTGATAGATTAGCGCGCAGTGCAGAAGGGATTGCCGATGTTTCGTCGCCTTTTTCTCGATCATCCGGCTTCGGTCGGCGAAAGCTATACCGAGCATTTTCGCGTCGCGGGCGGCTTTGGCGCGGCGATGATTGTCGGCGGGGTCGGCGCGCTGCTCCATGCCTTCCTGCCCTTTGTCTGCCAGACGCGCGGCAGTGATACGATCAACACGCTCCACGCGCGGTTGGTCGCCAAGCGCGAAGCAAAACGCGCCGCGACCACCCAGATGAAGACCGTCGACTATATTATTTAGCGCCGCCCGCGTGAAATAGCCGTGACGATTGCTGCGCCGCGCTCGCTGTAGCGCCGCGCGCTCAGGCGGCGATGGCCAGTGCTTGCATCGCCTCGGCAGCGATCGTCAGACTGTGCTTGCGGGCCTGGTGATCGAAAATTGAGCTCGTCAGCATCAGCTCATCGGCCCCCGTTCGTGCGATAAAGGCGGCGATTTCGCGCGCCACCTTGGCGGGGCCGCCAATAGCGGAGCATTGCAGTACATGATCAAGGATCGCGGCGCCTTGTGCCCCCAGCGTATCGCGATATCCGGCCACCGGCGGCGGCAATTGGCGCGGATTGCCTGTGCGCAGTGCGACAAACGCCTGTTGCTGTGACGTCGCAAGCAACGCCGCTTCGGCATCGGTATCGGCACCGAATACGTTAAACCCGGCCATGAAATGCGGCTTTGCCAGCACCGGCGATGGCCGGAAATAATGCCGGTATAACTCCGCTGCCTCATCCAGCGAATCAGGCGCAAAATGCGATGCAAAGGCATAGGGCAGGCCAAGCGCGGCGGCGAGTTGCGCGCCGTAAGTGCTTGATCCCAATATCCACATTTTCACTTTCGCGCCCGCACCCGGTGTCGCGCGAATGCCGGTTTGCTGGTCGTCCGCAAAATAGCTTTGCAGCTCCATTACATCATTGGGAAAGCCGTTGGGATCACTGTCGAGCGTGCGGCGCAGCGCGCGTGCCACTTTCATGTCAGATCCCGGCGCACGGCCCAACCCCAGATCAATACGGCCCGGAAATAGCGCATCAAGAGTGCCGAATTGTTCGGCAATGACCAGCGGGGCATGATTGGGCAGCATGATGCCGCCCGAACCGACACGGATATGGCGGGTCGCCGCCGCCACATGGCCGATAACGACAGAGGTTGCCGCGCCCGCAATCCCGGCCATGCCGTGATGCTCGGCAATCCAGTAGCGGGTAAAGCCCAGTCCCTCGCAATGCTGGGCCAGATCGGCTGCGTTGGCCAGCGCCTGCGCCACGCTGCCCCCTTCGACGACGGGGACAAGATCAAGAAGGGAATAAGCGGTCATGTCAGCCTAAATGGGGTGGAAGCTGCCATCGCGCCAGCCGCATCAGAATTCGCGGGCAAAACGCAGCGCCACGCCGATATCGTCGTTGATCGCAGCGAAGTTACCGGGGTCTCGCCGCACATACAGGTTGGTCTGCAACGCGCCGCCCCATAACGGCATTGCGTACCGCGCCTCGAAATCAATTTCGCGGCCGGTGGGGGCCAGGTTCAGGCGCTGCACTGCATAACTGCCAACGCTGTTGGTGGCGTAATCGAAGAATGTCGGCAGCCGCAGATCAAGCCCGCTGCCGTGCGTAACGCGCAATGGTTGCGACACGCGAAGGCCCATAGTGTCCCCGCCGAACAAAATGTCGCGCTTGGCAACATCGGCGGCAAAGGCGTTGGTGCCAATCACCCCTGATCCGTCAAAACCCGTCCGGGTGCGTGCCGCCGTCCAGCCTTGCCGCCACGCGCCGCCGACTGACCATCCGGCCCCCATCTCCAGCCGGGCGGCGGCATCCAGGAACCAGCTCGTTGCCTCGCTGGCGCCCAGCCCGTCGCCAAAGCGCGCGCCCAGCACTGTGTCACGTTCGCGCAAATGGGAGGCGGTCATCGCGGCGAACAGTCCGCCGAACCGGCGATCAAGCCCAATCGACAGCTTGTCATAGCCTGATCGCTGGCCGCGGTTCTGCAGGGCGGCGGGCGTGTTAAGGCCCGGTGTCAGCACGCCGCCATTCTCCCCCGCCACCGTCAGCGCAAATTTGCCCAGATCACGCCGTATCGCAAAGGCAGCATCGGCAGCGCTGGCAAAACCCAGCGCCTGTGCAGGATCATGCGCGATCAGGAAGGCGGGGTCGCTGCGCCCGGCCAGCTGCGCGGTCATCGCCCCGGCGCTTTGGGAAAAGCCGATTGCAAAGCTTGCCTTGCTGCCCAGTTTGCTGGTGATCATCGCCGCCAAGGTGCGGGCCTGATCGGCATCGCCGGGCGACAGCAACAGACGCTCGACCATGGGCCGATCACGCCCCGGTGCAATGGTGAGCGCAATCGCGGCGTTCCCCGCGCGGACGCTGTAATTGCGCTGGACGCCCGTCAATGCCCCTGTCAGCATCCGCTGCACCGGCGATGCACCCAGCGTGCGGCCAAGGTCGAGCGCATAGGCGCGGCCGTAACCGTCCTGGATCGCTGTGCTCAGCCCGGTTTGCCGCGCATCGCCCATCGGTGCCGATGTCGTGCCGTTGCTCGTCAGCGATACGGGCACTTGCGATCCGGCAAGCGAGGTTTGCCCCAATGGCGCAAAAGCTCTGGTAAGATCCAGAATCCCCCGCCCAAAAATCGTATCAATCCCGCTCGTGCCGGCATCGCGGGCGCTGCGGTACAGAATGTCGACGATCTGCGCGCCCGTTAGCGTGGGGAAAGCCTGGGCAAGCAGCGCCACTGCACCGCTGATTTGCGGAGCAGAAAACGATGTGCCGCTCCACAAAAAGGGTACGTTCTCCTGGTTGGGTGCCCGAACGCGCTCCCCCACAGCGGCCAGATAGAAATTCGCGCCGGTACCGGCGCGGTTGCTGAAATCTGATATGGTGTCGGTGGCGCTGACTGATCCGGCGATGATCACCAGCCCGCGCGATACTGCCGCATTGGTGGCAATACCGGCGAATGGATCAGGGTTTACCCCGGTGGGTTGATCGCCGTCATTCCCGGCGGAAATAACGATGATGACACCTGCCGCCGTCGCCCGGTCGATCGCCTGGACAAGGGCGTTTGACGGTGCCGATCCGCCAAGTGAAACGTTGACGACGCGGGCCCGATTTGTCGTCGCAATATCCAGCGCTGCTGCAATGTTGCGGTCATTATGCGAACAGCCACTGGTCGTTGCCCCGGTGGAAGGGGCGGTGCCCGCGCAACTGCCGACCGTATCTGTCCGCAGCACCAGCAAGGTCGAATCAAATGCGATGCCGTGGGTTCCAGCATCGTTGCGTCGCCCGGCAATGGTAAAGGCAACAGCGGTGCCGTGGCCAGATTCGTCGTCAATCGTGCTGTTCATCGCTGTGCTGGTGGATGCAGCGCTAATCCGCGTGCCAAATTCCAGGCTCTGCAAATCGATGCCACTGTCAATCACACCCACCACAATGCCAGCCCCCGTCGCCCCGCGCTGATACGCGACGAGCGCGTTGGCAGAGAGATTGCCGACAGTCGCCCGATACTCGGCAGTGTCAAAGCTGGCGGTGGGCGAGGGTGTTGGCGTGGGGGTCGGCGTCGGCGTCGGCGTTGGTGTAGGTGTGGGTGTGGGCGTAGGAGTTGGGGTAGGGGTAGGGGTAGGGGTAGGGGTAGGCGTCGGTGTTGGCGGTGGTGCTGGGGGGGTGGGCGTTATAACGCCGCCGCCGCTTCCCGATGAGCAAGCGCCCGTCGCCAGGAAAGTGATCAGCATTGCTGACTGGAGCAGGCGCCTGGACGATATCATTCGCATTGCGTTTCCCCATCTCTCAAAGTCGGCCGTTCTGGCCTGGTTATACGGCCCGACATTTCCCTGATACGCGCCTGATACTCAATTGACGTCGCTGCCTTGCCCCCTCCACCGCTGGTGCGTAGAGAGCCGTGCTATGCTCGCGCGTCTTGGCCATATCCGCAACTGGATTTTCGATCTGGATAATACCCTGTATCCAGCGGATATTAACCTTTTTTCCCAAGTCGATCAGCGCATTACCAATTATATTGCCGACCGTTTCGGGCTTGATCCGGTGGCTGCGCGCGCCAAACAAAAAGCCTATTTCCATGCGCGCGGCACCACGCTGGCCGGGCTGATGGATGATCACGATACCGATCCGCATGACTATCTGGATTATGTCCATGATGTTGAGATGGACGTGCTGGAGCATAACGCGCCGCTGGTCGCCGCGATTGCGCGCCTGCCGGGCCGCAAGCTGATCTTCACCAACGGCGATGCCCCCTATGCGCGCAAGGTGCTTGACCGGATTGGCCTGTCGGAAAGCTTTGAAGCGATCCATGATATCCACGCGACCAGCTATGTCCCCAAGCCCGAACCCGCTGTTTATGCAGGGCTTTGTGCGGCCTATGACATTGATCCGCACGCCAGCATTTTCTTTGAAGACATGGCCCGCAATCTGCGCCCGGCCAAGGCGATTGGCATGACGACGGTGTGGATCGACAATGGTTCTGAACAACATGCCGATCAGGATCGCGGCTTTATCGACTTTACGATCACCGACATTACCGGCTGGCTACACGAGATATTGGAGGACGCATGAGCGAGGAATTGCAGGGCTTGATTGAGGGCGCATGGGAAGCGCGCGACACGATCAACAGCGCAACCAAGGGTGCGGTCCGCGATGCTGTTGATGCCGCGCTGACGTTGCTCGATACCGGCCAGGCGCGCGTTGCAGAACCCGATGGTACGGGCTGGCGCGTTAACCAATGGCTGAAAAAAGCTGTGCTGCTGTCATTCCGATTGAACGACAATGCGCTCGTCAAAGCCGATTCTGACTTTACCGGCAACGGCCCGAGTCTGGGGACCTGGTGGGACAAGGTGCCGCTGAAATTCGATCGCTGGACGGAAGATGACTTTCGCAGCGGCGGTTTCCGCGTGGTGCCGGGCAGCGTGGTCCGGCGCGGCGCGTTCATTGGCAAGGGCGCGGTGCTGATGCCCAGCTTCGTCAATATCGGCGCGCATGTGGGCGAGGGGACGATGGTCGATACCTGGGCGACCGTCGGCAGTTGCGCGCAGATCGGCAAGAACGTGCATCTTTCCGGCGGGGCAGGGATTGGCGGGGTGCTCGAACCGCTTCAGGCTGATCCGGTGATCATCGGTGACGGCGCCTTCATCGGCGCGCGCGCCGAAGTGGCGGAGGGTGTGCGCGTGGGTGAGGGCGCTGTGCTCTCGATGGGTGTCTATCTCGGCGCATCCACCAAGATCATTGATCGCGCCACCGGCGAAGTCCATCGCGGCGTGGTGCCGCCCTATGCGGTCGTGGTGCCGGGCAGTATCGGCGGCGGCGACGGCAAGCCCGCACTGTACTGCGCGGTCATCGTGAAGCAGGTCGACGCGCAAACGCGGTCGAAGACGAGCATTAACGAGTTGCTGCGGGACTGATCCCGCCTCGACAACACAGCCCCGGCGGCCTACCCGACATCCCAAGCAATTCAAAGGAAGCCCGACAATGCCCAAAGCCAGCAAGGTCCTGGACCGCGTTCTCGTGCTCGAAATGGTGCGCGTTACCGAAGCCGCCGCGGTGGCGGCCGCCAAGCTTGTCGGGCGCGGCGATGAGAAAGCGGCCGATGCCGCTGCCGTTGAGGCGATGCGCGCGGCGCTGAACGAGCTGTACATGGACGGCACCGTCGTGATCGGTGAGGGCGAGCGCGATGAAGCGCCGATGCTGTACATCGGTGAAAAGGTGGGTTCGGCGATTGGCAAGGGCCCCAAGATCGACATCGCGCTCGATCCGCTGGAGGGCACCACGATCACCGCCAAGGCCGGGCCGAACTCGCTCGCCGTGCTGGCGATTGCGGAGGAAGGCTGCCTGCTTAACGCGCCTGATGTGTATATGGACAAAATCGCGGTCGGCCCCGGCTATCCCAAGGATATCATCGATCTCGACAAGACGCCGACCGAGAATGTGAAGGCAATTGCCAAGGCCAAGGGCGTCAAGCCGCGCGATATCGTGGCCTGTGTGCTCGATCGCCCCCGCCACGAAAAGCTGATCGCGGAGCTGCGCAAAATCGGCTGCGGCATCATGCTGATCCCGGACGGCGACGTCGCAGGCGTGATCGCGACAACCAACCCCGACACCCAGATCGACATCTATATCGGCCAGGGCGGCGCGCCAGAAGGTGTGCTGGCGGCGGCGGCTTTGCGCTGCGTTGGCGGGCAGTTCAAAGGGCGGCTGGTGTTCCGCAACGATGACGAGCGCGCGCGCGCCGCCAAATGGGGCATCAAGGATCTCGACAAGCAATATGACCTGAAGGAACTCGCCAAGGGCGATTGCATCTTTGCCGCCACCGGCGTCACCGATGGATCGCTGCTTGCAGGCGTAAAGCGCATGAAGGGCAAGATGACCACCGAAAGCGTCGTGATGCGGTCAAGCAGCGGCACCGTGCGCTGGGTAAAGGGCGAGCACCGGATCGACTGAGGGCGTTGCACCAGTCCTGACGGACCGATAGCATCGGCCAAACCGGTTAGGGGGATGGCACATGCGCGGAACGATTTGGGCAACGGGGCTAACGCTGGCGGCGCTGGCCCCGGTTGCCCTTCAGGCCCGGCCACAGAGCGCCCCCGCCCCGGCGGTTGCCCCCGCTGAGGCGCCCTTCACTTTTGAAAAGCTGATGGTGCCGATGCGCGACGGGGCGAAGATGGAGACGGTGATCCTGCGCCCCACCGGGGCAAAGGGTCCGCTGCCGATCCTGTTCCAGCGCACCCCCTATGGCATCCCCGGCGCTGCCCCGCGTTCCGTGCCGCGTGGTTGGGCGGCGCTGGTAAAGGACGGCTATATCTTTGTGTTCCAGTCGATGCGCGGGCGGTTCGGGTCGGAAGGCAAATTCACCCTGTCGACCGCCGTCCACCCCAAAGACAGCAAAGCGGTGGATGAGGCGACCGACGCCTATGACGCAACGGGCTGGCTGGTGAAACACCTGCCCAACAATAACGGCAAGGTTGGCATGTGGGGCATTTCATACCCCGGTTTTGCCGCGGCGATTGCGCTGGCCAAGCCGCACCCGGCGTTGAAAGCCGTCAGTCCACAGGCCGCGTGGATCGACTATTGGCAGAATGACGATCTGCACCGCAACGGCGCGCTGCGGCTTAGCTATATGACCGATTGGGTGTCATCGCTGCAGGTGGAAAAGGAAACACTGAAGGATTTCGATTACGATACCAACGATACCTATGAGTGGTTCTTGAAGCTTGGTCCGGTTGAAAATCTCGATAAGCTGTATCTGAAGGGCGCATCGCCAATGGTAACGGCCCTGCTCGATCACCCCAATCACGATCGTTTTTACACCGATCAGCGTTGGTCAGATGTGCTGGGCAAAACGGTGGTGCCGACGCTGAATGTCGCGGGTTATTGGGATCAGGAAGATCCGTGGGGAAGCTGGCGGATCTATGAAAAGCAGGAAGCGAATGACCCCAATCACCTGAACCTGATGGTCGCCGGGCCGTGGAGCCATGGCTATTGGAGCCGCGCGGGCGCAAATAATCTGGGCAAAATAAACTACGGCGTTGATACCGGCACCGCCTTTCTGGACGAAATTCAGGCGCCGTTCTTTGCCTATTGGCTGCACGGCACCGGCACCAAACCCAGCTATGAAATGAAGAGTTTTCAAAGCGGATCATGGGTGTGGAAACAATATCCGCGCTGGCCCGCGCCCGGCGGCACCGCGACCAGCCTGTATCTGCGCGCTGACGGATCATTGTCGTTCGACGCGCCGCCTGCGGGAGAGGCCTGCCGCAGCTATGTGTCAGACCCCGCCAACCCGGTGCCGTTCCGCCCACGCCCGATATCGCCCACTTATCCGCGCCCCGAATGGACCTGGTGGGAGGCGGAGGACCAACGCTTTGTCGATCACCGGCCCGATGTGCTGAGCTATGAAAGCGCGCCGCTTGAAGCCGATTTGACGGTGACAGGCGCGTATCTGGCAGAGTTGATGGCCTCCACCAGCGGCACTGACAGCGATTTCGTCGTCAAGCTGATTGATGTGTTGCCGCAAGGATATGAGAAGTTCGATAATGCCAAACCGCTGGGCGCCTATCCGCAGCAACTGAACGGATACCAATTGCCGATCGCGATGGAGGTGCGGCGCGGGCGTTTCCTGAAAAGCGATGTGACGCCGCAAGCCCTGGTGCCGGGGGCAGTGACCGCATGGGATGTGCCGCTTCGCGATCACGATCATGTGTTCAAAAAGGGCCACCGCATCATGGTGCAGGTGCAATCAAGCTGGTTCCCGGTGATCGACCGCAACCCGCAAAGCTTCGTCCCCAACATCGCCCGCGCCAAGCCGGCGGATTTCGTGAAGGCGGAACAGCGGGTGTGCCCCGGATCGAAGCTGGTGCTGCCGGTGGTGAAATAGGCGCTGGGCGGCGAGGTTTGAATCGGGCCTGTCCCACGCACCCTCAATCCGGGCTAATCCTGCGACGTGGCAAGGCAGCGAGACCCCGGCTCAAGGCCGGGGTGACGTTGGGTGTTTGGGAACGATTGACGCCCCACTTAACCAACATCCCTCGTCACCCCGGGCTTGACCCGGGGTCCCGCTTCTTCTCTTCTTCCGTCAAATCAGCATGTCAAACAGGTCCACCCATTCAGGGTTGCCGCGTTCGATCAGCTCGAATTTCCATTCGCGCCGCCAGCGCTTCAGGCGCTTTTCATAGGCAATACAGGTAGCGATATCGTCGCCGCGCTCGGCCCAGACGAGGCAGGTCAAGCCATATCGCGCGCAGAAGTCAGAGCCGTCCCCGGATCGGTGCTGATCTACGCGCGCCGCGAGGTGCGACGTCACGCCGACATACATCGTGCCGCGATAGCGATCGGCCATGATGTAGACCCAGCCGCCCTTTTGCGCTCGCTCCATCGTCGTCGGATGAGAAAAGCGGGACCCCGGGTCAAGCCCGGGGTGACGTGGATAGTTGGGTAGCTGTTACTGTTTCCACTCACCCTAACCGTCACCCCGGGCTTGACCCGGGGTCCCGCTGCCTTGCCCGGCCACCGAGAAGCGGGCCCCCCCCTCAACTCTTCAGCCGATACCCCGTCCGGAAAATCCACGCGATTGCCCCCAGCGTCAACGCCAAGAACACCCCAATCGCCAGCAAGCTCCACTCGATCGCCACATCGCCCTGCCCAAAGAAGGTCCAGCGAAAACCGCTGATCAAATACACGATCGGGTTGAACAGCGTCACTGCCTGCCACGCGGGCGGGAGCATCTTGATCGAGTAGAATGTGCCGCCCAAAAACGTCAGCGGGGTGATGACCAGCAGCGGCACGATCTGCAATTGCTCAAAACTTTTCGCCCAGATGCCCAGCACAAAACCGAACAGGCAAAATGTAATCGCGGTGAGCAGCATGAAACAGAGCATCGCCAGCGGATGCGCAATCGGCAGGGCGACAAACAAATGCGCGGTTGCCAATATCACCAGCCCCAGGATCATCGATTTGGTCGCCGCCGCGCCGACATAGGCAATGACCGTTTCCAGCGGCGAGATGGGCGCGGACAGCAGTTCGTAAATCGTGCCCGACCATTTCGGCATATAGATGCCAAAGCTTGCATTGCCGATCCCCTCGGTCAGCATCGACAGCATGATCAAGCCAGGCACGATGAACGCGCCATAGGGAACCCCGTCCACCGTGGTGATCTTCGACCCAATCGCAGAGCCGAACACAATGAAATACAGCGATGTGGTGATGACGGGCGTCAGCAGGCTGGTCGCGATGGTGCGGCCGAACCGGGCGACTTCGAACTGATAGATGGCGGCAATGCCGTGCCAGTTGAACCCGGTCATGCGGCCTGCTCCGTCGTGCTTTGCGTCGATTGATGCACCAGCCCGACAAAGATGTCCTCCAGCGAGCTTTGCGCGGTGTTCAAATCCTTGAAGCCAATCCCGAGATCGCCCAGCGCGCGGAGCAGGGAGGGGATGCCGGTGCGTTCGGCATGCGCCTCAAACACATATTCCAGCTCATGCCCGTCGGCCTTCAGCACCGGCTGCCATTCGGCGAGTTCAGGCGGCACGGCGGCGAGCGGTTCTGACAGGTTGATCGTCAGCGTTTTCTTACCCAGCTTTTGCATCAGCGTGGTCTTGTCCTCCACCAGGATCAGCTTGCCCTTCAGGATCACGCCCACCCGGTCGGCCATCTCCTCAGCCTCTTCCAGATAATGCGTCGTCAGGATGATGGTGGTGCCGCGGTCACGAAGCCCGCGCACCAGCTTCCACATATCGCGGCGCAGCTCGACATCGACACCGGCGGTTGGCTCATCGAGGAACAGGATATCGGGTTCGTGGCTCAGCGCCTTGGCGATCAGCACCCGGCGTTTCATGCCGCCGGATAGCTCCATGATCTTGGCTGAACGCTTGTCCCATAACGACAGGTCACGCAGGATCTGCTCGATGATAGCGGGGTTGGCGGGGCGGCCGAACAGCCCCCGGCTGAGCTTCACCGTAGCAAGTACGGTTTCAAACGCGTCGGTGGATAGCTCCTGCGGCACCAGCCCGATCCGGTAGCGTGCGGCGCGGTAATCGCGCTGAATATCGTGGCCCGCCACGCGCACATTGCCGCTGCTGGGCGTCACCAGCCCGCAAATGATGCTGATCAGCGTCGTCTTGCCCGCGCCGTTGGGGCCGAGCAGCGCGAAAATCTCTCCCCGGTTGATCGTCAGATCGACATGGTCAAGCGCGGTGAGGCCCGACGCATAGGTTTTGGTCAGGCCGTTTACGGCCAGGATCGGTTCCATTCATGCCCCGCTGAAATGATGATCGGGTTGTTCGGCCCTCGGAAGCCCGTTCGCCCTGCGCTTGTCGAGTAGGTAGGGTCGCAATTGCCGCACTACAATCGCTTGCCCCCCAAACCCCGTCAGCTTTTCTTGCGCACCTTGGCGATTTGGGCGCGGAGTTCTTCGATCGGCAGGGCGGCGGAAACGACATGATTGCCGATCACCCATGACGGCGTGCCCGTCATCCCCAGCTTTTGTGCAACGCCCAGATTGCGCTGAATCTCGGCATCAATGCGCAGATTGCCGCCTGCCGCCTGCGCGGTGGCGGCATCAATGCCTGCCGCTGCCAGGGCGTTGTTGATCGATTGATCGGTGATACGCCCGCCCGCATAGAGCGCCTCATGAAACTGCTGGAAGCGACCGCGTTCGGCGGCGACCAGGCTCAGCCGGGCGGCGGTGCGGCTTTCTTCTGACAGGATGGGCAGTTCGCGGAAGATGACGCGTAAATTGGGGTCGGTCGCGACCAGTTTGGTGATGACCGGCAGGCTGGACCGGCAAAAACCGCAGTTATAATCGAAATATTCGACGATGGTCACATCGCCCTTGGGATTGCCGATCCAGGCGTTGCCATAAGGCGTCATGATCGCGGCGCGATTGGCGGCAATGGTCTCGCCTGTTTCGCGGTCGCGCATCCGCCCCAGTGCCTCCGGGATGATTTCGGGATGGGCGAGCACATAATCATGCACCACGCGCTCAATCGCGGTGCGCTGCGGCGTCGTGCCGCTCAACTGGTTTACACCAGCCACCGCGCCCGCACCGACCAACGCTGATCCGCCCGCTATGGCGAGCAACAGCAGCCGGTTTCCTGCAATCCGATCAATCATTACCGCCGCCTTCCGCCGCGTGTGTCATCAAGCACGTTCTGCGAGGCGATAGCGATGTCCTGTGCCCTGATCCAGTCGGCGGTATTCTGGGGCAGCGCGGCCATTGCCGCGCGGGCACTGAACGCAGCGGTGCGCGAATCGCCTGACAGGCTGGCGCGTTCGGCGGTGGCCAGCAGGGCGCGCGCCTTATCGCCGCGCAGATCATAGACCGTGCCGAGCTGATACCAGCCGAACGGGTTTTCATAATCACGCGACACCGCCTGGCGCAGCACCTTTTCGGCTTCGGGATAATTGGCGGGGTCTTCCGTGGCGATCAGGGCGTGGCCGAAACTGGTGGCGATCAGCGGCTGATAATTGGTCGCCTGCGTTGCCTCGCGCAGCGGGGCCAGCGCCTCAAACGGCTTGCCCGATTCGAGCAGGATCTGGCCCTTCACCTCCAGAAAATAGGGATCATGCGGCGCAGTCGCCACCAGCGCATCGGCCTCTGCATTGGCTTTTTCGGGGTAACCCGCCTTGTGATAGGCATAAGCGCGGGCATAATGCGCATAGACGCTTTGGTTTTCAGGTGGATAGGCATTCAGCGTGCGCGGCGGCTCGCCCACAAAACCGATCAGCTTGGCGCGCACCCGTTGAAATCGAATTTCCAGCGCGGGATCAAAGGGGGTGTTCCAGGACGGGGACTGCATTAACGTGTTGGTCAACGTGGCAACCCGCTCGCCGCTCAGCGGATGGCTTTGGGCAAAGGGGTCAATATTCGTGTACCCGGCCCGGAACTCCAAGCTTTGCAGCTTCTTGAAAAATTGCAGAAATCCCTTGCCCGATATGCCCGCATCCTGCAGAAATTTTGCTGCCGTTGCATCGGCAGTGGCTTCCTGAACGCGCGTAAAGGCCAGAAATTTGCTCTGTGCGACCTGCTGGCCGGCAGCGATAATGCCCGCGCCGCCCTCTGCCGATCCCGCAGCGATGGCGGCGACACCCAGCAACAGGCTGACGAGCATGATGCCCAGCGCCGGGCGCGCACCATCGCTTTGCAGCACGACATGCCCGTCTGCGATATGGCCGAGTTCATGCGCGATCACGCCCTGCACCTGATTGGCGTTGTCGGCTGAATTGATCAGCCCCGAATGGACGTAAACCGTCTGCCCGCCGACCACAAAGGCGTTGATCGATTCGTCGTTGATCAAAATGACGCGCACATCGCGTGGTGACAGCCCGGCCGCGATGATCAGCGGTTTCGACATGTCGGCGAACATCGATTCAGTTTCGGCATCGCGCAAAATCGATTGCGCGCGCACCGGCTGCGCCAGAATCAGCAACGAAAGCGCAAGCGCAGCGGCGAATTTCTTCATGATGCTGATATCGGCCAGTTCTGCCAATTATTCAACGGACCAGAATGGCAACTGGCCCGGAAGGACAGATAAACCTGTCGATCCGGGCCAGCATGAAGATTAACCGAGGTGATCAGGCACCAAAGGTGCGCTGCCACCAGCCTCGCCGGGGCGGGCCGCTTTCGCTAGGTTCGCTGTCGGCGGGTGCTGCTGTGTCAGCAACGGGCGCCGGAGCAGCCTTTGCCGGAACAGCCGCCGGAGCAGCCGCCGGAACAGTCGATGCGGGGGCTGGATCGGCATCGACGGTTGCTGCTACCGGTTCGTCGGCGCCCATCACGTCCTTTGGCACATCCTTTGCCCCATCCTTTGCCTCATCCTTTGCAGCGGTCTTGCCCTTGGTTGCGCCCTTTGCAGCGGCGCGGCGCTTCGGCTTGGCCGGTGCCTCTTCGGCGGTTAGCGCGGCAACCGTTTCAGCCACCGTTTCTGGCACCGTTTCCGATGCAGCCTCTGGCGCGGCAGCGTCGACCGGGTCAGCTTTGGCGCGGCGAGCACGCTTTGGCTTGGCTGGGGCCTCTGCTTCGGCCGCTGGTGCATCTGCCTGTGCTACGGGCGCATCCGCTGCCTGTGGAGCAGCTTCGGGTGCACCAGTTTCGGGTGCGCCAGTTTCGGGAAGGGCAGGCGCCTTGGCACGCGGGCGGCGGCGTGGGCGCTTGGGCGCTTCGCTGTCCATAACGGGGTCAGCAGCGATGTCGCCGCTTGCGTCAGCGGCATCGTCGCCCGCAACGGCATCAGCATCAGCCGAAGCAGCATCATTTGCCCCTTCCGCACGATCACCCTCAGGCCGACCTTCACCGCGACGACCGCCACGCCGTCCCCGGCGTCCGCGACGACGGCGGGGTTCGCCATTTTCGTCGGTTGAGCGTGGTGCTTCGCCCACGCCGATGTCTTCTGTGCCTTCGCCTGGTGCCGCATCATCACCATCGCTGGCCTCTGCGCTGGCCCCTTCGCTGGCTTGGCCTTCGGCTGTGCCGCCTTCACCTTCGGGGCGACCACGACCGCGCCGACCGCGCCGCCGGCGACGCTTGTTGCGCCGTGCCTCGCGCTCGCCTTCAGTTTCACCAGGGCGAGCCTCGGCATCTTCGCGCGCTTCTGCTGCGCGCTCTTCCTCAGCGTCCTCTTCGTCAATCTCTTCGATCTCTTCCTCATCATCGTCATTGTCGATGATTGCCGCTTCAAAGCGTGGCACATAGGCAGGGGGCGGACCGCCCGCCTCAACCGACATGCGCGCGCCTTCCCGCTCGCCGTCGGCAGCGACTTCGATCATCACGCCGTATCGTTCCTCGATCTCAGCGAGTTCGGTCCGCTTGCGGTTAAGCAGATAGAAGGCAGCTTCCTGGCTGGCGCGCAGCAACAACTGCGATCCACGGCCCCGTGCGGCCTCGTCCTCAATCATCCGCAGTGCGCTCAGCCCGGCTGACGACGCTGTGCGAACAAAGCCTGATCCTTCGCAATGCGGGCACGGACGGGTCGATGCTTCCAGCACCCCGGTACGCAGCCGCTGGCGGCTCATTTCCATCAGCCCGAACGATGATATGCGGCCCACCTGAATGCGCGCGCGATCGTTTTTCAGCGCTTCCTTCATCGCCTTTTCAACCTTGCGGTTGTTCGACGGGTTATCCATGTCGATAAAATCGATCACGACCAGCCCGGCCATGTCGCGCAGGCGCAACTGGCGGGCGATTTCCTGCGCGGCTTCCAGATTGGTCGCCGTCGCTGTCTGTTCGATATTATGTTCGCGGGTGGAACGGCCTGAGTTGATGTCGATCGACACCAATGCCTCGGTTGGGTTGATCACCAGATAGCCGCCCGATTTCAGCTGGACGACGGGGTGGTACATTGCCCCCAGCTGATCCTCGACCTTGCTGCGCTGGAACAGCGGCACCGGATCGGAATAATGCTTCACCCGCCGCGCATGGCTGGGCATCAGCAGCTTCATGAATTCCTTGGCCTGACGATAACCGTCTTCGCCCTCGACGATAACCTCGTCGATTTCCTTGTTATAAATATCGCGGATCGCGCGCTTTATCAGGTCGCTGTCGCCGTAAACGATCGCAGGGGCCGCTGATTTCAGCGTCGTTTCGCGAATGCCGTCCCACAGCCGGGCAAGGTAATCAAAATCGCGCTTGATCTCCACCTTGGTCCGCTGAAGCGCGGCGGTGCGCACGATGCAGCCCATTGATGGCGGCAACTTCATATCGGCCATGATTGATTTCAGCCGCTTGCGATCGCCTGCGTTTGAAATCTTGCGGCTGATGCCGCCGCCATGCGACGTGTTGGGCATCAGCACGCAATAGCGCCCGGCAAGCGACAAATAGGTCGTCAGTGCCGCACCTTTATTGCCGCGTTCTTCCTTCACGACCTGAACCAGCAACACCTGACGGCGGTGGATAACATCCTGAATTTTGTAGCGGCGACGCAGGTTCATGCGGCGCTGGCGCAATGCTTCTACGGCATCGTCCGAACCGCCCCGGCTGCGCGCGCGCGGTGGCGCATCGGCATCGCCGCTTTCGCCGTCATCATCATGCTGCGCGTCATCGTCATCCCCCCCGCGATCGCCCCGTGCGGTGTCGTCGTGATCCGAATCATCGTCGTTATAATCATCGCCGCGCGCATCATCCTCGGCATCGGCCTGCGCGCGCAGCGCAGCTTCCTCAGCGGCATGTTCGGCTTCTTCGCGCAGCAATGCGTCGCGATCTTCCTTGGGGATCTGATAATAATCGGGGTGGATTTCGCTGAACGCCAAAAACCCGTGGCGATTGCCGCCATAATCGATGAAGGCCGCCTGAAGCGACGGTTCAACCCTGGTTACCTTGGCGAGATAGATATTGCCTTTGAGCTGCTTGCGCTCAGCGGATTCGAAATCAAACTCCTCGATTCGAGTTCCCTTGACGACGGCAACCCGGGTTTCTTCCCGGTGCCGTGCGTCGATCAGCATACGCATGGTCATTGATATGTCTCCGTACACGCGTGCCGGGGCCGTTCAGGCCGGGCCGCATGCGATTAAGTGGCGTCGACGAAGGGGCGGCAACGCCGCCTGCTCCAGTCGATCGAGTTGCGATAGAAATTGCCTCTGCTGCCAGTGCACGCCGGGACATATGGTCCGCGGCACCCCACGCGCCCGCATAGCCGCCGGTATTGACCGGGCGGTTTGCAGGGCAAGGGAAATGCATCATGCGAGCGTCAACCTGAAGAACCGCGCACGGGCCGGACGGCATCGCGCGGGCGATTATCCGGCCGTGCACAGAATGCGCACAATCGCGGATGGGGGTGGCCTAGCATCCCCTTGCTGCAACAGCAACCGGCACTGATTTGCCGCCAACCGGCAAAAAAATGCCGAACGGCAAGTTAACCGCATCGTTTCACCGCGATTTGAGACGCTGCCCCCTAGGCCGGTCGCATCAGTTATCCCCAGCGGGAGCAATCCCTATATGCCTTTTTACTGGACCGGCGGGCCATCCGCACGGCATTGTCGCCCTGTGTCCTTCCTTCTTGCCCTGCTCGCTTTCTGGCTGGGCGGCGCGCCCGCCTGGGCTGCGACCGTCGAGCGGATAGATGTGCGCCCGGACCGGATCGTGATCCGGTTCAACGGGGTCGTCGCCCAAGCCTCCAGCTTCATGCTGAATGAGCCGCAGCGCATCGCGCTGGATATTGACGGCGCAACGCCGGGCGGGCGGGTTGAAACCTATGATATGGTTGATGGCGTGCGCCAGGCGGCGCGGGGCAGCAACGGCGCCCGGATTGTGTTCGATCTGGCCGCACCCGCCATCGTCACCGAAGGCACCTTTGGTCGCAACGGCCATGAACTCACGCTGCTGCTGCGCACCGTGGACGACGCACAGTTTGCGCGGGCCGCAGCCGAAGGGCGGATGCGCTTTTTGCCGCCGTTCAACTATGGATCGGGCATAACCCCGGCGGTGTACCGCGTGTCGACGCCGGTGCCGCTCGCCAGCCGCAAGCTTTCACTGCCGCGCGTTTATGGGGATGATGACAGCCGGCCGCTGGTGGTGATTGATGCCGGGCATGGCGGTGTCGATCCCGGCGCGATCTCGCCGGACAGCGGCCTTCGCGAAAAAGACGTGACGTTGAAGATTGCGCGCGCGATCCGCGATGATCTGATCGCCTCAGGCCGCGTGCGCGTGGCGCTGACGCGGGAGGACGACAAATATCTGATCCTGCAGGAACGCTATGGCATTGCCCGCAAACTGAAGGCCGATCTGTTCATCTCCATTCACTGCGACAGCGTGGGCGGTGGATCAGCCAGCGGCGCGACCGTGTACACGCTGTCCGAAGTGGCATCCGACAAGGAATCGGCGCGGCTGGCAGCGCGGGAAAACAAGGCGGACATTATTCAGGGCGTTAACCTGGCATCGACCTCGGTCGACATCTCGTCGATCCTGATTGATCTCACCCAGCGCGAGACGATGAACAGCTCCGCCAATTTTGCCCGCCTTTTGGGGCGCGAAGCGAAACAATTGATGCCAATTAAGCCCAATTTCCACCGAATGGCGTCACTTGTTGTCCTAAAAGCACCCGATATGCCCTCAATTCTGTTCGAAACGGGCTATATTTCGAACCCGGTCGACGCAGCATTCATCGATTCGCGCGAAGGCCGCGCTGCCATCGCCCAGAGCATTCGGCGCGCGGTGGACGTTCACTTCGCGCGGCGCATGGCGGCGCGATAGGGGCGGCGGCCCGGCTGCCAAGCATTCCGCGAGGCCCGGCGCGCGAAGGCTGGCAAGCGCGCGCAAACTTGGCTAGGGGCTGGGGCAGATATGGCTGACCCATCCAACACCGTAAATTTCCGCATCCGGCGCGATGTGAGCGGCCTGCAGGGCTATATTGAGCGCGCCTGGGATCGCTGGTGGGTAAAGCTGCTCGCGATTCTGGCCGGTTTCGCGATGCTGGCTTATGCGTTGTTATGGCTGTTGTTTGCGCGCGACCTTCCCTCAGTCGACGGGCTGCGCGCCTATGAACCCCCGCTGCCCACTAATGTGCGGTCCATCGATGGCGCCCCGATCCACAGCTATGCCCGCGAACGCAGGGTAGAGCTGGCGTTTGACGAATATCCCAAGATGCTGGTCAATGCGTTTCTGGCTGCCGAAGACCGCACCTTTTTCAGCCATAATGGCGTTGATTATCCCGGCACGCTGGGCGCGGTGCTGGATTATGTGACGAAATTCGGATCGGGCAAGCGCGCACGCGGCGGCTCCACGATCACCCAACAAGTCGCCAAGAACCTGTTGATTGGCAACAGCTATTCGCCGTCACGCAAAATCAGGGAAGCCATTCTCGCCTATCGGATTGAGGATTCGCTGACCAAGCAGCAGATCCTGGAGCTGTATCTGAACCAGATACCGCTTGGTCGGAACGCTTTTGGGGTCGAGGCGGCGAGCCACGCTTATTTCGATAAGGAACTGAACGAGCTGAGCCTTGGCCAGCTCGCTTATCTGGCCATTCTGCCCAAGGGGCCGGCCAATTATGATCCATTCCGCAACACCGCGCGCGCGCTGGAACGGCGCAATTATGTGCTGCGCGAAATGTTGCGGAACGATTTTATCGATCAAGCGCAATTTGATGCTGCCAAGGACGAGCCGATCGGCGCGGTGGCCCGGCAAAAGCCCAAATTTGAGCGCGTCGGTGGCTATTTTGTTGAAGAAGTCCGCCGCCAGCTGATCGACAAATTTGGTGAAACGGACAAGGCCGGGCCCTTCAGCGTTTATTCGGGCGGGCTGTGGGTGCGGACATCCTATGACCTGAAACTCCAGCAATATGCGCAAACCGCGCTGCGCGATGGACTGCTGCGCTATGATCGTGGCCGGGGGTGGAATGGGCCGCTGGGCCATCAGGATATTGCTGGCGATGCCGCGGCGCAAACCGGCGGGCAGGGCTGGCTTCAGGCGCTGGTGAACACCAATATCGGGCTGGATTACGCTGATTGGCGGGCAGCAATCGTCATCGCGCGCAACAGCGATAGCGCGTCCATCGGTTTTGCGGATGGATCGACGGGCAGCCTGCCAAAATGGGCGGCGCAAATGCCGGTGCGCAACCAGGGCGGCACGGCTTTTGCGGCGCTGGAACTGGGAGACATTATCGCGGTGGCGCCAGAGGCGGGCAGTTATGCGCTGCGTTCGATCCCACGGGTGTCGGGTGGGATTGTGGTCGAGCAACCGCAATCCGGGCGCGTGCTGGCGATGCAGGGCGGATTTGATTCGCGACTGGGGTCGTTTAACCGCGCAACGCAGGCGATGCGTCAGCCGGGATCGACCATCAAGCCGCTGGTCTATGCCGCGGCGCTGGAAAACGGGATGACGCCCAGCTCAATCATCATCGATGGGCCATTCTGCGTCTATCAGGGTGCCCGGCTGGGGCAGAAATGCTTTACCAATTTTGGCGGCAGCCGCGGCTCTGGCCCGCACACGATGCGCTGGGGCATTGAGCAATCACGCAACTTGATGACGGTAAAAGCTGCCTCACAGACCGGCATGGAGCGCGTGGTTGATGTGATCGACCGGATGGGCGTGGGCAAATATCCGGCGTTCCTGTCGATCGCGCTGGGGGCGGGCGAAACCACGGTTCAGCGCATGGTCAACGCCTTTTCGATCATCGCCAACCAAGGGCGCGGCCACCCGTCGACGCTGATCGATTTTGTCCAGAACCGGCATGGCAAGGTAATTTGGCCCGATAATTGGCGCGCCTGTGATCGCTGCAACGCGGCCGACTGGAACGGAAAGGCAATGCCCCGCCCGGTGATTCGCGCGCGGCAGGTGATTGATCCGATTACAGCATACCAGATGGTCCACATCACCGAAGGCGTCATCCAGCGCGGCACCGCGACGGTGCTGCGTGATCTGAACCGACCAATCATGGGCAAAACCGGCACGTCCACCGGGCCAACCAATGTGTGGTTTATCGGCGGCACGCCTCAGCTGATCGCCGGGCTGTATATTGGCTATGACAAGCCAGCGAGCTTGGGCGGTTATGCGCAGGGCGGCACGCTTGCCGCGCCAATATTCAAGCAGTTCGCGCAAAAAGCCTATGAGGGCATGCCGGTGCTGCCGTTCCGCGCGCCGCCGGGCGTGCGAATGGTGCGCGTTGATCGCGCGTCGGGCAAGCAGGTTTACGGCGCGTGGCCGGGTGATGACCCGCAAGCATCGGTGATTTGGGAGGCATTCAAGCCCGAAAGTGAGCCACGTCGTGACGTTGCCCGCCAGTCTGATCTGGCCCCTACACGTGACACAAAGGCTGCGCGCCGGGATGACAGCAAGAAAGACAGCGATTTCTTGCAAAGGCAGGGCGGAATCTACTAGCGCGGTTCCCATATCGCGGATGCCGCTCGTTGCGGGGCGCCACTATTTGTTTTTGCGGAGTTCTTCCCATGCGCGCTGAAGCGCAAGCCCATGTCGATAGCATCAACGACGCGCTGGCGCTGCTGCGCCGGTTCCTCGATTGGGACCGTGCGCTTCGCCGCCTCGACGAACTGAACGCGCGCGTTGAAGATCAGGCGCTGTGGAATGATCCCAAAGCCGCGCAGGAAGTGATGCGCGAACGCCGCCGCCTTGATGAAGCAATCACCGCCACGCGCGCGATTGAAATTGAGCTTTCGGACACCGTCGAACTGATGGAAATGGCCGAGGGAGAGGGCGATACTGCGATGGTCGATGAAGGCGTCGCCGGACTGGCGATGCTGTCAGAGCGCGCCAATGAGGACAAGATCAAGGCGCTGCTGGCGGGTGAAGCCGATGGCAACGACACCTATATCGAGGTGAATGCCGGGGCGGGTGGCACTGAGAGCCAGGATTGGGCCGGCATGCTGAGCCGCATGTACACACGCTGGGCCGAACGGCGCGGCATGAAGGTGGAACTGATCGACCAGCATTCGGGCGAGCAGGCCGGCATCAAATCCGCCACGCTGCTGCTGAAGGGCGAGAACGCCTATGGCTATGCCAAAACCGAAAGCGGCGTCCACCGTCTGGTTCGCATCAGCCCCTATGACAGTGCGGCGCGGCGGCACACCAGCTTTGCCAGCGTCTGGGTCTATCCCGTGATCGACGACAATATCGAGGTTGATTATAACGAGAGCGACCTGCGGATCGACACATACCGCGCATCGGGCGCGGGCGGGCAGCACATCAACACCACCGATTCGGCTGTGCGCATCACGCATATCCCCACCGGCATCGTTGTGCAGTGCCAGAACCAGCGATCGCAGCATAAGAACAAGGCGGAGGCTTACAACCAGCTGCGCGCCCGCCTTTATGAGCGCGAACTCGCGATCCGCGAGGCGGCGGCCAATGCGGAAAATGACAGCAAAACCGACATCGGCTGGGGCCACCAGATCCGGTCATACGTATTGCAGCCCTATCAGATGGTGAAAGACCTGCGCACGGGCGTGGTATCGACCGCGCCGGGCGATGTGTTAGACGGGGCACTCGATCCGTTCATGGCGGCGGCCCTGTCGCAACGCGTGACGGGCGAGACGGTTGAGGTGGAGGATGTCGACTAGCATGCGCCGCCTCGCTATCTTGGCTGGGCTTATGTTCGTTGCCGCCTGCGATGTAGGTGCGGGCACACCGTCCCCGGCCAAGGACGGGGCCGGGCCATTTCCCGCCGCCGATCGCCCGGTGGCAAGAATCGTTTCATCGCGCTGGTCAACCGAGGAAGCCCGCGACCGGTTGAACGAGGCCGATGAGGTGATGGACAAGGCCGGGATCAAGCCCGGCATGACCGTGGCAGATATTGGCGCGGGTGAGGGATATTACACGATCCGGTTGGCCGAACGCGTCGGCAAGGAGGGCCGCGTCCTCGCCGAGGATATCGTTCCTGAAGTCCGCGATTCGCTCGCCGAGCGCGTGGTGCGCGAGCGCTTGCAGAGCGTAAGCGTGCGGCTGGGTGAGCCCGCCGATCCCAAGCTGCCCGAAAATAGTTTTGACCGGGTGCTGATGGTGCACATGTATCATGAGATTGAGCAGCCTTATGAATTTTTGTGGCGGATGCGGCCTGCGCTGAAGGCGGACGGGCTTGTCATCGTGGTCGACGCCAACCGCCCGACGCAGAACCATGGCACGCCGCCCAAACTGCTGAAATGCGAATTCGCCGCCGTCGGCTATGTGCAGGTCGCGACCAGTGATATGCCGTCCGCAGGCGGCTATGTGGCATCATTCCGCGCGCAGGGTCCGCGCCCTGATCCGCGTGCCATTAAAGCCTGCACGGAAGACTGATCATGCGCGCCTATCACGATCTGATGCAGCATATTCTCGACACCGGTGTTGAGACTGCGGACCGGACCGGCGTTGGCACCCTATCGGTGTTTGGCCATCAGATGCGGTTTGATCTGGCAGGCGGTTTTCCGGTGCTCACCACCAAGAAACTGCATCTGCGATCGATCATCGTCGAGCTGTTGTGGTTTCTGCGCGGCGACACCAATGTGCGCTGGTTGCAGGACCGAAAGGTGGCCATCTGGGATGAATGGGCCCGCGACGACGGCGATCTTGGGCCCATTTATGGCAAGCAATGGCGCGATTGGGCGGCCAGCGATGACCGCCAGATTGACCAGATTGCCGAACTGATCATCCAAATAAAAACCAACCCCACATCGCGCCGACAAATCGTCAGCGCGTGGAACCCGGGCGATCTGCACGCGATGGCGCTCGCTCCGTGCCACTGCCTGTTCCAGACGCATGTATCGAACGGCAGGTTATCGCTGCAACTTTATCAACGTTCTGCTGATGTGTTTTTGGGGGTGCCGTTCAACATCGCCAGCTATGCGCTGCTCACCCATATGCTCGCGCAGCAATGCGATCTGGAGGTGGGCGAGTTCATCTGGACGGGCGGTGATTGCCACCTGTATCTGAACCACCTTGATCAGGCACGGCTGCTTTTGACGCGCACGCCCGGCCCCCAGCCGCGGCTGGAGATTCTCCGCAAGCCGGATGGCATTGACGGTTATGAATATGAAGATTTCAAGCTGCACGATTATGTCGCGCAGCCGAATATCGCGGCCCCGGTGGCGGTGTGATTTCGCTGCACCTTGCGCGCGCGGATAATGGCGTGATCGGCGCTGACGGCACTATTCCCTGGCATATCCCCGGCGAGCAACGCCGGTTCAAGGCGATGACGATGGGTCGGCCAATGATCATGGGCCGCAAGACGTTTGAAAGCTTTCCCAGCCCCTTGCCCGGCAGGCGGCATATCGTGCTGACGCGCGACCCCCATTGGCAGGCGACGGGCGCCGAGGTGGCGCATGACGTAACTCAGGCGCTCGTGCTGGCAGGGGATGATGTGGCGGTGATCGGTGGGGTCGACATCTTTGCCCTGTTGATCGATCAGGCGACGCTGATCGAGTTGACCGAAGTGCACCTGTCGCCCGCCGGTGATGCGGTGGTGCCGCCGTTCACCGGCTGGCGTGAAACGGCGCGGACCGATTTCCCGCCCGAGGGTGCCGTGCCCGGCTATAGCTATGTCACGCTCGCGCGCCCCTAGCGCCCCGCGCACCTGCCCCCTATAGCCCGGCACATGGAGCGTCTCGACGGGGGTGCGCCAGTGCCCGAGCGCTATCGCGGTGGCATTGTCGCGCTGGGCAATTTCGATGGATTTCATCTGGGGCACCAGGCGGTGATCGGCCGTGCCGTGGCGCTGGCGCGTGCGCGCGGCGTGCCTGCGCTGGTCGCGACGTTTGATCCGCATCCGGTGCGCTTTTTCAAGCCCGATACCGCGCCGTTTCGGCTGACGACGCTTGATCAGCGCCAGCGGCTTTTTGCCGATGCGGGGGCCGATGCGATGGTGGTGCTGCACTTCGATGGCGCACTCGCGCAGCTGACGGCGGCGGCGTTTGTTGATGAATGCCTTGTCACCAATCTGGGCGTGGCGGGCGTGGTGACCGGGCAGGACTTTACCTTTGGCGCAAAGCGGGGCGGCAATGTGGGCGTGCTGGCGGCACTGGGCGCGGCGAATGGCTTTAGCTGCGATACGGTGGGGCCGGTAACGGCGGGGGACGAGGTTGTTTCCTCCAGCCGGATTCGCGATTTGCTCCACCGGGCCGACCCCGTCGGCGCGGCGCGGTTGCTGACGCGGCCCTTTGCGATTGCGGGCCAGGTGCAGCACGGCGACAAGGTGGGCCGCACGATCGGCTATCCCACGGCGAACATCGACATGGGGAGCTATCTGCGCCCGGCATATGGCATTTATGCGGTGCGTGCGCGATTGGCCGATGGCCGTGTCATCAATGGCGCGGCAAATATCGGCGTGCGGCCGACATTTGATCCACCCAAGGAATTGCTGGAAGTGTTCCTGTTCGACTTCGCCGAGGATTTATACGGCCAGATGATCGAGGTCGACCTGATCGCCTATCTGCGCCCCGAGGCCAAGTTTGACGGGCTGGACGCGCTGGTCGCGCAGATGGACGCTGATTGCGCGCGGGCGCGGGTGTTGCTGGCGGCTAGTTGAACCGGAAACGATAGCTGATCGACGTGCCGAGCGTGACCTGGTTGCGGCTGCCGAACGGGCTGCGTGAAATGGGCGAATCGGCGGCGTCACCGACCAGCCGCGCATAGCTGCCAAAGGCATTGATGCTCCAGTTGCCGCCAATCCGGCGCGAGGCGAAGGCGGAAACCGCAACGTCGTTGACGCTCGCATCAGGCCGATAGACCGCAAGACC
>FSSH01000559.1_pt1 | contig 101957 bp, 112 predicted proteins | sample 1166101 | NCBI WGS metagenome assembly FSSH01 (sample SAMEA32972668, study PRJEB13176) | freshwater metagenome | biome: Drinking water system; feature: Biomass in drinking water that filtered by 0.45 um membrane; material: drinking water | place: USA | collected 2012-12-20 | depth 0 m | reverse complement strand
GTGTCTTTCCTTTGCGTATTGCTTTGACCGAGCCGGTTCGGTCATTCCGGGAAAAGCAAATTTAGAGTCACATTTCGAATGACTGCAAACGGCCACTTGGCGACAGTCGCTACGGCCATCTCCGCGCCGGAAAGCGGCCGTTCATTCGAGATGGTGCTCGCTTCGCGCTACACTCGGCTGGAGTGAGGCTGAGTCGGCTGGGGGAAGGTCGTAGAACCGTTACCTAATACGCATCTCGGCGTCCACAATACCTGCCCACATGCCTTCCTGTAAGTTCTCTCGGAATTGGGCTACCTCCCGTTTCATTCATACACCTCACTCGGTGTCTTTGAACCCGACAGCAGCCCAGGCTGTGGCTTTGAGAAATCTACTCATCGGTCTTGTGCTCGGGTCACTTCTTACGACAGTTGGTGTCTCGGCCAAAGACTATCTCGGACTGTCGCCGCAGCAACAGCGCATGGACTACTTCCGCGAGCGGGGGATGCAGCTGGACATCGAGAACATGCGGAAGCAGCAGACGGAGGACCGAGTGAAGAGCCTAGGCCGCAATCCGTGTTGATTGCAGCGGAGATTTGGCCACTAGTTATTTGGAAATTTTTCCCCTTGGAAAACGAAGCTCCGGCAGTGTACATTTCTGTTGGGCTTGCGGGATGTATTGAAGTCTGTTGTTGATCCTGCGACAGGTCAAATCAAGGGGCCATATATGCCTCTTGTGCTTTACGTGTATAGCTTACAGTGTTTACCTCTTGTTCTTGGCAGAAGGCGGAATACCCGCAAGCCCTCCTTCCTTGAATGCCATACCATCTAACCAAGTCTTTAGATCTCTTACGTGAGGAATTCAAAAAGTTAAATAGCCCGCAAGCTGTTGCTGCACTTCTTGAGGTTGATTACAAACGGCTGATCTATCATCTCCACAAGGTTCCTCCCTCAAAGCGATATACCGTCTTCACAATTCCCAAGAAGTCCGGCGCCGCGCGGCAGATCACTGCGCCGATCTCCCCTCTGAAAATTCTTCAGAAAAAGCTCAGCTTTATTCTGTCAAGTGTTGTCGATTCCAAGCATTCGGTCCATGGCTTCGTTCGAGGGCGGAGCATCCGTACAAATTCGCGAGTTCATGCAGGCAAAAAATATGTTTTCACAATTGACCTGGAAAACTTTTTCCCATCGATCAATTTCGGAAGGGTCCGAGGTCTTTTTATGGCCCCTCCATTTAAGTTTAATGCAGAGACAGCAACTATTCTGGCCCAAATCTGCACATTCGAGAATTCATTGCCACAAGGAGCACCAACTTCTCCCGTAGTTAGCAACATTCTATGTCGCAAGATGGACCAGCAGCTAAGTAGACTGGCAAGGAACTATAAGTGCGATTACACGCGCTACGCCGATGATATTACCTTCTCAACGGCCAAAGAGACATTCCCGAAATCAATAGCGTTTACTTTACCGGATTCGAAAGAGCCACATTGCGGAGATGAGCTATCGAGAATAATCAGCGACAGCGGTTTCACCATCAACGCAAAAAAGGTGAGACTCATAGAGCGATGCCGTCAACAGAAAGTTACGGGCTTGGTATCCAATGAATTTCCTAACGTCGATCGGCGATTTATTCGGCAGATAAGAGCGATGTTGCACGCTGCTCAAAAATTTGGCTTCACCGCAGCGGAGAAGGATTTTCATGCCAGGTATTACAATAAGCTCCTCAAGCCTGGGGGGAAGAAACCATCGTTCAAGAAAGTGCTCAAAGGTAAAATCGACTTTGTTGGTATGGTCAGAGGGAAGTTAGACCGTTTGTACTTAAAGTTGATTCGGAAATTGCAGTTGTTAGATGAAACGCTTGTCCGGGCGGTGCCTTCTGAAGCATGGATAAATGAAATTAAGGCGGCATTGTTTGTAATTGACGTGCATAAGCCTGCGGAGAAACCCGGTGTTCCAACAATTGAGCAGGGAACAGGCTTTCTGCTAAAAGGCATTGGCTTGGTTACATGTGCTCATGTAATCAATGAGCGAATTGGCAAGCTTGAGGTCTATCAAGGGGCCGACCCTTCCAAACTGTATGACGTAGATGTTTCTATTGAAGATCTGGATGCAGATATAGCGGTGCTCACTATTCATGGGTTCACGGGACCTCAACTATTGCAAGGTGATGATGGCATTGTCCGCGAAGACACGGAAGTAATACTGGCAGGATACCCAGGGTATGCTCGCGGCCACAGCGGGACAATAGGAAGGGGCAGAGTTGTGGGCACAAACCTACACTTTGATAAAAAAAGAATGTTGATAGATGCCGTGATTTTTCCAGGGAACAGCGGGGGACCGGTATTAAATAACGAAAGGCGAGTCATTGGAATTGCTGCCAAAGGCGACGGTGGGCAGAATAGTATAGTGCCGATCAGTGCGATTAAAGAGGCAATGATCCGGTCGCGATGAGTGCTACTATCGACTGTCCAAATATTACTGGGCTGCTGCTGGTTTCAAAGACACCGAGTGAGGTGTATGAATGAAACTGGGAGCAGCCCAGATAGCGGTCGATCGTGAACTTCCGGTTTGGGTCGTTTCCGGGCACTCGCCCACCGCTAAGAGTTCATAGATATTTGTTGGGGGGGCTCGCAAAATGATAGGTCGAAGTTTTAGGACAATCGACGGTTCCGACTTCTTCCATGGGATAGGTTTTTGAACCCAGTATGCAGGAGAGGTAGGCAGGCGGACTGAGGCTAAATGTCGCGTTGATGGTTCTATCTTCGATCCAAAGTAGTGATCCGGCTGGGATTCGAACCCACAGGGCTCTCGCCTTCAAGGGGCAATGAGCTTAGTGCCAAAATCATTGGACTAGTGCCAAAGGATCTTGGACCCGACAACGGGACAATGGCCCGTATAGATTTCCTCCGCGAGCCAAACCACACCAGCAAAAGAGCCGGCCCATGAAAATATCCAAAGATTCCGGTCCCGAATTCAAACATCGGTGCATCGGACAACATTCGACGGCTTATGAAAAGAAAAGATGGGGTGAGTGACGGGTTTCGAACCCGCGACCTCCGGATCCACAATCCAGCGCTCTAACCAACTGAGCTACACCCACCATCAGGAAGGAATTGAATCTACACGCAGCGAGAGGATCTTAGCAAAGAGCAGTGACGCGCCGCAACTCAGCCTTGCCCGGCCTATGGGCGAGCATCGAACGCCGCTTGCATCTCGTTCACGATCTCAGTCACCGTCGCTACCGGATCCGCGGCGTCCCGAATCGGCCGGCCGATCACGAGATAGTCGGCGCCGGCTGCGATCGTCTGGGTCGGCGTCGTGGCACGCGCATGGTCGTCCACGCCCTTTCCTGCCGGGCGCACCCCGGGCGTGACAATCAGAAACCGAGGCCCGACCTTCTGCCGGATGGCAGCCGGCTCTTCTCCTGACGCGACTACCCCGTCGCAGCCGACTTCTGATGCCAGGAGCGCGCGGGCGGTCACGAGATCCTGCACGCTTCGCTGAATCCCCATATCGCGGAGATCGTGGCTGTCGAAATTCGTCAGCACGGTGACCGCCAGTAATTTCAAAGCCGACCCTTCACGCCCCTGCACCGCTGCGGCCAGGGCCTTGCGATTCGCATGGATCGTGAGAAAGTCGACGCCCATGGCTGCGACCTTGGCAGTCGCCCGACGAACGGTTTCTTCGATATCGAGGAACTTCAGGTCGAGAAACACCCGCATTTTTCGATCGAGCACCCGCTTAATCATGTCCGGACCGGCGGCGGTATAGAGCTCCAGGCCGACCTTCACGAAGGAGATATGCCCTTGAAGGCGATCCAGCAGGCGCTCGGCTTCGACGACCGACGGAACGTCGAGAGCGAATATCAAACGGTCACGTGCAATGATCTTTGCCATAGGATTCCTTTTGAAGGGGTCGACCGATTGTTGACGGCTCACTGTCCCCTATGTTATGTAGTTTGCTCTTTTTTTGGAGGAATAGACAATGCCTGTGATCCACAAGTCCACCCTTCGCAGTGCTCGTCAGGCCGAACGCCGCCGCGATCGGAACAAAGCCACGTTGAGCGCGGTCAAAACTCTGGTCAAGAAAGTGCAGTCGGCCGTGGCCGACAAGAAGACGGATGACGCCAAGACTGCCTTGCGCGCGGCCACCTCGGCCCTCAGCAAAGCCGTGACCAAGGGAGCCCTGAAGCCCAACACCGCGTCCCGCCGTATCTCCCGCTTGACCCAACACGTCAACGGCCTGTCCGGTTCCCGCTCGTAATCGTCCTGACATTCGAGACCACTCGCGCCGAGCCCCGCCCTGTCGGGGCCGGTGGACGATGGGGGGGGACTGACTGCGCCTGCTGGACAGACTGGCAGAGCCGCAACAACACCCGCTCCATGGTCATCTTAGGCTGTCCACTGCTGCCCCCTTTGAGTTGCCCGTCGGCTTCCCAAAACCATCGCAGCGCATCCCGCACGTGCCCATCTGACAGACGGCCCAGGAACGTCTTGACCTGCATCGGATCCATGCGCAAGGTCCTCGCGGCCTCCCCCTCACGCCCTCCCTCACGAAGCAACTCCTTCATTTTCCAAATCCGGCGATACTGCCAGGCCAGGGAACCGAGAATGCGCAACGGCGCCTCGCCGGCCTCAAGATTTCTGGCAAGAATCGACAGGACTCGCCCCCGTTGGCCCTCCGCGATCGCTAGGGTCAGATCAAACACCGACGCGCCGGGTTCAACTCCCCGTAGCTGATAGACATCGGCGGCGGTCGCCACGCGGTCGGTCGTGATATAGGACGCGAGCTTTTCGAGTTCCCGCCGGACGGCGTACAACGATCCTCCGGACGTCTCCTTGAGCACCTCCACAGCCTTCTCGTCCAACCGCAACCCAAGCCGTTGCGCATCCCGGTTTATCCACGGCCCTAAGTGCATATCCCGCAACGGTGAACAGTCGACCGTCACAGCCGCACGCGCAAGCGCCTGGGAAAACTTCAGCCGCCCGTCCAACTTGGTGCTGACGAAAATCACGGTGGTCGCCTGCACCGGAGCGGCAAGGTACGGCAGCAGAACTTCGGCCTCACGGGCAGAGATTTTTTCAGCGCCTTTCACAAGGACCACCCGGCATTCGGCAAACACCGGCACTTCCAACGCACAGGTCAGGATGTCGCTCCCGGCCGCCTCATCGCCATAGAACACATCGAAATTAAAATCCCCGCCTTCTCCGAGCAGCGAGGTCTTGAGTGTGGCCACGGCCTCATCGCGCAGGAGATCCTCCTCCCCCACCACTAAATACACGGGCGCAGGAGGTTGCTGCCGCAAGGCGGCGTGGAGTTGCAATGAACTGAGTGCGGTTCCCATAACGTCCTCGAAAATACTCTATTTGGCGGCTGGCACCGTAGAGGAAGCCTCCCCCGAAGGCTTGGCCCCCCCGCCAGATTCCAGGTGCAGAAGAAACCGTGAGGCAAGATCTTCTGCCGCGAACCGGCCGGCCTGCTCCAATGCGCGGGTTTGCAAGACACGGTTAAATTGCAGATCGGGGGTGATATAGAACTCTGATGAGCCCTTGGCGACCTGCGTCCAGACTAGCTTCTTCGTCCGCGTTTCTTCGATTTTCACCACGACCGTCACTTCTGCCCGGCTCTCCAACGTCGTGGCCGATCCCGCCTGATTCCCAGGCGTCGGCGTCAGACTGAAGCTTAAGGTCGGCACGCTGACTGACAAGATCTGCCCGGTCAGAACGAGATCCGCCGCCTCGCTGTCCGGAACGACCTGGGTCCCGCTGCCGGACGAGAATTCCCGCCGCAGATAGTTCGTGTAGCGGGTTTCCAAGTTCGGCTCAAAACTGCTATTCACCAATGTGCGGATGACCAATCTCGGGGTCGGTTGATCCGAGACCCGTGCAGGCGCTCCGCCGATCGTCGGCCCGGCTCCCTCTACACGGAACTGATAGCCGCAACCGGCCAACAACACCAGCGCAAGACAAGCGGGAATTGCGCGAAACATGCGCCCGACAAAACGGCCCCTGCCCCAATCAGATGCAGCCGCATAATGAGTCTGCGCACAGCACAGCTCCGGTATTTCCCGCAGCTTACAATTCACGCTTGTCTCGCCTATCCCGCTCATCGCGCTATCACACCACGAAATTCACGAGTTTCTTCTCGACGTAGATCACTTTCTTCGGCTCGCCGCCCTGCAGCCACTCCGCCACAATCTCACGAGCGGCGCGCTCCACCACGTCACGCGCGGTGTCCGCCGCCACCTCGATCTTCCCGCGAAGCTTGCCGTTCACCTGGACCGGGATGGTGAGCCGGTCACTGACCGTCAACGCCGGGTCAAACTGCGGCCAGGGTTGCTGAGACACGCTCGGCGCATGACCGAGAATAGCCCAGAGCTCCTCCGCCACATGCGGCGCAAAGGGAGAGAGCAGCAAAACAAACGGCTCGAGCAAGGCTCGCGGGCGCTGCTCTGCCTTGGTCATTTCATTGGTGAACACCATCATTTGAGCAATGGCGGTGTTGAAACGGAGTTCGTCGATATCCTCCGAGACCTTCTTGATGGTCTGATGCAACAGCCGTTGTTGGTCAAGACTGGGCGATGCCGACACCACAGATGCAGACAGCCCGCCCTCTTCTGTGACGATCAATCGCCATGCCCGCTCTAAAAAACGGGTCACCCCTTCAACCCCGCGCGTACTCCAAGGCTTCATCGCCTCCAGCGGCCCCATAAACATTTCATAGAGCCGCACCGCATCGGCGCCGAACTGATCCATCATATCGTCGGGATTCACCACGTTCCCGCGCGACTTGGACATCTTTTGATTGTCCTCGCCCAGTACGATACCTTGATGCACCAGCTTCTTAAACGGTTCCGGCGTGCTCACCACCCCGATGTCGTAAAGCACCTTGTGCCAGAAGCGTGAATAGAGCAGATGCAGCACGGCATGCTCGCTGCCGCCGACGTAGAGATCGACCGGCAGCCAATAGCGCTCCATCGCCGGATCCACCAGCTGCTTCGCATTCTTTGGATCGGCGAAGCGGAGATAGTACCAGCAGGAACCGGCCCACTGCGGCATGGTATTCGTTTCGCGCCGGGCCGGGTGCCCGGTGGCAGGATCGGTCGTCACCAGCCACTCTTCCAAGTTCGCTAGCGGACTTTCTCCGCTTCCTGACGGCTTGAAATTGCTGGTCTCAGGCAAAATCAACGGGAGCTGTTCCTCTGGTAACGGACGGGACTCCCCATCCACCCACACAATCGGGAACGGCTCTCCCCAGTAGCGCTGCCGGGCAAAGAGCCAGTCGCGCAACTTGTAGTTGATCGCCTTTTTTCCCTTGCCCAGTTGCTCCAGCCAGGCCGTGATTGCCGGAATCGCCTCAGCCGGTTTCATGCCATCCAGCGACAAGGACCCGTCCGGCAAAGTCGAGTTGACGACCGTGCCACGATCCGTCGCCACAAAGGCCGCCTCCTGAACCTGGCCGCCTTGAATGACTTCACGAATGGGCAAATGATAGGTCTTAGCAAAGGCCCAATCCCGCTCGTCGTGCGCCGGAACCGCCATGATCGCGCCGGTGCCGTAGCTCATGAGGACGTAATCCGCCAGCCAGACAGGCAGCCGTTCGCCGTTCACCGGGTTGATCGCGTAGCCGCCCGTGAACACGCCGGTCTTTTCCTTATCCAATTCCTGTCGCTGCAAATCGCTCTTTCTGGCGGCCGCATCGCGATAGGCCCCGACAGCGGCTTTCTGAGCGGCGCTGGTGACCACATCCACGAGCGGATGCTCAGGCGCCAATACCATATAGGTTGCACCGAAGAGCGTATCAGGCCTCGTGGTAAATACCCGAATCGTCCCGCGGGTATCGGCCAGGGCGAAATCCACTTCCGCGCCGATCGACCGGCCGATCCAATTTTTCTGCATTTCGAGCGTACTGGCAGGCCACTCCACCAGCTTCAAATCTTCAAGGAGCCGATCGGCATAGGCCGTAATCTTCAAGACCCACTGGCGCATGGGCTTGCGAATGACGTCGAACCCGCCGACCTCGCTCTTGCCGTCGACGATTTCTTCGTTCGCCAGCACAGTCCCGAGCGTCGGACACCAATTGACCGGCACCTCGGCCACGTAAGCCAGCCCGCGTTTATAGAGTTGGAGGAAGATCCACTGCGTCCAGCGATAGTAGTCGGGATCGGTGGTACTGAGCTCCCGTTCCCAATCGTATGAGAGCCCTACCCGCTTCATCTGCCGTTTGAATGTCGCGATGTTTTGCGCCGTGGTTTGGGCGGGATGCACACCGGTCTTGACCGCATATTGCTCGGCCGGCAGGCCAAAGGCATCCCAACCCATCGGATGGAGAACATTAAAGCCCCGCATGCGCTTGTAGCGGGAAACGATATCCGTCGCCGTATAGCCTTCGAGATGACCGACATGGAGACCGGACCCGGAGGGATAGGGGAACATATCGAGGCAATAAAACTTTGGTTTAGTCGTGTCCCGGAGGGCGCGAAACGGGCGATGCTCTTCCCAATAGGCCTGCCACTTCACTTCCAGCGCGTGATGATCGTACCCTTTTGCCATGGCTCTCCGGGGGGATTAAAAAAGCGGAGGAACTCTAGCACAGACCGGCAGGGGCAACAACAATGGGGGAAGAGCGTGGAGCGGGTGGGGGCCGGCCGGAACCGACTGGCCGGCCCCCGAAGAAACTCTAGAAGTGATACGCAACCCCGAACACAAAATGATGGAGTGTCGCAATCGCATTGATGCCAAAATGGTTGACGTCGGCCTGGCCGGGAAGGTTCAGACGTGCGTAGTTGAATTTCCATTCTCCGAACATTGAGAAATGGTCGGTCAATCGATAACGCAATCCAACCTGTGTATTGAGACCGATCCCTGTGTAGGACTGAGAATAGGCCGTTCCGCTCGCTGCCGACGTCAGCTGTTTCTGATGCAGCATAAATAGACCAGGCCCCACACCGACATAAGGCTCGAAGGCCCCGGCTTGGTAGCGCGCCAACAGAACAGGCGACACCACAATAAATCGGTTCGTCGCGCCTCCCTCCTCCAGGGTGACATTGCCGCTTCCTGGGACCCCAAGGGTCAATCGTTGCTGAGGGCGATGAGGTGTCGTGACAAACCCTTCGAGTTCCACGCCGAGCCACGGGGCTGACCCGAAATAGTGCCCTACTTTCATGCCATACATGATTGAGTTGTTTAAATCGACATTGGAGATCGACGTCCCGGTCGGGAAGCCGGAATACGTGGGGTCATTCACCCGGCCGCGAGCCGTATCCTGAGCCAGAGTAAAGCCAACCTGCCCGGCAATATAGGTCTCTGCATGACCGGCGGATGCGGACAGAATCATCAACCAACATGTTCCAATCATGAACCAAGGGAACAGGTATAGTGCCCTCCCCTGATGATGAGTGTTCATATCCTTACCTCCGATGCTATTTCGCTAAATCCCCGATGTGACAATCGCTCTGTTCGGTTGCGTTGCTAGAGCAAGGATACGGTATGCTTGGCGATGTAACTATCGTACATAGGGGGGGACCAGGCTCCCACAAAAGGGCTACCGGAGAGACTGTTCCATGGGACTCTACGCGAAACACATCTTCCCCCGCCTCATGGATGGAATCATGAGGGGAAAAGAATTCCAGCGATTACGGGAGGGTTTGCTCAAAAGCGCCGAAGGCGAAGTTCTTGAAATCGGGCTAGGCACCGGGCTTAATCTGGCGTATTACCCGCCACGCGTCTTACACCTCCATGCCGTCGATCCGGCACCGTTGCTCTCCGAGCGCGTGGCGAAACGACGTGCGGCTGTACCCTTTCCTGTTGAAATCATGTACCTCAGCGCAGAACGGCTTCCCTATGACGATGGCGTCTTCGATTATGTCGTGAGCACATGGACGCTCTGTACGATTCCCGATCCTCAGGCAGCCTTACGAGAAGTCCGCCGAGTCCTCACGCCAACCGGGCACTTTCTTTTCCTGGAGCATGGCCGGAGCGACGATGCCCGGACGGCCGCCTGGCAGGATCGACTGAACCCGATTCAGAACGTCATCGGCTGTGGCTGCAACCTAAACCGGCGGATCGACCAGCTCATCAGCAAGGCCGGGCTACACATTGAGCACCTCGATCGCTTTGTGATGGAGGGAGTGCCACGGATCGGGGGAGAACTGTACCGCGGAGTCGCCACGCCAAACCGGACGGACGTCAGCGCCCCGCCGGAAACGGATGGCCGTTGAACAGCGCCGTCATGTGTTCAATAGAAGTGAAGGTGCTCGACGCTTCGGCAGGTAATTGAGAGCTCGACTTGGCGCTGTGGATGATCTGAGCCAGACCGAACCGTTGCGCCGCATGGAGGCAGCCCTCGTCATCATCGACAAAGAGGGCGCGCTTCGGATCAAACCCGACCAGCCTCTGGCAGGTCGGCCAATATTCCGGTCGCATTTTAAGATAGCCCACCTCAAACGCATCGACGATCCGATCCACATATCGATCCAGCCCGGTCTTGGCAGTTTTGACCTCGACCCCTGCCGCATGCGCGTTGGTGAGGATCGTGATCCGCTTTCCACGCCGACGAACCTCGGTGAGGAAGGGCTCCGCCCCGGGAAGAAATCCGATCAGATGATCCAGCTCCTTGTGCATCGCAACCACATCGATACCCACCCGTTCGGTCCAATAGTGGAGATCAGTCCAGGCCAATTCCCCTTCCACCGATCGATACATCGCCATCAAGCGATCGCGCGACTCTTCGAACGGGAGGCCCTGCAGGGCCGCGTAGCGGCGAGGCAACTCCTCTTCGAAAAAGAAGTTGTCGAAATGCCGGTCAAGCAACGTGCCGTCCATATCGAGTAACACGTCGTCGATCTCGGCCCATTTTATTACGCCCAATTGCCTCATAACTCCGCAAGTGTACCTGAGGCCGGTTGTGTTTGCCAAAATTCATGTGATACGGTCGCAGATCTATGAAAAAGATGCGCGATTCGCCGACCAAGACCAAAACCCTGCCGTTCAGCTCCGCTGCCCCGATGCCGCTGGTCGCCATCATCGGCCGGCCCAACGTGGGGAAGTCGACCCTGTTCAACAAAATCCTCGGGGTCAAGACCGCTATCGTGGATGACGTCCCCGGCGTGACGCGCGATCGCAACTATGCGGATGCAACCTATCGCGACCGCAAATTCCGGCTGGTCGACACCGGCGGACTGGATCTCTCCTCTTCCGACGGCATGCTGACATTGATTCGCCGCCAATCAGAGCTAGCTATCGCCGAAGCCGACATCCTTATGTTCATCTTGGATGGCCGGGCTGGTTTGACCCCCCCGGATCACGAGGTCGTGAAGCTCCTGCGCGGCGTCGCCAAGCCCATCTTTTACGTGATCAACAAGATCGATACGCCGAAAGCCGAGCCGCTCATTGCCGATTTTTATCAGTTGGGAAAAGCCGAGTTCCACGCGGTCTCCGCCGAACATGGCATTGGAGTGTCCGAATTACTGGATGACCTCTACCCAATGTTACCCCCAGCGGACGAGAGCACTGAACTCACGCAACTCCCGCGGATCGCGCTCGTCGGCCGCCCGAATGTGGGCAAGTCAACATTGACCAATGCCGTCCTGGGTGAGGAACGCGTCGTCGTCAGCGATATGCCGGGCACCACGCGCGACCCGATCGATTCGCTCGTCATACACGACGACCAACGCTATATTTTCACGGATACGGCCGGCATCCGACGCCGGGGTCGCATCGAGCCGGGGCTCGAAGGGTACAGCGTCATGCGCTCGCTGAGAGCCATCGGTCGTTCCGATGTCGCGGTCCTGCTGCTCGACGCGGTGGAAGGTGTGACGGAACAGGACACGAAAATCGCCGGGGCGGTACTCAAACAGGGACGCGCCTGTATGCTGCTCGTAAATAAGTGGGACCTCCGGGCCAACGATGCCGAAGCTCGCCAGGAATATGAACGCGAACTGCATCGACGCTTTCCGTTCCTGACCTGGGCACCCGTATTATTTGGGTCTGCGGCTCAACCCGATTCGCTGCATCAGCTCTTTCCCACCATCAACAGTGTCTATGCGTCGTTCAATAAGCGGGTGCCGACCGGAGCGCTCAACCAATGGCTCCAAAAGATTCTGGAATCGCATCCGCTCCCGGTTCGGAAAGGCAAACCCACGAAAACGTCGAAGGCCGCATTCATCACCCAGGTGGCAACGAAGCCGCCCTCCTTCGCCTTGTTTTGCGGACACCCGCAAGACGTGGGCCCGGCGTATATTGGATTTCTCGAGCACCAGCTCCGGGATGCCTACGGATTTTCCGGTACGCCGCTCCGTATTCTCGTCCGTAAGAAATAGCCGCCCTCATCACGAACTTCCTCTAGGCGAACTCCCTCGTCATAGACGAGGCGAAAGGGATTCACTTGACTCGATTCCAGCCTCATGTTATTCGCAGACTAACTGGATAGAGACTGGAACGGATCATTGTCTGAACCAAATTACCCTACGATCATGACGCCACTATCGACCATCGTTCGCCTTATGCTCCTCTGCGCTTCCCTGAGCGGACTCTGGCTGCAAGGATTCTCCACATCGAGTCTCGCGCAAACGCCCCCGGCCACCCAGCCAGATCCGTCCGCCTCGACCGATCACGATGAGGCCAGCCCGTCCATTGCACTCAAGGGATCGGTCTGGAGAGCGAAGCCGGGCATCGTGTTCCTGAGGACGCCCGTGGGACTGCTGACGCTCAGTTCGACATCGACATTGAAAGACATGCGCGCCTCGCAGAGCGTCTTATTCTGGATTCACGGGTCCAGTATGGTCGTTGAGATCCGCAAGCGGGCCGACGATTCTCTCGTCCATCGCTACCTGGCCGGTCCTGTTGTGAAGGGCTCGGGAGACACGAAAGAACTGATCCGCTGGACTCCGGACGGTGACACATCGTTTCACTACGGAACTCATGAGTCGAAGCTCTCCGCGCTCCATGACGGTGATCCGGTCACCGTGGAGGTCGATGACGCCGGCACGATCATCGGCATGCATGACCTCCAATTCGATCTGCAGATCGGCCAAGTGCCCCCCAGTGGATCGGACGCGCATGTGCTCTTGAGCGGGACGGTGTCCAAGCTGAAGTCGAATTTCATTTTCTTTAAAACGCCGATCGGCGTGATCAACGTCAATGCCAAGATCGGGATCAAGAACGCCAAGGTCGGCCAGACCATGACGCTCCATGTTCATCACCACTCGGTCGTGGCCGACTTGACCCCGGCCAATGGGACGGCCCCGATACGCCGGTTCATCACCGGCCCGCTTGAATTCTCAACCCCAGATCACACCGGGGTGAAATTCTGGACCCCTGCCGGTGAACACACGTTCCCGACCGATCGCGGAAAATCCGCTTTAGCCGGAGTTAAAGAAGGCAGTCCGATCACCGTTGAACTCAATGGCGAGGGAATGGTTGTCGATTTTCATCACTTCAATTAAACTCCGGGCTCTCTGTCATCCTTGACAGTGTTTTCGATCTCTCCGTAGACTCTCCGGCACAAGCATGAAAACTCCAGCTCCTGCCAAAAAGCCCGCGCAGGCCTCCCACAATGAGGCGCGCACCGTTGCGAGCTTTGATACGTTATATCGAGACCATGTCGATCAGATGTACCGCTTTGCAACCAGACTCTGCGGGGAACCCGAAGCGGCGAAGGATCTGGTACAGGAAACGTTTCTCAATGCCTATCGGGGCTACCAGACATTCCGCGGGGATGCGCGGGTCTCGACCTGGCTCTATGCCATTGCGGCGCGGGCCTGCTCGCGCATGCGGCGCAAACGGAAAGGAGCGCCGGACCGGGAGCTGTCTCTGGAAGAATTCATCCCGACTTCGGAAGGGGAATTTCGCCTGCAGATTCCGGTGGACGGGCTCAGCCCGGAAGAGGCGCTGCAGAATAAAGAACTGCGCCAGGCGCTCGATCGGGCGATTGCCAAACTGCCCAAGAAATATCGCATGGTGCTGGTTCTGCGCGACATGGAAGGGCTGAGCGCCAAAGAAGTCGGCAGCATCGTCGGGCTCAATGAGCGCGCCGTGAAGTCCCGGCTGCATCGGGCGCGCTTGTTTGTCCGGCGCGAACTCAGCGCGCAGGGGATTGCCACATCCGAACCATCGCACAACGGCCACCCGATCATGCAAGGAGGACGCTAGCCATGTCCAAGCGGACGACGACCCGATCCGTTCAGCGGAAACCAGCCCGCCCCCACCGTCACGGGAAAGGACGCTGTGTGGCCATCTTAAAAAAACTATCCGCCTACATCGACGATGAATTGCCCGGCACGCTGTGCGATGAGTTGCGCAAACACCTCGGCGCCTGCCCCAACTGCGAGGAATTCGTCGCCTCGCTCAGACAAACCGTCGCCCTCTGCCAACACCAACCGGCACCGACCCTCTCACAGGCCGAACGAGCCCGCATGCGAAACGACATTCTCCGCGCCGCAAGCCCGCGCTAACGACTTCAAACATTTCACGATTCCCGCCTCGAGCAGGTCAGGCGCTTCCGGATGATCACGGGCCGCCCCTCCCGCTGAATATCGGCAAATCCGCTCCCCTGGCCTCTTTCAGATTCGTCCGACACCATGCTACAGTACCGGTCTTTAGCCCTTATCATGTGCGTCCAGGAAATAGGTGATGATGATGATCGGTCGTATCCACAACAACCTTCGTGCGTCCATTCTGCTCACTCTGATGACCGCCCTCCTGGCAGGATGGTCAGGAATGGAGGCAGCCTTCGCGGCGACCTCGCACAAATCCAAACCGGCCGGCCATGCCAACGATCCGGCTGCCGATACCGCGCGGCGTTATGCCGAAGCCCTCGCCAAGGGAGATCACGTTACAGTCGGACAGTTGGACTTTGCCTGTCAATTTCGTCTCCTCGGGGCCACCCCGTCGGGATTGAAGGCCTACCCCCAGGCTACCGACCCGTCATATGAATCCTGTTGGGAGGGCTTGAAAACCGCCCATGCGCCCGCATTGAAACGCGACGACGTGGGAATGACGGCCCTCTGGCCGAGCACCGGCCCGCTGGTCTTCTTCGGAGACGAATTCGCGCGCATGCCGGCATCGGCCTTCGTCATGGAAGAGCTTGGGATCTCTCCTCCGGGCAGCGGCCTCCGCGTCACCGTCACCAAAAGCCAGTCCCTGCCATCCAGCTCTTTCCGATTGGACGCCAACGGAAAGATCCTGGCCGTGCCCACGACACTTGTCTTGTTGAGCGTCCAGTACCAGGATCCACTGGCCTCACCGGTCACCTATGCCGAAGGGACGGTCAAGTGGACGAACACCATCAAGCGGGCGCGCAAGTCGCTAAAGTCCATCACGACACAGTGGGTCGTCTTCACGGGGCTGAAAAAGCATGGCTTCCCGGGTGACGCCGCCGTATTCAATCTGCCGGTGATCACCAAACCGTCCGTCGCGGGAATGGTCGCGGAGAAAATCCCCTTCACAACGGAGATCAGCCGACCACTGCCTGAATCTATGGTGTGGTGGGGGCCGGGCGATCAGCCGGGGACGCTCACCGCAGCGGCAGCACGAGCCGCCACGTTCCCTGAGTTGCGCGACCGGGTGGCTCTGCTCAACCGCGTGCTGATCATCGACCCGAATCAACCGGACGCACTGACCGTCCTCACCAGAAATCTCTACGCGGTCCTGCTGCGGGAAGGGGGTAACGGGCACAATCTCACCATCAGAGACCCGGCCCTGACCCTGGTCGTCGACGAATTCTACTGGAACATCTATGCCCAATCGACGAGGACGGACCTCTCGAACGGGATGGAGATGGGCGGGCTCTTGCAACCAACGCCGGCCGATTTCCTCTTCCGTCTCTTGCCGGCCGCCGAAGCCCTCGCCAAGGTCCGTCCCGAACAACTCGACAACCGATTCCGGTTGGGCGTCGCCTATCGCTGGAACAACGACCAGCAGGCCGCCATTGAAACCCACGAGGCCTTGGCCAAAGAGATTCCGGATACGCGAAGATCAGCCAAGGCCGAGGCCTTGCTGCAACTCGCCTGGTCCCGCCTGCACAAGTCCGCGTGGAACAGGATCCTGCACGATCCGGAAATCAACCGTGCCTACGCCGATGCAGACGCCTCGCTGGCAGTGGCCGATCTGCCCCTCGACAAATTCCTGGCAGAATACACGATGGCCTACAGCATGATTTTCATGCCCAACTACGGGGATAAGGCCAAGCTGCTGCACCACGTCACAGAAGCCAAACGCTGGTTCAACGAAGTACCAGGCAAGACCGACGAAATCTGGCGCTATTTCCTCCATTCCGAATTGCTCAAAGCCGTGCTGGACGCCGATCCGATGTTCCAACCGATCCTGGCCACGGCGGAAGAACATAAACCATAACGTAGACCGCATGCCGTGGCGTCCGCCGGCTCAGCCTGTCGGACGCCACAGGTCGCAATCTGCCTGTCTGAGCAAGCTCTTGCACCACAGAATTCCCAGACAGCACCTCTCTCAAAATACGAAATATCTAGGGGCTTTCCCCAGCGTCCGTTATGATCTGATCTCCTGGAAGATTTTAGCGGACAGGCGGCGAGGGTCCAATTGGATAAGAATTGACCCACATCCTGAAAGACCCCGATGGCCCGCGGAACCGGCTGGATATTGAGGCGTTCGTAGGCACATGAGTATTCTGCTTGTTGACGATTCTGAGGAAAGCCGCCTGCTTCTTCAGCGGGTCCTGCAAGAGGCCGGCTACGGCCCAATCATCACCGCCGAGTCCGGACGCCAGGCGCTGGAACTCCTCGGCATCATAGGCCGGCAAATCACCCCCTATGATCCGGATGTGATCCTGATGGACTTGATGATGGCGAACATCGACGGCCTGGAAGCCTGCCGGCAGATCCGCTCCTTCGAGCGCACGGAGCGTACGCCTATTATTGTGGTCACGGCTAAAACAGATGCGGCGGATCTGCGAGCCTCGTACACCGCTGGCGCCACTGATTTCCTGAGAAAGCCCATCGTGCCCGTCGAACTGGTTGCCAGAGTGTCTACGGCGATGAGCCTGAAGCAGGAACTCGATGCCCGCATCCTCCGCGAGCAGGAGCTCCTGACGAAGACCGAGGAGCTGGAACGGGCGCTCAAGGAGCTCAAGAACTTGCGCGGCCTGATTGCGATTTGCGCGAAATGCAAACGGGTCCGCTCGGATGGAACCTATCGGAAACGGATCGAAGATTATCTGGAACAGTGCTTCGAGAGGAAACTAGAACGGGATATCTGCCCCGACTGCATGGAACAGTCCTATCCGAAAGCCGGCTGAGCAATACCCGCCTGCGGGGAATCCTCAATGCGCACGTCGAACAAGCACAAGAGACGACTCGCTCAGCTTCAAGCCTCCACTCTACTCTCATACCTAAGGGAGTGGCCGGATGGTCCTTCACTGCGCGCATTGAGGGACCACCGCTTCACCGTGGGGCCTCAGCGAGCAAGAAGAGCCATCCGGCCACTCCCTCCCCTACCTCTTCCCCATCTTCGCCAGCTCTTCAAAATAATGCGCGAAGGCGGTCATGCCGCTGGAGGCCTGACCCCAATCGAAGTATTCGTTCGGCGCATGATAGCCGTGCTCGGGCAGGCTGAGACCCATGAAGAGAATCGGGACCTTCCAGGCCTTTTGCATCGTGACGACGGCCCCGATCGAGCCGCCCTCACGAATGAAGGCCGGCTCTTTGCCGAATCCCGCCTTTGCCGCCCGCTTCACCGCCTCGACGTAGGGTCCTTGGAATAATCCCTGGAACGGCTGCAACATGCCTTCCGCCTCGACCTTGACGTTGGGATTCAGTTTGGCGACAAATTTCTTCAACAACGCGAAGGCTTTCTCAGGCGTCTGATTGGGCACCAGTCGCATGCTGACTTTCAGCTCTCCGTGACCCGGCACGACGGTCTTGACGCCGGGCCCCTGATAGCCGCCGGTCAACCCGTGCACTTCAAATGTTGGGGCCGCCCAGATACGGCGCATGATCTCTGCAGGATCCTGCGTGCGCAGCGTCTGGAATCCGTAGGCCTGCTTGAACTTGGAGACTTGGAAGCCTGACTTGAGAAAGCTCTTGATCTCCGCCTTCGTCGGCTCGACCACGTCATTGTAGAACCCGGGAATCTTCACCTTGCCGGTTTTGGCATCCACACAGGCAGACGCCACTTCCATCAATTCCGCGAGCGGATTGCGGGCGGCTCCACCGGTGACACCCGAATGGGCATCCTTCGTTCCCGTCTTAAGCGTTAAGCGCGCGCCGATCAATCCGCGCAGCCCGTAAGGCATGGCAGGTTTGCCCTTGGCGATCCAAATCGTATCCGACACCACGACGGAATCCGGCCGTGGAATAGCTGCACGGTTCTTGAGACCCGCGGCGAAATGCGGACTGCCAATCTCCTCTTCCAACTCCCACAAAAAGCGAATGTTGATCGGAACGCCCTGTTCGATCGCATAACGGGCCCCGAGCAACGCCGACAGCGCCGGGCCTTTGTCGTCCGTCGCACCTCGGCCATGATAAATGCCGTTGTCTTTGCGAAAGGCGAACGGCGACTCTTTCCACTCCGGCTCCTGCGCCGGCTGCACGTCGAGATGGTTGTAGATGGTGACCGTCGGGTAATTGGTTCCCGTCGTCCACCCTCCGGAAATGATCGGATAGCCGCCGGTTTCGACGACTTGTGCGTCGGCGCCAAGACTCTTCAAATATTGCACGGCCAGCGTCGCGGCGCGCGGCATCTCCCCCGCCCGGGCCGGATCCATGCTGATAGACGGCACCTCCACCAATTGCCCCAGAAGATCTTCAAATCGCGGCCGGCTGTCCGCAATATATTTCTTGAGCTGCTGCTTATTCACCGTCATGCATCCCTCCACATGTTCTGGGCGCAGATTATAGCGGCCCACGGCGGGAAGCGAAAGGCGGCCGTGGGGCACTTCTTGAGTAAACAATGGTAGAATCTGCGCCCATGCGCTCATACAGACTTGTCCTCCTCCAGTTCGGTGCCGCGACCATCCTGATGATCATGGGGCTTCCGACAATCCTCCTGGCGGAGGAGCCGATTCCCATCCAGCAGATCCTCGAAGAACCCCGGATCTATCATTTGCGGCAGGTCACCCTCCAAGGCACTGCGAGAGACGTGCAACCGCTCGATCCGTACAAGCTCCCTAACGATACCGCCTGCTACGGCGCGTACCTCTTTAAACTCGAAGACGACACAGGCGTCATGTCCGTGGCCGTGCTGGGCATTTGCGGAAGGCCGCTCATCCGTGACCCTGAAATTGAGGACGGCCAACGGGTCGAAGTGAGTGCCACCATTCAAGCGCCCAGCCACGGCGGCTACTACTTGAGCTTTCAAGGGCTCAAGGTCGTCACCGAGCAAGAAGGCTTCGTGCAAGCCGTGGCCACAAGAATCCTTCCCCTCCTCGAATAGTCTTCCCCCCTGCTGACCGCTAAACCGGTCAGCAGCAGTGGATTGCTTTACAGCTCACACCCTTACGGATATAGTTTTACGACTGTGTGCTGAGCAAGAGCTGCGCTGCCGTGCGTAAACGAGGAGGATGACTCATGGCTTGGATACTATTGCTGGTGCTGGCCGGATTGGTGCTGCTGGTCATCGGCATCTACAATTCCTTAGTCCGGTTGAAAGTCCAATCGGCGAATGCCTGGGCCGACATCGATGTGCAGTTGAAGCGCCGATACGATCTTCTTCCTAACCTGATCGAAACGGTCAAGGGCTATGCGGGGCACGAGAAGCAGACGCTCGAAGCCGTGATCACCGCCCGCAACCGTGCCATAGCCGCCACCACCCCCTCCACCAAAGCGGAAGCCGAGGGTCTGCTCGCTCAATCGTTGAAATCACTCTTTGCACTCGCCGAAGCCTATCCGCAACTCCGCGCTGTGGAAAGCTTCACTCAGCTCCAGGCCTCGCTCAACCAGATCGAAGAAGCCGTGCAGAATGCCCGCCGGTACTACAATGCCGTGGTGCGCGACCTGAACACGAAGATCCAGGAATTCCCCTCCAACCTCATCGCCGGCTTCTTCAGCTTCAAGCAGGGGGAGTTTTTTGAACTGGCCGATGCGACGGAGCGGGCCGTGCCGAAAGTCAGCTTTGAGCAGGCTTCCCGCTGATTGCACCGATGGAGCGAACGGCTCTATCCCCTATGCACGCACGATACGTCATTCGCCTGGGCCTCCTGCTTGTCGCGTGGTTTCTGACTGACGGACGCGCCCTCGCCGACGCCCGCTCGCTCGTCATCGAGCAGTTCCAGGCCGACATTCAGGTACTCCCCAGCGGAGACCTCCTGGTAACGGAAACGATCCGCCCGCGTTTCACCGGATCCTGGAACGGACTGAAACGCGATATCCCGGTCGAATATCGAACGCCGCAGGGATTCAACTACACCCTGATGCTGGACCTGGTCAGCGCCACGGACGAGCATCGGGTTCCGCTCAAGGTCGACAGCATCCGGGATCGGCACTACCGGAGCTTCAAGGTCTGGCTTCCCGGCGCACAAGACACCACCAAGACACTGATCCTGACCTATCGAGTGGCCAACGGACTTAAATATTTCGAAGACCATGACGAGCTCTATTGGAACGTGACCGGCGACGAATGGGATGTGCCGATCGAATCGGCGGCCGCCAGAGTGCTGCTGCCCGGAAAGGCGACCGGCGTCAAAGCCCTCGCGTTCAGCGGCGCCTACGGCGCGCGCGAGCAGCAGGCCGACGTCCGAATCGAGGGTTCAGAAATCCACTATCAGATGACGCGGCCGCTGGGATTCCGCGAAGGCCTGACCGCCGTCGTGGGATGGGATAAAGGGCTGGTCGACGAACCGGGATCGTTGCAGCGGACACAGCTATTCCTCCGATACAACTGGCCCCTGGCTTTGCCGGTCGGCGTGTTCGGCATCATGTGGTATCTCTGGTACACCCGCGGCCGCGACCCGCGCCTGCGCCCCATCATCGTCAGCTACGAGCCCCCCGACCATCTGACGCCCGCCGAACTTGGCACCTTGGTGGATGACTCGCCCGACCTTCGCGATATCACCGCCACCTTGATCGATCTGGCCGTTCGGGGCTATGTACGGATTGAAGAGCGGCAAGAGCCCAAGCTCCTCGGCTTGTGGTCGAGCACCGGCTACTATTTGCATCGCCTCCAACCCTCCTCCGCCTGGGAGGGATTAAAAGCCCACGAAGCCTCGATTCTGAGAGGGATCTTTCCGACCGGGCTGCTCACCGACGACCACGCAGACACGGTGGCGTTGTCCGACCTGGCCAACCGCTTTTACACGCGCCTGGACGGCATCCGGTCCTCACTGTTCAACCAGCTCGTTACCCGCGGATACTACGCACGCCGGCCCGATCGGGTAAAGCAGGCGTACACGATCGGCGGAATCGTCGTCGGCATCGCCGCCGTATTCGGCAGCGCCTGGTTGAGTGAACGAATCGGCCTGGCCTTTCAAACCGGAGCCGCTGCGAGTCTCCTGTCGGGGCTCATCATCGTCGGGTTCGGCCGAATCATGCCGGCCCGGACAGTCCGCGGCACCAGAGCGTTGGAAAAAGTGCTGGGCTTCGAAGAGTTTTTGACCCGGGTCGAATCCGATCGCTTTGAACGTCTTGTCAAAACGCCCGAGATGTTCGAGAAATTCCTCCCGTTCGCGATGGCGTTGGGTGTGGAAAAGAATTGGACGAACGCCTTCGACGGCATTTACACGCAGCCACCTACCTGGTATCAAGGAGCCAACTTTGCTGATTTCCGACCGCGCAACCTGACCGGCAACTTGTCGCAACTGTCTGCCGTCGCCGCCACGACTATGACCTCCGCGCCGCGCAGCTCCGGCGGCTCCGGATTCAGCAGCGGCTCGTCTGGCGGATCCTCAGGCGGGGGATTCGGCGGCGGCGGTGGGAGCGGGTTCTAACGGTTCGATTCTCCTCTCTATGCAGCAGATTACTCCGGATCACAGTCATATCGGATGGATCGGCACCGGCGTGATGGGTGCGTCCATGTGCGGGCATCTTTTGCAGGCCAGATATGCCGTTACTGTCTTTTCCCGCACAAAGGCTAAAGCGCAACCGCTCCTCGACCGCGGCGCCTCCTGGGAGGAGAGTCCGCGCGGCGTCGCCGAACAATCGACGGTCATCATCACGATGGTCGGATTTCCTCGCGATGTGCGGGAAGTCTACTTCGGTCCCGAGGGAGTTCTGGCCGGAGCTAGACCTGGCACAATCCTGATCGACATGACCACGACCGAGCCCGCGTTGACCCGCGAAATCGAGGCCGCCGCCTCAGCCAGGGGACTCCAGGCGATCGATGCGCCGGTCTCAGGCGGGGATGTCGGTGCCAGAAACGCGACCCTCTCCATCATGACAGGCGGGAATCGTGAAACGGTGGAATGCCTGCGTCCGCTCTTCGAATGCCTGGGCAAGAAGATGGTCTATCAGGGCGGGCCGGGAGCCGGACAACATACGAAGCTCTGCAATCAAATCGTGATCGCCGGGACAATGGTGGGAGTCTGTGAAAGTCTGTTGTATGGATTCAAAGCGGGGCTCGATCTGTCCCAGATGCTTGAATCGATTCGTGGAGGCGCCGCAGCCTGTTGGACGTTGGATCACCTGGCCCCCAGAATCCTACATCGCGACTTCGACCCCGGATTCTTCGCCGAGCACTTCGTGAAAGACATGGGCATTGCATTGGACGAGGCCAAACGCATGAACCTCGCCTTGCCCGGGCTGACATTGGTGCATGGGCTCTATCAGCGCGTGCAGGTGCTCGGCCATGGCCGGAGCGGGACCCATGCGCTCATGCTGGCCCTGGAAGAGCTCTCCGACACAGTAATCGTGACTCCGTCATCAACAAGGACTTCATGACTGCTAGCCGATTGTTTCTCCCTATCCTATTCGTCGTGCTTTCCGCCTGCTCGACCGGGCCGGAATTTGACCGGAGCGGGATGCAGAACACTCTGCGGCAGCACCTGGATCTCGTCGGCAAGGGCGACCGCACGTCCCCCGAGACCAAGAGTGCGCTGGAACACCATCCGCCCCTCGCAGGTCCGTTCCGACTCGGCCTCTACTTCGTTCGCACGGAATTTCCGACCCGTCAATCAGTTCACTCAGGAGAGTGGCTGAGCGCGGAGAAAGACCAGCTGGTGCGACATCTCGCTCCGTTGCGCAAAGACCAAGTGCTTCGCGAGATCGTGGTCCTTGCAGAACCCACGGTACGGAGCCTCACCCGCCAGGAACTGCGCCAGGCCTCCGCACGATATGGAATCGACGTGCTCCTGCTCATCGATGGAATCGGCGCAGTCGATCGGCATAACAACGCCTACGCCCTTCTCTACCCGACAGTGCTCGGTGCCTGGCTGGCCCCCGGCACCGTGATCGATGCGCTCTTCCTCCTCAACGGCACTCTCTGGGATCTGCGGACCGACACAACGCTCGACGGACAGATGGTTGAAGGTCAGGCACAACACACCGGCGCCGTGGTTCTGGTGGAAGATGCGGACGCACTGAAAGAGGCAAAAGGCCGAGCGATCGAGGCGTTCGGCGCAAGACTCGTCGAACACCTGCGCTCACTCGCACGCCCCTAACCCCACCGCCCTTCAACGCTGCGGTGAATCGAATGACCAGAGCAGTCCCAGCAACAGCAAGTGTTGCGCGGGAGCCAATCCCAAGGTGCCTGGACTGATCTCTCCCCTCCGAAAGAATCCGCCTCCTCCGCCGGTGGACTCATCGTACCGGTGTTCCAGCCTGACAATGGCCGTGGTCCAGCGGTAGGGAACCTTGTACTCCACCGTCGAGGTGAGCGCTTTGACGAACTGTTCCTGTCCGGTCCATCGTCCGTTGCGATCCCAGTAGAGTTCCGGACGGACCGCGAGGCTCCAGGGGCCGGACACGTGCCATTTCGCCACGATGTTGCCGCCCATCACGAAGGTCCGGGGGCTGCCGGGCTGGCCGGCAATACGTTCGGTCCCGACATCGTAAGAGACCGCCAGCGTCAGGTCGTCGTCCTTCCACTCGAGAATATGGTTTCCGTAGAGCCGCCAGAATTCCACCGATGTTCTGGTTTGATCCGGGCCCCAATACAGGGTTTGCGTCGCCGTCAACCGGGGCGTCATTTTGTATGCCCATTGCCCGCCATACGACGGCTGATCGTTTGGATGGGAGAGATGGAAGTAGCCGTTGATGACAAAGGCGGCGACTGTCAATCGTTCGTTGACGGGATACCTGGCGTTCACTCCAAACATCATGTAGGGCGAATAGTCGGCGATCCACGACCTGGTATAATTCGCGTTGTCTTTCGCATAGAGCGACTCATAGCCCATCAGACTGTTGAAGAGGCCGGCGGTAATCGTGAGGCCGTTCCCTACCGGCGCAAGATAAGAAACGTTGGCCCGCTGCACATGCCGCCAGGTGTCGGCCCCATCGACCTTGCGCTCTCCTTGAAGATACCCGAAGTCTTTCGAGTCATATCCTCCCTGAATGCCAAGCTCCATGCCCCAGCGGGAAGCCTCATTGGTATCCTTGCGCACATAGACATACCCCATGTTGGGCGCCAGTTCATTGTGGCGCGAGGCCGTAGATCGACTGCGCCAGAGGTGATTCTCGGGAAAGTTGAAATTGACGATGTAGCTGAGATCGAGATAGGCGCCGTAATGCCAATCCGACGGGCTCTCGGCAGCAGGAGCAGGGCTCTCGCTGGGAGACAGCGGTTCTGCCAGAGCCTGACCGCCTAGGACGGCCAGCACCGCCCATAGGACAAGTACGAGATGGGCCATGCGCCGGATACCTTTACGGTTTTATCCTGTCCAACACACACCACATACGTCTGGTGCCGGACTTTTGGTCGGTGACCGGTTCGCCGCTGAAGAAGCTGACCTGCCAGGCCACGATGTCCTCAGTCGGGTGCGGGGTCGAGGTCCAATAGATCTCAGACTTGATATTGGTGAAAGGATGGCCGGCCGGTAAGGCCGGGTCATGCTGGGAGGGATCGATCAACGTCTTGAGCTCGTCAATCGTCGGCCCGCGCCAGCCCGATTGTCCACCGACGGTTTTCGTGCTGCAGCGTTCGTTCGAACGGCTCCACACATCGTGCTCCCGATCCGGTTCCTGCTCCCAGATCAATCCAGTCTGGCTATCTTTAACGGCAGCCCCGTCAAGAATCAGCACAAATCGAGGCTCTCGCTGCTCGGCAAGACTCTGGTTGGTCAATAGTGCCAACGACAATCCGACTCCAGTAAGCCATAGGTTCGTAGGAACGGATCTGCGCTTCGTCATGATCGGCCTCCGCAATTCTCAGCACTCCAAAAGCATGGATTCGGGCAGTCTGCCGGAGCCTGCTTGTCTTTTCAATAGCCCCTGTTGCATGCTGGGGGCCGCTTTGAACGGTCGGAGCGATCGTTGGACGTTGAATCTATCGAAGGAGGCGGTCTATGAGCGATGTGGAGCATCACCGGCGAATCGACGTATTGGCGATCGGATTGTTCGGTCTCGCGGTCGGAGCCTTGACGCTGGGCGTAGCCCAACTCGGCGGCATCCCCGATTCCAATAGAGTCGGCACGCTGGTCATCGCGTTGATCTTCGGAGGGATCGTGCAGATCCTGGCGGGTATTACCGATATCCGCTATCACGAACAACTCGGCGGCACCGCGCTAACCATGTACGGGTTCTTCTGGCTCACCGTCTCCATTGCCAAGCTGGTCAGCGAAGGCACGTCCTTCCATATGGACATGGTGCTCTTTGCCCCGATTAATTTTGTGTATGCGGCCTTCTCCCTGGTGATGACCTATCTCACCGCCTATCGCAACGCCACCCTCTGCATCCTCCATGTCATCATCACGATCACATTTTCCTCCACCGTCTTGGCCCGGCTCGACATGATCGGAGAGACCCTCCCCGGCCTGCTCCATATCGTCGTCGGCTTGATGGCCTTCTATCACGCCGTCGCCAGCCTGACGCAAGCCTTCACCGGCCATCAGCTCGTGCCGTTGGGTCCGCCATTTCTGCATCAATCCAGACTGAAAGCTAAATAGCTGATCGGGCAAGACGCAAGGCGATGGAGACGCGTGAGGAGGGACGACGCTCGCCTCATCCACGTTGTCGCTGATAGTGGCGCGCCAGGATGACTCCACCCCAGGTAAATGACACGAGCATCAGAAGAATTCCGATGTTGTAGGCAAGATGGGCCAATCGGTGGTCCCACTGCAGCAGACCCGTCATCGTCAGCAGATTGTTCCAATCATGGCCATCGGTTTCTTTGCCGGTCACGCCTCCTAGTAAGATTAGCTCCATATCACGCGCATCATTGATATAGGGCGCCAGGTCCATAAGGCTTTCGGCTGTCCACCAGAGCGCGACCGAGGCGCCGAAGGGATCGCGCGTCTTGATAAGGAAGGTACCCAGACAGATCATCGGCATCAGCACTTGCCCAAGACTTCCGCCGAGAATCATCATGAAGCGGCCGAACGGACTAAAGATCAGATGCCCGGCTTCGTGAAACGGCAGGTTGATCAGATGGAGAAACGATTCGCCGGTGCAGTTGGTTTCCAGCGGCGTCATGATAAAGATCCGCCCCCACCAGAGGAGCCCCAGGAAAACGACCGCCCGCCCATACAAGGTCATGGGATCGGCCGCCACGTCGGTTTCGATCAACCACTGGTTGGCCGTCACCCGCCAGGAAGATTCTGAACCAGCCGGTTCGGCAGGCGCGCCGGCAAGTGCCTCAGATTGCCGAATGGGCAGAGGGCGATACTTAGCGAAAATGATTCCGCACTTCGCACACTCCGTCTCGTCTTCCGATCGATCGGTGTGACACTTGGGGCATAATCCAGCCTGTGCCTCTGTCGACTCCATGTCTGCATGCTAGGGCCAACCGGACGATCCGACAAGAATTTGCCGCAAATCGCCATCGTGAGGCCGGATCCCAGTCCCGGCTCCCCCTCAGCGGACGACGATGGGGAACGGTGTGAAGATGAGGAGGAAGAGAAGGACGGTCGCGCGCCCAAGCCAGGTTCGCGCCAAGCCCAGCGGCGAAGCTGGATCAGGGATCGGCGGATGGCCCACTCCAAGAAGTGTCGAGAGGAACACCCACAACCACCAGCCCTGCCAGCCGAGATAGCCAAGCACCAGAAGGACGGGAATGACCCAGAAGGCGATGGTTCGCTGCCTCCCGCCCCAGAGAGCGTAGGCGACATGGCCCCCGTCAAGTTGCCCGATAGGAATCAGGTTTAAACAGGTCACGAAGAGTCCGAACCAGGCCGCCTCAGCGATCGGATGGAGATTGACACTCGCCCCTCTCGGCAGATCCCCCAAGACAAGGGAGATGCACCAATCAATGAGGATGGATCGCCCGACATAAAAAGGACTGGCCGAACTGATCCCCACCTCCACCTGCGACCAATGCAATCCGACAACGAGCGCCACGAGCGCCACGGCAAATCCTGCCAACGGTCCGGAGATCCCGATATCGAAGAGGGCCTTCCGCTCTACGATTTGACCACGCACACGAATGATCGCTCCAAATGTTCCTACTAACAGCGGCAACCCTGGAATGAACAACGGGAGCGACGCCGGAACACGATGCCGCTTCGAGTAGACATAGTGTGCCAGTTCGTGGGTGACGAGAATCAGGAGCAGCGTGGCCGCAAAGGGAATCCCGTTGACCAGTTCACCGGGCCGCTCTGTGAGCAACTCCCAGGCTCCGCGAAAGGGATGAAACAAATTGGGATGGTCTTGATAAGCACCGGCCCACAGCGTGGTAAAGACCGTCAGACAGAACAGGCCGATCGGAAGGAGGTAGCGCGAAAATGTCGATTCTTCGAATTCATCGGCATCGTCGGCGTCCACATCCTGCTGGTCGCCGTTCATGCGCGCTCCTAGGCGGATGCGTAGAAAGGGTTATGCGCCAATTCTTCTTCGACGGTCGTCGCGGGACCATGCCCCGGCAATAAGCGATACTCCGGCGGGAGGCCGAGCACCGTCGTCCGGACGGATGCCAGGTGGGTCTGATACAGCGTGCCGGGATTCGAGCGGCCGATCGAGCCCGCGAACAGCGTATCGCCCACAAAACACACCGGCGTCTGTGAATCATCCACTCGGTAGCAGATCCCGCCGGCGGTATGGCCCGGCGTCATCAAGCAATGAACCACCAGGCGGCCGACGGCAATGGTCTGACCATGAACCGGCGTCATCAACTGCGACTGAGGCGGCCGCCAGCCGAGCAACTCCACGTCCTCGGCTCCAAGATAGACCGGTGCCGGATGGAACTGGAGAATCTGTTCGATGCCATCGGCATGATCCGCATGACCATGGGTGAGGCAAATCCCGACGAGACTCAAGCGATGCTTGGAGAGAAACTCGATCATCGCCGGCGCATTGTAGGCCGTATCGATCAGCAACGCCTCATCGTCATCATGCACGACATAGCCCTGTACGCCGTACCCGTTAATCGAGCCGTGGATCGTCTCCACCCAGACGGGCCGGCGCTGGGCAACCGGCTCCCATTGCTCGATCGCAATCTGCGCGAGCGGTTCGGCCCGCAGACCTAAGGCCATGGCCAACGCCCGCACCTCTGTGCGATCACGCGGCTGATCGCCCCGTTCCAGTGCGGTGATATCGCCACCCGGCAAACCCGTCATCTTCGCCAAATCAACCACGGATATCCCCTGGCCGATGCGGGACTTTTTCAGAATGTCGCAGAGCTCATCTTCTAATGGCATGCCAAACCATCACTCCGTTCCTTGTCCTTCTTATCCCATTCGCCCCAAGACCGTCTTGGCGGGGATCGTGCGCATTGCGCGCATGCACCGAGCACCGCCCGTTATCGCCTAGAATCGCATCTTGCGTGCGCGGGGCGCGAGCAAACGCACGATCCCCGTCGAGACGGTCACTCCCCTTCACCCCTCCGGACTCAGCTTGATCTCTTTCACTTCCCCAAACGTCGAGAGCACTTTCGGCAGCGTGTCGCCGGAGCCGACGGCGATGATTTTCAATCGGTCCGGATGCAGATGTTTCTTCGCCGCCACCAGCACGTCTTCCTTGGTCAGCTTGACCACTTTCTCCCGTACCTGCTGAAGAAAATCCTTGGGCAATCCGTCGTTCTCCAGCTCCACGAGCCGGCTGACGATCGCCGAGGGGCTGCTGAACGAAAAGACGAACGAATTCACGTAGGCCTCTTTCGCCTCGGCTAGCTCCTGGTCCGTGACCAGCTCCGTCCGCATCCGTTCGATATTGGCGATGAACCGGCTCACCACTTCCTGCGTGGAGACCTGCTTGGTCTCCGCCCGCATGAGCCAGACGCCTTGATCATGCACGCCCGCCATCAGACGGCTGCCCACCGAATAGGCCAGCCCGCGCTTCGTGCGCACATCGTTGAAGAGCCGGCTCCGGAAAGAACTCCCTCCCAGGATATCGTTGGCGATCGCCAGGGCCACGTAATCCGGATCATTTTCACGGATCGTGAGATGACCGACCCGCATATGCGTCTGCGAGGTCTCTTTATTGACGAAACGGATGGCCGGCGTTGCGCTCTGACTGTCCGGCACATCGGCAATCTTCAGTTCCGGTACCGTTCCCTTGGCCCAATCTCCGAACACCTCGCGCAACGCCGCCAGCATGTCCGCTTTCTGGAAATCACCGGTCACCCCCAAAATGATGCCGTTAGGATGGATCGTGCTCCGGTGAAAGGCCACGAGATCGTCACGGGTGATGCCGGTGACCGACGCGATGGATGTTTCACGTGCGGACGGATGGTCGGGGCCGTACAACAACTTCATGAACTCTCGCCCCACCACGGAGCCGGGATTGTCCTGCCGTCGCCGGATGCCCTCAAGCGCCTGCAATTTTGCAATCTCGACCCGCGCCGGTTCGAAGGCCGGCGTCCGGAGCAGACCGGAGAAAATCCGGAGTCCGCGCTTCAGATCCTTTTTCAGCACATCGAGCGACGCAGAACCGGACTCGTGCCCGATCGACACACCGACATCCCCGGCGAAGTGTTCTAATTCTTCATCCACCTGTTCCGGCGTCAGCCCGCCGCCGCCGCCCGTCCGCATGAGAGCGCCCGTGAGGGACGCGAGACCGATCTTCTCTGCCGGATCAAGCCAGGCGCCGGTTTTCATCGTGGCCGTCACCGTAATGAGCGGCAGCTCATGATCTTCGAGGAGATACACGACCATGCCGTTGTCGAGGACCACGCGATTCGGCTCCGGCGGGATAAACTCCACCGGCTTGAACGTCATGGCGCGCGGGTCGCTGAGCGTCGGCCCTCCCGCGCAAGCCGTCACAGTGAGTGACAGCATGAATACACTGAACAGGCCGACCACTGCGATTCCGCCCACCCTTACCCGCTTACCCTTCACCTGCCTCATCGTGCCACCTCATTCCCTGCCGTCAGATTCTTCTCGCGCGCATGCTTGACGAGCGTGCCTACGGTTCGGTTGGACTTCGTGAAATACTGTCTGGCAACCCGCTGAATATCGGCCGGCGTGACCGCGGCGATCCGGTCGCGGGATTTCAAGACATGCCGCCAATCACCCGCCACCGTTTGAAACAGCGCCAGCTGCGATGCGAGCCCGCTGTTCGAGCGCAGGGCCCGCACGAGGTCCGCGTCGATATTATTGACGATCTTCTGTAGTTCTTTCGCCGGCACCGGTTCGGTCTTGAGCCGTTCCAATTCCGCGTAGATCGCCGTCTCCACCTCCCCCGTCGTATGAGGCGCCAGCGGAGTGGCGGTCAGGATGAAGAGATTCGGGGCGCGCACGCCGGGGTAGTTGGCATCGGACCCGACGGACCCGGCCAGCCGTTTCTCCCTGACGATGGTAGTCTGCAGACGGGACGTCAGCCCGTCGGTCAGGATTTCATCGATCACGTCGAACACATCGTCGTCGGGATGGCCCAGGCCCGGCTTGTGATAGCCGATCGCCACGATCGGTTCGGCATCGAACTCGACCTCGACGCGGCGCTCGCCCCGCTGCTCCGGCTCCACCGTCACGATCTCAGGCGTGGCGCTCGCGGCCGGAATCTTCCCAAACGTCTGCTCGATCAGGGCGATAACCTCTTTCGGATTGATATCCCCCACGAGAGCGATCGTTGCGTTGTTCGGCCCATAGTAGGTTTTGAAGAAGGCCTCGGTCGCGGCCGGAGTCAGCGACAGGATGTCCGATCCCCATCCAATGGTCGGCACGCCATAGGGATGCGCCCGAAAGGCCGCCGAGGTAAAGGTTTCGAAGAGGAGTCCGTTCGGACTGTCGTCGTTGCGCAGGCGGCGTTCTTCCATCACCACGCCGCGCTCTTTGTAGAATTCGCGGAGGACCGGATTCGCCATCCGGTCGGCTTCGATGGCCGCCCAGACCGGCAACCGGTTGGCCGGGAGGCTGATCGTATAGCGGGTGAGATCTTTCCCGGTGGAGGCATTGAGCCCCACACCGCCGTGGCGCTGATAGAGCAAGGCCATTTCGTTGCCGACCACATACTGGCCCGCTTGCACTTGCAGGTCCGCGACCTGTTTCTGCAAGGTATCAAGCGCCGCCTGCTCCTCCGGCGTCACCGCAGAGCCCTTCTTGGCCAACTCGCGCTGCCGTTGATCGAGGAGGGTCCCCACGCGGGACAGCTCGTCGAGCGTCAGCTTCTCTTTGTCATAGTCCTTCGTCCCGACGGTCCGCGTCCCCTTGAAAGCCATATGCTCGTACAGGTGAGCCAAGCCGGTCTGGCCGACCTGTTCATTCACCCCGCCCACCGCGAACGTGATGTTGACCGAGACCACCGGCGTTTGATGGCGCTCGACCATCAGCACGGTCAGGCCATTCGCCAGTTTATGTTCGATCACCCGGTCGGCAAGACTCGGCCCCTCTGCCATCGACAGGTTCGGAGCGAGGCTCAGGGCCAGTATCGATAGAACCACCGTGAAACGTGAAACGTGAAACGCAGGAAGGGCTAAGAAACGACCGAGTGGAAACCGGGCAGAACTTGTCATTTGAGTGAGTATTGAATCCTGTCTTTGTACGAAATACGCTTCACGAGAGACGAGAGACGTTCGAGTTATCATTGAAAAATCTCCATCAGTTGTTCCGGTCGTTCGATGAACCAATCGGGCTCGCACGCCGCCATCTTCTCCCGATTCCCCATTCCATAGCCGACGGCGCAGACCCGAATGCCGGCGTTGTGCCCGCCGTTGATGTCGTTGGTACTGTCACCCACCAAAACGGCTCGCTCCTTAGGGACCTTCACCTGCTCAAGCAGATGCAACAGCATACCAGGCTCCGGTTTCAGGCCAAACCCGTTGTCTCCCCCGACGACCCAGGGGAAATGCCCCGCGCCCAGCCCGTTGAGAATGACGCGCGTGTATTCGATCGATTTATTCGTCGCCACGGCTTTGTGCTTGTCGGAGAAGTGCTGCAACATCGGCTCGATCCCTGGAAAGAAGACCGTGCGGTCCAGACAATGTTCGAGATAGTGCCCGCGAAAGACGGCGAGGGCCTCGTCGAAACTCACCCGGTTGCTCTCACCGACGGCCAGCCGTAAGAGTTTCTTGACCCCGTCGCCGACGAATCCGAAAATTTCTTCAAGCGGCCGTTCCGGCAGCCCCAACTCGACCAGCGTGAGGTTGACCGAATGGGCGATATCCCACTTCGACTCGATCAACGTGCCGTCCAAATCAAAAATCAACAAATCAACCGGGGTCTTCGTCATGGTTTGACCTTTCGCAATGTCTCTCCCAGGGCCGCCAGGATGCCGCGCTTCTCGGCATCGGTTTCTTTGACTTCTGCGTCACGCACGAGATCGATCATCCGCTTGAGCCCGATATGTGGAGGAATCATCGGCTCCACGATCCGCCACTTGCTTCGAACGGCCTTCACGCGAAACCGGACTTCCTCAGCGATCGCTTCAGGCACAAACGCCGCCGTTTCCAAATACACCGAGCCAAGAACGGTAAACGTAACTGGGATCACCACTTCGAGCTGGTTCACCACATCCCATTTCCGATAATCCTCCGGCACTGTGACGTCTTGAATCACCACGATGCGACCCCAGAGAGGCTCCTCCTTCCAGTCAATGTAGGGCACCAGCGTTTCGAACGACATGGCGTCCATGCGGGCGCCCTTCTTGTCGAGCCCCACATAGCGCTTCACGACGGCGGTCGGAGATTGATCGAGCGATCCGCTCTGGGCGAACGCCAGCACGGGACCGCCCAGCAAGACAAGCAGAGCGATGAGTACAAATGACCGTTGCATGAGTGGGCGTTCCTCTCGGAGGGCCGGCGGGTTCAACACAATGTTGGCTCCTCGCATGGCGCTCGTCATGCGTCCCTCATGGGCATCACGATGGAGTCGAATCTTTCTGATTTGATATCGCGATCGGATGACAACCCGCCCCGGATTCGTGCTGTGAACAATCCGCTCACATTCTAACCTACGTACTGAGTGACCGCAAAGCGATCATATCTCTCCCGCTGAAGGCGGTTTGACCTCCCCAAAATGCGCATGCTACCGTCGATTTGTCTTTGCGACGGACGAACAGGATTCTCGTTATGCCCTTCCCCCTGATCCGGCGTTTCTCACAATGCTTCGTGACCGCCTTCCTGCTCGGACTGATGATCTGCGCTGGGCTGAACGCGGGAACCGGCCTGGCAGACCCTCTCATTCAATCACCGCCAGCGGTGACGCAGGATCAGGATGCCGTCTCAATGGCGCCGCTCAAAGCGCAGGACCTGCTCAAGCGTTTGCAGGAACGGGACGGAGCCCCGCTGCCCGGATATATCGGCGGGCGGGAATTTCAGAATCGAGAGCGCCGGTTGCCGCGCGGCCGCTATCGCGAGTATGACGTGAACCCCAAGATTCGGGGTCGGTCGCGTGATGCGGAACGGCTGGTGATCGAACAGCGCACCGGCAAAGCCTACTATACAGGCGATCATTACCGAACCTTTACACCGCTCAACTAGGACACTGATCATTCCATGACGCCACCACGCACCTTGATGAGTTATCTCCAGACTCCGAAAGCTCCCTGGTCGTCCTTGCTCGTCCTTCCTGCCGGGACGACGGCCACCGCTTTGGTCAAAGCGCCGGCCGGATTCGCCCTGCGCGTAGTCCACGGCAAAAAATGCTCGACCCCGGCCGGCCTGTTCACGGAATTCGCTCGCGCCTTAGGGTTCCCCGACTATTTCGGGCACAACTGGGACGCGATGGAAGAATGTCTCGCGGATTTGGAATGGCTGCCGGCCAAGGGCTATGTGCTGCTCCTCACCGATGCACAAGCCGTCTTAGCCGACGACGAGGACGAGTACGAAACGCTGCTCGAGATTCTGAGCGATGCCGGGGAAGCCTGGAGCAAAGGCCAGGCCGGCGGAGGGTCCAAGTCGGTTGCCTTTCATGCTCTCTTTGCAGTATCACACCAGGAAGCACCTAGGAGAAAACATTGGGGGATTGAGCCGGCGCCAATGCGTGACCTCAAGCCCCCGACGAAAGGACGATCGTCTCGTCCCTCAAAGAATGGGAGGACAGCGCAATGAGTCTCATGGATCAATTAGGGCAAGCCGTCGGCGGCATGCTCGGCGGAAGCAGCAACCAGAATCCTTTGATGCAGGCGTTGACCGGCTTGCTCGGTCAGAATAGCTCGGTGGGAGGGCTCGCTGGACTGGTCCAAACCCTCCAAAAGAACGGCCTGGGCGAGATCGTGAACTCCTGGGTGGGTACCGGCAAGAATCTTCCTGTGACCCCGCAGCAGATTCAACAGGGCCTCGGCGGCGACCTGCTCAAACAACTGGCGACCAAAGCCGGGATCTCGACCGAGGCCGCCGGCACGCAACTCGCCGGCTTGTTGCCGGATCTCGTCGACAAGCTGACACCGACCGGAAAGATTGAAGCCGGCGGACTCGATCAACTGCTGAAGATGTTTCAGGGAAAGTAGAAAACCTGTGGGAACCGTAACGCTGGAGAAACTATAACCCGGCTTTCCGCGAGAGATTCCGCAGTTCGCCCCAGAGGTGGGCTGCGGAACGCACGACATACCCACCGGCTTCCTGGGCGCTGTGAACCCGATCTAACCGCACCTCGGTCCATCCCGCGCGGACCTCTATCCGGTGTGAGGGACAAATACCATGCGTTTCCCGCCGATCCTCGAAAGGAGCCTTTTCTCCTATCACCCCGTGGAGTCCTTCATACCGGCACCATGAACACACGACCGTCATAATTCACTCCCTATCTCTTCGACACTCGTTTGTTTGCGATAAACAGCAAGAGTTGGGCCGAAAGGCCTTATGGCGTTACCCCATGAATTTCACAGTGATTCGCCCTAATCCTAGACAGGATCTACTGGGGCTGATCGTATCTAATTCGATAGGGCCGTATCTCATGAGACACTTTTTGCCCCCATATGAGGCATTCAGCGGCAAAGATGCTCCTTAGGCTGGGGCTTTCTTGACCCATGCGAGGGAGCATGCTAGGGTGCGCCCCCGTCATGAAAACGACTCGATCAGCCCAACTCTTTGCCGCGGCACAACAACTCATCCCCGGAGGCGTCAACAGCCCTGTTCGAGCGTTCCGCTCTGTCGGAGGGCAACCCCGCTTCATCAAGCGCGCCAAGGGAGCCAAGCTCTACGACGTCGACGGCAACACCTATCTGGACTATGTCCTCTCCTGGGGCCCCATGATCCTGGGACATGCCGCTCCGGCGGTGATCCGGGCCATTAAGAAAGCCGCCGACAACGGCACCAGCTATGGCGCACCCACAGAATTGGAAGTCACCCTTGCACGCATGATCCGCGACGCCTTCCCGTCCATGGAGAAAGTGCGTCTGGTCAGCTCCGGAACTGAAGCCGTCATGAGCGCCATTCGCGTGGCCCGGGGCTTCACCAAGCGGGACAGCATCCTGAAATTCGAAGGCTGCTACCACGGACACAGCGACTACCTGCTCGCCAAAGCTGGTTCAGGTCTGGCCACCTTGGGCATCCCCGATTCACCCGGCGTGCCGGTCGACTTTGCCAAACACACCCTGACGGCCCCTTATAACGACATCGACACCGTGCGGCGAATGGTGGCCGAACATCGCAAAGACCTGGCCTGCATTATCTTGGAACCGATCGCGGGCAATATGGGCGTCGTGCCCCCGGCCCCGGAATTTCTCTCCGCTCTTCGCCGGCTGACGGCAGAGAATGACATCCTTCTCGTCTTTGACGAAGTGATTTCAGGATTTCGCGTGAACTACGGAGGCGCGCAGGCGCTCTATGGCATTACGCCGGATCTCACCATCCTCGGGAAAATCATCGGCGGGGGACTGCCGGTCGGCGCCTACGGCGGACGGAAAGACATCATGGATCTGATCGCGCCATCCGGGCCGGTCTATCAGGCAGGAACCTTGTCGGGAAATCCGTTGGCCGTCTCGGCGGGGATCGAAACGCTGAAACAGCTCAAGAAGAAGGGCATCTACAAGAAGCTTGAGGCGCAATCCGCGGCCCTGGCGAAGGGCATCGGCGAAGCGGCGAAGAAAGCGGGAATTCCGCTCATCCAAACCCGCGTGGGCTCCATGCTCACCGCATTCTTTACTTCCACGCCTGTCAGTGATTGGAATACCGTGAAACAGGCGGATACAGCGCGCTACGGCAAGTACTTTCACAAGATGCTGGACCAGGGCATCTATCTGGCTCCGTCGCAATTCGAAGCAGCGTTCCTCTCCACAGCTCACACCTCAGCCGACATCGACAAAACCATCCGCGCCGCGCATTCCGCCTTCAAGAGCTTATAGTGCGTCTCCCGTGAAGCGGCGTTCGTATCTCACGGGATACAAACGGAGTCCATTCGATACAGCTACGGCCTTGCGGGTCGATCAAAACGATCGTCAGGCAAAGCCGTAGCGAGTGAACACCTCAGGCGTACTTCCTAGTACGTTGAAGTCTTGAGCGATGTGAGAACGCCGCCCGCGATTGTTTTCATCGACCGCCTATTCGTCGTCCTCATCCTCCATATCCAAGACTTCCTGCCGCTTTTGCTCTTCCATCGCGTTATGCAGGAGCATCCGGATAAACATCGAATAGAGCGAGCCTTTTTCCAAGGTCCCTCCTGGAGGAATGGCGATTTTGTTTTCCTTAATCATGCGATCCAACCAGATTTTTTGATCAGGCGCGATCAAGATTGGAATCTCGATCAGCCCCACCCGTCCCATCATATCCATCGTAAAACCTCCGTGATTCGTGGTTCGTGAAACATCGGCATTCCAGCACGCCGTTTTGATCGTTGTCAACCGAGTGGCTCATGGCACGCACCCTGCTTAGCACTGAGACATGCGGCTCACACGAACATCCAGCATGACGCTCTGTGTTCTCACCGTGGCAACCTGTTGGTTAAACTCGGTCCAAGCCTCCCGACTCACTACGTCCAGTGGAGAATCAACGGTTCAGAAAAACTGTGACCTCTGCTGGTCGCCCTCAATCAACGAGTCATCTCCTCCTTCGACGCTGCAGCCGCATCGCCAACGCCATCCATCAGGGAGCCGACCCCATCGATTGCCCAAAGGCCGGTACAAAATCACGCCGTACCGGAAGCAGGCGCAGTCCTCGGCCTTAGGCCGGATATCCGGAAGCAGAATTCCCACCAGCCAACCCATCCACACCATCGACGGCGATACTCTTCGCATGGGCTCTGAACGCATCAGACTCCGCGGCATCGACACACCGGAACTCACCGAACCACGCGGACCAGAAGCCCGACAGCGGCTGGATCAACTTCTTAAAGAAGGCCCCATCCGTATCGTACCCCATGGCCAGGATGTCTACGGCCGCACCGTCGCCGACGTATTTGTGAATGGAAAGAACGTAGCAGAGGTACTGAAACAAGAAGGGTTCGCAAAGCCGCAGTCCTAATTGAGTTCACCCCCGCAAGAAATCACTTGGCCTCAGGTCCCAATCCTGCCAGGATGCCGTCCAAGTCTTTTCCGGCACCCGAAGCCGGAGGCACCTTGTTTTGAACCGACAATCCATTGATAGGCCGCGCACCTATTCACCCATCCATAAGGAGATCGGCATGCTTCCAATTAAACCCCTTGATGAAACCGTTCCGATTTTTCTCCAACTCAATGCCGATGCGTCACCCGTTGTGCTCGTGAATGTATTTACTGTTGCAGAGTCCGATATCCCTGCATTGCTGAAAGCCTGGGCCGATGACGCCACCTGGATGAAACAACAGCCGGGGTATATCTCCACTCAGCTACATCGCGGGATTGCGGGAAGCACCGTTTTCATGAACTACGCCGTATGGGAATCGGTGGCCCATTTTCGAGCAGCCTTCAGCCATCCCGACTTCAAACAAGCCTTAGAACGCTACCCTTCATCTGCCGTAGCCTCACCGCACTTGTTCACACGCCTCACAGTCCCAAATCTGTGCGTCGGTCCCTAACAACACCGCGCAGTCGACCGGTACAGGAGCGGCCGCCAGTGACGATAGCATCTCAGGATGATCGGGGTACTGCAACCAAGGGAAACACCGTGAGTGATGCCCGGATTCTTGCGCTCGTCCGTGGCATTCACTCGACGGTCTACATCGTGATGGTCGCTTCGATCTTTCTGCTGCTCTATGCTGGCGCAACAGGGTACGTCGGCCCCTGGCTATGGGGTGCGCTGGGGCTCCTCGCTATTGAAGCAGCCGTCTTCGCGGGCAACGGGCTAAAGTGTCCGTTGACCGCGCTGGCCGTCCGCTATGGCGCTACAACCGGCTATGCCTTCGACACGATTCTGACGGAACGCACGATACGACTCACGTTCAGGTTCTTCAGTGGCCTAATGGTGCTTGGGCTGGTGCTATTGGCGCTACGCTGGGCCGGCGTCCTCGGATAACAGCTGGCGATGATGCGGGGCAGTGGGAACGAGAACCGCTCAGCGGCCAGGGCATCGAGTGCACGGCATGAGATTCATCCGGGGTAGGGAAGAGGAGAGTTACGGCTTCTTCTTGTTCTTCTCCGACGGGTTTTCTGAGAACAGCAGCCAGCCGAGAACGATGAATCCGATGGCGACGCCGGTGACGGCGAGCCAGGTTCCGAGCTTATCCATTCGATGACTCCTTATCGGCTCCGGACTGTAGTACGGCGACGACCGTCTTGTCGAGACGTTTTACCTTGCCGTGGCCATCTGTCGAGGCCAGTCGAGCAGACCCCTCCACGATCACCCGTCCGCTCGCCTTTTCTTTCACCACATGCGCGAAGGTCATGGAGGCGGCGCTCAGATCTGACACCACAGTGTCGATGAACAGTGTGTCTCCGTACCGCGCGGGAGACCGATAGTCCAACTCCGCACGTACGACCACAAACACTGTGCCTTGGTTCATCAGACCGGACACCGATAGTCCCCGCTCTTCAAGATAGTGTGTCCTCGCCCGTTCAAAATATTTCAGATAGTTAGCGTAGTACACCACTCCGCCGCAGTCCGTATCCTCATAGTAAATTTTGACTTCCATGTAGCTTAGAGCGCGAGCGTGGGGAACTTCGGCAACGATGACTCTGTCACCCCGGCCAGCTTCGCCACGACATCGTACAGCTGCTGCACACGCTCCGATTTGACCGGCTCGAAACCGTGGCCGAGCACGCCATGATTCGCGGCGTCGAGCAGCGGCTTCATGGTCGGCCATTCACGCAGGAAGGCCTGGCCGAGTGGATCGCCCAGCGCCGCTAGTACGCGGAACTGGCCTTGTAACGGGGCTTTGTACTTGCCGTCGACGTCGTCCAACCAGGACATCCGGCAGGCTTCCTGAAGGGCCTGCGGGAGCTGCTCCGGCTGCACATCCCAGGTCTTGATCTTATACTGCTTGAACAATTCCCGCTGAGCAAATGATTCGAGCGCGCGCATCAGGACGATCATCGCCGATTCAGGATCATGACCCACATGGAGGCGTCGACTCACGTGCGCGAGCAGATCGAGGCACAGCGAATCCTTGACCGCAGCAGGATCGAGCACGAGGCGTTCGAGAAAGCCTGCGTTGGCTTTGATCCCAGGCAAGACAGCTTTCAGTCCCGGCGGTCCGCCCCAGAGTGACGCCATTTCTAATGCCTTCGTGGCGGTTTTCAGTTTGTCCCAGGCCTGCCGGTAGTGGAATCGCTCCCAGAATTCATAGCCTTCGGCAAGATCGGCGAAGGCGCGATAGGTCGGCTTCTGCCCGCCGCTCACTCTGGTTTCAATCTCGCGAAACAGTCTGGCCGAGGCCGAATACATTCCTCGATTGAACAACTCGGCGGCCTCATGACGTGAGACCAGCGCCACATCGTCCCAAAGATTGCCCTGTGCCCATCGCATCGGCCGGCTCCCCACCATAATCGGCTCGCTCTCCTGCCCCTCAATCCATGGCAGCAGCGCAACGGTCCGGGAACTCGTCGGCAAGGTCACCAGCGTCAACGCCCCGGCCATGGCCGGAGTGGCGCCGGTGAGATCGAGTACCAGATCGCCCGAGTGGACATCCCACGCCTTCAGTAAGTCTGGCAGCACACCAGCCAAGGCGTGGTGGCAGGCTGCGACATCGACCGTATCGGCCAGCGTGACCCAATCCCATCGCCTGGGCATGTGCTCGATATGGGGTTGCACAGCCGACTCCACCAATGCCTTCGCGGACTCCGGCAGCACGAAGCAGAGCGCCTCAGGCTGGAGGCGATTGATGACAGAGACCGCTGCCGCCGCATCGTCGGTAAACGCGACCACAAGTGCTTTGGTTGGTTGTTCGTGCGCCATTGCGCGCGGACTATAACATCGGCCAGAGAGGCGATCAATTCTTGACTGGGTAATATGCGTTCTGCTTGACGGTCTCCGGAAACCGGCTTAGACTTTCCTCCATTGCGCAGGCCTCTTTCCTCGCTCACCGCCCACGCTGAGGTTTTACAATGATCTGGTGGTACTGGCTCTTGCTCGGGTTGCTCCTGCTGGGCGCCGAGATGATGACCCCGGGGGGATTCTACATTCTCTTTTTCGGCCTCGCCGCCCTGGTGGTCGGAGCGATCGCGTGGCTGGAACTCGTCCCGGGAGAATCCGCCCAATGGCTGCTCTTCTCCGGCCTGGCCGTCGCGTTCCTGCTCTTGTTTCGCGGCCCCTTGCTGGCCCGCATCAATGCCTCGGAAGTCAAACATCCCGACGTTGATTCGATGACGGGCGAAATCGCCATTCCCGTAGACGCACTGGCCGCCGGAGCCGTCGGAAAAGTCGAACTCCGAGGCACCACCTGGTCGGCCAGAAATACCGGCCTTACCCCGCTAATTAAGGGACAACGAAGCAAAGTCACCGGCATGGACGGTCTCACATTGCTGATCGCGGGCGAATAGCGGAGACCAATCACGTGAAGACTACATTGTGGAGACTACATTATGGATGGTGGTATGAGCGGCGGATTTCTCGTCACACTCTTATTGGCCCTGTTCGTCCTCTATGTCATCTCAAAGTTAGCCGTCGTCGTCCCGCAACAAAGCGCTTATGTCGTCGAGCGTCTCGGCAAGTATTCGGCGACGCTGGACGCCGGCTTTCACATCCTGCTCCCCTTTGTCGATAACATCCGTTACAAGCACTCGCTCAAAGAAACAGCCATCGATATTCCCGAGCAGGTTTGCATCACCCGCGACAACGTGCAGGTATCGGTCGACGGCATCCTGTACCTCAAAGTGCTGCATCCGCAGCGCGCGTCCTATGGCATCAGCGACTATGGATTCGCCTTGATCCAGCTGGCCCAAACGACCTTGCGAAGCGAGATCGGGAAGATCGAACTTGATCGGACATTTGAAGAACGGACCAATATCAATATCCAGGTCGTGAATGAGCTCGACAAGGCCTCGGACCCCTGGGGCGTCAAAGTCCTGCGCTACGAGATCAAGAACATCACGCCGCCGAAAGACGTGCTCAATGCGATGGAAAAGCAGATGCGGGCGGAACGGGAAAAGCGCGCCGTCATCCTCACATCGGAAGGCGAACGCGACGCGGCCATCAATCAAGCCGAGGGTGAGAAGCAGCAAGTGATCAAGGCCTCGGAAGCGAAGAAGCAACAGCAGATCAATGAAGCCGAAGGCGCCGCCTCGGCCATTCTCGCGATCGCCCAAGCGACCGCCGAAGGACTCCGGAAGGTGGCCGAGACCATTCAAGTGCCCGGCGGACAGGAAGCGGTCCAGCTGCGCGTAGCGGAACAGTACATCACGAAATTCGGTGAGCTGGCCAGGACCAACAATACGCTCATTCTCCCGGCAACCGTCTCCGACGTAGGCTCCATGATCGCGCTGGCCATGAGCGCCATCAAGCAGGGTTCGCCGACCCCGCCACCGAAAGCGTAGCGTCACAGCCGCCGCGTTTGACAGTCTCACCGCGCTTGCCTAGAATCGCCGACTGATGAAAGACTTTATCCTCAAGGCCTTTTCCGACAGCGCGGCCGTCAAACAACAATTTGCGCGTGATCACGCCGATCGCATTGCGCTCGTGGCCGCCCTCATGGTGACGGCGTTCCGCGAAGGACGCAAAGTCCTGCTGTTCGGCAACGGCGGCAGCGCCACCGACGCCGCGCATATCGCGGCGGAATTCGTCGGCCGCTATAAGCGCGAGCGCAAGCCCTTGCCGGCCATCGCCCTCGCCACTGACATCGCCGCCATCACCTGCATCGCCAACGACTACGGCTTCGACGAACTCTTCGCCCGGCAGGTCCGCGCCCATGGCCAGAAAGGCGATATCGCCATCGGCATCAGCACCAGCGGCAATTCGCTGAACGTGCTCAAAGGGATTGAGGCCGCGCGCGAATGCGGCATGATCACCATCGCCTGGACCGGTGGCACCGGCGGCAAACTCGCCGGCCTCGTCGATCATCCTTTCGTCGTCCCTTCGACCGTGACGGCGCGCATCCAGGAAAGCCATATCACGCTCGGTCATGTCCTGTGCGAACTCGTAGAGGAAACACTCCTTGGCACAGCGTCCTAACCGGACTCCCCCGCAACGCCCCGCGCGTCCGTTGATTCCCCCGATCGATGTCTCGGATCTGACGACCTATCCGTTGAAAAAACGTCATAGCAAAGTGCGGGTAGCCGACTTTGCCAGGCCGTGGAAACGCGGAGGGTCGTTCGAGCAGTTTTTCGCATCGCTGCCCGATCTGCTTGCCGTCAAGACCTTGCGCGCCGTGGCGACCGCCATCGCGACAGCCCATCGCCAGAAGCGGCCCGTCATCGTCGGGATCGGCGCCCATGTGATCAAGGTGGGCCTCGCGCCGCTGCTCGTCGATCTGATGGAACGCAGCATCGTCACGGCGGTGGCCATGAACGGAGCCGGCATCATCCACGACTTCGAGCTGGCGCTCATGGGGCACACGTCGGAAGAAGTGGACGCCGAGATCGACGAAGGCCGCTTCGGCATGGCCGAAGACACCGGACGCATCTTGAACGAGGCCATCACGCTCGGTGCACAACACGGCCAGGGGCTCGGAGAGGCCGTCGGACACTACATCAATCGCTATCAAGGTCAGTTTCCCAACCGCGCGACGAGCATTCTTGCCACCGGCGCAAAGCTCGGCATTCCCGTCACCGTGCACGTCGCGATCGGAACGGATATCATCCATATGCACCCTGCCGCCGATGGCGCCGCCATCGGAGCCACGTCTCTGCTGGATTTTCGACGGCTGGCCGCCGTGGTCGCCGGCATGGAAGGCGGAGTCTATCTGAATGTGGGATCGGCCGTCATTCTTCCGGAAGTGTTTTTGAAAACGGTGTCGCTCGGGCGTAATCTCGGCCATCCCCTCACCAAGATCACGACGGTGAATATGGATTTCCTCTCGCACTATCGGCCGCTGACCAATGTAGTGAGACGCCCGACGCAAAAAGGCGGCAAGGGCTATACCCTGACCGGGCATCATGAGATCATGTTGCCGATTCTGGCCGCGGCCGTACTCGAGCAGATCCGCTAACGTCGATTGCCGCCTCTGAGTCGCTATGCTCCCGGCAAGACGGAGCCTGTAACTATGAATCCCTCCATCGAACGGTTACAAGCAGAGTGGCGCACCCTGAACGAGCGCTACTTCGACGGGCTCCTGCCGGAAATTTCCATTGCCTGGAGCCGCCGCCTCACGTCGTCCGTCGGCATGTTCGTCAGCCGCGGAGGTCCTCGCCCGCGGTCGTTCGAAGAATCGATGCCGAATCGGACCAAGCGGGAGATCCGCCTCTCCGAGCCTCTGATGGCACGCCTGGCTGAACGAACCCCCTATGCCGAGCAGGAACTGCTGAATACGCTCGCCCATGAGATGATTCATCAATGGCAGTTCGACATCCTGAAACGGAAGCCGAACCACGGCCCTGATTTTGTGCGAAAGATGACCGAGATGAACCGGAACGGGCTGGTCGCAATTACGATCTACCACTCGCTTCACAAAGAAGTACTGGCACTGGCGCAATTTGCGTGGCGCTGCAAGGATTGCGGAAGGGTGTATCGCCGTCAACGCAAGACTATTCAACCTCGCCGGCATCTCTGCGGAACCTGCCGGGGAGCGTTGCAGGAATTGCCGATGATGCATCGTGGGGCGGTGCCCACGCCGCTGACGCCCTCCATCGCTCCGCCGCCATCTGCCCCCCTGCCGTCCGAGGCCGGGCAACTCTCGCTCGGCTGGGGAGCGTCGATTCGCGCGCTCTTCTCCGGCCGCTAAGCGACCCTGCGCTCCTCTTCCGGCCACACATCGGTATCGACCCCGTTCAGTGAGACCGATATCACCACCTGATTACCACGGCCACGGAACTCGACTTCGTCGAAGCTGATGAGCTTTGCCATCGCAATACCACGGCCATGCAGGTCGTCTGCCCGTTCACGATTCAGATCGAGATACTGTTTCCAGTCAAACCCGCTGCCGTCATCAAGGATCGTCAACTCGAGATTCCCGTCGGTCCGTTCGATGGTAATATGAACACGCTTCTTCATATGTTCCGGTAACGCCAATCGCCGGATCAGCTCAGCCTCGAACTGGCCTTGATCCAAGAGTGCAGATTTCTCGGCATAAGAAATACCCAAGTTCCCATGCTCAACGCCATTGACGAGCAATTCCGTCAAACCCAGCTGCGTCCGCAATGGGTCGGGGAACGCATAGGCGAGGAGTTCCGCAAGATTCCTGGCTTCGGTGAGCGTCTGCAATTCGAACCGGCCATGTTTCAGCAGTGTCATCGTATGCGCCACGGTCCGTTTCCGCTCGGTAATATCCTCCAAGGTCCCAAGATAGCGGACCCCCTCCTCCGTCGTCATCGGCCAGAGCAGGACATTAACCCATCTCGCCTCCTCCCCTCCCTCTGCCAGACGGCATTCGACCGCCACCCGATCGAACGTGGTGCGCGTCCGCTCCCATTCCTCCTCGACCTTCTCGCGATCATCCGCATGGAACCACTGGAGCCATGATCCCGATCGAATCGGGTGGCGATCACCGACGTCCTCGGAGAGATGCCGCAGAGCCCGCCACATCTTGTTTCCATAGACACAGGCACCTCGACTGTCGATTTCGAAGGCACCGATCGGAAGATGATCGGACAAGAGTCGGAAGAACGCTTCGCTCATGCGAAGCCGATCGGTCATATCCTTGCGGCTCGTAATATCTTCGAGCGTCCCGAGATAGCGAACCCCTCGATCATCAGCCATGGGCCAAATCTGAAGCTCCACCCAGCGGTCCGGCCCATCGTTCGGCGCCAGCCGACACTCGGCATGCAACCGGCTGAAACTCCCTTGAGCGGCCACCCAGCGTTGAGTCAATGCCGGACGCTCCTCGGGATGAACCCAATCGATCCACGTGCCGGAAGGGAGTGCGGCCGAGGCGAATCCGAAGACCTCCTCGTTGACGACCCCCATGATCGTATCCCACATCTTGTTCTTGTAGAGACAGCTGCCATCCTCGTTGATTTCAAAGACCCCGACCGGCAGCTGTTCTGACAGCAATCGGAAAAAGGTTTCATTCTCCCGCAGCCGGTCGATCATTTTCTTTCGTTCACTGATATCGCGGATGAAGGCGCTGAAAAACATCCCTCGCTCCAGCTTGAGAGGCGTGATGGTCAATTCAATCGGAAATTCAGTTCCATCCTTCCTGAGCGCTGAAATCTCTACGCGTTTGTTCAGCATCTTCGCTTCGCCGGTCGACAAGTACCGGGCGACACCCTGCGTGTGCGCCTCCCGATATTGAGGCGGCACGAGTGTCATCACCATACTTGAACCCAATATCTCGACCATCTCCCATCCAAAAATCTCTTCCGCTTGCCGGTTCCATCCGCTGATCATGCCCTGAGCGTCCATGACCACAACGGCATCCATTGCATCATGCAGCACCGTCCTCGTCCGGGCCTCACTTTCCGCCAGGGAGCGCAACGCTGATGACGACTTATCCTGCTCCATCCGCCGGCATTGGCTAAACCAGATCAGGAGACCGAATGTCGGAAGAAAGATGCCGAGACCGGCCAGTCCCAGTTTCAGCAAGACACCCCGAATACTCGCCAACACATCATCGCGATCGGCCCAGACCAGAATTCCCCACGGCAATTGGCCTCTCGACCTCTCTCCCGCCATACGGGCATAGCCGGTAATGGCAGAAGCCCCGCGCGCTAGATGATCTTCTTCTACCCATCCAGCCCGTTCACCGGTCATGTGAATCGGCGACGGCAATCCATGGCTTTGAAAGTTCCCTTCTGTCAGCTCACTCCTCTGGACCCCAAGCAAAACCTCTCCCTCGGAGTACAAGATCTGATAGCGCACAGATCCGAACTGTTGCGCTCGATTCTCAAAGTGGCCGATCGTCTCCGCAGCCCACTTCTGCCAGCGCGCACGATCTATTTCCGTCATGATGACGCCGCGCACACGCCCATCGTTCCCCTTGATCTGAACTGAAAATACGACGGCGCTCAAAGGGCCGTCCTCTCGATCGGGTTGTCGCACCGTCTCAATCATCACCTGAGCTGACTGCCGGGCCTCCAGAAACAGCGGCGACGACGCCAGATCCTTCCCGGCCCATTCAGGATCCGTCGAGGCCACCGTCCGGCCATCGTTATCCACCACCGACAGACGACGATAGACCGGATAGAACTGCTGAATGGCTTTCAGATGGCCCTGCACCACCCCCGGATCGGTTGAACGTATCTGTGACGCCTTCGCGAGTACTTCGATATCGCCAACTCGCTCCGCCACCTGGGAGTCGAATCTCGCCGCCACCTCAGACGCCGCATACGACAGGGTTTCCCCGGTCCTTGCGATAAGTTCGCGCTCCACGACATCCAGGCCGATGACCCCGAGTGCGATAGCCCCGACTCCAATAATCCCCAGTATGAGGGCTTCCCTTGACTTCAATGACCGCAGATCGAATCGACAGCCCATTATGCCGCCTCCTTGAGATCCCGCTCCAACTCTCCCCGGACTCTCTGGAACTCAAGCTCCAGTTCGGCCAAGAGGGTGGGAACCGTCTCCAGTTTCTCACGGGCGGCCAAGACGACCTGGTCGCACATCCTGGCCATGCCCAACGCCCCCAGATTCGACGCGCTCCCTTTCAAACTATGCGCGATCCGTTGCACCTCTTCAGCTCTCCCCTTACGGCAGGCCGTACCCAGCAGGGCCAGCTTATCCGGCGTGTCGGCCAGGAAATGCGTCACCAGTCTGGTCAAAAAATCCGGATCGTCTTCATCGCTCAACACCCTGAGCCCGTCAAAAACCAGCGGATCGATCGTGGGATCACCACCCTTCGACGTCTCGACCGGCGCTATCGGAACGGCTCGCGGGCGCCAACGCTCAAACACCGCGGCTAACGCCTCGCTCGTCACCGGCTTGGAGACATAGTCATCCATGCCCGCTTGCAGGCAGGCTTCGCGGTCCCCCTGCATGGCATTGGCCGTCATGGCGATGATGCGAGTACGGTGGCGCAGAGCCGTGATGGGATGAAGCGCCGAACTTTTTCCTGACCGCTCACGCTGCCGAATCTCGCGGGTGGCTTCGAATCCATCCATCTCCGGCATCTGGCAATCCATGAACACCAGATCATAGGCAATCCGCGACAGCGCTTCGACGGCCTCAAGGCCGTTCGCCACCACATCCACACGATGGCCCAATCGCTCAAACATCCGGACAGCGACCTTCTGATTGATGATGTTGTCTTCGGCGAGCAAAATCTTCATCCCGACCGGCGTGGCGGCCTCGGCGAGGGTGTGGCGGGTCACCAACTCCGATCCTGACGGCGGCTGCTCCCCGGTGGGTGAAACGCCTGGCTGCTCCAACACCCTCGCCAGGCAACGCACGAGCTGACTTTCCCTGAGCGGCTTAGTGAGATAGGCCGACACGCCCAACGCCTTGGCCGCTTTCGCGTCTCCCCGTTTTCCGACAGACGTCAGCAGGATCACGCGCGGAGCGGACGCCCCGATTGCCACCACCGTGTGCGCAAGCTGGAGTCCGTCGACGTCGGCCAGATCGGCGTCAATGATCGCGATGTCATACGGGATCCCCTTGCGAATTTGCGCCTGAAGGTGAGGAACGACGGCCACATGGTCGCTGATCACCGTGGACCCGACTCCCCATTTCTTCATCAGCAGATCGAGGATCCGGCAGTTGATCGGCTTATCGTCGACGATCAACGCACGTTTCCCCCGTACCGAGAGCGCTTCCGGCACGACGGCTTCAACCGCTTCCTCTTGTGGTTCAAATCGAGCGGTGAACCAGAACGAACTGCCCGCCCCCGGTTGGCTGGCCACACCGATCTCCCCACCCATTATTTCGACCAGGCGCTTACAAATCGCCAGGCCCAATCCGGTTCCTCCGTATTTTCTCGTCGTCGAGCCGTCGGCCTGGCTGAACGCTTGGAACAACCGGGCCTGCTGCTCCTCGGACAGGCCGATCCCGGTGTCGGTCACATCGAACCGGACGACGACAGCCCCGTCCTTCGGCGACGCAAGCCGCACCTGCACCACCACATCGCCCTGCTCGGTAAACTTAATGGCATTCCCGACCAGATTGGTCAGTACCTGGCGCACCCGCCCGGGATCACCGCGCACGGCGCTCGGCACCTCGGCATGGAACAGACAGGCGAGATTCAACTGCTTGGTGGACGCCCGTTCTCCGAACAAATCCAGCGCATCTTCCACGGCATGACGCAAATCGAAGTCGATGATCTCCAGACTCATCTTGCCGGCCTCGATCTTCGAAAAGTCCAGAATGTCATTAATAATTGTCAGCAGATGATCGCCGCAATTCCGCACCGCTTCGCCATATTCCCGTTGCTCCGCCGTCAACTCCGTGTCGAGCAGCAGCCCGGTCATCCCGATCACCCCGTTCATCGGCGTCCGGATTTCGTGACTCATCGTGGCCAGAAACGCTGATTTCGCCTCAGTGGCGGCACGGGCCTGTCCCAGGGCTGCGTCGAGATCGTGATTGCTGCGCTCCAACTGCTGCGCATAGGACGAGAGGGCCTGCGCCGACTCCTTGCGCTGCGAGATATCCCGGATGAACGCGCTGAACACGACCGTATCATTCAGGCGCAGATGCGCAATGGAGACCTCCGCCGGGAACACCCGGCCATCACGATGACAGGCCTGCACCTCCACCAGTTTCCCAAGAATGCTCACCTCGCCCGTCTTGAGATACCGAGCCAGCCCGGCGCGATGCGCCGCCCGTTGGTCGGCCGGGATGATCGTATCGGCCAGATCTCTGCCGATCGCTTCGTGCGCCTGCCATCCAAAGAGCAATTCCGCTTGCGCATTCCATTCGGTGATCATCCCGTCCCGATCCATCGTGACGATGGCGTCCAGCGCCGTATCAATGATGAGACGCGTCCGGCTCTCGTTCTCTCGCAAGGAGGCTTCGACCTCCGCCCGCTCCAGAAAAAGCCCGATCTGACTTCCAATCGTGGCGAGCGTCCGCAAGAGGTCCGCGTCGCGCGGATGGACATCCCGGCTGAAGAACTCCATGATGCCGAACACGCTGGCCCGCAGCCAGACAGGAAACACACAACCGGCATGCAGCCCGTTCAACGAGGCGGCCGCCGTTCGGACAAAGTCGTGATCCCGCAAGACATCCGGCTCCCAGAGCGGCTCGCCCCGCGACCAACAGCGACCGGGAAATCCCACACCGGATGAAAAGGTTTCCCGGCAACTGGCCTCCAAAAACTCCTCCATCGGATGCGGATGGGCGCCCCACGTGTGCAGGCAACGAAGCGTTCTGGCTCTCTCCTGCACCCGCCAAAAAATGCCGACCTGCCATTCCAGGCTCGTTCCGATCACGCGCAGCAACTCAGGGATCGCCTGCTCGACCGTCGAGGCTTCGGCCAGGACTTTCGCCACCGCATGCTGCAGCGCCTGACGGCGCTGCGCATGTTTCTGATCCGTAATGTCCCGCGTCACGCTCAAGACCGACGGTGAGATACCCAGCTCTCCCGGCAACAACACCGACGTCATCTCAAACCAGCGCGATTGTCCCGAGAGGCTCTGCAGCCGGCCGCTCATCAAGACGCTCCGGCCTTGGAGCGCGGCGGCATGCGCATCCTCGTACGCCCGACGATCATCCTCGTGCACCCAGCGGCCGATATCCCGGCCAAGAATCTCTTCCGGAAACCCGGCATCGAAGAGCGCGCATCCGGCCGGATTGATCTGCAGAACACGACGGCCGCCATCGGTCACCAACACTCCCTCCGGTTCCACTTCGAGGATCGTCTGCAGCCGGCGCTCATTCCCTCGCGCGTGCATCCGCTCTTCCTGCGTCTCCTTCCACTCCCGCTGGGCGCGGCGGGTTACATTGAGCAAGAGCCCGATGAGCGGCCCGACGATCAGAAGGCCGGCGGCGCCCACCGTCCAGAGAAAGCGATGGACCGGTTCCACGACTTCCGCCCGGTCCACCCGCAGCAGAACCGTCCATTTCGGACTCTCGACCCCCTCTGCCCCCTGGGTGCGGGCATAGCCCGTCAAGACCGGCACCCGGCGGACGAAATGCTGCTCTTCGACGAAGCCCGACTCCCCTGAACCGGCACGTTGGACCGACGGCAGGTTTCCCTGCGCGAGATTCAAACGCCCCTTACGCGCACCGTCCGAATCGATGAACACCCCGCCGTCTGCCCGGAGCACTTTGTATTCGACTGTATGAAAGAAAGATGTCTTCTGTTGGAACAACCGAATCGCTTCAGTCACCAAGCGCTCCAGCTGCTTGGCACTCACCCGGGTCGTCACCGCGCCGCGAAAGGACCGGCGAGCGGCATCCACCCGATGATCCACAATCGGGGCAGTGAAAGAGACGGCTTCTGCGCCGGGACTCGCCTCATCGACGGCGATGTCGCCCACGTACAGACCGATTCGTTCTTCGCGCACCGCCCGGAACCAGTCGGCTGTCTTGACGTCGAGCCGACGGGCCTGAGGCATCGTGGCTTCGACGATCCGGCCGGCCGGATCGACAATGCCGATCCAAAGATAGAGGGGATAGGCTTGATGAAACGTGGACAGAATATGGCTCCGCGCCGCCGATGTTCCTCCGTTCATCGCCAGCGATTCTGCCAGGAACTGCACGTCACCGATCCGCTCATTGAGCAGCAGATCGAGCTTGGCGGACACTTCCGCCGCCATGATGGAGACCGCCTCCCCTGACGTCGCCACTGTCCGCCGTTCCAGCCAGGTGCCCCCCCCAAGCACCGCCATCAGTGTGGCCGCGGTAATGAGTCCGATCAGCATGAACTGATGCCGGTGTGTAAACGCACGGGAGCCGCGACCTGATGCCGTGCGATGATCCGAAACTCCCAGTCCCACGCTTGTTGATCCCCTCTTCACCGGTTCTTGTCCGCGCGCAAACCGTTGATGCGGCCTGTCTTGCACAGACCTTTCCCTGCTCCCGGTTAGCGTCTGTATCGGGTCGTTGTTTCACGAACTTAAGGAATCCTGGTCAAAATAGTCGGGCCGCAGCGCGTGGCTTCCCATCAGCCGGCGCGACAGGTATGATGGGGCGCCATGCCGAACAAGATTGTGACCAAAGAACAACTGGTTGAGCAGCTCAAACCCCTCCGTGCCCGAGGGTCCAGGTTCGTCTTCACGAACGGCTGTTTCGACCTGATGCATGTCGGCCACACCCGCTATCTGCAAGCCGCCAGAGCCTTAGGTGATCTCCTGATCGTCGGGGTCAATTCAGACGACTCCGTCCGCAGCCTGGAGAAAGCCCCGGACCGGCCGATTGTCCACGAGGCACAGCGGGCGGAAGTGGTGGCCGCGCTAGGATGTGTCGATTTTGTCGTGATATTCTCCGAACCCGATCCCAAGGCGCTTATCACCGCCGTTCAGCCGGACGTTCTGGTCAAAGGCGGTGACTGGCCTCTGGATCGCATTATCGGTCGGGACGTTGTCGAGGCGCGGGGAGGCAGGGTACAGACCATCCCCCTGGTTCCAGGGTTCTCCACAACGGCATTGATTCACCGTATTCGCTCAGCCTCAGCTTAATCCGTGTCACACACACCCTCTCCCGCAGAAGCATGGTTTGCCCCGCTCGTGTCTGCGCTCAAGCAGGCTTCGGCGCGCCCCTGTGTCACGGGGTTACATGGATCGACCGCCGCATTTGTGCTCACCAGTCTGACCAACGCCCCATCGCTGGCCGCATACCGGAACCGCCCCTGGATCGTCGTGACGGCCAACAATGAGACGGCCGAACGACTCTTTGACGACCTCCAGTTCTGCCATCAGCTCATGGGCGCCCCGAGTGACCGGCTGACGCTCTTTCCGCAATGGGAAACGCTGCCCTATGAGGCCACGGCGCCCCATGTCAGTCTGGTTGCGCACCGCATGCAGACGCTCCATCGATTGCAATCCAGCCCGGATACGACCCTTGTCACGTCGGTTGCGGCCCTGATGCACCGTCTCCTGCCGAAAGACACCTGGACCCATGCCACCCTCCAGTTGGAGCGCAACGGCACCGTCGAGCGCGACCAGCTGATGGCCAAACTCCTGCGCCTTGGCTACCGACGCGTGTCGGTCGTGGAGATTCCCGGCGAATTCAGTATTCGCGGCGGCCTGGTGGACATTTTTTCGACCGCCTACTCCGATCCGCTCCGCATCGAGTTTCTCGGGGATTCGATCGAAGCCCTCCGGCTGTTTGACGCCGCCACACAGACCTCGATCCGGCAGGTCGAGGAAGCCACGATCTTGCCGGCGCGGGAATATCTCCGGCCAGAGGACAGCGCGGAGGCCTATGCCCCGATCGCACCGGATGCGGAATGGCGTGCGCCGGATCTGTATCCCCAGATGGGCACGTTGTTCGACTATCTTCCCAAAGAACCGATTCTCATTTTCGACCAGCCCGCCACGCTCCAAACAACTTGCGCGACACTCTGGTCCAAGATCGAAGACGGTTACCTCCGCCATGGCGAACGGGACGCCGCCAATCCTTATCCCAGCCCCGAACGGCTCTTCCAAACCTGGGATGAAATTGAAATCGGCGCCGCCGGCTGGTCGACGCTCGCCTTAGAGCCGCTGACCCCATCCGACGACACCTGGAGTCCCGTGGTGCCGTTCCCGGCACAGATTCCGGCCAGCGCCGGCCTGGGGATTCGCGGAACCCCGTTCAGCCAGACCCTGTCCATCCTCGATCAGTTGCGGGGCGGACACCGGGTGGTGCTGATCGCGCGCAGCCGCGGACAAGTCGATCGGCTGCTGGCCCTGCTCCGAGAACACGACCTGCCGGCCGCGGAATGGTCCCCCGCGGCTTGGGCCAAACGGGAAAGCGGCAAACCGCCCATTGCCATCATGCACGGCGACCTGTCGGCCGGCTGGTTATCGGAACCGTTTCACCTCGCGCTCCTGACGGAAGAAGAGCTCTTTGCCAAAGGCACGCGCCATAAGACGCAGCCGAAGAGTAAAACCGCGACGTTCCTCTCCTCACTCGAGGATCTGAATGTCGGCGACTATGTCGTCCACGTACAGCATGGCATCGGCCGATATCTCGGCCTCAAGCGGCTGACCGTGCAGGAGTTCGAGAGCGACTTCCTCATCCTGGAATTCGCCGGGGCCGATACGCTCTATGTTCCGCTCGACCGCCTGAGCCAGGTCCAGCGATACAGCGGCGCCGACGGACATGTACCCAGGCTTGATCGCCTGGGCGGCACCAGTTGGGCCAAAACCACGGCCCGGGTCAAAAAAGATATCGAGGAGATGGCGCAAGATCTCATCGACCTCTACGCGAATCGTGAACTGGTCAAGCGAGACGGGTACGGCAGACCCAGCACGCTGTACCACGAATTCGAGGCGGCCTTCGAATACGAAGAAACGCCGGATCAGCTGACGGCGATCCAGGACATCGCACGGGATCTGGAGTCGGGAAAGCCGATGGACCGGCTGGTCTGCGGCGATGTCGGCTACGGCAAGACGGAAGTGGCGATGCGGGCGGCGTTCAAGGCAATCGAGAGCGGACGGCAGGTCGCCGTCTTGGTCCCAACGACCCTGCTTGCCCATCAACATTATGAAAACTTCGCCGAACGCTTTGCGCCGTTCCCGACGAAAGTGGCGGTCCTGTCCCGCATGCAGTCTCCCAAGGACACCAAAGCTACGCTGAAGGACCTCGCCGCGGGCGTCATCGACGTGATCATCGGCACCCACCGGCTGCTGCAAAAGAGTGTGGTGTTCCACAATCTGGGCCTCGTCATCATCGACGAGGAGCAGTGGTTCGGAGTCAAGCATAAGGAACGGCTGAAGCAACTGCGGACGCAGGTCGATGTGCTCACCCTCACCGCCACACCGATTCCGCGCACACTACAGATGGCAATGGCGAGCGTGCGGGACCTGTCGATCATCGACACGCCCCCGGCCAGCCGGCTGGCGATTCGCACCTCCGTCATCAAGTCCAACGATAAGGCCATACGCGACGCGATCCTGCGCGAACTGGGCCGCGGCGGACAGATTTACTTCATTCACAATCGTGTGGAGACGATGTCCGCCACCGGTGCCTGGCTCCAACAGTTGGTCCCGGAAGCGCGGATGGTGATGGCCCACGGACAGATGGACCCCAAGTTGCTTGAAGCGGTGATGCTGAAATTCGTCAAGCACGAGGTGGATGTGCTCATTGCCTCGGCCATCATTCAGTCGGGCATCGACGTGCCGAATGCCAACACGATCATCGTGAACCGGGCCGACACGTTCGGGCTGGCTCAGCTCTATCAACTCCGGGGGCGCGTAGGACGCGGCGGGGAACAGGCGTATGCGTACTTGCTCATTCCGGACGAAGGCCGCCTCACCGAGGATGCCCAAAAGCGACTGATGGCGATTCAGCAATTTACGGAGCTGGGATCCGGTTTTCGCATCGCCGCGGCCGATCTTGAAATCCGGGGAGCTGGAAATCTGCTGGGTAAAGCGCAGTCCGGCCACATTGCCGCCATCGGCCTGGACCTGTACCTCAAGATGGTCGAGGACGCCGTACAGCGGCTCAAAGGTCATACGGTCGAAGAAGAGCCGGACCCCACGCTGCGCGTCCCGGTCTCGGCCTTCATTCCCGAAGCGTATGTGGAGGATCCGCACCATCGACTCTCGTGGTACAAGCGCCTGACGGCCTGCAAGCAAGTCGGTGAACTGGCCCTGCTCCATGGCGAAATCCAGGACCGGTACGGACTGCCGCCGGAACCGGTAGAGCGGCTCCTGGAAGTAATGCAGCTGCGCGTGCTGGCTAAACTGCTCCATATCAACGCGATTGAGGTGACCCACCAGTCGGTCATCATCACGCTGGGACCCAAGGCCGCGATCCCTGAACCGGCCGTCCATGCCATGATGGATCGACTGAAAAAGCGGCTTCGCTTCCTCTCTCCACAGGCTTTTGAGATCCAGATGCCGCATAACGACTGGGGTTCGACCTTTGCCGAACTCAACACAACCTTGCAAAGCCTGGAACACTGTGATACCAACAAATCAACGACACAGCCGAAATCGGGCGCCTGAACCACACCGCGCTCTCGTACTGACTGGAAATAGAACATCGCTCATGCGCACTTTTCGCTCGTCACTCGCCCTCGCCGCCCTGCTTTCCGGCTCCCTCTGGATCCTGCCCGGCTGTACGCCGCCGCAGGAAGAGCCGGTCCTGGCGCTCGTCAATGGTCGTGCGATCACGCAATATGAGTTCGATGTCCGTTGGAACGAACTCTCCGAGGCCACCCGGGTCAAGTATGACAAGGAAGGCGGCAAGCGGCGGTTTCTTGATGAATTGATCACCCGCGAACTGCTGATGCAGGAAGCCCGTCGCCAGGGACTGGATCAGAACGATGCGATTCGTGACCGGGCACAACGCTACAAAGAACAGCTCGTGCTGGACGAACTCCTGAAAGATCGCCTCAAAGCCAAAGTCGAGCTCTCCCAGGTCGAATTGGACGCCTACTACGAAAAACACGCCCACCAGCTGCTGGCTCCGCTCAAAGTTCAAGTCTCCCAGATGTTGCTGAATAATTATCCGGCGGCCAAAGATTTGAAGAAGCAGATCGAGTCCGGCGGCGATTTTGCCAAGTTCGCGCAGCGCTACTCCATCGACGACAAGACCAAAGCCAAAGGCGGGGACCTCGGTCCCTATCGGAAAGGCCTCCTCAACCCCGACGTCGATGCCGTCGTCCAGACCCTCAGACACGGCGTGATCAGTGAACCAATCAAGACCGACGCAGGCTACTACTTGGTCAAGGTCAGCCCGCTGGAGAAAGAGACCATTCAGGCGGATCTCGCCACCCGGGAGCGGCTGCGTCAGGAATTGCTGGCGGACAAACGACGAAAACAGTTCGAAGAAGTGATCGCGGATATCCGGACCAAGGCGACCGTTCGCCTGGCTGACGCGTCTCGCTACATCACCGAAGACACCGGAAAACCGTAGGGCTCACGCTTCCGGCTCCTCAAGACCCCTTCATTTCGTGTACAATCCGCTGATCTCCCCCGCACTCACCGAGGAGCATCGTGCCCGTGCATCTGAATCCGGTTTCCCGCACAATCGTCCCTGTCGCGTTCGGACTGCTGATCTCTCTGCTCTGCTTCAGCCCGGCCCCTTCGGCCTTTTCTGCCACTCAGCTGGAGGATCGGATCGTGGCGGTCGTAAACACGGACCTCATCATGCAATCCGACGTCAGACGTGAGCTGGCCCCCGAGCAGGAGCGCATTCGCCAGCAATATCATGGCGACGAATTGGGCCAGCGACTGAAGACCGCCGAATACATGGCTCTGACGAAAATGATCGAGCGACGGCTGCAGCTGCAGGAAGCCAAAGCCAAGAGCGTGGATGTCTCGGATCAGGAAGTGAAGCAAGCCATCCAGCAGATGAAGCAGCAGGGCGAGAAGGTCAACGAAAAAGATCCGCTGAGCGTGCGAAACGTGCGCGATCAGCTCGCGCTCCTCAAAGTCGTCGACCGGGAAGTACGCAGCGGCGTGATGGTCGGGGACGCGGAGATGAAACGGTATTACAAGGAGCACCAGACGCGCTTCGCGCTTCCGGAAGAATACACGCTGAGTCAGATCTTGATTCAACCCCGCTCGGCCGACGGAACCGCGGAAGCGTTGGAGAAAGCGCGGCTCGTGATGGCGGAATTGAAGCGCGGGGAAAAGTTTGAGGATGCCGCGTTGCGCTATTCAGATGGGCCGAACGCCTCGCGCGGGGGGCGGCTCGGATTGGTCAGGCAGGGGGAGCTTCTCCCGGCCATTGAGCGCGCGATCGCCCCGCTGGTGCCGGGCGGGATCTCCGAGATCGTCGAAACCTCCGAAGGCTACCATATCGTCCGAGTCGATGAGCGGACGCCGAAACAGTTTCGCCCGTTTGATGAAGTCAAATTCGAAATCCAGTCGCTGGTGTTCCAGCAAAAGAGCGAGGACGTCTTTCAATCCTGGCTGGTCGACTTGAAAAACAAGGCGTACATTGAAATTAAGTTTTGACCAGATCCCGTAAGACTCCCCAGAGATGATCCCGCCCCTCCCCGGTAACCACCGAATAGGGAATGAGCTGCTGCCCTTCCGGCAATCCGAGGTCCCGGTGGGTTTGACGAAGCGTCCGGACCCGTTCGCTCGGCTTGAGCTTGTCGACCTTCGTCGCCACAATGACCGGGGCACGTCCGATCGATTGCAGCCACGCTACCGTCTGGCGATCCTGTTCCGTGACGACCCGGCATTCCACTAACAAGACGACCGTGATCAATGAGGGCTGCTCTGCCACATAGGATTCGATCAGAGGCCCCCATTCCGCGCGAATGGATTTCGAGACCTTCGCAAATCCATAGCCCGGAAGATCCACCAGATAAAACTTCGCCAACGCCGGGTCTGAGGTGGCAACCTGAAATAGGTTCACCGCCCTCGTCTTACCGGGCGTCCGACTCACTTTGGCAAGCCCTCTCCTGTTGAGCAGAGAATTGATCAGCGAGGACTTTCCGACATTCGATCGTCCCGCGACGGCAATCTCCAGCAACTCCCCTTGAGGAAATTGTTCTGCCGACGCGCAACTTTTGATAAACTCAGATGAAAGAATTTTCATAGTAATGACGCAACCCCGTGACTCAACCGCCGTGAAGCTCTACACAGTAGCAGAATGACGGGCGAGTAACACCCCCCCTTCTTATGCCCAAAGCCAAGAAACAACGGACCGTCGCCCGGGTGCTGCTCTGGACAGCCTTACTCCTCGGCATCCCGCTAGGCCTTCTCGCCTTGACCTGGCTGCTGACATTGCCGGATGTGGCGCTCCTCGCCAAGACCAATCCAGGCCCGACTGCGTTGATGGAACATCGACAGGCCCTTGCACAAAATCAACGACACCCGGTCCCGCGACAATGGACATGGGTACCACTCTCACGCATGTCTCGCCATCTGCAACATGCGGCCATCGCGGCGGAAGATGCGTCATTCTTCATTCACGAAGGATTTGACTGGGAAGGGATCAAAGACGCCGCAATCCATAACCTCGAAGCCGGAGAGCTGAAACGGGGCGGTAGTACGATCACGCAGCAGCTTGCGAAGAATCTGTATCTGTCGACCGAGCGCTCACTCATACGGAAGGCCCGCGAGGCCCTGATCACCAGATCACTGGAACACCACCTGACCAAGGAGCGGATTCTCGAACTGTATCTCAATGTCGCAGAATGGGGAAACGGCGTGTACGGCGCCGAAGCGGCTGCGCGCCACCACTTCGGGAAATCCGCCCAAGACCTCACCGCAGAAGAAGCGGCCTGGCTGGCGGCCATCCTGCCTTCTCCGCGCCGTTACGACCCACTCCGAAAGACGGCGTTCCTTAGCAAGCGCCATCAACGAATCCTGAAAAGCATGAACAGGATTCCCACTTCTCCCCCGGCGCACTGACGCGAGTCTGAGACCGATCCAGAAAAGACTGTCTTTACTCGGAATCGCCGACGGCGCTGACATCTCGTTCACCGAAGATCGCCGACTCGTGGGTGTAGTGTTTGAATTCGAGCAAATTCCGCGACGGGTCTTCGAGAAAAAATGTCCGATGCTCGATTCGCATACCGGAAAAGCGGACGCGCGGCTGTTGATAGAACGACAGGCCCTGCTGACGGGCTCGTTCGGCCAAGGCCTCCCAGTCTGATTGTTCGAGGAAGACCAGTCCGAAGTGACGCGGATAGACCCCTCGCTGCACGGGACCCTCGTCCGGCTCCAGATGCCCGATCAGCTGGTTCCCGGCCAAGCCCAAGGTGATGGCGGTCGCTGATTCTCGCCCGAGCGTGCAGCCCAGGCCTTCGACATAGAACTGTTTGGCGGCGGCAAGATCGCGAACAGGAAATGCGAGGTGGAAGAGGCTGCGACTCATCGGAAACAATCCCCTACGGTAGGCTGCCTCTTCCCGTCCCACCAACCGGCTGTCATGCGCGGGGTGACATGGGTGATGGCGAATCGCCCGTTTGGAGCCAGCACGAGGGAGCCGGCGGCACCGTTGATCCGTCGAACCAGTTTCTGCAAGACATGCGTCGCCGCCAAGGCCGGGCGCTCGCCCCGCTCCAGGCGGTCACAGATTTCTTTCGCCACCGCGATTCGGATAATCCCCTCACCCAACCCCGTCATGGATACGGCGCCGCTCTCGTTGTCGGCATAGACCCCGCAGCCGATGATCGGCGTGTCACCGACACGCCCCGGCAACATGAAGTCAATCCCGCCGGTCGATGCCCCGGCCGCAACCGTTCCGGTGTGATCAAGTGCCACTGCGCCGACGGTCTCCTTCCCGGCTCGCTTCCGCAACGCCGTCCCACTCGACATCATCGCCCGGTACAGTTCCAACGTTTTCGAAGACCAGGCCTTCGTCATCGTCGCTTTTCGCACGGCATGACCGGATGGTCGTCGCGGCTGCCGTTCCAATCCGCAATGCCTGGCAAAGGCCGATGCCGGCTTCCCGACAAGCAAGACGTGCGTCGTCTGCTCCATCACCAACCGCGCCGCTGAAATGGGATGGACGATGCCTTCGACCGATGCGACGGCCCCGGCCTGCAAATCCTGCCCTTCCATGATCGACGCATCCATACGGCGCACCCCGTCCAGTTGCACATGCGCGCCGCGTCCCGCATTGAACAACCCGCTCTGCTCCAGAAGGCCAATGACCTGCTCCACCACTGTCAGTGCCGGCGCGCCACGATCCAAAAGATGGTAGCCAATTTCCAACGCTGCGGTGAGACAGCCGGCCTGAGCCACAGTAATGCGCCGAAGACCGGCGCCTCCATGAACGAGAAGAACGGGGCGAACAGATTTCAATTGAGCAACAGGCCCTTCACGCGCTGGTAGGCAGGATCGCTCATGCGCTCGAGATCGGATCGGACAAACCCCAGCCCGGTGACGCAGAGCTCAAAATTATCGGAGAGTTTCCGGAACAAGGGAGGATCGATCTCGGCCCCGTGATCGCCGAATTCGGCCACGATGCCATACGAGCGCTTGCCGGTTTTCATATAGTCCACAAGAAAATCCTTGTGATAGATCAACCCGGCGGTTTTCAGCCGCCGTAAATATTCCGGAAACAGTCCGGCCATAAACAGGGTAAAGTCCCCGATATGCCGATGCACCTCCCGCTCGCGTTCGAATGATTGAGCATCCAGCATCACCTCGGACTCAAATAACAGATCCACAACCGTGTCGACCGGCTGATCCTGGCTGGTGCGAATTTTATACAGATTATCAGTGTGCGTGAAATCGACGAGGAGATTGGATACGTAACCGGCCACGTTGATATCGGGCCATCCGAGGCGTTCGGTGAAGCTCCGCTCGGTCAGCGCTCCGAAGAGCTGTCGGAGAGGATGTTGTGGAGGAACCGCCGTCCCCATTTCCACCTCATTGAGTAATCCAAAGACGCATGGTTTCAGTATAGCAGAGCTGTCGTTGCCTGGATCGCGTTCTGTCTGTTCTATCGGTTTCGCTTTAACAGACTTGAGTGTCCGTCATCAAGAGGGTTTGTCACGGCTATCCAACACGAAGGTCACCGGCCCGTCATTTACCAAGGCCACCCGCATGTGCGCGGCGAACACCCCGGTTTCCACCGGAGTTCCAGCCGTCCGTAGATCGGCGGCCACCTGTTCATACAAGCGTTTGGCTTCTTCGGGAGGTGCGGCCTCTTCAAAACTGGGACGGCGGCCGTTGGTCGTGCAGCCTAGCAAGGTAAATTGCGAGACGAGCAGGACCGAGCCCCCGATGTCTACCAGCGACCGGTTCATCTTTCCCTGTTCATCAGAAAAGATCCGGAAGGTACGGAGCTTCTCAACGAGATAGCGGCAATCCGGTTCCCCATCGCCTTTGGCCACTCCCATGAACACCAGCAATCCCGCTCCGATCCGCCCGACAACGGTCCCGGCCACCTCCACCGACGCACTCGTGACCCGCTGGAGAATCGCCTTCATCGATCAGGTCCGTCCCCGCTGCAGTTGGACCAGCGTTCCTTCAAGGGTCAGGAGTTTGCGCTTGGTTGGCAACCCGCCGGAGAAACCACCCAGCGTCGCGTCGTGGGCCACAATCCGATGACACGGAACGATCATAGGCAACGGGTTGGCTCCCACCGCATTGCCGACTGCGCGGGCGTACTGCCGGCCTCCGACGCGTAGCGCGACCCATTGATAAGACCGGAGCTTGCCGTAGGGGACCCGCAAGAGTGCCCGCCACACCTTTCGTTGAAATACGGTGCCCCGCGAAAGATCCAATGGCACATCAAAGGTCCGCCGTTTGCCTGCGATGTAGTCAAGCAACTGCGCCTTCGCCATGTCCAGTTGTGGAGACGGTTCCATGACAAGAACATCGGAAGCCTGCTCGCGGAGAACGGCAACCGCCCGCTGCTTCGATGGCTGCGGCAACGCGATGCCGTCGATCCCTTTGCCAGATTCAGTAATTCCCATCCAACCCCAGCGTGACTTGAATAAGGTCGTTCGTCGCATGCGCACCCTTACCAGCCGGTCACTCGACCGAGTTTTCTTCTGATCATGCCCCACACCACATCCAATTCGTCGGACTTCAACAGGACGTGAACCCCCAGATAGCCTCCCACGCTGAACCCGATCGCAACGGCCAGCAACACCGCTTTCTCGATCCACTCACCGGGGTGGGTCCAGAGTGAGGCACTCGCGGCCCAGAAACACGTCACGATCAACGGAAGGCAGGCGAGCACAACCCTGAGGAACGACCGTCCGACCGATCCCCACTCCACGCCGCCCAGCCGGCGATTCAAGACGATGATGAGAAGGCTCCCGTTTATCATGGCCGCGAGTGCCGTCGCCAGAGCCAAGCCTGCCGCGCCAAGCATCGGCATCAGCGCCAGCGAGAGCAGGATGTTCGCCGCCACGGCGACCGCAGCAGAAATCGCCGGAAGCTTCGTATCCTGCATGGAGTAAAATGCCGCCACAATGATCCGCACTCCGCCGAATGCCCAGAGTCCGACGGCATAACACAATACTGCCAGTGCCGTCTCCGCCGTATCATGGGCCGTGAAGGTCCCATGCTCGAAAAACAGTTGCACGATCGGAGTGCGCAAAAGAATCAAGCCAGCCATCGCCGGTAGGATAATGAAGAGAATCATCCGTAACCCAAATCCGAACGTCGTCCGCAATTCGTCCATTGCACCCCGCGCCGCCTGGGCAGAGAGGGTCGGAAGAATCGCCGTCGCCAGGGCCACGCCAAAGATGCCGAGTGGAAACTGGATCAGCCGCATCCCATAAAACAGATAGGTGGGTCCCCCCACAAAGAACGAGGCGAGAATCGTGCTCACGGTCAGATTGATCTGCGTCACCGACAGGCCCAGCAGCGAGGGTACCATCAAACGGCCAATCCGCCTGACACCCGGATGCCCCGGATCGAAGCGCCAGCCGAACAGAAAACCCCGGCGAGCCAATCCAGGCAGTTGCATCGCAAACTGCGCCGCACCACCCGCGACCACTCCGATGGCCACACCGATAATCGGCTCCGGCAATTGCGGCGACAGAAAGAGCGCGCAGCCGATCATGAATACATTCAGAAACAGCGGCGAGAACGCGGGAGCTGCAAAGGCCCGCAGCGAATTCAGAATCCCCATAGCCAGCGCCGCGAGGCTGATAAAGAGCAGATAGGGAAACATCACGCGTGAAAGGACGACGGCCAGGGTGAGCTTCGCCGGGTCGTTATGAAACCCTGGCGCGAGATACCAGACAATGACAGGGGTCACGGCAATGCCGATGAGCACCGTCCCCGTGACAATCGTGAGGAGCGTCGTGAAAACGGCACTGGCCAGTTCCCACGCCTCACGCTTGGTTTTCTGTTGGTGATACTCGGTGAAGACGGGAATGAAGGCCGCCGACATGGAGCCTTCGGCGAACAACTCACGCAACAAACTCGGAACCCGGAACGCGACATAAAAGGCATCCGCCGCCGCCGTCGCACCGAAGAGGCTGGCCATGACCATGTCACGGATAAATCCGAGAATCCGGCTGGCAAAGGTGCCGATGCCGATGATGCCGGCGGCTTTCACCACCGAACGTTGATCGCTTGAGGCTGATTGTGCGGAAGTCGCGGGTGCGCTCGATTCGGACATGGATGCGGATTTTAGCGGAACAACGGCAGGGCGTCTATCACAAGAACAATTACCGTTCGTCGATGACCTGATCCGGCAATTCGTTTGGATTATCACCAGGGCGTACTGGGCAGGCATCTGCCAACACCGCTCCGCAAGCGGCAATGGCATGGGTCAGTCCCTCGACGATGTCGCCGTGCTGCAAGCGCTCGACGGCTGCTTGCACCACTTGCTTCCACCGCTCTGCCGACACCAATCCTGCCAACGAACGATCCGGCAGCACATAGATCTGCCTCTCTAACATCGACAGCAGGATCAGCACACCAGTACGCTCCCGCGTTTGTGAGATGGCATGTTGAGCAAAGGCCCGTTCGGCTCTGAGCGCGACCTTGTGCCGCAGACGAGTCGGCGAGGTCAGCAGGCGGATAACCTGCGGCCGGCTCCCCATCCATGCTCCACCCGCATGGGCGAGCGTGACGGCAAGAACCAGCCATGCAGCATTCGAGGCATGCCATCCCCAGGGGAGCCAGGAAGCCTCAATGGTCAACAGCACGGCCAACGTGGTGAGCGCGGTGATCAACCCCGCCCAACGTTGGGCATCGCGATAGAGGCCGGATCGCGCGACAATCATCGGCACAATTTCAGCCCTGGTTTGCTGTTCAGCAGTATGGACCGCTTGCCGGATTCGCTCTCGATCTGCTTCCGACAACGCCGCCTCTTTACCAGTCGCCACTCGCGCCTCCTCCTCCGAAATCTCCACCTCCGCCGCTGAATCCTCCGCCACCACTATCGCCGAACGAGCCGCCGCCCCAGCCGCCGCCCCGGCTGCTGTATGAGGTCCAATCATCAAAACTATGACCCCGTCGGCCCGACATCGCGCTTCCCAACAACAGGACCAGCAGCAAAGTGACCAGGCCTGTGACGATGGCCGGGATCAGCCAGGGGGATAACCACAATGAGAGGCCAGTGCCAGCTAGGGCACCGACCACGCGATTTACATTCGACAAAGCCAGCCCGAAGACGACTCCGACGATCAGGGCCATGAGGATCTGGCCAACTGTGTCACCGCCGCTGACAGGAACCGGCGGCCTCTCCGGCGCCTGATAGGTGCCTTCGATGGTCTTCAGAATCGCGGCGACCCCGGCAACAATCCCGCCCGGCAGATCTCCGGAACGAAACCGCGGAACAATTTCGTTTCGAATGATCTGCGCCGACTTGGCGTCAGTCAAGGTTCCCTCAAGTCCATAGCCCACTTCGATCCGGACTTTACGCTCCTTCAAGGCCACCAGCAGCAACGCCCCGTTGTCCGTTCCCTTCTGACCGAGTTTCCACGTGGTGGCGACGCGGTGGGCAAAGGGTTCGAGCGGTTCGCCTTCGAGCGACGGCAGCGTAAGTACCACGACTTGATTGCCGCTGCTCGTCTCGTGTGCCTGGAGGTCAGCCGTCAGCCGATCTACATCACTTGCCGATAAGGCATGCGCCAGGTCCATCACGCGCCCGGTCAGCGGCGGCACTTCGATCGACCAGGCCAGCCCCGGGCTCAAGAGCATCGCAAGAAAGACAAAGAGCCGCGCCGGCTTCCGCCAGACACGGCTCATGTTGATGAGATTCATCGCTTTGATCGGGCTCAGTTAAACTTCACCTCTGGCGGCTTTGCCACGGCCTTTTCGTCCGCCACAGTGAAGTTCGGCTTCTCTTCCATGTGGAGAAGGAACTTCGCCGTTAAGTTGGTCGGGAAAAAGCGGACCATTTTGTTGTACTCCGCCACCCGATCGATATAGCGTTTGCGTGCGACGGTAATGCGGTTCTCCGTCCCCTCCAGCTGACTCTGCAAATCCCGGAAACTCTGATCGGCTTTCAAGTTCGGATAGTTCTCGGCGATTGCAATGAGCCGTCCCAGCGCTGTGGTGAGTCCGGCCTGAGCCTTCTGGAACTGTTCGAAGGCGGCCGGATCCTTCAAGGTCTCGGGCGTGACCTGGATGCCGGTTGCTTGGGCCCGCGCCTTCACGACGCCTTCAAGCGTCTCCTTTTCATGCTCGGCATAGCCCTTCACTGTCGCGACCAGGTTGGGAATCAGATCGGCCCGGCGTTGATACTGATTGATGACCTCGCTCCAAGCCGCCTTGGTATCTTCGTCCAAGCCCTGGAGATCGTTATAGCCGCAGCCCGACATCAATCCTGCGAACAGGATCACGAAGCCGGCGGCCAGATTCATGACAGACGCACGTCTCATAGACTCCTCCTTTTCCCGGCTCAGTCCGGACTGTAGTCGGGGCTGGGGATCATGCTACCATGGCAATAGTCATTAAGATATGTGAGTCAAGAGGTCTCGATGTCGCTGGAGTCGTCGTCTCATCTACCGGGCGGGTTTCAAGTGCGGCACCGCTCGCTGGGCATCTACCAGGGCAGTGCGATCGAGTTGGCCTTCTGGCACCCTTCATCAGGAATGCCGGAGTATGGCCTGTGTCGTTTCTCCACAGAGACGAAGGCCCAGGCCCTCGTCGATTTTCTCTGCTCGCCGATGTGCGGGGAACCGATGGATCGAGGCGACCTGACCGTCGAGCCCTACGATCTCACCGAACACAACCGCTTGATCGACGAACACCCGCTCCCCTCAGCCTGGGAAACGCCGACCTAGAGCAGCACTCCCGGCCTCACGCCTCGGTTGAATACTGGCGCACAGGAAAGATTCGTTAGCGGGCGATCGAAGAGGCCACCGCTTTGGACAAAACCGTCGAGGTCGCCCCGGCGTTGGATTGAATGAAGGCGAGCAGCTGTTTGTTGTCTTGAGCCTTCCGCAGAAATTTGAAGGCAATGCCGCGGGAACTGATCGATCGGACCATCGCCGCCACTTCGATCGGAGATCCCTGATCCGAGATCGCAATTTCGAGATAAAAGATATCGTCGACATGGACCTGTGCATCGCTCTTGATGATACAGCCGCCCATCGACAGATCCATCACAATCCCTTCGCCCCGAACCTTGCCCCCCGAAAAAGAGAGAAACAGCCGGACCGGAATCCGGAGATGCTCTCGGCGATCGATAGCATGCTTTGGCTCCTCAAGCCCGATCCGGCAGGCCAGGAACCGATAGCTGCATTCCTGGCAGTGAAACGGCGAGATCCAAATCCAGGATGCGACATGCTCCCGCGGCGACTGTGGGCATGACCGCAAGACCGTATCCTTCTGGCATTGCGGACAGGTGAGCTGGCGAGCCATCGTAAACGATCCCTTCTCCACCGTGCGAGGCCCCTATAGACGAGAACGATGCCTGCGAGTCTTGCTCCGTTCGACCCATCACGCCTGTTCCGAAAATCTTCGTCAACAGGCACAGGCTCTCGCAACTCACTATAAATGTGTTTGACGCTCAGTCAAGCTGATTGCCAAGTTCCGCAGCCGGTCCACACTCACACCTCCACCCGTCCATATCGCGTCCGGGATCCTCCCTTGGTGAGGGACATCAATAATCGTAAATATTCTTGGACGATTGCGTACCCCGTGCAAATATCGTGGAAGTGCTAAGGAGGGCTTGTGTACCGTCGCGATATTTCATCCACACTACGGATCCTGGCCGTGCTGTTAGGCGCGTTTGTCTTCTACCACGTCTGGACACAGCCCCCGACAACGCCGATACCCACCCCCGCATCGTTGCCCGCGACGAATATCGATGCCACGCCCAATTTCCCTCCGGCACTGCTTGAACCGACTCCGCCGCAAGACATCCCTCGGACCCGACTCATCGAATTCGGCGAGGCTCCGCGCCTGGTCCATCAGGCCATCAGGGACGCTCTTGATCGAAACGAATACGCTGAAACAGAGTCGGTACTGCGAACGCTCGGCAAGGCGCAGGTCACCACGCCTCGTGACAAAGCCTACGTGGCGGCTCTGTGGAACAACCTTGGTGTCCAACAGGAGAAGAGTGGCGGCATCGAGGTCTCCGTCAAGGCCTTCAAGCGAGCGGTCGCTTTAGCCCCACGTAATCCGACCGCCCTCTTAAATCTTACGCAAGCCTATTGGGGGCTCCGACATCCATCCCTCACGCCTCCCTTCCTGGAAGGGGTGATTCAGGTCGTACCGGATGACCCGTTCCCTCATCTCGCACTAGCCGAACTGCTGATAGACAAGGGGCGTCACCTGGATGCCGTGCAGCATCTGAAACGGGCAAGAGCAAGAATCCACCGTGATTCCAATCTCACAGCGCTTCTCGAAAAGTTGGAAGGGAAAACCGCGAAGGTTGCTCTCAGGGCACAACCGGCTAAGGCGCTCATTCCAACGACGAAACCGGCCAAAGAAGCGCCGGTGCAAGAACTCCCTCCGCCCCCGGCGGACACCGCAACACCAGCTTCAAAGGAAAAATCAGAGCCGACCCCGGCGGCTGAGCTGTTGCCCCCAGCCAATCCTACAAGCGACGTGGTGCAACCGGTTCTTACTCCGGCTGAGCCCACACTTTAACAATGTCGTCCTGCTGAAAAACCACGCAGACCTCGTCGCGCATCGGTGGCTTGGATCGATCCGATCGGACTGCTAGGCGTCTGTCCTCCAAACCGCTTGTCCGGCAAGATGCCCCGTAGCCCAAGCCCATTGGAAGTTAAAGCCGCCGATCCGCCCATCGCAATCGAGAATTTCTCCGGCCAGATAGAAACCCGGGACCAGCTTCGATTCCATTGTGCGGAAATTTACTTCTTCTAACGGCACCCCGCCGGCTGTCACTTCTGCATAGTTCCACCCGCGATCCTGCACGATGGGAAACGGGAATTTCGTCATCAGCGGAAGGAGAGAATCCCGATCTTTTCTCGGCAATTGCGCAATGGCCGTCTGCCCATCGCAACCGGCATACTGAATGAGAGAGTCGGTGAATCGCTGAGGTAGCCGCTGGGCAAGTGTCTTCCCGAGAGAGCGACGGGGATACTCTCTCGTCTGCTCCATAAACCACTGCCGTACCTGCTCCTGATTCTCCCCAGGGAAAAAGTTACCGTAGACCTGGGCTGGTTCTCCCTGCTCATGCGCCAAACACCAGAATCGACTGGCATCCATCACGACCGGCCCGCTGATCCCGAAGTGAGTCCAGAGCAGGCTACCGTTCCGAACATCGAGCGTTTTCCCCTTCACAACCGTGGTGAGTTCGACCTCTTGAGAGAGACCGGAGAGATTCTTGTGAAACATGCGGTCATCCAGCACGAGTGGCGCAAGCGCCGGGACCGTCGGCGTGACATGGTGCCCCAGCCGCCGGGCCAGTTCATAGCCCAATCCGTCGCTCCCCGACTTGGGAATCGATCGACCTCCCGTAGCCAAAATCACCCGACTCGCCGCAAGAGCTCCGTGACTATGGTGAACGACAAATCCCGCCGGAAAATCAGGAACGCGGGCGATCTTGGTCACGCGATGATCTGAAAGAATAGCGACGCCGAGTTCGCAACAGCGCTCAACGAGCGCGTTCAGGACGGTTCGCGATCTATCAGTGACAGGAAATAACTTGCCGGTCTCTTCCCGCTTGAGCTCAACACCCATCGAGGCGAACCACGCGATGGTGGCGTCAACAGAAAATGCGGCCAGCACATTCTTGATAATGCGGCGATTGCCGAAGAAGTCGGTCGGCGCCACCACCTCATGCGTGACGTTGCAGCGGCCTCCACCGGACACGAGAAGTTTTGCTCCGATGGTCTTGGCCCCATCAAGGAGAACGATCGATCGTGATCCGGATGATTCGGCCGTTTCTCCGGCAAAAATCGCAGCGGCGAGGCCGGCCGCACCTGCCCCGATGATGGCGACATCGGCCGTAGCCATCGGATCAATTCCTGAACCGGACATGAAAATACCGTAGACCCGTCAATACCGTTGGATTGCGAAGGGGATCCTCGTGCCCGGCAACTCTAGCAGGATTGACGGTACCGGTCGAGCAATCGGTGGGGGCCACGTCGAATGCGCGCGGCAGACGGCAGGAGATCGAGATCGCTTCTGAGCCTATTGTGAACACTCGGAGGCCGCAATCAGCTGCTCGACCCGCTCTTTGAGAAAGAAGAAAGCACGGTCGAATGCCGCTTGAGTGTCGGCCTCATTCCCGACCATTTTAGCAGGATCGGGCGTCCCCCAATGAAGCTTCATCGGCTTGCCGGGAAATATGGGACAGGTCTCACCGGCCGCCTGATCACAGACTGTAATGATAAGATCGAGGGGTTGAGCGGCAAACTCGTTCCAGGATTTGCTGTGGGGCTGGCCGGGATCAATGCCATGGCGTTTGAGGGTTTCAATAGATCGCGGATATACGTACTCGGTCGGGAAACTCCCGGCACTCCATGCTTGGAACCGTCCCTGCCCCAGTTCGTTCAAGAGGGCCTCGGCCATAATCGACCGGCACGAGTTTCCGGTACAGAGAATAAGCACTTTTTTTGAATCGACGGCCATGGCTCTCAATACCCTCCCTTCTTTGCAGAAGGCTTCAGACTGATCAACTCTACGGGGGCGTCCGGAGTACAACAGGCACTCTCGGTGCTCCCCGTGCTATCTGAAAAAAACTGGGCATCCTCCATGGTCCGATAGGCTTCCCAGGGAATACCGGCCGGGTCTTGTATCCAGGACTTATCCGATTGTGCGTAGCAGCAGGTCGTGGTTCCTTCCTCCAGAACCTTCATATCCGCCCTCTCTAGACGGCTGCGCAACTCGTTTAATTCACTCTCCTCCGCGACCTGAATTCCGAGATGATCGACGCCTTTCATTTTTGCGCGAGTGGAAATCGCAAAATTGACGCGCGGGTCTTCGAGCATCCACTTCGCATAATCCGGCTTGGTTTTCACCGGAGCCGCGCCAAACAGGGCACTATAAAAGCGGATCGCCTCTTCGAGCTTCTCGAGTGCAATATGGATATGAAAACGTTTCATGGTCTCTCCTCTATATTCCCTCATTCAATCGGTCACCGACCCTTCAGGCTACCGCCTCACTTGGGAACCAATGCCTCGTGCGATTGCAAACATGGCAGACGGACAACATCGCCGGCACTTCAACCAGCACGCCGACCACGGTTGCCAATGCCGCGCCGGATTCAGGTCCGTACAAGGCAATCGCAGTCGCTACCGCAAGCTCAAAAAAATTGCTTGCTCCAATAAGTGCCCCGGGCGCCGCCACTGCATAGGGCACTCGTAACCACCCCATCAGCCCATAGGCCAGAGACGCATTCATATAGACCTGGAAGAGAATCTGGATCGCGATCAAGATGACGTGCCAGGGTTTGCCCACGATGTTGTCTGCTTGAAAGGCGAAAATGAACACGAGCGTCAGGAGCAGCGCCGCTATCGTGACCGGAGCAAAACGCGGCAGAAGTTCCTGTTCGAACCAGGTTTTGCCATGTCGGGTAATCAACCACGCCCGAATCAGCGTACCGGTCACCAGAGGGATCACAATAAAGGCCACCACCGAATACAGCAGGACGCCAAACGGGGCCGTCAACGAGGACGCCCCGCTCACCAGGAACCCGATAATCGGGGCGAACAGGAGGAGCATAATGAGGTCGTTGACGGTCACCTGAACCAACGTGTAGGCAGGATCACCATCCGTCAAATAGCTCCAGACAAACACCATGGCTGTACAAGGAGCCGCGGCTAAGATAATGCAGCCGGCAATGTATTGATCAGCTTCCGCTAGCGACATCCATGACGCGAAGACGAACCGAAAGAACAGTCAAGCGAAGAAGGCCATGGAGAACGGCTTGACGAGCCAATTGACGATAAGTGTGACGAACAGCCCTTGCGGCCGGCGACCGACATTTCGCAGAGCCGTGAGATCGACTTTCATCATCATCGGAATAATCATGAGCCAAATAAGGACGGCAATCGGAAGATTGATATGGCTCCCCTCTCCAAACTCCCAGCTGCGCAAGGTGCTCACCAAAGACGGAAACAGTCGCCCGATCAGCACCCCGGCAAGAATACAAAGCCCAACCCAGACAGTCAGGTAGCGCTCGAATACGTTCAGTCGTTTTTCAGAGGGAGCCGATGCTTTGATCGCTGAATCCATTACGAATGCCCTCATGGCAACACGCCATACTAATCAAGAAATGTTGATGCTAAATCCACAACAATGGGCTACTCGGGGTTACTCGCATTGCTTTGAAGAGCCGGAATGCGTGATTGCCTTCTTGAGTTCGCCGATAAAGTCCTCAAGGTCTTCTAATCCCTCTCGACTCAACGAGTAATACATCCAACGCCCTTCGGGACGGTCCTGAATCAATCCGGCTTCTTTCAATACCCTGAGATGAAACGACAGTCTCGACTGCCCGGCCTGAAGCGCGTCCGTTAATTCGCAAACACATTGCTCTCCCCGCTTCAGCCTATTGAGAACCTCAAGCCGCGTCTCATCAGATAAAGCATGAAAGAGGGCCGCGGCTTTGACTCGTCGCTTCGTCGACATTGGAGGCAATGCACATCAATAAACATTGATTAATCAAACAAGCAAAGATTAGACACTTTTAACTACCGGTTAACATGGGGTTAATCTGCGGATGTTAAGTTTCCTCCCGAGCATTGATCGCACTCTCGCAGCCGTCGGTATCAAGAGGAGGATAGATTAATGAATTGTCAAAAGTGCAAAGGATTGATGATCGAGGAACAGCGACCGGAACTCGCACCTAAATCGGTCGTACATCGATGCATCAATTGCGGATTGGTCTTGGATCCATTGATTCAGCAGAATCGCCTCAGCAGCCGACCGAGAAAAGACTCGTTCATGCGGGCTGCGTGAGACTCAAGCTGTTGATCTGCTCCCATCCGGCGGTAGGGAGGACTTGCCCTGCTACCGGATCGGGCGGGTGTGGACGTCGCGCATGTGGTTAGACCGAAAACTCTGCCCAGAGAAACGTATGATCTGATGGGTCTTTCGCTCGCCGCGGCTCGACGTCCACGTCAACCCTTATACATTTCTCCGCCAACGGTGCCGTCGCCAGAATATGATCGATGCGCCAGCCTTTGTTCGCCTCTAACGAACTCGGCGCCCGATAATCCCAAAACGTATATTGCTGCCGGTCCGGGTACAGCTTCACAAACACGTCCTGAAACCCCCACGCCAGTGTTCGCTCGTAGGCCTTCCTCGCATCCTCGTGATAACAGACATGTTTGAGGTGCTTCTCCGGGCTGTGCACGTCCATGGGACGCGGTGCCACGTTCATGTCGCCGCACCAGATGGCCGGCTCGCCGGGAGACAGATGTTTCTCGAAGTACTTTCTCAGTCGATCATACCACCCTAGCTTGTATTGATACTTGGGCGAATCGATTTCATAGCCCTGAGGCACGTACGTATTGACGATCGAAATCCCGTCGATCACGACTCTGAGCAACCGGGCATCCTCCGATTCACCGCCATCGTCGAATCCATGGAACACTGCCTCCGGCTGCTTCCGGCTCAAGATGGCCACGCCGTTGTACGATTTCATCCCACGAAACGTGATGTGATAACCAGAGGGGGCCAGACCCAACAACGGGAACTCGCTGTCCTGCACTTTGGTTTCTTGGAGGCACAAGACATCAGGCTTCTGCTGGGCAAGCCAATCCAACACGATCGGAAGCCGTTTGCGGAGAGAGTTGACGTTGAACGTTGCGATTTTCATAGTAGGGGTCAATTGACCGGCGAGGATGCTAGCAGAAGCACGAAGAGGGAACAAGCTGGACAGATTGAAACTTGTCTATCAGAAGATGAAGGAGACTTGTTCTCCGGCAGGCCATACCGTGCCGTGTCGCATAAACACAACGGCCTCTGGCAATTGCCAGAGGCCGTTCCAACGAGGCTTCCAAGGAAGGAGTTATTTCCCCATCGCGCCGATAGCATCCTTCATCTCCTGCCCGGCGGCTTTGGCATCGCTGCCCATCTGCTGACCAGCCGCTTTCATATCCTGCGCTTGAGCTTTTGCCGCTTCGCCTTGTCCTTTGACTTCTTCGTGCTTCGCCTTCATCTTATCTTTCATGGCTGCCCGCTTGGCCTTGGCCTCTTCGCGATGCGCCTTCATCTTGCTCTTCATTTCCTCTTTTTTGGCCTTCATATCAGCTTTCATCTGATCCTTGTCGGCCTTCATTTTTTCAGGAGCCGCCTTCGCATCGGCTTTCATCTGATCCTTCATCGCTCCCATTTCACTCTTCATCGCCTCGTCAGCCAACACCAATGAACCGGCACCGATCAGATACACTGCCGTGATTGCAGCCAAGACTATATTTCGCATGATACTTCTCCTCAATGCACGAATAGGTGGATAAACAGGAATCCCTAGGCGAGGCTTCCCACATCCTGCCCTGGAACGAGATTGGTGTCAAATACGTCCTGTGCTAAATTTCCTCAGACCGCTTGATCATCGTCCCTCCGACGCCACATGCTTCAGGCCTGGTATCTTCAGTGCCCGCACGGCACCTGAGACCGCATCAACCGCCTGAGGACGAGTAAATCCTTTCCGCCAGGCCAATCCGATCCGCCGGCCGGGGACCGGCTTCGCCAAATCGATCGCTACCAGCCGCTTGTTCCCGTGTTTCGTTGTCAACGCGCTGCACGGCAACACGGTAATCCCCAGTCCTGAGGCAACCATTTGGCGAATCGTCTCCAGAGAATTCCCTTGCCATCCCTCGGCATCGGATCGGCTCAGCTCGGGACAAGTATCCAGCACCTGCTGCCGGAAGCAATGCCCGGCATGCGGCAAGAGGACTTTTTCCGCCCCCAGTTGGCGCGAATCGATTGACTTCTTTTTCTGCCACGGGTGGCCGACAGGGACGAGGGCTTTAAACGGTTCATCATACAAGGCCCGCGTCACAATCCCGGACTCCTCCAACGGCAGCGCAATCATAATCACATCGAGCTTCCCGCTCTTTAACATGGCCACCAGATGAAGTGTCAAATTCTCTTCGATCTCCAGCGGCATCAGTGGCGCACGCTTGTTCAGCAGAGGGACAAGATCCGGCAGGACGTAGGGACCGACCGTCGCAATGGCCCCGAAACGGAGTGGGCCGACCAGCTGATCTTTCCCCTGAGCAGCAATCACTCGAATCTGATCGGCTTCTTCCAACACGCGCTGGGCTTGATGAACAATTCGCTCACCCAAGACAGTCAACGTGATGTGATGCTTGCGCCGCTCAAAGATCATCGTCCCAAGTTCGTCCTCCAGCTTCTGGATCGCTAAGCTCAAAGCAGGTTGGCTCACGCAGCATCGTTCGGAAGCGCGGCCAAAATGCCGATCCTGAGCCAGCGCGACAAGATAGCGAAGCTCTGTGAACGTCATAGCCCTCCCTCTATCGATAAGAATTATAAATCCTCAACCTCAATACAATCAATTGGACTAATTTATAGCCATGACCTAACATTCAAAATAGCCGCCCATTCACGAAAGGAGTCTTCTCATGAACACGCCCACATCGTATTTCTCTTTGCTCATTGGTTCGTTCCTGGCACTCAGCGGGGTCGGAGGATCGGGGGTGTCGCAGCTCGCCCACGCTGAAGCCGGACCCGGTTCTGGTACGGATTACAAGCTCCCTCAGATCCAAGGCTTGGAGGATCCCAACACCTTTGTACCGGCGGACAACCCTTTGACCGCTAAGAAGGTCGAACTGGGCCGCCTACTGTTTTTCGACAAGCGCCTGTCGAAAAACGACACGATCGCCTGCGCCAGCTGCCACCTGCCAGGCAACGGCTTCACCGACGGCAAAGCCGTTTCGACCGGCATCAACGGATTGAAAGGCGGGCGTAGCGCACCCCCTTCCTTCAACCGGGTATTTAGCAAGGCACAATTCTGGGATGGCCGTGCCGAAACACTTGAGGAGCAATCCATCGGGCCGTTCGTCAGCCCAGTCGAGCATGGGTTCAACAACCATGACGAAATGATCGTAAAGATGAAGAAGATCCCGGGATACCGAAAACTCTTTCAAGAAGTATTCGGCCGCGAGATCGTGATCGAGGATGTGGGCAAGGCCATCGCGAGTTTCCAGCGGACCAAACTGTCAGGCAACAGCGCCGTGGATAAGTTCGATGTCGGCGGAGACGAGAAGGCCTTGTCGGAATCGGCGAAGCGCGGATTAGAACTGTTCCGCGGCAAAGCTCGTTGCACTCGCTGCCATTCGGGCTTCAACTTCACGGACGAGAAATTCCATAATCTTGGCATCGGTTGGGACACCAATACAGTAGACCTCGGCCGCTATATGGTCACGAAGAATCCGGAAGACATCGGCGCCTTCAAGACCCCCACTTTGCGGGAAATCGGCCGCACGGCGCCCTACATGCACGATGGGCGGTTCAAGACCTTAGAGGACGTGGTGAAGTTTTATAACCAGGGCGGCATCAAGAATCCGCACCAGGACAACACAATCATTCCACTCGAACTGACCGAGCAGGAGCAACAGGATGTTGTGGCGTTATTGAAATCGCTGAACGGGGAAGGCTGGCAGCAGGTGACGGGCCCGAAGACATTCCCGAAGTAACTCTTGGCATGCGGCAGTTCCGGAAGGGCCTCGCGATGCTTCATCGCCGGGGCCCTTCTGTTGTTTCAGACTACGGCTGATTCATCTCGACGAGGTATCGGCGAAGAATGGCTTGCTCCACTCGCGAGCGCCCTCGATCAGGAGCCGGAAATCGAAGCACCAACTGAATCTTCCCCGGCTCAGGGAGCTGGATAGTAATACGAGGCTCCGGCGAGGGAGCTTCTAAGAGATTGGTCTGCTCCAGCAGTTTCATCTGTCGCGCAGCTTCTTCCATGAACGGGCCACACTCGGCCTTCGCTGAACCCAACAACGCCTGCTCAGCTCGCTGCCATTCCCCCTCTGACCTCAATGGCACAACGAGTGTGTAGAGGCCAAATTCCTGTCCCGGGTTTTCTTTGACGAGCGCATTCGTAAACAAAAGGCTATTCGGAAACACCGTCACTCGCCCGGTATACAAGTGCGAAGATTGGCCGGGGCCGATCTCCAACAATTTTGTGGCAAACATATCGTGATCCAGCACGACCCCTCGGTGTCCGGCAATCTGAATGCGGTCACCAACGCCGTACACCTTGCCACCCACGCGTAATGCCGCTCCGCTCAAGCAGAGAATCAACTCCTTTGTCGCCAAGACCAACGCGGCCGCCAACGCGACAATCGAGACGGCGAAGGCCTCGAGCTCATGCGCCCAGATGACGACGAAACCGATCAGGATGACAAAAACCATCGAGTTCCTGGTCGTCACAACCCAGCGACGCTTATCCTCCATCGACAAGGCCTGGTTGCGCGAGATTCCCCGCACGACCAACGTCCGAATCAGAATGACCGACACCAGCAGAATCAATGACTTGAGTCCATCCAAGAAGACGGAACTATCAACAGTCATCCAGCCAAACTGCATACCAGTCATCCTCGGTCTTTTCTTCTGTACCGGTTAAGATTCATTGCCATTCCTCCGATACAACTTGTGGGATTTTTTGGAAGGAGCCCCATGTCATCGTCGTCCACTTCGTCGGAGTCGGCTCTTGCCGAATCTATTCGTCCTCGTCTGCACAGTACGTTGCAGCCACTCCTCAACCAGGCTAGCCCTTGCTTACCAGCCCTGGAGAAAACCTGCCAGAAAATTCTCAGTCTGGCCGGAGGACTCACCGGCGCCGATCGCCTCGCTCAGATTATCAGTCGTGATCCGGCCCTGTCCTGCCGGGTCCTGCAAATCTCAAATAGCATTGCCTACAGTCCGCAACAAGTCATTACCTCAATCCCCCACGCCGTCAGTTGGCTCGGGTTGGATACGGTCCGTTCCATTGTCACCGCCTCCCAACTGGTGGAACAACTCAGTCAATGGCCCAACCAGCAGCAAGTCGTCAGCGGAGTCATTGCGCGGGCCCTCGTCGCAGCTGTGCATGCCAATGAGCTAGGCATGGCGCTCGAATATCCATCGTTGAGCCAGCTCTTTAGCGCCACCTTGCTTTATTCCATCGGGGACCTCGCCATCGCCAGTCAAGCTCAGGATCTCTACGTCTCGTACCGCAGAATCCCCCTGACGGCCAAGACACCTGCGGCGCGCATCATCGAAGAGACGCAACTTTATGGTGTCCCTCGTCTCCGGATTGCGCAAGCCCTCGGTCAGATGTGGGTGTTGCCACCCTTTGTCGTGGAGTTGTTTTCAATCGAAGGGCATCAGAGCCAGGAGCGGTGGGGCTCCAGTCAGGAAATGTTCAAGGGCCTCGTCATCGGCTGCTCTTCACTGGTGGATGCCATGACCGGCCCTCCCTCCCCGGCCACCATGGAGGCCACCAAACGAGGTCTCCTCACAGGGAGCGGCCTGCCGTCACACATGTTCGGAGAAATCCTTGTGCGCGCACTGGATCGGGGCAAGCAATTGGTCCATTCCGCAGGCTTGTCGTTTGATCTTTGGGGAGATCCCGTGGAACCGGAAACCAGCTGTCCGATTCCCGTACCGCCTCCGGTGGAGGCGCCCACGGTCACGGTGACGCCGCAGAAACGTGGCCCCAGTGCGATTGAGACGAACCCGCTCGAGACGCTACAACTGCTGCAAACTGCCTTGCGCGAGGCGAAAGATATCAACACGCTCCTGAGCACATTGGTGCATGCTCTGCACCGGGACGCTGGTTTTGCACGGGTGGCCCTGGCCTTGCTGAACCCGAACAATACCGATCAGCTGATGGGACGCTTGATCCTTGGAGTGGAAGAGCCGGCTCCCTATATCGCCAGTCTGTCAGGCTCGCTGACAAAGGAGCATCCGCACTTCTTGCAGCTGATGAAGCGGTCCGATGCCGTCTGGATCGAGGATTTCACCGTCCCTCTCAGCGACCCCATCAATCCCAAATTTCTCCGAACGTGGGACCCCGGGTCGGCCATCATCGCACCGCTCCGTGTCGGAACCAGGCCCATCGGCATGCTGTATTGCGACAACGGTCCGATTCCCCGACAGGTGCAGCAAAAAGACTACCACGCCTTTCAGCTGTTCTTCGGCCAGACGACCTTGAGTATCAATCGATTGGCTGGATTGCTCTAGCTCGCGGCGCCAACCTAACCAGTCATTGCGCCATCAAGTTTTCACGGGTGCCTGGCACGCACTCTTCACGCTTCCAGGACTTCAAGACTTTCTGCTCGTTGAACGTCAGCGTGTACCGATAACAATACAGCGTCGGTTTCGGCCCCTCTCCCGGCTTTCCCAAGAGTGCGCCAACGGATTCACCTGCCCCGCTAAGCCCAGGAGAGGCCATGGACTCCAGCTCTTTGTCTCCCATCGGGACCCGGTACGTCCAGACACTGTCTCCCCCCAACGCCGGTGTTTTGGCCGTATGGGGATTGCCCAACCTCTCGCGAACCTCCTCCTGCGTGAGTCGATCCACCCCTTTCTTGAAGTAGGTATCACGCCAGGGACCGCCGCAGGCTGTCACTATCATCGTGATGGCAATGACAAGCCCACAGACCATCGCACGAAAGGCTGGGATGTGACGACTCATGATTGGGAATTCAGTTGCTGCATGCGTTTGATCGAGCAGTAGAGGGCATACCCTTGCGCCAGCATGCCGGTGGTCAGGAGGCCGAGGGCCGTGTGCAGCCAATGGGAGGCGGGATCGTCAAGTCCGTGCATACCAAACACAAACCCAAGGGCAATCGCCACGATACCGACCACTCGTGCGATCATGCCCTGCATTCGCCAATTGATCTCTGTCTCATGTCTCTGCACCGTCATACGAGTACGCTACACTGGACAGGAACCGGACTTCAACTCCGCCGTTGCTTGATCGCCGACAGCCGTGTCTCCAACGGCGCCGCATCGGCGTCGCGATGCAATTTCTGCAAGACGCCGATGAGCTCGCCCAGGCTCTTTTCCACATCCCGGTGTGTCTCTCCAAGCGCCTTCTCCCGAATGGCCAACGCGCGCCGATAGAGCGGTTCCGCCTTCTCCGGAACCCCTTGCGACACATAGACCAGTCCCAGGTTGTGAAGGGTAAGGGCGACATCGGGATGGTCCGGGCCATGAAGACGCTCTTTGACCGCGAGCGCCCGCATGAGTAGCGGTTCCGCATCCGCATATTGTCCGTGCATCCGATGCAAGACGCCGAGGTTATTCAACGTCGCCGCCACATCGACATGATTCTCTCCATGCGCATCCTGGTAAATCTTCAAGGCCTGAAGATAGGCCGGTTCCGCTTCCACATACTTGCCCTGCGCCGTGAAGGCTTGTGCCTCACTCGACAGCGCGACGGCCACATGCCGATCCAAGAGTCCATACTGGGACTCGGCTTTTTTCACAGCCGCGGCAAAGATATGCTCCGCCTCAAGGTAGTCCCCCTTCTGCAGCGCTCGCTGCCCGGCGGCCATCGCCGACTCCCAGGTTGGTTGTTCGCAGGAGATCATCAAGGCCATCCCAAGAGCTAGTGCAAAGGCGCATGTTAAAAATCGACGACTCATGACTTTCGCATCTGCTCAACAATGGATTCGGCCGGATAGGTCACGATCTCGGCCAGCGTCGGATGGTAGTGCGGGATTCGAAGAAGGTCCTGTACGGTCCCGCGATAGTACATCACCGCAATCAGCTCATGAATCAGCTCCCCGGATTCCGGCCCGACAATCTCGGCACCCAAGACAGTCCCGCTTGCGCGGTCTGCCATCAATTTCACAAACCCTTGTGTGCTCCCGAGACACAGGGCCTTTCCGTGGTCGGCAAACGGATAGGTCCCGGTGAGATAAGAGAGACCGCGAGCACGGCAGGCTTTTTCCGTCAGACCCACCGCAGCGACTTGCGGCTCGGTAAAGATGACTTCCGCCACCAGCCGATCCTCGAAACGTCTGGGAGAATCGGCAGGATGGCAGGCATTCCACCCCGCCAGCTCCCCCTGTTGAATGGCGATGTGCACAACATCATAGAGATTCGTGACGTCTCCGACGGCAAAGATGTGGGGCTGCGATGTCCGCATGCCGGCATCCACGACCACACGGCCGGCATCCACCGTCACGTGGGCCGCCGACAGATTCAGCCCGGCGATGTTCGGAACCCGGCCAAGCGCGTTGAGCACGAGATCGCCAACCAGGACCTCTTCCTCCCCTTTATGCAGGACAGACACCGCCATCTTCTTTCCGTCTCTCTGTACACGGAGCGCCTGCCGGTCGGTCATGACACGAAGGCCTTCGGCGGCCAGTGCCTGTCCGAGTGCGACCCCGACATCCGCATCAAGATGGGACAGCACATGAGACGCCCGCTGCACGAGGGTGACTCGTGTGCCGATCCGCGCGAAGAATTGGGCAAACTCCAATCCGACGGGTCCGGCCCCCAACACGATAAGCGACTCCGGTTGCTCCCGTCGATCCAGCAAACTGTCACTGGTAACACAGCCCACCTCCGCCAGACCCGGAATCGCCACCTCGCGCGGGACCGATCCGGTGGCAATGATGAAGGATTTTGCGGACAGGCAAGTCGAACCGACCTGCAACCGATCGGGGGAAAGAAAGGTCGCCGGCGCTTCGTAGAGCGCAAAGGCCGGATCGCGCAATTGCTGAATCCGGTACTCGGCGAATTCCCGGACCAGGCGATTCTTTCGATCGACAATGGCCGGGAGACTGGCGCGTACCTCAACCGGCGACAGGCCGAACTCAGGAGCTCGCCGCATCACAGCCGCAATCTCAGCCGATCGCAAGATGGCCTTCGTCGGCATGCAGCCCCGCAGAATGCAGAGTCCGCCGAGCGGGCCTTGATCAACGATCGCCACGTCCGCTCCAGCCTCACGGGCCGTGCGTGCCGCCGCATAGCCGGCTGAACCACCGCCGATCACCACCACGTCATGTGTCCGTTGAGTTGTCATACATCTTCCATTTATAGTCGAGGAAAGAAAGGATACACCATGATCCAGCCAGGCCGCTATCGACACTACAAAGGAAACGACTACGAAGTCGTCGGTGTGGCGAAACACTCCGAAACGGAGGAGGAGGTCGTCGTCTACCGCGCACTCTATGGTGAAAGAGGGCTCTGGGTGAGACCGCTGGTCATGTTTCTTGACAACGTGGTGGTCGATGGTCGGCCACAACCCCGTTTCCAGTTCGTGGCGGAATGCCCCATTTCACCCAAGGCCTAACGTCCTAGTTCCGCTCCTATCCTCACTTTCCTCAACTATTTAGCTTTCTCGCTTAAGTATTTCCCGCAGTTCACCGATACTACGGGCGAGGAGAGACTTCCATGGCAATCGTTCAGGCCCTCAACGGAGTTGCCGAAACCTATCCGGTCAAACCGGTGACACCCCGAGCCCCGCTGGTCGATGCCGTCGATAGCCAGGCAGGCCAGGATCCCCGTCACCCGGCCGGGGACCGAACGAAGTTGGCGGCACAACAGGCGTACCAAGAACAGACCAAGCAGACGCGGCCTCCCAAGCCGGCCATCCTGGCCAGAGATTTGATGACGACCCCGGTCGTCACCTTGCCCTCCGACGCGACCCTTGTCGAAGCGTGGACCTTGATGACGCGCCGAGCATTCCGCCATCTGCCGATTTCCTCAGTCCATGGCACACTGGTCGGAATGGTCTCGGACCGGGATCTGACCCGCCACGCCCCCGATCTCGTCATTGCCGGCATTCAGAGCACCGCTGCCCATCGGCGGTTGGCAGAAATCATGAGCCCTCGCGTGCTTTCCGCGGCACCCACGACCGACATTCGGGAAATCGCCCGGGTCATGATGGACGAGCGGGTCGGAGCATTGCCGATCCTCGATGCCAATCGGCAGCCAGTCGGCATTATCTCCAAACAGGATTTGCTCCGCGGTCTGGCCAACCACGGCCCCATAGAACTCTGGACCTAGCCGAGAGTTCCGTTCCCGTCACACCAAGCACCTCGCGTTACCGCCTACACGAATCCCGGGAATCGGTCCAACTGGGCTACGCTATTCCACCATAGTCCAACGACCGAATGTGGCGGCCTGGCCCACTCGAATCCCCTGGCCATCGATGACACTCCAGACGGTGGCATCTTCAACTAGAAACCGTTTACCAGTGGAAGAGATTCTGACTCCTCGATAGCCGGAATAATATCCCTGCTTCTCAGCCATCGCCAACATGCGGGCGCGCTCATCGCGGTTCATGGGCTCCGCGGTGAGGCGAGAGGGCGTGCTCGTCAATTGTGCCCACGACAACTCCCACAGGTCGAGTGCCCGCTGGTTGCCGTAATTCAACATCGGATCGGTCTGTGTGTCATGCGATACCACCACGAAGGGCGCGGCAAATAGCGCTTGCGCCTGCGCGTCTGGTGTGCCGGTCCGGATCAGCAAGTCCCGGCCGGTCCAGCGCCGAAAGCTATCCAGGAGCAGCTGTGACCATGTAACCCAAAAGCGGTGGGACACGTCATCGGTCGACATGCCATGCTGCTATCACGTCTGAACGGGCAAGACAAGCGAGGGAATCAGGGCTTGGCCGAATTGGCCTTGCGGGGGGTCGGTTTTGGGAGCAGGCGGTATTCGACGAGCCGACAGCTACAGAATGCCACTTGCCGGGTATCGGTGGTCACGCGCACGATGATGGAATGGCAGAACACACAGCCCAGCGAGCGGGTATCCCGGGCAATGGTCCAGCGAGGGATCGAGATATGATCGGGATTGAGTGTGTGGTCGCTCATCATAATCCGTATCGGCAGTCCTGGAAATTTCTGAAGTCTACCGAGGTCATGCGCCCCTCCCTGGCATGCCGCCTGAGCCCTATGTATAATGACGGTCCTTTACACTCCACTGGTACCGGTTAGTGAGGAGCACGTCATGGCAGGCAAGACACTATTCGATAAGATTTGGGACACGCATCTCGTACGGGAAGAACCGGACGGGACGACACTGTTGTATATCGATCGGCAGCTGGTCCATGAAGTCACCTCGCCGCAGGCCTTCGAAGGCTTAAAGCTCTCCGGTCGCCGTCCGCGCCGCCCAGCCGCGACGCTCGCGGTCCCGGACCACAATGTCCCGACGACGGACCGCCGTCTCGGTATTGCCGATGTCATCAGCGCCAAACAAATCCAGACACTGGAAGACAACTGCCGGGACTTCAATATTACGCTGTTCGGGATGAACGACATCCGTCAGGGAGTCGTCCACGTCATCGGCCCGGAACAGGGATTTACGCTCCCCGGCACGACGATCGTCTGCGGCGATTCTCATACCTCCACGCACGGCGCGTTCGGCGCTCTGGCCTTCGGCATCGGCACCAGCGAAGTCGAGCATGTGCTGGCAACGCAATGCTTGGTTCAGAAGCGGCCTAAGACAATGGAGATCCGCGTCGACGGCGTCCTCTCAGATCGTTGCTCTGCCAAGGACATCATTCTCGCCATCATCGGCAAGATCGGCACGGCCGGCGGGACCGGGTATGTCATCGAATATACGGGATCGGCCATTCGCGCCTTGAGCATGGAAGGCCGTATGACCCTGTGCAACATGTCGATCGAGGGCGGAGCCCGCGCCGGCATGGTCGCTCCGGATGAAAAGACCACCGCCTATATTAAAGGGCGTCCCTTGGCCCCAAAGGACGCGCTGTTCGAGCAGGCCGTGCGGGCATGGGAACAATTGAAGACGGATCCCGACGCGAAGTATGACGCCACGCTGGTCATGCGTGCCGAGGACATCGCCCCGCAAGTCAGCTGGGGAACCAGTCCCGGTATGGTGCTCGGAGTGGATCAGCGGGTTCCGGACCCGGCCACGATGACTGACGATAATACCCGCAAGGCCACCGAACGCGCGCTGGAATACATGGGACTCGCCGCCAACATGCCGATCGCGGACATCACGATCGACAAGGTCTTTATCGGGTCCTGCACGAATTCGCGCATTGAAGATTTGCGTCTCGCCGCGTCGCTGGCCAAAGGCAAACACGTTGCCAAGACCGTGCATGCGATGGTGGTCCCAGGCTCCGGTCTCGTCAAACAGCAGGCCGAACAGGAAGGCCTCGACAAGATTTTCCGCGAAGCCGGGTTTGAGTGGCGGGAAGCTGGTTGCAGTATGTGCCTCGCGATGAACGCCGATGTACTGAAACCGGGCGAACGTTGCGCCTCGACCAGCAATCGCAATTTCGAAGGGCGGCAGGGAGCGGGCGGACGCACCCATCTCGTCTCCCCGGCCATGGCCGTTGCGGCGGCCGTCGAGGGACACTTTATCGATATTCGCCATTGGAGTTAGAAGACGCCATGCAAGCATTTACCACGCTCACCGGCTTAGTCGCCCCCTTGGATCGGGTCAACGTCGATACGGACCAGATCATTCCGAAACAATACTTGAAGACGATCAAGCGCACGGGACTGCGCGAGGGATTGTTCTTCGACTGGAAGAAACAGAAAGACGGGTCGCCGGACCCACAGTTCTTCCTGAATCAAGCCCGCTACCAAGGCGCCACGATTTTGTTGACCCGCGACAACTTCGGTTGCGGCTCGTCCCGTGAACATGCCCCCTGGGCCCTGCTCGATCAGGGATTCCGCTGCGTGATCGCACCGAGCTTCGCGGACATCTTCTACAACAACTGTTTTCAGAACGGCATCCTGCCCGTAGTCCTCACAGCCGACGAGGTCCTGGCGATGATGCACGAAGTGCTGGCCACGCCGGGCTACCAGCTGACGGTGGATCTCGGCAAACAAACCGTCACCACGCCAGGCGGCCAGATCTGCACATTCACGATTGATCCGTTCCGCAAAGATTGTTTGTATCGCGGGCTCGACTCGATCGGCTTGACGCTGCAACACGAGTCCGCCATTTCCGCCTACGAACAAAAGCGGAAAGCCGAGGCTCCATGGCTGTTCACCGATATTCCGTCATGAACTGAGGACCTAGCCCATGAAGTTCTTGCGTCCCACATTCCTGCTGACCATCGTCCTCTTTCTCGGTGCAGCCTATCTCCTCATCGCCTTCAACCTGAGTTACTCCGACGGGAGTCGAGCGGGTTATATCCAGAAGTTCTCTCAAAAGGGATGGGTCTGCAAAACGTATGAGGGCGAGCTGGCCATGACGACGGTGCCGGGCGTCGCTCCGGTACTTTGGAGCTTCACCGTCCGAGACGAACGGGTCGCCGCCGAGCTCGATAAAGTCCTGGGTAAGCGGGTGATCCTGCACTACAAGGAATACCGCTACCTCCCCACGACCTGCTTCGGAGAAACCGACTATTTTGTGGATCGGGTCGAAATCCAGGAATAGGCCGGAATGGCCTGCTAGAGCCACCGTCGTTGCCGGAAAGCAATGAGCATCCCTGCCGCAATCAGCCCCATCGCCGCTAACACTGCCGGATAGCCCCACTCCGACTTCAGTTCCGGCATGTGTTCGAAGTTCATGCCATAAATGCTCGCGATAAAGCTCAACGGCATGAAAATCGTCGTGATGACCGTCAAGACTCGCATGACCGTATTGAGGCGGTAGCTGACGCTGGACAAGTAAATATCGAGGCTGGCCGAGACCATTTCGCGGAGCGTTTCGATGGTATCGACGATCTGCACGACGTGATCGTACACATCCCTGAAGAAGACCTTGGTCGGTTCATGCAGGAAGGGGCAATCGGAACGGGAGAGGCCATTCGTCGCTTCCCGCAGCGGCCACACCGCCCGACGAAGGAAAAGCAGTTGTCGTTTGAGGGCGTGAACCTCTCTCAGCGTGTCCGGCTTCGGATCAGCCACCACTTTCTCTTGTAATAATTCAATTTTCTCACCGAGAGATTCAATGACCAGAAAGTACTGATCCACAATCGCGTCCACCAAGGCATATAGCAGATAGTCGGCGCCACTCTGCCGCAGACGGCCCTTGCCACCGCGCAACCGTTCCCGCACCGGCTTGAAGACGTCGGTGCCGTTCTCCTGAAATGATAAGACGAAATTCCGCCCGATGACGAAACTGACCTGCTCGACCAGCAAATCGTGCGTCTCCGTGACGGATAATACCTTCATGACCAGAAACAGGTAGGACTCATAGTCATCGAGCTTCGGCCGCTGATCGGTATTGGCAATATCTTCAAGCAGGAGGGGATGGAGTGAGAACTGTTTTCCGAAGGCTTCGAGCAAGTCGAGCTTGTGGACCCCGCCGATATCCACCCAGGTGACGGACTCATCCGCGGGCGGCTGCAACTCTTCCGGGTTAGTCACCGTCCGCTCATCGCAGCGCGCACCGGCATAGTCGAAGACGGTCATGGTCACCGTGTCGGCTTTTTTCTCACCGATATGGACCAGCGTCCCCGGCGGCAACCCGGTTTTCTTCGAGCGCTTTTGGACAAGTTTCATACGTGCTCTGCTTGTACGCAGATTCTCTCGGGAGGTCAAGCGATCGAAAGAGCCGGCTTTCAATCTCAGCGCGACCTTGCTACCCTGCACTATGTCTTGGGAACAGGAATATCATGTCCTCACCACCGCGATCCGCGAAGCCGGCGCCGAAGCCTTGCGACTAGCCACGGATGGATTTCAGATCTATACCAAACCGGATGATTCTCCGGTTACCTCGGCCGACCATGCCGTCAATGTCATTCTCATGGATCGTCTGCTCGGACAATTTCCGCACGACGGATGGCTGTCTGAAGAAACCCCCGATACCGACGCCCGGCTGACCAAACCACGCGTCTGGGTCATCGATCCCATCGACGGAACCAAAGCCTTCATCCGGCACGAACCGGAATATTGCATCTCCGTGGCGCTGCTGGAAGGCACGCAGCCGGTGCTGGCGGCGATCTTTAATCCGTCGACCAACGAGCTCTATACCGCGATCCGCGGCCAGGGCCTCCATCTGAATGGCGCACCGGCCCCACGCCACGAGTCGGAGGACGGCCAACTGCCGACGATCGCGCTCAGTCCGTGGGAACTCCATGCCGGACGCTTCAAATCGATCGAGTCGCACATGACGAGTCGCCCGATGCGCTCCATCGCATGGGCGTTGGCGCAGACAGCCCGTGGGACGATTCACGGCGTCATCACCTTCGAGCCGGAAAATGAGTGGGATGTGGCGGCCGGAACGCTCTTGCTCGAAGAAGCCGGCGGATCAGCGCACGATGGCGCGGGACAGCCACTCCGATACAACCAACCGCTTCCCCGTTTTGGGGGATTCATCGCAACCGTGCAGGGATTTCCCGATCACCTCACCGCCCAGGTACGACAACTCCCGAGATCAGCCCGCTGACAGAGGAAAGGCGACGGTCTCATGCGCGTAGCAATTGTAGGGATTGGCTTACTCGGACGAGCCGTTGCAGAACGGCTGCACAACTCGGGGCATGCCGTCTCGGTCTACAATCGCACGGTTTCTAAGACCGATCCCCTCCGCGCGTACGGCATCACAGTGGCTGCAACAGCTGATGACGCTGTGGCCACCACAGACTGCGCCCTTCTCTTTCTTACCGATGCCGCCGCGATTCGCTCGGTCCTGTTCCCCTCCACTGTGCCGGTGGATCTCCGTGGTCGAACCATTATTCAGATGGGCACCATCAGCCCGGATGAAAGCCGTGCACTCCAACGCTCGGTGTCCGATGGCGGAGGAGACTATTTCGAAGCGCCTGTCCTAGGCAGCCTCGCTGAGGCCAAGGCCGGCACCTTAATCGTGATGGGCGGGGGCACAGCTGACCAGCTCCGTCGCTGGGAGCCGGTATTCTCATCATTGACGCCGGCCCCATCCCTCATCGGGCCCGTCGGGCAAGCGGCCGCGCTCAAACTGGCGCTGAATCATTTGATCGCCGCGGAGTTGTCCGCCTTCGCCCTAAGCCTGGGGCTTATCCAACGAGCCGGAATCTCCGTCGACCAGTTCATGGCCATCCTCAAATCAAGCGCGCTGTTTGCCCCGGCCTTCGAAAAAAAGCTTCCCCGACTGCTGACCCGCCAGTACGACAAGCCGAACTTCCCCACCAGTCATCTGCTCAAAGATGTAAACCTGTTTGCCGAGGAGGCGCGGCTTCAAGGACTGAACGTAGCCGGCCTCGCCGGTGTGCGCGCCCTCCTTGAGCAAGCCATCCATGAGGGACACCGGGATGAGGACTATTCGGCTCTGTTTGAATCGATTAACCCGAGAGATTAAGGAGCGGGCGGCGTATCGCTAGCAGCTAAACTGGAAGTCCTCCGCGAGAGGTGGAAGGTCCCCCCTTTCGCCGTCGGAGCCCGATCGTCGCCGATGCGTGTATACCACCAGCGGCCATCACCTTCGGAAAGATCCGGACTCAATTCCACGACAAAGTTACCTTCTCGATCATTCTCTTCCTGCAACCAGGTTCCCTCCCAATGCAAGCCACTGAGAGCGACGGTTCGAAGCTGCCCCTTCTTCCACCCGTAGGTCCCGTTGCCCGTCTCATCGAGAGTGAGCAACACCACCGCCAGCTCTTCATAGTCCCATTCGCCGGCAAGCACACGGCGATCGCTCGAATCATGAGTGAGCGATTCAGCGGGCGATGAACCCGCAATAAGGTGTGAGGCTTGCGGATGACTGCACGCTGTCAGCAGCAGTATCGCCACGACCAGCGCGGACACCCGAGATTCGACAAGACGCATAAACAAACAGACTCCCCGATCTTTCACCCTATCTACCATGCAGAGGCGCGAGGGACAAGCGCTTCAAGAAAATCAGAACCTGTCAACCTTACAGATGGAGCCTCCCCACCCGTCGGCATGCCTCGTCAAAATCAGACTCGGTTTTCGCATAGCTGAAACGCACAAACCGCGCGCCTTCCGGACCCGAGAAGAAGGCTTCCCCTGGAACGGCGGCCACGCCAGCCATTTCCAATAACGCCATCGCGCGCCCCTTGCCAGTGCTCCCTGGAAGCCGGCTCGCATCCGCCAGCACATAATACGCGCCCTGGGGAACAGACGGCGTGAGCCCCGCCCGCGAGAGCGCCTCGCAAAACCGATCCCGCTTGCGTTGAAACTCCCGAGCCATCTCCTGGTAGAAGGAATCCGGCAGCTCGTTGATGCCGGCCGCCACACCCATTTGCAACGGCGCAGGCGCGCAGACATACAACAGATCATTCATCGCCCCGATGAGCTGCGCCCATCGCTCCGCCGCTACGCTGTAGCCAATGCGCCACCCGGTAATACTGAATGTCTTGGAGTAGCCTCCGATCGTGATCGTCCGTTCGGCCATATCAGGCAAGGTCGCGAGGCTCACGTGTTGTCGGCCGTCATACAAAACGTACTCATAGATTTCGTCGGTGAATACGAACAAGTCGTGACGCGTCGCGATCTCGGCAATGCCTTCCAGTTCTGCACGCGAAAAGACTTTCCCGGAGGGATTGCCGGGGCTATTGACCACAATCGCTCTGGTGTGGTTCGTGACGGCCCTTTCCACTTCGGCGAGCGAGAAAGTCCAATCAGGTGGTTGCATCCGCACCGGCACAGGAACGGTATCGACCGACTTCAGCGCCGTCGCATGGTACTGGTAGTAGGGCTCGAAGAGAATGACCTCATCACCGGGGTTCAACAGGGCGGCGCACGCGCAATGAAACGAGCCCGTCGCCCCGGCACTCACCGTGATATGGCGTTCAGGATCGGCCTGAATGCCATTGTAGCGAGCCAGCTTCGTGGCCAGCGCCTGCCGCAATTCAGCGAGACCGTCGAATCGAGTATAGGTATTGAATCCCTGATCCATGGCGCGCTTGGCACCCTCCAAGACCGGCAGAGGGACGGGCGTGTCACAGACCCCTTGGGCCATGTTCACCCCCTTGGCGTTCACACAGGCCTGAGTCATGGCTCGGATTTCCGAAGGTCCGAGCTGCGCCATCCTGAGATTCCCTGTTCGCTTCATCACTGCTCCTCCTCTCTCACATTCCAATCCGATCTTTTTCGCAGAGACCTCGGCGAAGGTCAACTGCTTGTCGAGATCCCGCCACACCGCCACCCTTGATGGGACTCTAGTTACTTCTTAGTCGTTTGTACTTGCATTCGTGTGGGCCTCTGTTAGACATTCTCTATGACGTCAGGATCTTTCCCGAGGCGTTGCCCCCCGTCCGAACTACACCATCTGGGGGAGGCAGAAAGACAGAACACGCGGTACAGTCAAGGCGTGAGGAATTTCTGAGAGGACATGAGGGTTATGGAATTACGGCCACAACCGCCTGCGCACCCGGACCCGGCAAGCGATCACCACAAGGATCGACGAGGAAGGCGGATGCTGCTCTCCTGCCGTCTGTTCTTCTTCGGCGAAGACGACTTCGAGGGTGAGGCCACGCTACTGGACATTTCCGCGAGCGGCTGTCGCGCGAGTTCGTCGATTCCACTCGAGATCGGAATGATTCTGCGACTGTCTCTTTTCCTGCCCGATCATCAATGGCCGCTGCGCATCAATCAGGCCCTCATTCGCTGGATCGACCACAAGGAGTTCGGACTGGAGTTCATCGACATTACCATGGCCCAGCGGGAGCGGCTGCGGACATTGGTGATGAAAGCACGATAACGCCCCGTTGACATCACTCTGGGAGGGCCAACTCTCATCGGTATCTCTGACAAGGAATCACTTGGAGCACCGCACATTCCCTTTCCCCTATCTCCGAACAGTTTCCTACAATGCAGAGGGCGGTGGAGAAGACTTGGCTGAATGATCCGGCGGAGTCGCTTGTGGACTTCTGGATCGATACCTTTCGTAGTTCTTGAGCACTTTGCGCACATAGTGCCGGGTTTCGCGAATACGTGGAATCCGGCCGCCCTTTACCCGATGTACCCCGGCATTGTAGGCGGCCAGCGTCAGCGAAAGATTCCCGTCGTAGAGATTCAGCAGATGCCGCAGCTGTTTCGCGCCACCACCGATGTTCTGAATGGGATCGTGGAGGTCTCCCACGCGTAATGTGGCAGCGGTCTCAGGAGTCAATTGCATGAGCCCGACCGCTCCCTTCCGAGAGACCGCGTCCGGACGAAAATCAGACTCCGTCTTAATGACCGCACGCAAGAGCGCCGGATCAAGTCGGTACCGTTTCGCGTAGAACGCGATCGCCCGTCGGATTTCCTGTGTGTCATATCGCGGGCGCCCGTCGAAATCCGACTTTGTAGGAACAGGGATCGCTCCGACCATCGCCATGGCCAACACAATAATCCCCGCGTTGCGCAGAAACCCAACGGAGGGGCGAAACCGCTGTATGGAGATTGGAGTAGTCACGCAGTAACCTGGCCGACCCATTCAGCAGGGGTGGACCCTGGTTACCGAAGTATCTCCTCAAGAGCCGTGCCGTCCAGATCGATTCACAACTCACTGAAGACATTCAGGCTTTATCTCAATCGATCCTGCAACGAAGATGCGCAGATCGAACAATCGTGACCATTTCTCGGCAAGAGAACTACGGCAGGACTTTTGCCCCGTCACTCTTGGCCATGCCCCAATAGACAAAGGCCTGGACGGTCGCCACGAGCACCACGAGCATCAATAGTATGAGAAGTGCCACGGCAATCCCGCCCATCACAGGAGCGTGATAGGCATGAAAAATGACGGCTACAGGCTGGTCCGTGAAAGGACTGAAATGCGAGAGCCAGCCAAAGGCCAATCCACCCAACCCGATACCGGCCCAGAATCTCGGACCTACTGTTCCTCGTCGGTAACCGATCAATCCCAGCCCTAACACGAGATAGATCGAGGCGATCACGACGATGAAGCCGATCGACTGGTCATCGATTGGCCAATGGAAATCACCGCGCAGGACATGATCGACGGCATGGAGTCCGTTCAACACCACAATTCCCTTGATCAGTCGTTCGAGCGTATCGGGCTGACGTACAGGCATCACCTAGGGCTTCCCCCAAACCTCTTCCAGCCGTTGGGTCCGGCCGCAATTGAATTTATAGAACTTGTAGCGCACCGGATTCTTTTTATAGAAATCCTGGTGATACTCTTCGGCCGGGTAAAACGCCGTGGCCGCCACGATCTGCGTCACGATCGGACTGTGAAATTTTTTCGACTCTTCAAGCCGCTTTCTCGAGGCCTCAGCCAATTTCTGCTCTTCGGGAGTCGAGGGAAATATCGCGGCCCGATACTGATTGCCATGGTCACAGAATTGCGCGTTCGGTGTCAGCGGATCCACATTGCGCCAGAACGCATCCAAGAGCTTCTCGTAACTCACTTTGGCCGGATCATAGGTCACCTCAACCGACTCCGCGTGCCCGGTCCCGCCGGCTGACACTTGCTCATAGGTCGGATTGGCCAGGGTTCCGTCCATGTAGCCGGACACCGCCGAGAGGACACCGTCGACTTTCTCAAAAGCTTCCTCCATGCACCAGAAGCACCCGCCGGCAAAATAGGCCTTGGCCGGAGCGGTCGCGGCCGAGCGGTCCGGTTGGATCAAACTAAGGCCCAGCCCCATCACTAGGACCATCCCTGCCAATGCTGCCTGTCCGAAATTCCGTCTTGTCATTGCGAAGACCCTCCTCTGTGGTCAGTCGGGGCTGACGCGAAACTCTTACAGTCTATTACGGCGCTCGGCTTCCGATGGATTTTCGGGTATGATATTCTCATGCATTTCTCGAAGCTTCTGCTCTTCGTTGCGACCCTCACCGCGCTGTCCGGTTGCGCCTCCTGGTTCGCGAAGGGGGAAATACCGGACGTGCTGGTCAGCAATATCACCCCTCTGGATAGCACGCCGTTCGAGCAGCGGCTCAAAATCGATCTGCGCGTCCGGAACCCGAACGACTACGAGCTACAGGTGACCGGCATGGACATCCGATTGGATTTGAATGGAAAACGATTGGCCCGCGGTCTCGGGAACCAGGCATTCACTGTCCCGCGTTTGAGCGAGAGCGTCGTGACGATTGAAACAACGACGTCTACCCTGGATGTCGTGCGACAGGTTCTCGGGTTACGAAAAGTCCAGGCCCTGAGATACGAGATCAGCGGCGTGCTGTATCTGAAAGAGGGCCGGCTCCCCTTCGAGAATAGCGGGGTGCTCGTAGAAAAAGGCGACCTCTCCGGCGTTCTCGCTCCCTAATCGGACCCTCACAATGCCAGATCGCCGTATTCCGTCGGCTCTTCCGAATGAGAGCGGCGCTTCCTGCCGCCCATTTGCTTCATAATAAGCTCGATCGCCTCTTCCGGAGAGCCGGCTGCAGAGACGAGGCGTTTGCCCAGCTTGCGGAAGAAAGCCACATCGGCCGGAGCGGCATCTACAAGAATCACGGGCTTCCCGGCTCTCACCGCCAACGCGACTTCAGACACCGTGCCAGATCCACTTAGACCGCACGCCACCACCACATCACTCGTGAGCACGTTGATGTTGTTACGGCCGCTGCCCATTTCCGTAATGATCGGCACATCGACATGACACGACACCCGGTCCTTCGCCGTGGGCAAAATTCCCACCGTCAGGCTCCCGCCGACTCGCTTCGCTCCCTCACAGGCGGCATCCATGACACCCAGGTCGCGTCCTCCGGTAAGCACCACCCAGCCGCGCCTGGCGATAAATTCGCCGAGTACCCGCGCGTTATCCAGATCTTTCTTCTTCGCCTTGGCCGGCCCCATGACACCCACTATGAATCGCATCGCTCCTCCGCTTCAGACTGCTCTGATTAAAATCGTGATGCCGGGAGCGTGATGTCGGCATAGGTCCAGGCCGACTTGAACTGCCCGTCGATCGTGTCCGCTTCGCCCCCTTTATGCTGAGCGCGCAGACTCTGGATCAATCCCCAGAGACTCCACCCATTCTGTGGGTTACGCCGAAGATCCTCCCGGTAGACTTGTTCGGCTTCGGCCGGCCGGCCGGCCGTCAGCAACATCGCCCCCAGATAGTGACGCACGGGAATCGGCCAATAGGGAGGCTCCGTGTAGGGCAAAGATTCTTCCAGTGTCACCCCTTCACGCAGAATCCTGATGGCCTCGTCATACTTCTGGCGACGTGCGGCAATGTCTCCCGCCAGCAGCCGTTCTGCAATTCTTAACATGGTCCGCGCGGTCTTGTCTTCGGGACTCCGGTCACGGCGGAACTGCTTCGCCAGGCCCGTCAGCACAAAATGTTCGCCCTCGGCTCCCGGAATCCGTCCCATAGCCGCCGACGCAAGTCCACGCCCCAACCGCCAGATACCTTCTTGTACCCGGAGTCCCTTCGGAGGGACCGGCTCGTGGAGCAGATCATCCCACCGGCCGAAACGGATCATCGAAAACAACGGCGCCGGAAGATAGAATTCTTTCCACTTCTCCTTCCGCGCTTCCGCTTCTGTGATGGTCATGGTCAATTCTCGGGCGATCTTCAGCGCCTCCGCCTGACGCCCTTCCATCATCAGCGCCGCCCAGAGAAACTGCAGATTGTGCGCGAAGTAGCCATCGGCATAGTCTCCGCTCGGCGCCCGGCGTGCCAGGTATTCTTTGTCGACATGAACCGCGTGGGCGTTGCCTTCTGCCGCCTCGTGATATTTGCCGAGGCGAAGATAGATATGCGCCGGCATGTGCACCAGATGCCCCGCCCCCGGCATGAGGCCAGGTAACCGTTCAGCACAGGCCAGCGCCCGCTCCGGCTTCGGCGACGCTTCGACGACATGGATGTAGTAGTGGCAGGCGCCGGGGTGATCGGGATGTCTGGCGAGGACCGTTTCCAGCGTCGACACCATCTCGTCGGTTCCAGGATGCGGACGTCCGTCGGATGCCCAGAAATCCCACGGCCGCAAATCCATCAACGCTTCGGTAAAGAGGACCCCGGCATCCGGATCATCCGGCGACCGCTGCCAGACTGTCCGCATGGCATTCGCATAGGCCTTGTCGAGCGCGACACGGGAACCGCCTTTGGCACTGTATCGTTTACCAAGCGCCTCAATATATCGTTGCTCGGCGGGACTGACGTGGTTGGCTTGCGCCCGGGCTTTCTGTAACGCCTCCCATGCCCGCCGTTCGTCGCCCTTCGCCATCGGCGCGTTAATGTTGGGCCCTAACGCCAGCGCGATGCCCCAATGGGCCATCGCGGCAGTCGGGTCGTGCCGGGCTGCTGCTTCAAACGAACGAATCGCCTCTTCGTGATTGAACGCGTAGACCAGACGCAAGCCCTGATCGAAATACTGCTGCGCCTGTTCGGACGTCGTGGTGATCGGATGACGAAGGGCTCCGAGATCGGTGAACAGCGGGACGGATTCCGCCGCCTCAGCGGCGCCTCCCCAAGACAGCAGGAGCGCGAGACAGAAAAAAGTAGCGCGACTCAGCCGGCTCATCGAACGACGGGAACAAGTGACAGCTCCGGCGACACGCAGCTGAGGGCTACTCTGTGAGGTGATCGATGTTGCGAATAAGGACTGCACGGCCGCTATTATCCAAAAATGCTTCAACCCTGTCGCCGACATGAGCAGGCCGGTCGATGCGGGTATTTTCATCCAACGCCACGCGGCGCTCCGAGCCATCCAGAAGGCGAAGAACATACGCACCGCCTTCCAGCAACAGTACAGCCCCCTGCACGGATAGCGTATCCGCCGGCCGCGCGAGCCGTATCTGTCCCTCGGGCTGAACGCCCAACGTTCCCCGGACAATGCCGATCCCGAGGGACTCTTCGTGAGTACCCGCGGTTGAAAGGCAGCCGGTCAGCAGACAAAATAGCCCACTCAGCATCACCGCTCTACGCACAGAGCCACCTCATACAACATGTTACAAATTGAGTGACGGCTCGCGAGATACTTTCCGTGATGCAGACAGGTCTTTTCCGCCGGACTTCGCCCGCATCACCCGGGCTTTCTTCGCGGACGGAGCGGCCTGCGCCGCGGCCATGGCCATCGGTAGCTGTTGCGCTTCCAACTCTTGTCCCAAATAGACCAAGACCTGCTGTTGTGAACCCACCATCGATTTCAACTCTTGTAACTGTACCGCCAGGCGGGCCACCTCTTGCTGATGGGCCAACAACTCCACGCGCAAGGCGACCACTTCATCGAGAGGGCGCGACTCAGCAACACGGGCCATCGATCGAGGGACCGGTGTATGAATGGGCTCCCGACCTTGTTCATCTGATTCAATGTGCGGGACCGTCGCATCCAGAAGGGCATTCCATCTGGCCAGGCGATCGTCGGAGAGATAGACCTTCTCCGCAACAGGCTGGGACATTGACGCCGCCGGTTCGGCTGCCAGGTTGAGTGATGCTTTCCCAGCCGGCCGGCTCTTCATCGGAGAACCGATCGACCGACCCAACCGGTGAAGCTGCGCTACCATATCGGCAATCCCACGCGCACAGGTTGCTCCGGACTCCATAACCAGTTGGATGAAGGACCGCTGCTTCGGGCGCGCGGCGGACATCTGCTCAGGAGAAGGAATGCGTGCGATCAGGTTAATGGGTTGGTCGCTATATCGACGGGACATGACGGAACCTCCTCTATCAACTTCACCATCCAGACCGCAGAACATCGTGGTGCGGGTTGCGACGATCTGACTGGAGGGATTCGAACATCGGACAGGCTCGAACAGGGACAGATGATATCTCCGAGCCACTACGTACTTGTCTACTCCGACCATGCAGATGAGTCAATCATTTTTCCAAACATGGTGCGTGAGCGCGCGTCAGAATCAGAGCGACTGAGGCTTAGAATCTGGTGACGCTGGAGAAATGAAACTCCGGAAGGACCACAGCGGGCACAAGCATCTTTCCCGTTTCAGAGGTCACCGCTTCCACCGGTGCCGTCCAGGCTTCGACCTGTTGGAACGCCCGTAGCGGGCTCTCATGAAAGCGAAAATTCTTCGCTGCTGCGACGATCTCGCCTTTCTCCACCAGAAACGTCCCGTCCCGCGTCATGCCGGTCAAGGTCAGATCGGTCGGATTCACCGTGCGAAGATACCAGAAATTGGTCACAAGGATCGCCCGGTCGGTCGACTTGATGAGTTGCGCCAAAGAACTTGCCGACGACCCCTCGATCGAAAGGCGCGGCGCCTCGATTGTCGGGATAGGCATGATCTGTTGTGACTGGGCGGTAAACCGATCATAGGCCAGTTGCTGCAAGACGCCTTGATGAATCCATGGCGATGCCGTAGACGGAAGCCCTTCGGCCGTAAAGCCAACACCGAGCAAATCGGCGTGCCCCGGACAATTCTCCAACGAGAACCGTTTATCCAGAATCCGCTTCTTCAGTTTGCCGGCAAACGGACTTGTGCCTTTCAGATAGGACTTCGCGTCCAGCATCCAGATGATCCACGACCACAGGCCGGCTACCGCCGCCGGTTCGAGGATGACTCGATAGCGGCCGGGCGGCAATTCCTGAGGCTCAGCTCCCAACGTCGCCTTGTGGATCGCAGACAGCGTGCGTTCCTGTACTTTCAACCGGTCGATGGAACGGTGCGCGGCCGAGGCCCACCCGGTCGCGTCACCGGCTTGCACGGTAATACTGAATCGCGCTTCCGTCCGTTCTTCAAACGCAAGGAGTCCGGTGTCCGCCGCCACCCCGACCGACGCGCGGAATGAGGAGACAATGCCCGCAGCCGACATATTCTCCATACGGCATTGGCCAATCGCTTCGTTCGCATATTCCAGCCGCACAGTCGGTCCGGCTTTGAGCGTCTCACTGCGCGACGTGGGACAGGCCACTAATTCCTGCGGTCCGACCGGCGGCAGGTACTCCGGGTCTTCGGGAGACACGCGTGCGATCGCCTCGGCTCGCTTGACGGTCTCGCGCAGCGAACCGGCCGTGAAATCCGTCGTCGCCGCCGTGCCCTGCCTGGCACCGAATGCCACTGTCACAGCTACGTTCCCCCGGCGGGTATTCACATTTTGGATAATCTGGTTATTGGCAAATCGTGTCGTGCCGCCATCCTGATCATGCAATGTCACCAAAGTGTGGTCCGCCGTCGAACATTTGAGAACCAGTTCGGCGATAAACTGAAACTCCTCGCGTGTGGTCATCTTTGGCCAAGGTTTGGCGCCGGTGACGGTCATGATCGCCCCTCGCCTCGAATGACTTGAATGTTGCGGAAACGCGCATGCGACGCGGCATGCGTCATCCAGCCGGACTGGCCGGGCTGACCCTTGCCGCACGTAATGAAGCCATAGCGTTGACGATGCGACCGGTCGGCCACTCCGTCGCAACTGTTCCAGAATTCCGGCGTGATGCCGTGGTAGATCACGTCGCGCAACATGTGGGTCCGCCGGCCGTTTTCGATCAGCCAGAACGCATCCCCGCCGAACTGAAAATTGTAGCGCCGCTGATCGATGCTGTAGGAGCCGTGGCCTTCGATATAGATCCCGCGCTTCACATCCGCGATGAGCTGATCGACGGTCGCCCGGCCCGGCTCCAGACCGATGTTGGCGATGCGCACGATTGGCACGCTTCCCCAACTATCGGCACGATTCGACCCACGCGAGCGCGACGCCCCGATCCTCGGCGCGACCTCTCTGTTCGTGCAGTACCCCACGAAGAGCCCGTCGCGTACGATGTCCCATTTCTGGCAGGCTACTCCGTCATCATCGTACCCGGTAGCCGCCAGCGTCTCAGGCTCGGTGTTGTCCGCCACCAGAGTGACTTGCGAAGACCCGTACCGATACGTGCCGAGCTTATCCGTCGTCAGAAAACTGGTCCCGGCATAGTTGGCTTCATACCCGAGCGCCCGATCCAGCTCGCTCGGATGGCCGCAGGATTCATGCATGGTCAACGAGAGATGTTCAGGGTCGAGTACGAGATCGTATGGACCGGCATCCACGGCAGGCGCGTGCACCTTCTCGACCGCCTCGCGCGCCACGCGCGGCGCGTGCCCAAGGAAATCAGCTTCTTCGATCAATTCAAAGCCCCGCCGCAGTTGCGGTGTATTGAAAGACCGACTCGCAAATCGCCCGTCGTGGAGGGCCGTCGCCGTACAATCCCCACTCGATGCGAAGAGATCGAATTCCAGGCGAGATCCCTCCGTCGACACGAAGAATTTCCGGTCCCTCCTCGCCCAGAACTCGGCACTGCTACGGACGACCCCGGATTGCGCCTGAAGCGATTCCATTGTCGCCAAGAGCAGCTCGGCCTTCTGCCCGAGCGGAACCGTGAAGGGATCGATTCGAACTGGTGTAACGACCCGATCTCGATGGGCCGGCTCAGCCGCCAGACGAACTTTCTCGATCGCAACCGAAGCAGACCCTCTGGCGATGTCTATCGCCAGGTCGGTGACTCGCGGAACTTCTTCAAGGGAGAGAATTGAACTGGCGGCGAAACCCCAGCCGCCATGATAGAGGACACGCACGCCGAACCCGACGTCGTCGGAATCCCGAATCGACGCGATCCGTCGATCTTCGCCTCTGATAGTCTGAGCGGTGCTGTGAACGATGCGGATGTCGCCGTATTCGGCGCCGGATGACGTGATGCGCTTCAGCGCGAGCTCAGCGAAATCATCCCACGTGGGAGCGCTCATCGCGTGACCGCCTTTGAGAGGAGTGAACCAATCTCGAATGGGGTCAGTATAACAGGATCTGAGGAGAGTACGCAGAGGATCGAAAAGCATGGGAGCGAAGACCGGCTAGAACAGTCCGGCAATACCGGTATTGACCTTGTCCTGAATGATCGGCGTGGCTTCAGGAATGTCGAGATCTTTTTGTCGGACGTGACCCACCATACGCATCTGCTGCACTTTGGAGCTGCTCGCATTCTGGCCCCCGACCGGAGCACCGATCGTCTTACCGAGCTTGCGATCAGTGATTTGCACATCCGTCACGCACAAATACGTGATGCCATCCTCTTTCGGAGCCTGTTGCATCTGCATACCGGGGAACCCGCCTCCCCCGGCCATGGCCTGCCTCATCAAGGCGTTCATATCCGGCATTCCTCCCCCCATGCCCATCATGCCCGCACCCATGCCACCCCCTGACATATCACCGGCAGAGGCCATCGTTGCACCGCCACTGCTGATGCCGGCGCCGACCCCGGCTTTGGCCACACTTTCCGGCGTGACACCTTCTGCCGCTTTGTGACAGTAAATGACCTTGGCCTGGATCCAATAGTTCGCCTGCTCCGGATCCTTGACCAGCTGATAGCCCTTCGCCGTCAGCTTGGCATTCAGCTCATTCAGCGTCACCTGCTGATTTTCTGACGCGTTACGGAGCTGCGTGTAGACCGTCCGGTTGGTGTTCGGGTCCAGGAAGATGGTGTTGCTGTTCATGAGGCCGGAACGGATGATGTTGGAACAGCCGGTCGCTAGCAGGAGCAGGAACAGGATCGCCGTCAGGCGCGAAACGGAAAGCGTGAGGAGATTAGACAAACCGCTCATTAGAAATTCCCCGCCACGGCGGCGCTCAGCTTCTGTTGTAACAGAGGAGTCGCTTCCGCCTCATCCAACTTCTTCTGGTGCACATCGGCCGCGAGCCGGGTTTGATACACACCGGTCTGCTGCCCTGCTCCGGATTTCGCCGGGGCCGATGGTGAGGCAGTCGTACCCTGCTCGGTAATCTGGATATCCGCAATACAGGCGTAGTTCACATCGTCCGGCATCTTGGGAGCTGAGGAGGACGAACTGAACAAACTGCCGACCGCACTGCCGATGCCTTCGATGGCATTCAACCCCATCGACGCCGCAGCCCCGGCCATGGCGCCCTGCGGTCCCGCCATGCTGGCCATGCCGGACAAACCTTGCAGGCCGGACATCATCTTGGAGCCGAATCCAGAGCCATAACCGCCCGCGACCATGGCTTCCACCGGCATCTCCGGTTTCGTAATGTTGCAATAGACGATATTCGCCAGCACGATGTAGTGTGCGGCGCTGTGATCCTGCACAACCTCATACCCTTTCGCGGTCAACCGCGGCACCAGGTCGTGAAATGAGACGCCCTGATTGTCGGATGAATTGCGGGCCTGAACGAAGACGGTCTTGTGCGTGCTGGGGGGCAGGAAGAACGTGTTGCTGGCGATGAGATCGGTGTCTTTGATATTGCCGGCGTAGGCGTTGAGGGGAAGCGCGATCAGGATGAGCAGCTGGACGTATCGCATCGATACCTCACACCAAGCGGGACGGATTCTACGCAATGGCCGCCTCGAATAGCAACGGAGAAATCAGGCAGATCAGTGAGCGTTTCCCCTTACGGACCGTATTGAAGACTTCCGACGCATGGGCTAGCATGGCGGCCATTCCAGCTGTTGGTTGCCTTGTCAGGGAGCTGTCAGATGCCAACTCGCTTCTTTCTGCTCCTTTTCTGCACCTTCCTAATAACCGGTTGCGGCGGCGGGGATAAGCACCTGCCGTCCTCAAACCCGCCCGAGTACGATCCCAAGAAAGTCTATACGGTACCGGCTGCGCTACCGAATACAGCAGCCGTGGTTCAGCCAGTCGTCCCACCACCCAGTTCGCCGGCCAAATCACCTCCGATGGATCC
>FSSH01000353.1_pt1 | contig 102625 bp, 88 predicted proteins | sample 1166101 | NCBI WGS metagenome assembly FSSH01 (sample SAMEA32972668, study PRJEB13176) | freshwater metagenome | biome: Drinking water system; feature: Biomass in drinking water that filtered by 0.45 um membrane; material: drinking water | place: USA | collected 2012-12-20 | depth 0 m | reverse complement strand
CGTCCTCACGGACGCACTCATTTCGGCAGGGACTGCCGAAAACCAGGCTGCAGGGATAGCTCGAAGTTTGCCATCCATCGCATTGGATGCCCGATCTTGTGCCCTTTGGGTATAGCCCGGCGGGCAGGACGGACTTTTTTTGGTTTAGCTCAAGCAGTTTACTAATCAGGAAATATTTTGCCGCCAGCGTTGGTAAAGCAGACTTAAAATCAGTCCGCTTTGCAGCGCGGCAAAGGCTAACGCGGAAAATGCGGAATCCGCCCACAGCGGAAAGAATAAGGCTGAAATACCCGTCATACCTATCGCGCTGAAGAGGCCGGGTAAAATACCGTATAGCAGCGCGGCGGACAGCAAACTAAGGCCGAAAGCGCGTTGCGGGTTTTTACCGTAGCAAAAAAATAAGTAAACAGCGCAATCGCGCAAGACTAATAGGGCGATAGCCAACGGGTAGGTATGCAGGGAAAGGTCCAGCCAGGCAAATCGCTGTTGTTGGAAGCTCAGAAAAATGGCAAACGGCAAGCTAAGGGCAAAACTCAACACAGCCAAGGGCAATTCCTCGCCGATGCGTCGCCAAGTGCCTTGTCGCTGATAGTCTAACAAGCGTTTAATGCGCATCGGGTCGTGACGTTCGACAATCACGCCGATGTAAGTCAACAGGCTACAAACCGTAAATGCTGCCAGGGAAAACGAGTAGCTGGAGTTTGGAATAAAACCGCCTAAGTATACGACTAAAAACAGGGTAAATCCCAACCAAGCCCAGGGCAAATTGCGCAAGCCCAGGTTTTGTGACAACAAGCGATAGTTACCTATCATGCACCAGAATAATGCGCAAACCAGGCTGATTTGGTGCAAAGCCTGCGCGTTCACGGTCACGCTATACCAGGATCGGTTTTGCAGAGTATCGGGCAAATAGTTGGTCGTATCGGTTAAATCGGACAGCGGCGGCATGGCAACAATAAAGCCTACCAGGATCACAATCAGCAAGGACCCGGTTTTAAGTTGCCCGCGCTGTACGGCCAGTAAACCCATTAAAAGTCCGGCACTTTGCACTAATAAGGCGGTGCCAATGATGTTAAAAAATAGTAAGGGTAGGGCTGTCACGTTGTCTGCGGTAAGGGTGTAAACCAGTAAGCAGATGCTGGCGCAGTACCAAACCATGCTTGTGCTGCCTAGCAATTTGCCCCAAGCCATTTGCCAAGGGCCGAGCGCTGATAAGCGTTGCGTGTCCCAGGTGTGGTCCCGGTATTCCTCGACGATACTATCCAGGCTTTGCCGCGTACCCCATAACAGGGTAATCAGCATAAACACTGTCAGTGCGGATTGAGCTGTGATATGTCCTAGCCGATAGTTATCCAGGAAATAGGTCAAGGTAAACAGTGCACCCAGCACGACCGGCGCGCCTATTAGGCGAGCTTGCGAACATTCCAAAATCAGTTGGCGTTGAAATTCGGGATTCAGATTCATGCGATTTGCCGAAGGGTTTGCAAATAGGCGTCTTGGAGATTGCTGGAAGCCGGGGCGAATTCGCAGACCGATAAATCCAGGCTGATCAGGGCTTTCAACACTTGGTGCTGTAGCATCGCATCGCCGCCGAGTTGCAGCAAAGCTTGTTGCTTATCGTCGCTGTTTAACACCGTTATCTGCGGTATGGATTGCAAGAGTTGCTGCAGGTTCTCGACCGGTTTTGCCAGCAACAATTTAAACGGTTTTAGCAAGGTCGGCGCTTTCACTGTAATTTGCTCGACGATCCGTCCTTGGCGCAGCACCAGCATGTCGGAGCAGTAAGCTTCCAGTTCGGCGAGGATATGCGAAGACACCAGCAGTGTCATGCCTTGGGCTTGCAAATCCAGAAATAGCTGGGCCAATTCATGGCGGGCTTCCGGATCCAAGCCAGAGGCCGGCTCGTCTAACAACACTACCGGAGGTTTGTGGATGATGGCTTGTGCGATGGCTACTCTTTGCCGTAAGCCACGCGATAACTGGGCAGGGCTATTTTCTAATCGGTCGTGTATGTGTAAGCGCCGGCTGACGTTGTCTATGGCAGTAGCGCAATCGGCAGCCAATATGCCTTGCGCACGAGCCACATAATGCAAACATTGCCGCACGGTTAAGCGTTGGTAAAGCCCAAAGAAATCAGATAAATAGCCGATGATGCGATGGCACTCGCGCGGCTGTTCCAACACGTCGATACCGGCGATATTGATGCTGCCGCTAACCGGTTGATCCAAAGCGGCCATGCAGCGCAAGAGCGTAGTTTTGCCCGCGCCGTTGGGACCAACGAGCGCCGTAATACTGCCGGCGGCGATAGTAAACGACACGTCATCTAAGGCGCGTAGGCCGGGGTATTCGAAAATCAGCTTATCGACTGTGATCATAGGGATGGGCGATAGAGTTTATAGCGAAATGATAGCAAGGCGATCATAGCGCTTTTTTAAAACCTGGAAGCTTGAATATCGGCTTGTCCACCAGGGTATGAATCTTGCTAGCCTTATCGGGTAAGTTGGATAGGCCCAAACAAAAGTCGCCAAAAAAGCGGCAGGTTCTGGATTGCTGTATAGCCATGCGGTTGACAGCGAAACTGTGTATTATTGGGTCCAATACGGGTGTTTTGGACTGGCGTAAAGCGGTTAGACCAGCTTTGTATTGCAGCCAAACCCGCGCCTCAAGAATTTTCAATTTTTAAATTAATTAGGAGAACTGAATGCATAACGTCACGTTGATTAAAGGTGATGGTATTGGCCCTTCGATCATGGATGCTGCGGTCGCGGTGATTAACGCTTCCGGTGCGAAAATCAATTGGCATGAGGCGGAAGCCGGCATGGCGGCGTATGAGAGAACCGGAACCCCGCTGCCGGACGCGACGATGGAGTCTATCGCTCAAACACGGGTTGCCTTCAAAGGCCCGTTAACCACTATGGTCGGGGAAGGTTTTCGCAGCATCAACGTGGAACTGCGCAAACAATACGATCTTTACGCCAACGTGCGTCCGGCCAAAAGCTGGAAAGGTGTCAAAACCCGCTACGACGATGTCGATATTGTGATTGTCCGCGAGAACACCGAAGGTCTATATGTGGGACTGGAACACTATTTGACCCCGGCCAAAGACATTGCCGAAAGCTTGGCCGTGGTGACCAAGGCAGGGTCCGAGCGCATTGTCGAATATGCCTTTAAATACGCCATCGACAACGACCGCAAGAAAGTCACGGTTTGCCACAAGGCCAATATTTTGAAATACACCCAAGGCTTGTTCCTAAGAGCCGCGCGGGAAGTAGCGGCTAGATATCCGGACATAGAGTTCGACGAAAAAATCGTTGATGCAGCCTGTATGCATATGGTGATGAAACCCGAGCAATTTGATGTGGTCGTAACGACCAATATGTTCGGCGATATTTTGTCCGATTTAACCGCGGGTTTAGTCGGTGGCCTAGGCTTGATCCCCGGTGCCAATATTGGCGCTGACGCGGCTTTGTTCGAAGCGGTGCACGGCAGTGCGCCGGACATAGCCGGCAAAAATATCGCCAATCCCACAGCGGTGATGATGGGTGGTGTAATGATGCTGAATCATCTCGGCGAACACGAAGCCGCCGTGCGCATGCTAAACGCGATAGAAAAAGTCGTGAACGGCGGGGTTTATGTCACCCCTGACTTGAACGCTGGCAGCAAATACGGCACCAAGGAAATGGGGCAGGCCATCGTTGACGCGATGAGTTGATTTTATTGGAGGAGGCGGTTATGAGCGCGCAACCACAGTTCGAACAAACCTGGATTTCGCTCGAAGATTATCTGGCAGCGGAATTGCTGAGCGATACCAAGCATGAGTACGATGATGGTGAACTGGTGGCGATGTCTGGTGCCAGCAAGAATCACGAACGCATAAAAGGAAATATCGCAGCGGCTTTGCACGCACATCTGCGAGGCAAACTCTGTGAATCATTCTCCTCTGATTTAAAAGTTAAAATTGGTCAATACCTGTTCTATCCCGATACGATGGTGGTTTGCGAAGATACTTCTGTCCACGAGTACTACGCTGAAACCCCGGTGCTAGTCGTCGAAGTGTTGTCAAAATCTACGCGTCGTCGTGATGAAACCATCAAACGCCGCTTGTATCAAACCATCCCCACTTTGCAGGAATACGTACTCATCGAGCAAGACATAGTCGACGTAGAAGTCTGCCGACGTAGTGAGGGCTGGGTCTCCAATCACTATTTTCTCGGCGACGAAGTGCCGTTCGACTCGGTTGATTTGAGTCTCAGTGTCGCTGACATTTATGCCAGAGTGGATAACGACGATATGCGCACCTTTATCGCCGAACAAGCTGCCGCCGAAGCCAACCTATCCCAAGCCTAATATCTTTTTACCGGAAATCATCATGTTAGAACAATATCTAAAACACGTAGCCGAACGCGCCGCCGAAGGCGTGGTGCCTAAACCCTTGGATGCCGAGCAAGTGGCGGCGCTGGTCGAATTACTGAAACAGCCGCCTGCTGGCGAGGAAGCGTTACTGCTGGATTTGCTGACTAATCGGATTCCAGCTGGTGTCGATGAGGCGGCTTATGTCAAAGCCGGTTTCCTGACGGCTGTCGCTAAAGGCGAGGCGACTTCACCCTTGCTGACTGCGGAAAAAGCCACCGAGCTGCTGGGCACGATGCTCGGCGGTTACAACGTCGCACCGCTAATTGATTTGCTGGACAGCCCTTCTTTAGCTCCGATTGCCGCACAAGCCCTATCCCATATATTGCTGATTTTTGACGCCTTCCATGATGTGCAGGAAAAAGCCGAAGCTGGCAATCAACACGCCAAACAAGTCCTGCAATCCTGGGCCGATGCCGAATGGTTTACCTCTAAGCCGGAAGTGCCGGAAAAACTCACAGTCACCGTATTTAAAGTCACCGGCGAAACCAATACCGACGATCTGTCTCCCGCGCCGGATGCTTGGTCCAGACCGGACATTCCGTTGCACGCCAAAGCGATGCTGAAAATGCCGCGCGACGGCATCACCAACGCTGAGCAGCAAATTACCGAACTGAAAGCCAAGGGCTTTCCGGTGGCCTATGTCGGCGACGTGGTCGGCACGGGTTCTTCACGCAAGTCGGCGACCAACTCAGTGCTGTGGTTCATGGGTGACGATATTCCGTTTATCCCCAATAAACGCGGCGGCGGCGTTTGTATCGGCGGCAAGATCGCGCCGATTTTCTTCAACACCATGGAAGATTCCGGAGCCTTGCCGATCGAATGCGACGTCACCGGGATGGCGATGGGCGATGTGATCGATATTTATCCTTATCAAGGTGTTGTCAAACGCTACGCTACCGATGAAGTGATCTGCGAGTTTGCGTTAAAAACCGAAGTGATTTTCGATGAAGTGCGCGCCGGTGGCCGGATTCCCTTGATCATCGGTCGGGGGTTGACTGATCGCGCCCGCCAATTCTTGGGCTTGCCGGCGTCTGCGGTTTTCCGTCGTTTGGGTGTTGCCCACGATAGTGGCAAGGGTTTTACCCTGGCGCAAAAAATGGTTGGTAAAGCCTGCGGCGTAGCCGGTGTCAGACCGGGCAGTTATTGCGAACCGAAAATGACAACGGTCGGTTCGCAAGACACCACCGGCCCGATGACCCGCGACGAGTTAAAAGACTTGGCCTGCCTGGGGTTCTCGGCAGATTTGGTGATGCAATCCTTCTGCCACACCGCTGCTTATCCCAAACCGGTCGACGTGCAAATGCAGCATACTCTGCCGGATTTCATCATGACACGTGGCGGCGTTTCGCTGCGACCTGGCGATGGTGTGATTCACTCGTGGCTAAACCGGATGTTGTTGCCGGATACCGTCGGTACCGGCGGCGATTCGCATACCCGTTTCCCGATCGGTATCTCATTTCCTGCGGGTTCCGGTTTGGTGGCATTTGCCGCCGCGACCGGCGTGATGCCGTTGGATATGCCGGAATCGGTGTTGGTGCGATTCAAAGGCCAGATGCAACCCGGCATTACCCTGCGCGATTTAGTGAACGCCATTCCTTATGCGGCTCTGAAAAGTGGCTCCTTGACCGTTGCCAAGCAAGGCAAGAAAAACGTGTTTTCCGGCCGAATCCTGGAAATCGAGGGTTTGCCGGATTTAAAAGTCGAGCAAGCATTCGAACTGTCCGACGCCTCAGCGGAACGTTCTGCCGGTGGGTGCACCATCAAGCTAAACGAAGCGCCGATTCGTGAATATTTAAACTCCAACATCACCTTGTTGAAATGGATGATTGCCGAAGGTTATGGCGATGTCAGAACCATCCAACGCCGGATTAAAGCCATGCAGGATTGGTTGGCGAATCCGGTATTGATGGAAGCGGATCAGGACGCCGAATACGCGGAAATTATTGAAATCGATTTGAACGAAATCACCGAGCCGCTGTTAGCTTGCCCGAACGATCCGGACGACATCAAGCCGCTGTCGGAAGTTGCCGGTACCAAAATCGATGAAGTATTCATTGGCTCCTGCATGACCAACATCGGTCATTTCCGTGCCGCCGGCAAATTACTGGAAAAATCCGGGGCCTTGCCGACCCGTTTGTGGGTGGCACCGCCGACCAAAATGGACCAAAACCAATTGATCGAAGAGGGCTATTACGGCACTTTCGGTAAAGTCGGTGCCCGCACCGAAATGCCAGGTTGCTCCTTGTGCATGGGCAACCAGGCGCGGGTAGCGGAAGGCTCGACCGTTGTTTCAACATCGACGCGTAACTTCCCCAACCGTTTGGGCAATGGCGCCAATGTCTATTTGTCTTCGGCAGAATTGGCGGCGGTGTGCTCGTTGTTGGGTAAGATTCCGACGGTGGCGGAATACATGCAATATGCCGCCAGCATCGAACAAACCAGCGCCGATACTTATCGCTATCTTAATTTCGATCAAATCGAAAGTTATCAAGATAAGGCTAAGGAAGTAGCATAGCCCGGTGCGTGGCTTAGGAGCAGGCGGCTGGTTTCCGCCGCGCTGCTCCAAGACTAGCCAATCAAGGGATTCGTCTTTAGAGAAGGGGCGCTACCGTATTAGGCTAGGCAGTAGTACAGCGGATGGATGTTGAGAAAGTGGATTGTCCGAAACTCATAGACTATCAATGATTTCCAGGCAGCGCTGAAAAGCACTGCGGACGATGAAGAAGGTCATTGCAATTGGGTAGGAAAGATAGTGCTCCGGTAACGCAAGACAAATCAGCACCAATCCAGCGACTACACAGGTGTCGAAGCGGGCCAAATATTTTTGCAAATAACGCAAAGATTCTTGCGATTCCCAATCAAACTGCGAACTTTTATTGATCAAGCCAAGTAGCATCCAACTACTGAGCAAGGCGAAATACACCGGAAATACGCTGAATTGAGGCGAGCCGTCGCTGAACATAGGGCTCCAATAACCATACCAAGTCCACAAGCCAGCGCAGGCAAAACCATCGTGCCACACCCTGGTGGGCGCGAATTTCAAACAACCACCCAACAGGAAAAGCACCGCGAGGCCGGCGCAGGACGCCCAGACGGCCTCTATATTCAATAGGGGCAAAAAGGCATTTTGGCTTAGGGTTAGAGTACTTAAGACTAAGCACGAGATGATGAAAGTAGGCATGGTAGTAATGATGACTTTTGAAGTTACTGCTGCTATTAAACAGCTAGGCCATAACTCAGACCTGTCCATTATTTGTGACTGTTAATCGATTGTGCCGCGCTTTTATGGCTAGCGTCAATCTTATAAAAATTAGGTGATTTGGTCGGCGAAAAAGTTTTCAATTTCTTGGCTCAGCTATTCGCCAGTTCATCTGGCTCCATAGCATGTATGGAATACACTGTGTTCCTTGTTAGCGATGACGGACGCCACACCAATTAATATCACTTGATAAGATCATCGCTGAGTGCTGCACGCAGCTGGCTGATGCGTTGCTCAGGTTGCTCACCCGTATAAGGCAAACGGGCATATTTTCCCCATACCGGCGCAGGCCAAGCCTTATCGGTTTGATAGCGCACCACATGGTGCAGATGCAACTGCGGTACCAGATTTCCGATTGCGGCAATATTCAGCTTATCGGGGCGATAAATCTCTGCAAGCACCTCGGCGAGCAGACAGGATTCGGCTTGGAGCGCCTGTCTGTCCGCCTGATTAAGCTGATAAATTTCTCTGATGTTATGGCGCCTGGGTACCAGGATGAACCAAGGATACTGGCTGTCGTTCATCATTAACAATTCCGATAGTCTAAAACGTCCGACCTGGAAACAATCTTGGGCTAGTTGCTGATGAAGTAAGAAGTCGGGCATTGCTATCTCAAATGAAGCATAAAGTTATTTAACTGATTTATTCTGGTAAAGCGAGATATCCAAAAATAATCAGGGGCGATGTAACAGCTGCTCGCACAATGCGGGTAACGGCGGTGGCGGCAGCGGCACGTTGTTCGACGGTGCTTTGGCTTCCGCGGAAAACCACCAAGCCAAACTGGCGTCGCAACCGTCTCCAGCAGGCAACGGAGCTTGCGAGTCGCAATGCGGATTATGCGGTGGGCATTTCAAACGCACATGAAAATGATCGTCGTGTTTCCACCATGGGCGAATCTTGCGTAACCATTCAGTGGAGCCGGCGCTTTTGTTTTTGCATAACTCTTGTTTAATACTGGCGTTGACGAAAATCCGGTCAACCTGCGATTGCTGCGCGGCGGCTTCCAACACCTTTGCCAGATCCGGCGACCAGTGCCGATAATCGATAGTGTCGTTTTGCATGTTCACGACCGACGGCGCGCTCCAGGTTTCGCGTTCGTTGGCTGTTAATTGCCGGTTACTGGCTTGTTCGGATAACAAAAACCAAATATCCACATCCAGGCCTGATTGATGGCTGCGATGTCCGCTTAAGGTCGGGCCACCGCGCGGCTGGCCCAAATCGCCAATCAACAAGGAACCCAGTTTTTGTTCGGCGCTGAATTGACCTAGGTGCTGAATAAAGTCGATTAAATCCGGGTGCCCGTAATAGCGGTGCCGGGACAAGCGCATGACTTGATAGCCTTGGCCGTCCAAGGGTAGCGTTGCTGCGCCGCTGATGCAGCCGCTGGTGTAGGTGCCTATGCTCTGACTGGATTCTTGGGACGGAGTGGTGATCTTTGCCCAGTCTTTAGCCGTTGAGCCCGCGATAACCTGGGAGCTAACGCCTAATGTGGCAACGCTCATTAATAATGTTGAAAGGATAACAAGGCGCATGATGAAGGTCTTAGGAAATGGAGTGACTGGTCGGGATTATAACGTTGGCTTGCCGATGGCGGCTATTGCATCGGTCACGCGCCGTCCCAAACTCATGCTGGGTATTTCCATCCAATGATAAAACAACAAGGACACGCCTTGTACGCAAGCGATTGTAATAAGCCAACCGCCAAACCAAAGCGCCAATCGGTTTTCGGTAAAACCCTCCAAAAATTTTAACACAAGCGGCGTCAGGCAAATCAGGATGGCCATGTGGCTTAGATAGGCGCTGTAAGAGACTTTACCGATTTGTCGCAAGACCGGTTGAGATAACAACCGCTGTGCATCCTTGGAACCGAGTACGAACATCAAAATCAGGCCGGAGCCCAGGCCGGAACCGAGCCATATTGCTTTATCGCCAACTATCTCGGACGGTACAAATGTGGAGCAGGTATAAAAGGCTAAGCCTATCAATAGCAGCAAGCGCCGTTGCCAGCGTCGACCAGCGAGGTAAAGGGTGAGGTCGGTATAGTGTCTGGCTATGGTCATGCCTAACAGAAAATGCAGCAAGAATATCGACACCCCCAGCAGGCTGGTGGCCAGCAAGCCAAAAAAGACCAGCCAAGAGCTGCCTCGCCCCGCCAACAATAAGCCTACCGGCAAGAGCAGCGACAACACCAGTTCGATACTTAAAGTCCATGCTTGCGGCAGCAGTACGATCAGGTCCGGTAATTTCAATAAAAAGCTCTCCCTCAGCATAGCGGAAGGGGTTAGCGGAAATTTATGCCACATGCCGGTTATCCAGTCGGTCGCAGGCAGACTGGTCTGGAGTATATCGCTGTCGAATGTCTTCAGAAACAGGCCTGCGCTAATTAGCAAAACCAACAAATACGGCAGCCAGATCCGGAACATCCGATTGATTAAGAAGCGCGCCAAATGAAATTCACTGAGATCGGGTGTATGTCCCGCGCGAAAATAGCGTAAAGACAGCACCACGCCGCTGAGCACGAAAAACATCGACACCGCCGCAGAGCCATCCCACCAGATATGTAGCGGCGAGAAATCCAGCAATTGCTGACATAACGGTGTTTCGCAGGGCAGCCCGTAGGCGATCACGAAATGTTCGCTGATAACGGCCAGGGCCGCCAGACCGCGAATAGTGTCAAGGTAACTGATATGGGTTTTAGGCGGCACAGGTTGATTCTGAGTAGTGATTAATGTGAGAGGTGGTGGCTGGCATAGGTATAGCAGGCTTTGGGCATTCGGCTATCCGGCTGCTGAATTATTGACTTGGTTGCGGCTCAAGCAAACGCTAGGCAAGATGCTTAGCCATCCGTTACCTAGTGGTGGGCGGGGGCGCGGTGGGCCATCGCAACTTGAAGGCTAGCTGCCGCCATTACTAAAATGCTTAGCCTAATTCCATTGCGACTTACGCACATTGAAGCTGCGGCCTTTGATTTTGCCGGCTCGCAAACAGGACAAGGCCTTATCGGCAGAGCCACGCTTCACAGCGACATAAGCGTGTTTATCGAAGATATCGATTTTACCCACGTCGCCGCCGGCTATGCCATTAACACCGGTCAACGCTCCCAAAATATCGCCTGGTCGCACTTTGTCTTTCCGGCCGCCATCTATCCACAACGTGACCATGGGCGGCTCGAAACGGTGTTCACTGCTGAGTTTGAAAGGCGCGATTTCGTCCCACTTTACTGAGCTGGCCAGATATTCCTCTATTGCTTGGACACGGTTCAACTCCGCTTCGCTAACCAAACTCAGCGCCAAGCCTTTCGCGCCGGCTCGACCCGTGCGGCCTATCCTATGGACGTACACTTCCGGGTCCCAAGGCAGCTCGTAATTGATCACGGCCTGCATGTCTTTGATGTCCAAACCTCGAGCTGCTACATCGGTAGCGACCAGTATCGAACAACTTTTATTGGCAAACCTGACTAGAACTTGGTCTCGATCTTTTTGCTCCAAATCGCCATGCAACGCCTGCACGGAAAAGCCGCAATTGCTCAGCGTGTCCGCGACGTCCTGACATTCGCGTTTGGTATTGCAAAATACGACCGTCGATTCCGGGCGATGATACGCCAGCAAATAGCCAAGCGCGTTTAGACGCTTGGCTTTATCGACCTGATGAAAACGTTGTTCGATAGGATTATCGTGGTGGCTGGTTTCGACGCTAACCGAGATCGGCTTGAATTGAAACTTTTGGCTTAAGGTACGAATGGGTTCGGCGTAAGTCGCTGAAAACAAGAGGGTTTGCCGATGAGTCGGTGCATAGGAAATCACGTCGCTGATAATGTCGGCAAAACCCATGTCCAGCATGCGGTCAGCTTCGTCAAGCACCAACACATTCAAATGATCCAGGCGCAAGCTGGCTTTTTGCAGATGCTCCTGCAAACGGCCCGGCGTGCCCACCACGACATGCACGCCATGTTCCAGCGAACTGCGCTGCGGCGCGAACGGGGTGCCGCCGCACAAGGCCAGGACTTTAATATTTTGCGTGAAGCGCGCCAGTTGTCTGATTTCTTTACACACCTGATCGGCCAGCTCGCGAGTAGGACAGATCACCATGGCTTGCACTTTAAAACTGCTTAAGTCCAGCCGTGACAATAACCCGATACCGAACGCTGCGGTCTTGCCGCTGCCGGTTTTCGCTTGGGCTATAACATCTTTGCCCTCCAGAATATGCGGTAGGCTTTCTGCTTGAATGGGCGTGAGGTGGGTATAGCCCAGGGATTCGATGTTGTCGAGTAGGGCGGATTTTAACGGCAGGGAAGAAAATTCAGGTGTGTTCACAGATGCTCTAATCGATAGGATGCGGCGCGCTTGCCGACATGCGGGAGGCAATGATACCAGAGTTGGGTGCCTGTTCGGCTCCAGACCAAAAGCTGTTTGCCAGACAAGATCAATTATAGGGAAGTTAAGCTATTATTATCTCGGCCCGCTAATACCGGTTGCACAAAGCCTGTCGAAGGTGTGCAGTATTAAAATGCTCAGATAAGCTCAGTCGGAATCGGCGGCCAGATCAGTACTAACGTGTAAGAGAGGGGATTGTTAACAACCGCGAGGTGGCTGAAATATTCAAGCTAAGTTTAATTTGCGAAAAGTGTCGGAAGTATTTACACCGATGGTTGTTATCAAGATGATGTGTTTTTAAGTGATTGATTCATAAGTTTAAATAAAGTTGGTTTAAATAATGCTTGTAAGGTAGTTGGTCCGGCGAATACGGACCTTATCGTTCATGCTAGCTCAGGAGAATTGATCATGCAGCTTAAGTTTGAAAGTCTAAGTAAATTATGTTTGGGTGCTTTGCTGGCTTTGGCCTCTATGACTACCAACGCTTCGTATCAAATAGTCAGTGTTGCCGGTACCGCCGGCCCTTGGACTTGGGTAGACGGCGGCTTGAACACTGACTACCAATATGGATCGGATAATCCCGACTATACCGCGCCTGCTAGGCTTAAACTGGCCGACATTGGTATTGGGGAAGGCGATACTATTTACATCAATTATATCGGCGGTTTTACTAGCGCATCCGGTGGTATTCCTGGCACCAATAATAATGGTTATGTCGGTAGTGCTTTTAAGGACGATGAATTGGGACCTGGTGGACTGAGACTTCCCAGTTATTACCTTGGAAATGAATGGGGTGAGGTTCAAAACCCCGCCAACCCAGGGCCTTACGGGGTATTTTTGCAGTCGCTGATTGCTGTATTAACCGACGATGCCGGCGAAATTGTCCAATTATTATCGATGGGCACCGTGTTCAGTGATGATGATAGCGGGGAGCCGCTGTATTTGGTTGGTCGCAGCTTTGGTTTACCAGCAAACGCCACGTATATACAGTTCGGCCTGAATAACGACATTTTTAGCAACAATACTGGGGCTTTGGAAGTCTATGTTGGCAGTCAAGACCTCGAACCCGTCCCCGTTCCCGGCGCAGTTTGGCTATTTGCAAGCGGCATGGTCGGCTTATTGACTGTTCGGCGCACATATCGCAGTTGAGATAACATTTGCGTCAATCCTTCGGTAAATCATAAACCGGATTGCTTTATGTTTGTTTACCCGCAGATGGTTTAAATGCTTGGTCGAGCATAGTCGAAGTCACTAAAGTGGAGTTGGCTATGCTCCGATTGGCGAATATGTCCTGCTGTCTCCAGCAGGCACTCTCGTTAATATCTTGACCGCACTCCACTTAGAGTTTTCTCGCTGTAATCGCCAGCCAAGGTTGCTCGTGCCTGGGTTTGCCGGGTGGCCGATAATAATGCTCCAGTATCTGGAAATGCGCGTTTGTTAGAAATTCCATGCTACTTTCGATTTCCATGAAATGGCCGTAGCGTTGTCCTGCCCAACCTTCTCCGCTTCCGCGCGGATTAGAGATAAACAAAATCCCCGACGCTCTCAAGGTTGCGTGCAACTGATTAAGTACTCTCGGTAGTTCCAGGCTTGGTACATGAAATAAAGATGCATTGGCGAAGACGCCATCGAAGCCTTGATTCGGCAAATCCAGATTTAGTAAGCTTTGCTGCAAAATCGGACAGCCGCTGTGGGCCCGGGCCATTCGACAAAATACTTCGCTGCCGTCCAGGCCGACCGGACTATGGCCTAATGACTTGAAATAGAACACGTCTCTTCCGGGTCCGCAGCCCAAATCCAAAATATCCAACCCTTGCTCTTTGGGCAAGGCACTCAGGAACGCCGCATAATTTTGCGTCAGGTCATGGTCTTTGGTGCCTTGCCAATAGGATTCGGCGTTTTGGTTGTAATGATTCAGCGTAGCGGTTTCTATATCTGCCAATCGTGACTTGGGGATTTTCATGGCGCTGTTTTGCAATAATGGCAGTAAAGTATCGCCCACGAGCAGCAGTGGCGGCAAATATCCGTTTTGCTTTTAGTAGCCATGGTTGTGCCGGCTTGCCGGTTTTCTAGGTCGGCGTTTAGGTTTGAGACCGTGCCTATAGAGATGAGAGCGGGAAGCGCTTAATCCATCTACGACCTTAGCCCTATAGACAAACTATAAGACTTACGTACACTTGACGGCGTTTTGGGCAAGAATTTGTATTGATTTTTTTCAGACTATGGCGCGACAGGTTTTGGAACTGGATAGATTAATTTTGGTTGCAGACCGCGAAATCTCATCCTTTAAAGGTATCAATCGTGTCAGAGACAGTCTGCAAGCGCATGTCGATTACGTTGCTAGTCGCGATGACTTGTATCGATGGATCACCCTCAATAAGCTCAGGTTAACCAGCAAAAATATTGCGTTTGTGCTGGTCTTTGACCCCGACGTTGTCGAAATGTCGCCGACCGGGTGCGAGCTTGAATTACTGCTGGAATATCCCCGAATTTGTATCACCAGGTCGGGTGACGTATCGGCCACCATGCGTTCGATTAAAGCCGGTTTGTTTGATTTTATTGAAAAGCCCTTTAGCCTGGAACAGATAAGAACATGCCTTGAACAGGCTTTTTTTGATTACGAATTTGCTGCGAGTATTAGCTGTCAATTTCGCAACCTGACCAAGCGAGAAATTGAAACCTGCGAACTGGTGGTGCTGGGTCATTCCAACAAGGAAATATCCGAAAAACTCGATATTTCGGTAAAAACCGTCAAAGTGCATCGCGCAAATCTAATGCGCAAAACCGACGCCAAATCGGTTACCGATTTACTGCGCTTGCACGACACGTTCAAGTCAAATAGTCGCCATTGGCTGGCTGATTCAACCAGTGCGCCCCCGCTAAAAATACTCAACAAGACTGAAAAACGCTAAACGCGCCTGGCTAAAACTAAATTTTTACACGATAGGAATTTTTCACCGGTTGTTAATAGACATCAACCCAGTTACTTTTCGGCAAGCATTAAACGCAAGGTCTAGCCAAATTTGAGGTTCTCGTGACTGAATTTACAATTTTTCCAACTGTTGGGTCCATTGCGCAAAAAAAAAGTGTTGCGAGCGACCCTGAATATGACTATCCGTTCGGTGTCGCAGCTGATACACCAGAACGATGTCAGTAGCGTTGTCATTGAGATCGCTCAAGAATATTTCGTGTTTTCCGTTGAAGATTTGCTGAGGCACCTCCACGGCGGTGGCAGTACTGAGGTTACCCTGGCCGAGTTGAAATTAAGCAAGATTACCTGTGTCTTGGCGGACGAGCGGATTCTCTCTGCGTTCGAAATTCTTGAGACCAGCGGCGACCGGTATTTGGGAGTCGTCGATGCCAAAGAAAGTCTGGTGGGGATATTAACTGATACCGACATTCTTTCAGCGATTGATCCTACCGTCCTGGTGCAAAAAAAGACCATCGGTGAATTGGTGACCAGAGTCGAGCCTGTTACCTTCACCGCAGACTGGATTTTGGAAGATGTTCTAACACATCTCCAGCGAATGGAAGACTCTATCATTGTGGTCGAATCCAAAATACCGATAGGCATCATCACCACCAAAGATATTTTTAAAATTATTTCGTCCGCTGAAAGCACCGATAGGCCGCTCAGGGACTACATGAACTGCCCGGTAATTACCACTAAGGTCAGTTCAACTATTGAAGACGTGCTTATTCAGCTCAAAACTTTTCAAATTAAAAGGTCCGTCGTCGTAAACGAAGAAAACCAGTTGGTGGGCCTAGTCACCCAAAGTGAGCTGGTAGGTTTTGCCTACGGTACCTGGATAAATCTCATCAAACATCACGCCGGCGAACTCAAGGAACTTGTTGCCATTCTCGACGCTAAAGCCAAGGTCTTTGAAAAATCATCATTGACCGACCCCCTCACGGGACTTGGCAATAGAAGGTTGCTGGAAAAAAGGTTAACCGATGAAATTGGGCGAATGCGGCGCTACGCTGCGCCGACTTTTTCGATGTTATTGCTAGACATCGATTTTTTCAAGCAGATCAATGATGAGCACGGTCACTTGATCGGTGATGAAATCTTAAAAGCCATCAGTCTCAAATTTAAAGAATTAGTCAGATGTAGCGACGATGCCATCCGCTGGGGCGGCGAAGAATTTGCGATTCTGCTACCTCATACACCTGTTGGCGATGCTGTCGAATTTGCAAATCGCCTGCGAACCACGATAGAGAATTATTCTTTCGTCCAACAGATTAAAGTCACTGTCAGCATAGGCGTTGGGCAGTTTTCACTTACCGAGCACGAAAGCCTATTCTTCGATCGCGTTGACAAGGCCTTATATCTTGCCAAACAACAAGGTCGGAATCGTGTGGTGGCCGATACCGGCACGAGTGCCGTCGAAGATTTGGTAGCACCGATATGAAACGCATAGATACTTATTTAATCTGGCTGGTTATGGTTTTAAACATCGGCTGTTGGTTGTGGCACCGGCAAACAGACCAAATGCCGCTCTACTTTACTTTATGGTCCGCCGCCTTATTGACCGGCTCGTTGATTTTTTCCTACCAAGGGCGCAAACATTGGCAAGACAGGCAGCAGCTGCGCTTGCAGGAACTTGAATCGGTAATGACTGAATATCAATTTCTGTCTCATCGCGCCATGGACTATGCAGAAAATCGATTCACGCTTTTAGAGCAAGAAATGGCCATCGCTCGCGAGACAATCCAAACTTCAGCGCATAAGCTATCGGAAAGCTTGACAGGCTTGGAAAAGCAATCCACCGATCAGCGCAAGGTGCTGAATGCCCTAGTCGATGAAATACTGCAAATGACCGGTTCAGATGATGTTCACGAGCGACAACAGGTGGGGTTACATAAATTTTTTGGTGAAACTCATGCGCTCATAGACGAATTTGTCAAAAAGATCGAGGAGATTAATCAGTCCAGCGTGGGTATAGCAGTCAGTTTTAATCAGATGCAGAGCAAGTTTCTCCGCATCGAAGATTCGCTCGATGGCGTAACCAAACTGACCCGACAAACCGACACCCTTGCCTTGAATGCGGCAATAGAGGCGGCGCGGGCCAGTCATGCCGGACGCGGTTTTGGGATTGTTGCCGATGAGGTCAGAAAACTTGCAGCTCAAACACGGCAATTTAGTGAAGAAATCCGCAGCACACTCGATGACATAATTCAGTCGTTGCAAGAAGTGGATCAGCACGTATCGCAAGCGGCGCAGACCGATTTAAGCCTGGCGGAACGTTCGCGCGAAAACTTGGGAAACCTCGGTCTGGAGCTGATCCAAATGACATCCAAAGCCAATGGACACTCAACCAATATCACCGTGGCAACCAATGAAATCCAAAGATTGGCGCAGGAAGGGGTGATGGCCATGCAATTTGAGGATATTGTTACTCAGATGATGGCTAAAATCGCCGTAGATACAAAAAACGTCGGCAATTACTTGCATGCATTATTAAGATTGCATCACGACCGAGACGAGCGGGACGGATTAAATCGTTTCAAACACCGTATTACCGCTTTGAAGTTATTACTATCCGAAACGGAAAACCAATCCCCGGGCGAAGATCTTAGAGCGGAACAGCGCTCAAGCGATGTTGAATTGTTTTGAGGGAGGATATTTGTCATCGTCGAACCCTGCGAACGGCAATGGTTTAATTATCCCTAGCAATTCAAAAAAAACACCCTTGATACTGTCTCTGGAGGTAAATTAATAGCCCGACGGAAAAGAAAACGTTATGGCTTTTGGTTCATCAACCTGTATTGATTCGTATGCTTAAGGAAATTGAGCAATTATGCATGGAGCGAGAAAATTTACTTCTGCGCTTTGGCTAAAAAAGGCATTAGTATTCTTTGTGTTGGCGCCGGGAGGATCATCTCCAATCGTAATGGTTGAAGTTTGGCCAGGGGATGCAGCCGGTTTTTTTGAATGGCCGACTGAGGAAGGGGTAAACGGATAATCGGAAGATAATACAATCAACCCGGTAAACTCCCTGCTGGGGTGATAACCCGTTAAATCGATGATCTCTGTCAACAGGTTCATTAGGCCAGGTCGATAGCGAAATTTCTTAATCCCTTACCCATTCCTCAACCAAACGGCTAGGCATATGCACGGACTCGCTGGATTGCGGGTAGTTTTTGCCAGCGAGGATACAGTAGATCACCCGTAGGGTATCTGCTAATAACAGCCAGGTGATCAGCATAAACAAGCTGGTTAAGCCGGCATTCAAATAGTCGTTGAAGATTAAATGCGGGGCGTTTTTGACTTGCTCGGCGGGCAGGCTGCCGTTGGCGAGTTTGGCGGATAAATCGGCGGCGTGAGACAGGAATCCGACCCGTAAGTCGGCTGCAAACAGTTTTTCCCAGGCGGCGGCGCTGGTGACGATAATCAACCAGGTCAAAGGGGTTGCGGTTACCCACACATATTTCAGTTTGTCGGTTTTTACCAATATCGTGGTGGCCACGCATAAGGCGATCGCGGCCAGCATTTGGTTGGCGATACCGAATAAGGGCCACAGGCTATTGATGCCACCGAGCGGATCGATGGTGCCCATGTACAGGAAATAACCCCAAGCGCCGACCACTAAACCACTGGTCAACAAGATGCTGGGGTAGCTGTTGGTTTTGGCCAGACCGATATTGCTCAAGATGTCTTGCAGCATGAAGCGCGCGACGCGGGTGCCAGCGTCGAGGGTGGTCAAAATAAATAAGGCCTCGAACATGATGGCGAAGTGATACCAGGCCGCCAGCAGATGCTCTCCAAACATCTGCGCGAACAGGCTGGCCATGCCTACCGCCAGCGAGGGCGCGCCGCCGGTGCGGGCGAACAGGGTGGATTCGCCCATGGTTTTTGCCAGTGTTTGCATCTGTTCGACGCTCACCGGAAAGCCCCAACTGCTGATCTTGGCGACGGCATCGACTGCTTCTTTACCGACGATACCGGCTGGGCTATTGATCGCAAAATACACGCCGGGCTCTAACACCGAAGCGGCGATCATCGCCATGATGGCGACGAAAGATTCCATCATCATCGCGCCGTAACCAATGAAGCGGGCATCCTGCTCATTAGCCAATAACTTGGGAGTGGTGCCGGAGGAAATCAGCGCATGGAAACCGGATATGGCCCCGCAAGCGATGGTGATAAACACGAAGGGAAACAGCTTGCCGCCAAAGATGGGTCCGCTGCCGTCAATGAATTGGGTGAGGGCAGGCATTTTTAGTTCCGGGCGCAACACGACGATGGCAACCGCCAGCGCGGCGATGGTACCCAGCTTCATAAAGGTGGACAGATAGTCGCGCGGTGCCAACAGCAGCCAGACCGGCAACACTGCAGCCGCAAAGCCATACAAAATCACCATGACGGCTAGTTGCGGAGCTTCGTAATCGAACCAGCTGCGTATGGTAGGATTGTCATCGATCCAGCCGCCGCCCAGGACCGCGAATATCAACAAGGAGACGCCGATTAACGTGGCTTCCAAAACCCGGCCTGGTCGTAAATGGTGGAGATAACAGCCCATCAATACGGCTATCGGGATGGTGGCAGCGACGGTGGAGGTGGCCCAAGGGCTATGTTTCATGGCATTCACTACTACCAGACCCAGTACTGCAATCAGGATCACCATAATCATCATTACCCCGAGCATGGCGGCAGTCCCGCCGATGGCACCTAGCTCATCTTTCGCCATTTGCCCGAGGGAGCGGCCATCGCGGCGAATCGAGAAAAACAGGGTGACAAAATCTTGCACACAGCCGCCGAGCACTGCCCCAACCAGTATCCAAAGGGTGCCGGGTAGATAGCCGAATTGGGCGGCCAAGGTTGGGCCGATCAAGGGCCCGGGACCAGCAATCGCGGCGAAATGGTGCCCGAATACGACCCACTTGTGGGTGGGCATAAAGTCGCGGCCATCGTCGAAACGCTCGGCGGGGGTAGCGCGGCTTGGATCTAATACCAAGACTTTAGCGGCGATAAAAGTGCTATAAAATCGATAACCCAGTGCGTAAATGCAAATCGCCGCGACGATCAGCCACATGCTGTTTATGCTTTCGCCGCGTTGTAAGGCAATGCCGCCGATGGCGAAGGCCCCGGTTAGGGCTACACAAGCCCAGAAAAAAATGGACGGTAATTGTTTGTTGGTGCCAGGCATGGCGAATTCCTTCCGAATGGACTGCAGTGTATTACGTGATAAAGTTCGCAAAATGGTAGCACGGCAGCGGCGATTGCTGCAGGCGGATTAGCTTGGAAAGCCGCTGTGCGGGCGGGTTTAAGCCCTGATTCGCTAACGGGATTGTGTCAATCCCCTCTCGCTGACGTACCCGCGACAGTCTGAATACATTTTAGAAAGAGGGCGCTTCGGTGCCCGCAGCAATGATTTTTAACGGCTGGCGTGACCACTGATTTTGCTCAGCTAGCCTTAGCCGTTAAGTCACCGACGTATAATTTATGGCAGACAGCCTCTATGAAACAGGAATACTAAAAAATGAACAAGATTATTTTCAGCACTTTAGTGCTCGCCACTGCCCTGTTATTGCCGTTTAACCAAGCTGGTGCGGAAGGGCACCAGTCGGCTAAGCCGGAACATGGCGACTACCGAGACTGGCGTTTGCTGGGCGTCTCCCTGCGGCACGACAAACACAGCATACGCGCCATCGTCGGTAACCATGTGGCTATCAATGCCGCTCGCACTGGTAAGGTCAAACCTTGGCCGGACGGCAGTATCATCGCCAAAATCAAATGGGCCGAAAGAACGCATCCCAACTGGGAGCAAGCAACGGTGCCCGGCGAATTCACCGCCGCTGAGGCGATGGTGAAAGATAGCAAGAAATACGCGGAAACCGGCGGTTGGGGCTTTGGTATCTGGGAAGGTAAAACCTTAAACATGCTGGATCAGGAAAAATCCGCGCAGTGTTTTGCATGTCATTTACCCATGAAAGACAGCGACTACGTTTACACCTTACCCAATCTGCAATAGTGCGTATTGTCCCGCCCGGGGGGGCGTGTCATTCGCCTCTGGGCGGAATTCCCATCAAGCTGCCGACATGGGCGGCAACGCTGTTGGCCAACGCGCTTAAATTGTAACCGCCTTCCAATACCGAAATGATGCGGCCCTGGCAGCAGGCAGTGGCGATGCTAATCAATTCATCAGTAACCCAACGATAATCATCGTCCACCAGGCCAAGTGAGGCCAAAGGGTCGTCGCGGTGGGCGTCGAAGCCGGCGGAAACCAAAATCAGTTCAGGGTTGAAGGTTTTCACCGCCGGCAATATGGACTGTCGATATTTGTCGCGGAACACATCGCTGCCGCTGCCGGTAGGTAGAGCTACGTTGATAATATTGCCCACGCCGTTTTCTGAAGGATGACCGCTGCCAGGATAGTGCGGCCATTGATGGCTAGAGGCATACAGCACTTGCGGCTGGTCGAAAAAAGCCGCTTGGGTGCCGTTGCCGTGGTGCACGTCAAAATCCACGATGGCTATGCGTGTTAAGCCATAGCGGCTGCGCGCATATTCTGCGGCAATGGCAACATTGTTGAACAGGCAAAAACCCATCGCATAATCCGGCATGGCATGGTGGCCGGGAGGGCGGGTGGCACAAAAGGCCCTGGCGTTCTGGCCGGTGTAAATCCTGTCAACTGCATCGCACGCTGCGGCTACCGCGCGCAGCGCCGCTTGTTTGGAACCGGGCGATACCACGGTGTCCGCGTCAAAATTTGCGTAACCATGTTCGGGGATGGTTGATAGCACTTTAGCAATCATGGTTTTGCTGTGTATCAAGCCAATTTTGTCTTGGATGTCGGGCGGAATATCGGGAGCGATGCGTTGCAGTTGCGTAAACTGGGGGCCCGATAAGGCTTGTTCAATCACATGCAGCCGGTCGATGCTCTCTGGATGAGCTACGCCGGTGTCGTGGCCCAAAAAATCCGGGTGACTATAGTAAAGTGTGCGCATAAGCTTACTCCTGCGGATGTTGCTTAAAGTCGTATCTTTCTCGGATTGTCTGGGGCAGTGTATATCCCTTGTCTAAATAATTCTATAAATATTAAGTGTTTAGCGATGTGTTTTTCAGGCGGTTTTTTGCGATAGGCTGTCGCGGCGAGAGATGAAAGCTGGGCAAGCAACGGCTGGCGTTACTTGCATTGGCTGTGCAGCATGTTTGCGCGAATCGCTTAGGCTAAGCGATTCGCGTGCAAAGGTTGACATTAAATGACCTATCAAAGCTCTCTAGTTTGACTAAAGCTGATGTCCGGCCAGCGTTCTTCAGTTAATTGCAAATTGACTCGGCTGCTGGCCAGATAAACCAAATAACCACCGCCGTCTTCAGCCAAATTTTCGAAAGCCTTGTTTTTAAATTCTTCTAATTTGACTGGATTTTTGGCGCTGACCCAGCGCACGGTATTGATCGGCGATACGTCGTAGGCGCATTCCACGTTGTATTCGTTTTTGAGGCGATGCGCGGTGACATCGAACTGCAAAATACCCACCGCGCCCAGAATTAAATCGTTGTTTTTCAGTGGGCGGAACAACTGGGTGGCGCCTTCTTCGGTCAGCTGAATTAAGCCTTTTTGCAGGGCTTTGGCTCTTAATGGATCTTTCAATACTACGCGACGAAATAATTCCGGCGCGAAGTAGGGGATGCCGCCAAATTTTAAGACTTCGCCTTGAGTGAAGGTGTCGCCGACTTGAATCGTGCCATGGTTATGCAAACCTATGATGTCGCCGGGATACGCTTCTTCAACATTTTTGCGGCTGTCAGCCTGAAAGGTAATAGCGTTGGCGACCTGGACATTTTTACCGATACGCACGTGATTAACCTTCATGCCCTTGTCGAATTTGCCGGAGCAGATTCTTAAAAAAGCCACGCGGTCGCGGTGCGCTGGGTCCATGTTGGCTTGGATTTTGAACACAAAACCGGTGAATTTTTCTTCATCGGGCATCACTTCACGTTGTTCGGCTTGGCGTGATCTGGGGCCGGGTGCGTATTCTGCAAAGGCGTCCAGCAATTCGATGATGCCGAAGTTATTGATCGCCGAGCCGAAAAACACCGGGGTTTGTTGACCCGCGAGATATTTAGCATGATCGAACTCATGGCTGGCCCCTTTTACCAGCTCGATTTCGTCGCGTAATTCTGCTGCTTGATCGCCCAATAGCTCGTCGAGTTTGGGATTGTCCAAGCCTTTGATGATTTCGGCTTTAGCGATACGGCCACCGTGGTGTGGACTGAATAGCAAAATCTCGTCTTTATAAAGCTGATAAACCCCTTTAAAGCGCTTGCCCATGCCTATCGGCCAAGTCATTGGTGTGCATTGAATCTTTAAGACACTCTCCACTTCATCTAGCAGTTCTATGGGTTCGCGGCCCTCGCGGTCCAGCTTGTTGATGAAGGTCAGGATCGGTGTATCCCGCAGGCGGCAGACTTCCATCAATTTAATGGTCCTATCCTCAACACCTTTAGCCACGTCGATGACCATCAGCGCCGAGTCAACGGCTGTCAAGGTGCGGTAAGTATCTTCGGAAAAGTCTTCATGCCCCGGCGTATCCAATAAATTGATGATGCAATCGTTATGTTCAAACTGCATCACCGAGGTGGTCACGGAAATACCGCGCTCTTTTTCCATTTCCATCCAGTCGGAGGTCGCATGCCGTGCCGCTTTCCGGCCTTTTACCGAGCCGGCCAACTGGATGGCACCGCCGAACAGCAGCAATTTTTCAGTGATGGTGGTTTTACCGGCGTCGGGGTGGGAGATGATGGCAAAGGTACGTCTGCGTTGCTGTTCAGTGGGTTGCATTCAGGTTAAATCTGGATCTAGTTGGAATGTGTACTAAAACTTGTACTAGATTTGCAAAGTACATGTCCTTTCGTGTTTCCTCGCATTATATATTAATTTGCGACTACGCCATCTTGCTTGCTCTCCCGCGGCCCAATTTCATCGGACTCCCAGAGGTCGCTTGTCACTTATGGAAATCACGCTTGGGTTGTTTGGGTCTGTAATTCAAACTTGGTCTAAGAAGCTCGATGCACATTTCCGGGCACAATGTTGGACATGTCCTTTCAGGTAAGGGGGCATAAAGCAAGATTGGAAATATATCCCTACTCGATTCCTTTTTTCCTCACCCTACCAATTAAGCCAAGTTAAGGCTTAACAGTTTGATTAGAGGCTAAGGTTAGTCGTCTTTCTGTTTAGGACTAAAGGAAGGACCTTGCAATGCGACCGAGAGGAAGACTTTGGTTTCGAGTGCATATTTATGCTGTTGAACAGTCCAGCTTTTCAGGGAGGTTAGAGCTTCTTGTTCTTCGGTCCACTTGTGAGCGTCAGACTTATTTGTAAAGGATTTGGTAATGTTTTTACCATTTATTCGGACTTAGGCTTGGTATCTGGCTTGTCTTTTTCGGATGGTCGCCATTTTTCAGACTCCAATGTGCCTTATTTGTGCCAAAGGAACTTTAAAATGACTTTATCTAGCAGGAACTACGAACTGATGCAGAATGATAATTCTTAAGGAGACTAGAGAACTTCTAACTAAAACTATTTTTATTTCAATATTTTAGAAGTTATTTTGACCATCTAAACGCTTAGAATTTAGATGGTGCCGAGGAGAGGACTTGAACCTCCACAGGGTTACCCCTACTAGCACCTGAAGCTAGCGCGTCTACCAATTTCACCACCTCGGCTTTACCTGCGTAAACAAGTAAAGCGGACATTATAAGAATCTAGCTTGGTGATGTCAACTCGTTGACAGGGCTGATCCCAAGTTCAGTTTGGTATCAGCGCAGGTTGGGCTGGCGGTGTGTTTAGGGTTCTTTTCGCGGTAAATTCGATAGGAACGTGCGCAGAATAGCCACCTTCGGTTTGCATTACGAATTTAATTTCGTCGCCACTGATTTTGCCTTGATAACGGTGAATCGCTTCTTTTGACGGGCCGGAACCGAGCGATTCCGGGCTTTTGGTAACAAAGCGTAAGTTTTCTCCCGCGATTTCGCCTTCGAAAATGCCGTTCATACTGCCAGTGAATGAAGCGCTGCCGTACAACTGCGTATCGCTGCCGGCAAAATTGAAACTTTCATGGTGATTGGCGTTGGGCCAATCATAGTTGACCTGGGCTAGCCATCGTCCGTTAATCGCCGGTCGCGGCTGGCTAATGCTAAGCAGCCCCATTAAGTTTCGGGTGGCATTGGTAAAAGTCGAGAGGCCTATAACGAGTGTACTAACCGCGATCAACAATGAGAGTAAAGGGTGGTTTCTGATTCGGGTATTGATTTTATCCAGGCGGGTTCTTGAGTCGGTCATGGTTTTTAGATACGCAGCATTTGGCTTCATGTGTAGGAGGAGTTTGCTGGCGGGCCACCGCTAGTTGCCAAAGAATAAGCGTTTTGGCTGAAGTTTTCTAACTATTGACAGCCTTCCGATTCCCTGAGGCGTCATTCCTGTGAGTTCGGGTAACGTTAGATCGAGGATTGAACGCTTCTCGCTCCTGCGCAGTATCGCCGTCAGTAGGCGCTATCGGTTACGCTGGTCACGCGAGCGCCCTCTGGACTACTGACTGGGTGTCAGCAGATGCTGGTGTTTACTTCAGGCTCACATCGCAGCGCTCGGTCGCCAATATTGGCAAGCCGGCGAGCTTTTATCGCTACGTCAGTTTGGGGTAGACGATATAAATCATTCTACCCCGGATACAAACCACATTGCCATGAACAGGCATGTCACCGTACTTAGCCCGCAGTGGCTCAGATACAGTTAGTGCTTGAATAGGGTGAACATTAGAAATCTACTTTCAATTCCATCATGGATGTCCGTGGGGCGGCGACGAAAAATAACGGTGCACTGCCGCCGCTACCCCATTCTGTATAGAGTTCGTCGGTAAGATTTTTTACGCGCGCGGTGACGGTGGCATTTCGATTAAATTTCCAGGACATCTGGGTATCGAATACCGCGTACGCGGGCGCTTCGACAAGATTTGCTGGGTCCACGTAGCGGTCGCCGACATAGCGCGATCCGAAATTCCATTGCCAATCCCGATGAAAGTCCCAAGTCAACCAGGTGTTAGCTACCCATTTTGCCACGTTGGGAGGTCGGTTACCCTTCCGGGATTCTACTGTGTTGCCAACTGTTTGCAGGAAACTGTCAAATTGAGCATCGACATATGCCATGTTGCCTTGTACGCTCCATTGATCGTTAATTTGCACGCCAATGTTAGCTTCCACACCGGCTGAGGATTGGGCCCCGATCGGTAATTGCCGATTGCGGTCCTGCGGGTCGGTCATTGATAGGTTTTTCCGCTCGATATAATAGCCCGCCAACGTTGCAGAGCCTTTGCCGTCCCAAAAGTCGAATTTAGTTCCTACTTCTGCTTGTCTACCCGTAGTGAGGTCGAAGTCTTGCAACTGAGCGAAGGTGCCGGTTGTCAATATCCCGGATGGTGGATCGGCCGCGGTGCTGTATTGCGCGTAGACGTTAAAGGTATCGGTAATGTCGTACATCAATGCCGCCCGCCAGGTTACGGCAGTCCAGCGGCGACCAAAAGCTGCTGGGTTGGTGGCTGTCGGAGGTATAAAGGATGTGCGTAGATTTTTTACATCCAAGCGGATATCGTCCACCCGTACACCCGTGACTAAATTGAGATCAGGCACCAAGGTTAGGCGGTTTTCCGCGTAACCGGCGACTGTATACAGTTCGTTACGTGCGCCTGAGATAGGCCCTGTCGCCAAAGGATTGTCGTAGTAAGTCCCGACGTTAAAGTTATAGGGGTCGACGACGCTGACGGTGGTTGCCCCGCTCTCGCGACTGGGTGCGCGCGTTTGCTTGTTGTAAGCAACATCAATACCTGCCGACACCTTAGACGGTAAGCCAAACCAATTATTGCTGTGAACGATTTCGAAGCGATTGCCTACTAACGCCTGATCGTGATTCGTGGCAAAAGACTGGTTGCGGGTAATCAACGAATTTGTTGCGTTCCAATCATATCCCTCTACATTCAGCCATTGCCGATCGGCTTTGTAGTAATAGAAGGTGTTTTTAAATTGAGTGTTATCGGTAAGCTGATAATCAACGATATCGCGAAGCCAGAAGACTTGCTGATCAAACACCGGGCCCGCAGAGTTATAGTTTCTAAAGCGGGTTTTAGGGTCTATCTGGCCCTCCTGAGGCCCTAAGCCGGCGGTACCCCAAGGCACCACTCTGCCATTCACCACTGGATTTAAAACCGGTGTTCCCCAATATGAGTCCCGATCTTCCAGTTGGTGCTCAAAGGCAATGGTATGCGATAGCTTGGAAGTCACATCGCTTAACAACGAAAACGACATTGCGCCAGAGTCGGCCTCGGTCCGATCGACGTAGCCCTCTGCCCCCAGATAGCTGATATCGGCTTGTAGCCAGTTGTCTGTATTCCCCAGTTGACCGTTGAAACCGTAAGATGCCCGGCGATTCAGGTACTCCCCTAATGAGACTAATCCATGATGTTCATTAGGACCGCGGTGGGCGATTTTGCTGACATAGTTTACCGAGCCGCCCACTGCGCCTTGACCATACAAAAATGTCGACGGGCCGCCCAACACTTCGACGCGATCGGTCAGCCAGCTGTCGATGGGACGTGCGGCAATGACGTCGTACTGTACGGTGATGCCATTAAACAACTGAGTGATTTGCGCTCCGGTAAAGCCGCGCATCGATACCGAACCTGCAGAGCCCGGTTGAGAGGAAACCAAAACGCCTGGCGCTCTTTCTAGCGCTTCCTGGGTAGTTTGGGCGCCGCGCTTTTCGAATGTTGCTCTGTCGATGATGGTGATTGAAGCCGGCGTTTCACGAGGTGTTAGACCTAGACGACTACCCGTGACGGCTTCGGTATCCAATTGCGGTTTTTGGTTCGGCGGATTGAACGGTACAGCACCAGCTACGGTGACTGTATCCAAGGTTGTGGCTGTTTCGTTAGAACCGGTCTGGCTGCTAGCCTTGTTTGATTTCGGTTTGCTAGTGGTCTCTGACGGGCTCGATGTATCCTGGTTAGAGATCGCTTCGGCCGCATGACCAACGCCGTGGAGCGAGAACATGAGGGCGGCAACGCCCGTCAATTGGCCCGGGCGGGCAAACGGTAAAGCCTGTAAAGGGGGTAATTTCATGGGTATAGTCGAGTGTTTAGAAATTTATAGTTTTTAGGGTGGGGACGACTCAATGCTTCAAGACCTTAGCAAGTCATGTACCACCCAAGTAAGTCGCTGTAACTAATGGGTTCCCGATGCTTCGGATCACTCGAGGGTAACTAAACTATGTTAAATAAGTCATAGTTATGTGTGAAATCACTTGGTCTCAGGTGGATTGTCGCCGTGTTAGCGACGCAAAAAAGGCGAAAATCGGACTCGATCTTCAGTGGCAGGGCCAAGAATGCGAGCGCTTGTTACTGTAATTAAAGAGTTGTCCGCGGCAATGCTAAAATGCCAACGTCCTTGGCGTGAGGTTTCTACGCCGATTATTCAATAACTAGTGATTAAGCATGCCTGGATTTTTTTCGAAACAACATAGTGTCGCCCAGCCGGGTTATAGCCGCTGGCTGGTGCCACCTGCGGCCTTATCGGTGCACTTGTGCATTGGCCAAGCTTACGCCTTTAGTGTGTTTAACGAACCGTTGACTCGTGTCATCGGCATCACAAATTCTGTCCCGGACGATTGGAAGCTGACCACCTTAGGCTGGATTTTTAGTCTGGCGATTGTGTTTTTGGGCTTGTCGGCGGCGTTTGGCGGTAAGTGGTTAGAGAAAGTCGGCCCCAGATTAACCATGTTCGTCGCCGCCTGTTGTTTTGGCGGCGGGTTTTTAATTTCGGCGCTGGGTGTGCAATTGCACGTAATCTGGCTGATTTATCTAGGATATGGGGTCATCGGCGGCATCGGTTTGGGGCTGGGCTATGTGTCGCCAGTATCGACTTTGATTAAATGGTTTCCTGATCGGCGCGGCATGGCGACCGGTATGGCCATTATGGGTTTTGGCGGCGGAGCAATGATAGGTGCACCCTTGTCTGTGCTACTGATGGACTATTTTAAATCCGCCGAATCGGTCGGGGTTACGCAAACCTTTGTGGTGATGGGTTGCCTGTATTTTTGTTCGATGATGATAGGCGCTCTGACCATTCGCATTCCCCCGCCTAGTTGGCAGCCTGCGGGATGGACACCGCCGGTGCAAAAAAACAAAATGATCACCGATAAGCATGTCCATATCGACCAGGCCCTGAAAACCCCGCAGTTCTATTTGCTTTGGTTGGTTTTGTGTCTGAACGTTACGGCTGGGATCGGCGTATTGGGGCAAGCCTCGGTGATGATCCAAGAAATGTTCAAAGGCTCGGTTACAGCGGCTTCAGCAGCCGGCTTCGTCGGTTTGCTGAGTTTATTCAATATGGGTGGGCGGTTTTTCTGGTCGTCGGCTTCGGACTTTCTTGGCCGCAAACATACCTACTTCATTTTCTTTGTGGTCGGTGCCGGTTTATACGCCACCATCCCCAGCATGGGCATGGCCGGCAATATGCTGCTCTTCGTATTGCTCTATGCCTTGATTATGAGCATGTATGGCGGCGGTTTTGCCACCATTCCGGCTTATCTCGCGGATATTTTCGGTACCCGCTTCGTGGGTGGCATCCATGGCCGCTTGCTGACCGCCTGGTCAACCGCCGGCGTGTTGGGCCCGGTTTTGGTCAACTATATTCGGGAATATCAAATAGGGCAAGGCGTGGCTAAGGCCGATGCCTACAACGTGACTATGTACATCATGGCGGGACTCTTGGTGGTGGGTTTTATCGTCAATCTGTCGATCCGCCCGGTTCACGAAAAGCACCACATGAAACATGGCGATTTCGATGAACTGGACGGTATTTATCCCGTCGACGAAACGGAACATTAAGCAATGCAGCGGCAATCTATGACTAACTCCCAATCCGATAATTCTTCCAGTCCTTGGCTGTTGGCGGTATTTTGGCTTTACGTGCTTATTCCGCTGAGCTGGGGCGTGTGGTCCACCTTGAAAAAGGCCTTGGCCTTGTTTGGCTGACACCTAATCTGGTGGCTGATCGATAAATTCATAGGCACCTACGTCTATCAGCCCTTGTTGCCGGCGTTTTTCGCTTCCGCGCGGATGGCGGTAGACAAATTGCGGATTTAGCGGAAATCCATTGGCGGCGAATCCGGCTGGGATGCCTTTGTCGATTGCCGACGCACCCGCGACCAGCCGATAATCATAACTTCCCGGATTGCTTAGTTGGTCGGCTGGCGCTTTTAGGTCGTGGTTTTGTTGGTGCGGGCCGATTAACTCAGTAGCTGTGCCAATCAATAGATTATTGAATAACATGGCGGTCACTATGCTGTGATTATGCAAAAAGGCTCCGCCGGGGTAATCGTTGACGAAGGTGTTATTCACCAGATAAAGCTGTTGGTTGGGCTGGCTTTGATTATGCTCGGCAGCAAACGCCAACATTGCGGCATTTTCAGTGTTCGCGCCTTGATGAAACAGATTACCGATCAAGTAAGCAGCGCCGCCATCGGGAAGATCAACCAGATAACTGGAACCGTTATGTTCGTCGGTGATGCGGTTGTAAAGCAGGTAGTTTTCCCGAGCCCGCGATTTGACATTATGGCCGGTGCCCGCATCGTGAACATAGGATGCTTGCAACGTAAAGCGCCGAATGTTGCCGATGTAGATGTTATGGCCCAATTTGCCGTAACGCGGATAATCGACGGTATTGCCGTTAAACTCCGAGTTTTCGATCAGAATATCGCTGTTTGGATTGACGCCAGTCAATATGCCCATCTGGTTATGATGGAAGTGACAGTTTTTCAGGGTCAGATTCGTACCTTCGAAGCGGATACCTGCACCGTTAAGCGCAGGAACCGTGGCCCCGGACAGTTCTATATTCTCAATGACGATGTCGTTACCCTTTAACACCCAGATCGCTTTGTCTTCCGCTGAATTGCCGTGCGCGTCGAGATGGGCGCTGCCGTCCAGTCCGCGGATGGTCAGCCGCTGCTGCGGCCAGCTGGCGACATCGCCTTGATAAAGCCCGGCGTCGATACTGACAACATCGCCGTCTTTGGCCAGTCTCGCGGCAGCGCTAGGCAGTTTAAGTGCGCGCTGTGGGCCGACTAACCATTCGCTGCCATAGGCCGGAAGGGCTAGTAATAAACAAAAAATGGGTATCAAACACCCTGAATTACTCAAACGATGCATGACGCCTCCTGGTGTAAACACCCCTAAATGCAGTATACCTAAGCGCTGAATTGGCTGCTGTCGTGTAGCCTGTGGCAAATGCCCCTCACTAGACTTGTAATAATTAAAGCAATACTTGGCCAAGATGGGAGTATTATCTTGCGATCAGGCATATTTGCCAGACCTACGACTTGATTATAAGAATAGCTAGACGCTACAGGAGGACACATGGCTTCACTTGACATGCAAGGGGCTTACGATTTGAGCAATGCCAAAATCAACGAATTAATCACCGAAAGTGCCGAGGGCAACTATGCCTTGGGCATAATTAATCAAAAAACCAATAAATTTGTCGTCAAATACGTCGGTCGCTCCGAAACCGACTTGAACGCTCGTTTGAAGCAGCATGTTGGCAGGTATCCCAAATTTAAATTCAGTTATGCGGCATCGCCGAAGGCCGCTTTTGAAAAAGTCTGCCGAAATTACCATGATTTCGGCGGATCGAAAAAACTGCTGAATCACGTACACCCGACACGGCCAGCGGATGTTGACTGGAAATGTCCGTGTTGCAACGCCTTTGATTGAACTAATGAGATGGTTTGCGTTGGTGGGCCGAGTATTTTCAATCTGTGTTAATAGGTCGCTGCCTGGTTAAAAAAGGCGAAACAGGCTTTTAAGCTCTGCGCGGCTTCCGGGGACATGAATTCGTTGAATTTGACACCGTAGTGGTGTCCTCCATCGACAGGCTTGTACCAAACGACTGTGCTTAATAGCTCAAGTGGCAGTTGGGTCTCATATTGCTCGATATTGTCGTAGGGGATGCGAAGTTGAATGGTGATGGAGCTGTTCAGCGGGCAGGGCAGCTTCATCGGCAGACGCAAACAGGCACCTGACATACTGAAATCGGCTGTAACGCCGTCTAGTATTAAATCGGCTATTTCGATATGGGCCAGCAAATAATGACTGCTGCGCGGAAATTTGCGATTCTCGTTTAGGGCGGGTGCCGTAGCCCGATGCGCGTCAAAGCTAAACTGTTCCAGCATGGCTCGCATTTTCTCGGTAACCACATAAAGATCGTCGCTGATAGTCCGGGTGATGTCCACCTTGGACTCGTTTTGGCCCAGCGCCTCAAACAAGGCCTTTACTCTCACTTGCAACTCGTTGACATTGCCCAATTGATCTTGAGCGACAGTGGAAATTTGTTGTGCGGTGTCCGCATTTTCTTCTATTTGGCCGACAATCTCGTTTATGACCAAGCTAGTGATTTCTGCTTTTTCCATGCCTTGTTTGGTGGTCTGGATGATGGAGCCCATTGCCTGCGTGTTTTCTTCGATGATTTTGGTTAGTTCGCCGATAATGCTGGCGATTTCGGCGGTAGCGCTGGAGGCGTTTTGCGCCAGTTTCCGCACTTCATCGGCTACCACTGCAAAGCCTCTCCCGTATTCTCCGGCTCTGGCGGCTTCGATGGCGGCGTTCAAGGCCAATAGATTGGTTTGTTCAGTGATGTTGCGGATGGTGGTGGTAATGTCTTGAATCTGCCGATTCGCTTGGCGCAGCGCGATGGTTTTAGCTTCCGCGCTTTCCACTTCATTCACTACCCGGCGCATTTCATCAAGATTCTCGTTCACAGCGACAATGCCTCTTTGCGCGGTATTTTGGGTCTCCTGGGTGCGTCGGCGGATCTCAACCGAAAAGCGTTCGACTTCTTCGGTAGTGTTACGTAATTGTTCGGTAGCAGTTTTTACCTCGGAAGAACGGGCCTGTTCGGAGCGGTTGGCATTCGAAATGCCGCCGGAAATATTAGATATTTGATAAGAAGACTGACCGATTTGCTTGCTAACCGCGTTGATCTGCCGCATATGATTGGTCAGCTCTTGGCCCATCATTTTCATGATTGCCAGTAGACTGGTGCTATCGTTTTTCTCGGTGGCCACGTTTATGTCTAGCTGACCCTTGGCGATACTGCCGGCAATTTTCGACGCGTAGCTTGGTTCGCCACCGAGCACGGCAAATAGCTTTCGAGTCAGCCAGATGTTAGCGGCCACTATCAACAACAAAGCCAGTCCGGCAACCGAGGCACTGACCGCAAACATTTGCCTTTGCATTTGGCTTTTTTGCTGGGAAGCCGCATTGACTTGTTGTTCCAATGTGGCGGCAAGTTGATTGAGTTTATTGGCCAGAATTTCCGAAGCCGCGTCGAAGCCATCTTGCGGGGCTTTCATGATTAGGTTGCCGGCTTCGCGACCCTCGAGGAAATAGGCGTTCGCCATGCGTTCGCCGGTATTATAAAGTTCTCCTACGGCGTTATCGGCGTCGTTAATCGCTAGTGTCATGTCCGGCATGATAGCTAAGACACTCCTTAGTTCGGCATGCGCTGCGGCTTTTTCTGCCAAGGCGTCACCGTAATCGTTTTCGCCCACCGCCGACGCATCGGTTAGAAATTGCTGAACTTGCACCACATGATAGCGAACATTTTTAAACGCCAATGTGGCGTTGATCAGACGCTGATTTTCGGTTTCCGCAGTGACTAGAGCCTCGTGGCTGACCCAAACAAATACATTGCCGGCGACCAGCAGCACAGCCACCGTGGCTGTCAACCCAGTCAATAGTTTGCGTAAGGAAAAATCCTGGGTTCCAAACTCATTACCAAGATTGTCAGACATAAGCGGTATCCATTTTCAGTAGAAACGTCAAAGAGCGGTTTGACAAGTTTAGACTGATCCGCGAGTTAAACTGGATTTAACCGCTTATTAACTCGGCTCCTGAATGTCTTCACCAATTGGTCGGCGAATGCTTAAATACGTTGGCTAAAACTTATTGCCGGACGCCTGTGGATACATAGGTGCCCATGATGGTGTCGGTGCAAGTCGCGGTGATCTTTGCGCCGTTTGGCGTTACCGTGCCAGTACAATTGCCCTTCGATACCCAACCGTTCTGGTACTGTGCGGTGTAATCGTAAGTCAAGGTTTTGGCGATCAGATTGCCAGTGCCCTTTGATGTGTAGCTTATGCCTTGCGCCAACGTTCCCCACCCCTCGAATTCAAAACTATCGCTCTCTTGGTCGATGTGGGTACCCCCGGCGGTCGGCGCGGCGGGGTTATACCAATCGCCGCTGATGTCGATCACCGGCGGAGATTCGACTACTGCGGGTTTTGTCTTCTCGAGCGGCGGATAAGCTGCGGTAACGATTTGTTGCACCGGGGGGGATTCGGCGGTTTTTTGCTGGCCGGTCAATTTATCCCAGTTCGTAATGATGGCGACGCTGATCGAGCCGATTACCCCAATGATTGCGGCGGCGATTGCGGGATTTTGATTCGATTCGGCCATATGGTCCTCTATTGCTGAATAAAAAACTATTGCGGCCCGAAATGGCCTAAGCAGAGAATTTATCTCAATAATAAGCTAGTCGGCAATCTAAAAGATGATGCTTTTCGACTGTTGGCTAAACGGGGAGTAAAACTTAAGAAATCTGCAGAAGCGCGGTATTGCAGTTTTCGATAAGGCCAAGATAAGCACTGTGAGCTGGATTTGTTTGATAGGGCGTAACTATTCAGCGAATGGAAAAACTCTGATCACTCCTGCAGAAATTCATCCCTCTCCTGCTGGAGAGGGATTGTTCTGCTTCGTGGTGAATGATTGCGATTGGACTTAACTGAGGATGATGGAGCCGCCGCAGTTAAGCCCGCAGCGGTAGCACGTTAGAATTATTTATCGCATTTATGCGCGGAGCCGCAGCAATCGGCCATGTCGCCGCCGTGTTTTTTGCAATGATCCGCGCTGCACTCATGCGCTGCGCCATCTTTGTGATGGGCGCAATGCTGGCTGCTGCAATTGGCTGCGGCAGCTGCTTCGTGATGTGCGCAATGTTCTGTGCCGCATTGGTGGGCGCTGGCGTTGGCGTCTTGCGCGCAATGTTGGGCGCAGACTTTGTCTTTAGCACCTGGGTGATCAGCGCAATGTTTTGTGCAATCGTGTTCTGCCGCAGCTTTATCGGCGCAATGTTTCAAACAGGCTTTGCCTTTTTTACCTTTGTGTTTAGCGCAATGCTCGACGCAATCATGCGCAGGAGCAGCGTCAGCTTTATGTTTAGCGCAGTGTTCTGGCGTCATGGCCGCTGGTGCGGCTGTTGGGGTAGGGGTTTCAGTCGGCGCTGCAGTCACAGGCGTCACTACTGCAGGCTCAGCAGTTGCTTCGACCGGTTTTGCCGATTCGCAGCCTGTCAGGCTTAACAAAACAGGCAAGCTTAAGGCGAATAGCAAATGTTGAATTTTCATAAGATACTTCTCGTTTGGTAATTAAGGTTTCGCAATTGTAGGGGTAAGGTGTGCGTTAGGCAAACAAAATTGTGTTATTTAACACAGTTTATTTAAGCGCTAAAGGCTGGAGTTAAGTCGTTGAGAACCCGCCAACAGCCTCAGGTTCAGCAAGCGCTAAAGCTATGCTGTAAGTATTGAACTTGTTGAAGCCAGAGTCGCATAGCCTTCGATAATTTCATTCTATAGGCTGGGTGAATAATTTCCGGTCTCTATGCAAATGTGCGCATTTGCACTCGTGTCCCGCAGCAAAAAAGGGGGGAACCTCGTATTCAAAGCCCCAGAAATATTACTTTGCCTGGCAACGCAAGGTAAAAGTCACCGGTCCGTTGTTGATTAATGCCACTTGCATGTCCGCCCCGAACGCGCCGAACTGGCAGGTCGGGTAGATTTCCAGCGCGCGCGTTTGCAAATATCCGAATAATTCGCGGCCCATTTCCGGCGGGGCCGCCGAAGCAAAGCTGGGCCGATTGCCGGTATCGGTGTTGGCCGCCAAGGTAAATTGCGGCACTAATAGCAGACCACCTTGAATATCGCGCAAACTCAGATTCATCTTCTCCTCCGCGTCGGCAAAGATTCGGTAATTCAAAATACGCTCTAGCAGACGGTCTGCTAGCTTGGGTGTGTCGGTTTTCTCGACCGCTACTAGCGCCATAATTCCGGTGCCTATCACGCCGATGTCTGTACTGCTTACCGTGACTTTGGCTTCGGTCACGCGCTGGATAACGCTGATCATTATTCTTCCCGCAAATAGTTAAGATAGTCGCCGTCGTGGATACGCATTAAACCGTTCAGCGGTCGATTGTAAAGGTATACCCAGGCGGAAATGGTGTTCCCGTCTGACGGCCTTACCGGTATTTCGCAGCGAATGTACTCTTGCGGCTGCGGAAAATGTTCTGCGCATTCTTCGTAGTTATCCAGCACTGATAGCGTCGTTTCAGGGGTTTGCAACAGGTACAGTTCGCCTTTGACCAACGCGGTGCCGCGGGCAATAGCGCCGGGATAACCGTCGATGTCGTAGAGTTCGCCACACATAAAAGCGCTGCTAAGGTAATCGCAAGCAATGAGGAATGGATGATTTTGTTTGTGGCGGTTTCGTCGCAGCGTACCGTAAACAAACAGGTATTGAGGTGGGGTCATGAATAAATGCGGCCAATCAGGTCTTTGAACCAGCGCGGACGGAATGCCAGAATGTAGAGTAGCGTCATTCCCATCAGTGGCACCGGGCCAATTTCGACGATAGTCAATAACAGGATGATCACAAACCACTTTAAACGGGCAAAAGAGGCTTGTTCGCTCATAGCCGTTCAGTAACGAATCGCGGTGATGTAATAACGCGTTTCCTGCTCGGCGTGACGGACTGCTATTTCGTCATCCAGATTTTTCTTCAATAGTGCCTTAGCCAGCGGCGAATCGAGACTGATTAACCCGCCCGTGGTGTCGATTTCATCGGCACCGACGATGCGATAGGTGATTTCGTCGCCGTCCATGGTTTCCAAGGTCACCCAGGCACCGAAAAACACCTGGTCACCATTGCTCGGCTTTTCGGAAACAACGGTCAACGATGGCAAACGTTTTTGCAGATAATGAATGCGCCGGTCGATTTCTCGCAGTTCTTTCTTCCGGTACTGGTACTCTGCGTTCTCCGAGCGATCGCCTTCCGCAGCTGCGGCAGAAAGGGCGATAGTTACGTCTTTACGCCTTTCCCAAAGCTGTTTCAGTTCGGTTTCCAGGGTGCGATAGCCGTCGGCGGTGATGTACGGCGAAGATTTAGGGCGGGGTGGTCGCCAGCGTGACATGTTTTTTCGGGGAAAAGGTTATATGATGTCGGCTTTTTTTCATCCAGCGAAGACGCTTATGCAAATCACAGACAAAACAGCTGTTTCTATCCATTATACCTTAACCAACCAAGACGGTGAGCAGCTGGATAGTTCCAGAGGCGAAGAGCCGCTGTTTTATTTGCATGGCGCGGGTAACATCATCGCCGGGTTGGAAGCGGCCTTAAACGGTAAGCAAGCCGGCGACAAATTCAACGTCACTATCGCTGCAGACCAGGCCTACGGTGAAGTCTCCGAAGAGATGATCCAAGTGGTCTCCAAAAAAATGTTCGATGGTATGGATATCGATATTGGCATGCAGTTTCATGCTGATGTTAGCCACGGCCCCGGCATCATCACCATCGTCGAAATCGACGGCGACGATGTCACCATCGACGGCAATCACCCTTTAGCCGGTGAAGACTTAACCTTTGACGTCGAGGTGTTAGACGTTAGACCTGCTACAGCTGATGAAATGGCCCATGGGCATATCCACGGTGCAGGCTGTCACCACTAATATCTCAATTCCTCTGCCGGCATTACAACTACGTTAAGGCAAGCTACTTCCCCCTTTGAAAAAGTACCCCCTAGGGCATGAAGGGGATCGAGGGGGGTTTAGTCATAAAATCTCCCCCTAACCCCCTCTTTTCCAAAGAGGGGGGGATTTGCAGCAGAAGCAAACCTCAACTCAACTGCATTATCCCGCCTAGTTAGCGTTCAGCCTCAGCAACGCGCGCCGTCGCGCACTTTTTTGCATTACAATCCGCAAACGATCAATTCCCAAATGCCGGGGTTTAAGTGGCCGACATATTTCTGAGTTATGCCAGAGAGGACGTAGCCAAGGCTAAACTGCTGGCACTTGCCCTGGAAAATCAGGGCTGGTCGGTATTTTGGGATCGCTCGTCGATCCAAGTTGGCCAGGATTTCGATGAAGTCATCGAACAAGCTATCGAAAAAACCGGTTGCATGATCGTGGGCTGGTCCAACGCAGCCAAGCGCTCCGACTGGGTGCGCGGTGAGGCAACTATAGCCCGCGAACGGCGAATCTTACTTCCGGTGTTATTCGAGCCAGTGGATCCACCCATCTCCTTTCGCGCACTGCATACTGAAGACTTTTCCAACTGGCGCGGCGACAATAATGATCCTGTCTTTGTAGCCTTGGATAACGCTATCCGGCAACGGCTGGCGCAAACACACGCAAACGCTTCAACCTTTGCTGCGCAAACCACTCAAACAGCCGAGCTTGATCTGCCGGAAAAGCCAAAACGCAGCAAATTAGCGTTGGGATTGGCAGTCGCAACAGCGCTAATAATTGGCATAGTATTTTACGACTTTTATTCGGTGTTGAGCCGGCCGCCGGATGGCGCAGATCCATCTGTTTGGGAGGGTAGCAAAAGCAATCCTTTGACTCCGTTGTCTGAGAAATCGTCATTGTTAAACGGGCCAGTGCAGCTGTTAAATCAATCCGAGCCTAAACAACTTCTGGTCAACCAGAAAGATTCCGAAAAAACCAAGTCCCTGTTAAAACTGCCCGAAATGGTACCTATACCTGGTGGCGAGTTTTGGATGGGCTCGGCTGATGACGACTCAAAAGCTAGCGAAAACGAAAAACCTCGGCATAGAGTTAAACTTGGCGCGTTCTCCATCGGCAAATACGAAGTGACACTAGCCGAGTTTGCCTCCTTCGCGAAGTCAAGCGAGTATCAAGCCTCTGGTTGCAGTGTGTGGAATGGCTCTCAGTCTGAAATGAAACCTGAAAACAATTGGCAAAACCCAGGCTTTCCACAAAATGATAACAGTCCAGTAGTTTGTGTCAGCTATGGAGATGTCATCTCCTATATCCGTTGGCTTAACGCTAAAACGACAGGTGGTTACCGATTGCCAAGCGAGGCCGAATGGGAATACGCCGCCCGTGCGGCCAGTACGAGCGACTTTTCCTGGGGGAATGCCGATGCTAAGCAATACGCTTGGTTTTCGGATAATTCTGGTAAGACCCAGCCAGTGGACGATTCACGTATCAAAGCCAATGCGTTTGGTTTGTACCATATGTCTGGCAATGTTTGGGAATGGGTACAGGATTGTTATGCTGAAAATTACGCCAATGTGCCGGAAGATGGTTCCGCCTGGGAGCCGAATAGGTGTGCAATCCGTCTGCTGCGGGGCGGCTCCTGGAGCTACCCTCAGGACTACCTGCGTTCGGCGTACCGTAATGGGAACGACCCGGCCTACCGCGCCAACGATATCGGTTTTCGTCTTGCCCGGGACTTACCCTAAGCACTTTGGTCTTTTACCCTTTTCCGTTTTTGGTTTTTTCACTGGCAGCGGCCGTCAGGCCGCTGGCGATTTTTGGGAGGGGCTATGAAAGATACCACGCCACAAGCCGTGCAAAGTTGTCATGAACTGTTGAAATGGCTAATTCCGCAGCTGGATAAATTTCCCCGCGTGCGCCGTTTTACCCTGGCCTAATCGTCATACCGGCAGGGATTGCCGGTATCCAGTCCACAGGGATGTGGAAAGTCCCAAACCATCCATGGCTTCTAGGTTCCAGCAATCCCTGCTGGAACGACGGTTTCTCAGGCCCGTAAAAAAGGCTCCGTGCCGATTTTGGTCCTGATGATTTACAATTGCTGCAACTAAACTTTCACCTTGTCGAGGATCGCTTGGCTGACATATTTTTGAGTTATGACGGTAAGGATGTGGCGAGAGCCAAAGTGCTCGCCAGTGCTTTGTCTGCCAAGGGCTGGAGCGTATTTTACGACCGCACTATTCCGCCCGGAAAAACCTGGCGTCAGGTTATCGGTAAGCAAATAGACGATTGTCAGGTGATGGTTGTAGTTTGGTCGAAGCATTCAATCGATTCACATTGGGTCTGCGAGGAGGCTGATGTCGGCTTGCAACGTCGGATACTGATTCCGATATTTTTTGATCAAGTCAAAGCGCCGCTGGGTTTCCGGTCTATTCAAGCGGCCAACTTTCTGGGTTGGGAAGGCGGGCTGGAGACGCCGGAGTTTTTGTCCCTTTGCGGTTCGATAGCCGAACTTATTTCTACCGAAAATTGTTCGTCCGATTCCAGCGTTACTTTGGTTAAGGTTAGTTCTCCGGTCAATCGAGCCAATGTCTACCAAGGTGTCCAAGCAAAGTCGGGGTTCGAACCGGAAATGGTCGTCATTCCCGCCGGCTCCTTTCAAATGGGCGGCAACAAATACGAGCATGAACAGCCCATCCATACCGTCACTTTCGCCAAGCCGTTTGCGCTAGGTAAATACCCCGTAACCTTTGCCGAATACGATTATTTTGCTGAACAAACCGGTGCGGCTAAGCCGAGTGATAAGGGTTGGGGGCGTGGGCCGCGACCGGTTATCAATGTTAGGTGGGAAGATGCTTCGGCTTATGTGCGTTGGTTAGCCGAAACTACCCACAAGCGTTACCGGCTACCCAGCGAGGCCGAGTGGGAATATGCCGCCCGCGCCGGCAGCACCGGCGACTATTTTTGGGGGGATGCGCAGGCTACCAAATATGCTTGGTTTTCGGACAATTCTGGCGGTAAATCCCTGCCGATAGACGATGCGCGGATCAAAGCCAATGCGTTCGGTTTGTATCACATGGCCGGCAATGTTTGGGAATGGTTAGAAGATCTCTGGCATGAGAATTATAACAATGCTCCTAATAACGGTTCGGCGTGGATACACCAAAATGCTGGCAGTCCATATAGCCGTGTGCTGCGGGGCGGCTCCTGGCGCAACCGTCTGGACTATCTGCGTTCGGCGTACCGTGGCGGGGGCGATCCGGTCCTCCGCCTCAACGGCGTCGGTTTCCGTCTCGCCCAGGACTTACCCTAAGCACTTTGGCCTTTTACCCTTTTCCGCTTTTGGTTTTTTCACTTGCAGCGGCCGGCAGGCCGCTGGCGATTATTAGTGGCCGGCTAAGGATTTTGAAACGCCGCCGCCGTTAAATCTTCCACCTTGGCAATATCGGCCAGCGCCTTGGCGTATATCAACAAATCCAGTTGCAATAGTTTTAACGCCTCACGAAATTCCCGGCACTGCTGCGGGTCCTTAAACGCGCCTTCCAGCGAGCGTTTGTGCCATTCCGCGGTAAACGGCCGGACGATTTGATTCAGCACCACGATGGCGACCTTGCTGAACTGGATGCAGTCGCGGCCTTTGCGGCGCAGAATATCGCGTGTCACCGCGAACAAACTGTGCACGCTGTTCAGCGCGGTTTGTTCGTCGCCATCCGTGTCCGGCAGCGGTTGGGTGACGATGCGGGTCAGCATTTCCACATACAATTCCCAGGCGGCGTCGCGGTCAGCTTCTTGCGGCTCCCATTCGCTTTCCAGGAAACCGATGTTGATTTTCAGTTTGCTGAGGCCCCAGTTTTCAAAGCATTTTGCCAGTTTCATTGCTACGTCCTGATTCTGATTGGTGGCTTATTGTAGGCGGGTTTGTTTAAGTTGAGATAGGTGCAGGATTTACTGCTCTGAACCTGTTGCTAAACCGCACTTAGGGTCTGGCATTTGCCTGACCCAAATCCACCCGGCTATGTCCTAGCAAAGTCCCAGTAGCAAACGCCAGGTCTATCATCGACACTTGATAATCGCCAATGGCGCGTACTTCGCGGATCTGCGCTTCGCCGAGGCGGGTCAAAGTTTCCAGCACTTCGGTCATGGTGCGCAGGCCTTCTTTAAACTGTTTCAGTTCGGCATCGTAATTCAGCCCGGCTAGCACCACATTTTGGCGGGTGGCTAAAATGCGTTGCCAGTTTTGGCTCATTTGATCCAACGCGTCATAGATTTCTCGACGCACGCTCAATTCGCGGAGTTGTTGCGTGGTCAGACGTTGCATCCGCTCTTGGACTGATCGATCCAGACGTGCCCGGCGCAGCTCGTTGCTGAGCGGGATTTCCATGCGCACACCGACCGACCAATCCGAAAAATTGCCGTTTAAGGTTTGCTCGAAGGCGCTGCCATAGGACGTGATGTCGCGGCCCAGCGCGGCCTGAGGCAGTGCTCATACGTAACGAAATCCTATCGGTTTAAACGAATAACAGCATGGTTTTGCCGAGTACTGTCAACAAAAGTGTCAGCTTAAGAGTGGTGAGTAATTTGGCAGGACCGGCTTTTGCGCACCAGCTTTGCCAGGCGGTGTCGCATGCATGCAATATCGCGAGATAAGCTTTATATGCCAAGCGCCAAGCCACGATAACGAGTGAGGTCAGACCGGTCCAAAACACGATGAACTCGGCCTGACGGGGCGTGACCCCAAACACATGTTCCAAGAAATGCTCGAACAGCATCTCGACTACTTCGATAGCCAGATGCAACAGATGCCAGAGAAACGGTAATAAGGTGTCCCCAAACTTAATCAATAATACCAGGGTCAGGACCGCCATTGCTGGCTTGTTTACAAATAACCAGCTGATGGCGCGTCTAAGCCAATTTGTCCATGAGTATGCTTTTTGCATGGTTCGCCTCCCTATTTGAGTCTGTCTAAAAAAACCGTCTCCTACCTTAAGCTGTCGCAAAAGCGCTGCTCCCTCGTCGGGGATGTTTGGGATGAAGCGGAAACCTACTGCAAGTATCGGTTTTTGTATCCCCTCAACCCCTTGATCGCAAAACGCTTTGACTTTTGACACCCCGCTCCGTCGCGAAGCAGAAGCTAGCATTGCTTATACGGTGTCTTGCTTACAAATATCTTTCAAGTAAACAGAATTGTCTGCATTTTTCGGGCTTTCCTTTTCAAGTCTAAAGTCGGTTTTTAACGCATGGACCGTTTTGATTGATAGCGCTTAAAAAGAGTTTCATTCAGAGGTTTTTCCCCGTACTTTGGTATGCTCTTGACTGCTCATATACTTCGCTTGATTAGGTACTAATCGTACGGAGCGTTTCGATAGGTATTGCTTGGAAAAGTTAGGCCTGAAGAATAAATGCTGGAAGATTTGTGAGTACCAAGCATCGCCAATCGCAGCGGCGCAAGCTATGCTATTTAGCCTACTGTCAAACCCCTGAGGAGTAACGCATGAATCCGGAAGAGTTAGAACTGGTTGGATTTTGGCCGCGAGTGGGTGCATCGATCATTGACAGCATCCTGATGGCGATGATTATTTTACCCCTGCTGATGGCATTTTACGGCGAGGAATACTGGTTGGGCGAAAGCTTTATCCAAGGACCCGCAGATTTATTGGTTTCCTATATTTTTCCCGCCGCGGCGGTAATTGCGTTTTGGGTCGCCAAGCAGGCGACACCGGGCAAGATGGCAATCTCCGCCAAAATTGTGGATGCCAAGACTGGCAACCCGCCGAGCACGGCTCAATTCATCGGCCGCTATTTTGCCTACTACCTGTCAACGTTCCCGCTGGGCCTGGGTCTACTCTGGGTGGCTTTCGACAGTCGAAAGCAAGGCTGGCATGACAAACTCGCCGGTACCTTGGTTGTTCGCCCGAAAAACAGGGCGGCTAACTCTGCGACATTCATGGATGAGAAAAAATAGGCCCATGTGGTTTACAGTGATTAGTACTGACCATGTAATAGCGTAATCCAGTGATTCACGCCCATGGATTTGAGTCTTATCGAGTTGAAAACCAGCTTTGCGAGACGTGAGATATTAATCCGCGCCAAGATCATTTACAAAATGTGAATCCGGACGAATTTCGTCAAGCCGGATTCCCAGGCACTCAGCGGTGATTTCAAGCACTTTCTTCAGTACATCATCCCGAGTCCACAATTTGCTGCTAGAGCATTTTACATACGGAATCAAACTTGCGACGGTTCGATACTTTACCGGTACTAATTGCCCCATCCCCTGTGTAATCGCATTGGCAAACATAGCCAACACCGCATAAACAAGGAGTATTACGGGAAGGCCGGCTCCAGACTTCAGCATAGTAATTGCGACCAGGGTAGGAGTACCTAAAACAGCAATAACGAAAAAGGCTTTGGTTCGCGCCAGCCTTGGAAAATTGTCGACAAGCAATGTGTCGCCTAGCTTGCGCCAAGCAGCGGGAATATTGCCTTTGAATAGCTCGGATCACGACGAATTTGGATGTATTTTTTGGCGCGGGATGCCAAATTGAGTTATTCGCACGGCTCGTATCCGATAAAAACCAACTTGCGATGGGCAAGGATCGCCATCAACGGTTCGAATTCGACCCATCAGATAGTCCGTAACTTCGTTAGGTGTGGTCATTTTTGCTGCATCGTCATTGCCAATGCGAACCTCAAAAGCATCCTTAATAGCAATTACCAATTCGACAGTGTCCAATCCCATTTTTGACTCCCTTGGCCATGTAAAAACGAATCGTCCCATTCCAGTGAGTGGATTACAAGGGTTGGCAGCAGGGGAAAGGGTTAGAGAGGGGCAGCACTCCAGCACGATAATTCCAACGCACCAACATCATGCGTTGTCGCAAATCTTAACTAGCTCAAGCAATGTGTTACTCTGAATAAATAGTTGCCCGATTCTGGGTAACTTCGCGAGTGCCTTTTCGGCCTGCATGCCTCTTTTCAATAAGCGTTGTGCCTTCGATCAGAACCTTTTCCTGATGCACAACCTTGTCGTTTTACCCCTCAATGCCCGATTACCGTGTCAAATTCGAGACCGTCACCGTTGCCGGGATCGATTACGTGATTCGCTCCTTAGCCGATTTGCAGCAATATGCCGATCCGCTCGGTGACGCTAAATTAGCCGGGATTTCGTCCGCCAGTTGGTCGCTGTTTGGAAAGGTCTGGCCGTCCGCGCGCGTGCTGGCTTTGGCTATGCATAGTTTCGATTTGGTGGGAAAGCGCATTCTGGAAATTGGCGCCGGTTTGGGCTTGGCCAGTCTGGTCATTCACCGTCGGGCCGGCGATATTACCGTCAGCGACTGGCACCCATTGAGCGAGTCGTTTCTTAACAAAAACCTGCTGCTAAATAATCTGGGGCCTTTGCACTACCGGACCGGCAATTGGGCGACCGGCAATCCGGGCTTGGGCTGCTTTGACCTGATTATTGGCAGCGATGTGCTTTACGAACGCCAGCAACCCGCGCAACTCGCGCAGTTTATAAGTCGGCACGCTACGCGCAACGCGCAAATCATTATTGTCGATCCGGATCGCGGCAACCGCGTGGGGTTTTGCCGGGAGATGAACGGTTTGGGCTATGGCTATAGCACCCGTATTGCCGAACGACTAACTGAAAATGGCGAGCGCTATAAAGGCCGATTTTTGACTTTCAGCCAAGCCCTATTCGAGGCTGAGGCATGACCGGGCGAGACAATGACTTGTGGCTAAAGTTTTGGCGTGACCGACGTACCGATTTTCATCAGCTGTCGTTAACAGCTTGTTGGCGCAATGCTGGCCGAGCGTGAATGCGGCCGCTGGAAGTCGCGTGTTCGTGCCGCTGTGCGGCAAAAGTTTGGACATGCTTTGGCTAGCCGAGCAAGGTCATCAGGTGGTCGGTGTCGAATTGAGCGAAGTAGCGGTGAAGGCATTTTTCAAAGAAAACCACCTGCGACCGGTGCGGCGGCGCGTGGGTAAATTCACAGTGTGGCGCAGCGGCAGATTCAGCATTTGGTGCGGTGATTATTTTGCCTTGAGCGCCGCCGAATTAGGGCAAATCGATACGGTTTACGACCGTGCGGCCTTAACCGCCTTGCCGGAGGATATTCGCGGAGACTATGTGACCCAGCTTCGGCGAATTGTGCCGGATACGGCGACTATCTTGTTGTTGACCGCAGAGGACCTTGAGGTAGAGGCGGCGGGCGAAGAAGTGGGCGATGTGTCTGCTGAAATCATCGCACTCTACGATCACGACTTTGCCATCGAACTAATCCACACGCAACGCATTGACGGGGCGGATTTCGTGGCTTCGGCTGGGATCGAAGCCGGACTTTACAAGGTGTATCACTTATCCCCTAAACCGACTAGCCTGACATAATCTCAGCCGGTTCTCCTCGGCGCGACTGCCACAAAATATAAGACATCATCGTCAGGTCTGGATAAACTACGTGGGCCAATTCGTTTACGGGCATTGACCGCGTGACGAATTGGGTAGCTGTTACCTTATTTTTACCCATAATTGCGATTGCCTTGCTAACGCTTTCAGACGAATGCCGCGTGGATGGCATAGACCGAATCAGCAGGCGTCATCCCAACCTTAAGTAAAGCTCTTGAAAATAAACCATATTTTTTTAATCCTTTCCCTATTTGTGGCGTTGGAGTCCGGCGTGAGTGCACAAGAAATAAACGAAACCGTCGAAAGCAAGGTTCAAGCCTTACTGGCGCAAATGAGCCTGGAAGAGAAAGTCGGACAGATGACGCAGATCGATTTCAGCGTGGTTTCGGTCCTTAACGGGGAGGTGGAGGATCATCCAATTGACTTGGCCAAACTCGAAGATGCCGTGTTGAACCGGCATATTGGTTCGATTCTTAATACGCCGACAACCCCGAATAACCAAACGCAGCCCATCGACAAATGGCGGCGCATCACCCAAGTGATACGCGAAGTAGCCGGCAAAAGCCGATTGAAGATCCCAGTGCTTTATGGCATTGATGCCATCCACGGCGCAACCTACACCGAAAATGCGGTTTTGTTTCCGCAAGCCATCAGCATGGCAGCGACCTTTAATCCCGATCTGGCTTTCAAGGAAGGCGAAGTGACCGCGCGAGAAGTCAAAGCGTCGGGTTTGGACTGGAATTTCATGCCGGTAATGGACATTGGTCGGCAACCGTTGTGGCCACGCTTGTGGGAAACCTACGGGGAAGACGTGCATTTAGCGGTAGCGATGGGTAGTGCTTATATCAAAGGGCATCAGGGCGACGATTTTGCCGATGCGGATAAAGCGCCGACTTGTCTGAAGCATTATGTCGGCTACAGCTATCCCCTAAACGGCAAAGACCGCAGTCCGGCCTGGATAGGCGAAAGGGCCTTGCGGGAATATTTCTTGCCGAGCTTTGAGGCCGGCGTCAAAGCCGGTGCGCCGACTGTGATGATTAATTCCGCCGAAGTAGACGGTATTCCCGGCCACGCCAATTATCACTATCTCAATACCATTTTACGTGGCGAGATGGGGTTCAAAGGCTTTACCGTCTCCGATTGGGCCGACATCAGCCGTTTATACACCCGCGACAAACTCGCGGCCTCGCCGCGTGAAGCCGTGAAAATGGCGGTGATGGCCGGCGTGGATATGAGCATGGTGCCGTTTGACTACTCGTTTTACGATTTGCTGCTGGATTTAGCTAAAACCGGCGAAGTGCCGATGACTCGCATCGATGAAGCGGTGACGCGCATCTTGCGGGTCAAGTATCAAAGCGGGTTGTTTGATAGACGCGAGCCGGATTTAGCGGTAGCAGGCAATTTTGTGACTGAGGAGGCTGTGGCCGCGAACCGGCAAGCGGCGCGGGAAGCGATCATTCTGGCGAAAAACGATCAACATATTTTGCCCTTGAACAAGCAGGCCAGTATCCTGGTCACCGGACCCACGGCGAACTTATTAAGCGTGATGAACGGCGGCTGGACCATCACCTGGCAGGGTGCTGCCGAACATTTGTACCCCAAAGACAAGCCAACTTTGTTAGAAGCCCTGCAGCAAAAAACCAGCGGTAAAGTAACTTACGTGGGCGGGAAAAATTTCAGCGACGAAATCAATATCGAGCAGGCCGTGACTCAGGCGCGACAGCACGATGTGGTGATTTTGGCGCTAGGCGAAAAAACCTATACCGAAACCGAGGGCAATATCGAATCCTTGCATCTCGATCCGGTGCAGTTGCAACTGGCCAGAGCGATATTTGAAATCGGTAAGCCGGTCATTCTCGTCACGTTCGGCGGTAGGCCGCGCATCATCACTGAAATTGCCAACAAAGCGCAGGCTGTGGTGTTGGGCTTTTTGCCGGGCATGGAAGGCGGCGCAGCGATGGCCGATATTTTGTTCGGCGATACCAATCCCAGCGGTAAGTTACCGATTTCCTATCCGCGCGATACCAACGATATCGTGATGTACGATCACAAGCCGATAGAGGCCTTCGAGAGCAATCAGTATCGGCCGCTGTATCCGTTCGGCCACGGTTTGAGTTACACCAAGTTCCAAACCAGCGATCTGCGCTTGAGTAAAGACAGCGTTGCGATGGGCGAGAGTATCGATCTGACGGTTAAAGTCAAAAACACCGGCGCACTGACCGGAAAGGAAACCGTCATGGTGTATTTGCACGATGTCGCGGCTTCTGTGTCGCGGCCTGTGAAGCAGCTAAAGGCTTTTAAAAAGGTCGAGTTAAAACCCGGCGCCGAGCAGACCTTACAATTTAGCTTAACGCCGGAGGATATGTCGTTTATCGGCGTGGATATAAAACGCATCGTCGAGCCGGGCGAGTTTGAGGTGATGGTTGGTGATGAAGTCGCTCGTTTTCGGGTCGCCAACCCCTAAATCAATTCACGGGATTAACTCATGCCGGATCAACAAAACCTGGATAAGCAGTCATATACGGGCTCGTTAGCTATTCTGACCTCGCTGTTTTTCATTTGGGGCTTTATCACCTGTCTTAACGACATCCTGATTCCGCATCTGAAGGCAGTGTTTACGCTGAGCTATACCCAGGCGATGTTGATCCAGTTTTGTTTCTTCACCGCTTATTTTTTGATGTCGGTGCCTAGCGGCTATCTGGTGGAAAAAATCGATTACAAGGGTGGCATCATCGTCGGCTTGGCGATTGCCGGTTGCGGTTGTTTACTGTTTTATCCGGCGGCGGGGCTGCATTCGTATCCTTTGTTTTTGGGGGCATTTTTTGTGCTGGCTTCCGGGATTACTTTGCTGCAGGTTTCCGCTAATCCCTATGTGACAGTGTTGGGCGATCCGCACACCGCGTCCAGCCGCTTGACCTTGACCCAGGCGTTCAATTCCTTGGGCACCACGCTAGCGCCGTATTTTGGGGCGTTGTTTATCTTGTCGAATGCGGTAAAAAGCGCCGAGGACATAAAACTGCTGGACACCGAGCAATTGACTGCGTATCAGGCCGCGGAAGCGGCGGCGGTACAGAATCCGTATTTAGTACTCGCGGCGGTATTGTTTTTAATGGCTGCAGTTTTTGCGATGCTGAAGTTGCCCAAGATTAACCAGCAAGCCGAGGCTATGGCGACGCACAAAGACGAGGACAGTGCTTGGCAATATTCACATCTGGTGTTGGGTGCCGTGGCGATTTTTGTGTATGTCGGCGGCGAAGTGTCGATTGGCAGCTTTCTGGTTAACTTTCTCGGCGAGCCGGACATAGCGGGTTTGGCTGAGCAAGACGCCGGTAAATACGTATCGTTTTACTGGGGCGGGGCGATGGTCGGTAGGTTTATCGGTTCGGTGGTGATGCAGAAAATCCATCCAGCCAAGGTGTTGGCGTTTAATGCGGTTGCGGCGGCGGCTTTAGTGTTGGCGACAATGTTGGGCAGTGGCGCGCTGGCCATGATAACGATACTGGCGGTAGGTTTGTGCAACTCCATCATGTTTCCCACCATCTTCTCGCTGGCTTTGACCGGCTTGGGCAGCCATACCGGCCAGGGTTCCGGCATTCTTTGCGCCGCCATAGTCGGCGGGGCGGTTTTGCCGCTCTTGCAAGGTGCGTTTGCCGATCACATCGGCATTCAGCAGGCTTTTTTTATCCCTTTAACCTGCTATCTGTATATTGCCTATTACGGTTATCGCTGTCGCCAACTTTAGATAAAACCAGCCATTTAGCCTTTCAAAAATTTTGCCCGGTTCGGAGACTGAATAATTAAATTCGGGATCGCTGACAAAGGCAGTTCGCCGTCGGTGCCGCCCAGTTTCACCGCTTCCTTGGGCATGCCATAGACCACGCAGCTGGCTTCGTCTTGGGCCACGCAGAGTGCGCCGGTATCATGCAATTCCTTCATACCGTGCGCGCCGTCGTCGCCCATGCCGGTCATAATTACACCTAACACGTTTTTGCCGGCGGCTTGCGCTGCAGAGCGGAACAGCACGTCGACTGACGGACGGTGGCGACTGACCAACGGGCCGTCCTTGATTTCCACCCGGTATTGGGCGCCGCTGCGCCGTAATAACATGTGTTTGCCGCCAGGCGCGATCAAGGCCAGACCGGGAATCACCCGGTCATTTTGTTCGGCTTCTTTGACGGTGATCTGGCACAGGCTGTCCAGCCGTTTCGCAAATGCGGCGGTAAAAGCTTCCGGCATGTGCTGAACAATTACAATACCGGGTGTGGTGCGGGGCAGGCGAGTTAATACATATTCCAGAGCCTGGGTGCCGCCGGTTGACGTGCCGATCGCGACAACCCGGTCGGTGGTTTCGGTCATCGCAATAAGATTGGTTGAGGCGATCACTGCGTCAGCTGTTAGTTTGGGGCTGCCGTCCAGGGGTTTGGTGCTTGGTGCTGCAGATTTTCTAACTCTGGCATTGGCCGCGCCTTTTATAGCATCGGCCAGCAAGGTTTTAGAGTCTTGTAGAAACCCTTTCAAGTTAACGGTCGGTTTGGTGATGATATCCACCGCACCCGCGCTCATGGCTTGCATGGTTACCTCCGCCCCTTTGGCGGTGAGCGTCGAACAGATAACTACCGGGGTCGGGTGTTCTTGCATCAGTTTTTTTAGGAAGGTAATGCCATCCATACGCGGCATTTCAATGTCTAAGACGATCACATCCGGCCAGTCTTTTTCCATGCGGGCCAATGCGAAGATCGGATCCGGTGCGGCACCGATAACCTTTATACCTGGCAGGCTATCGAGCAATCCGGTTAAAACCTGCCGGACCACAGCGGAGTCGTCGACAATAAATACTTTTGTGTCTGTCATAGTGTTTTTGTTTTTATTTGTAAGTTGCCTTGGTTACCAGAATTCGGCAGTGCTTCTGGATTTTTCATGTTCGTCGATATTTTTCTTCCAATATCGGCGTTCTTCGTTTTCGACAGACAGTTGCTGATTGTGGTCGATTTTTTTGATAAAGACCGAGTAATCGCTACCGACAAAATGCACGTTTCGGCCGATAGTGCCGCCAAGACAAGCACTCAGCATAGGAATGTTTTCTTTTTTTAAAAATTCTTTTATGAACAAAACATTCACGTCGCCCACTGTTTCCTTACGGCTTTTGTCTTCTCGCAGTTTTAAAACGTTGCCGCCGCCAAAGCATTTGGCTTGCAGATTGCTACGGTTGGCGCCCAGTCTCATCATTTCGTTAATCAGTAATTCCATTGCATAAAGACCGTAGCGGCCCTCGTCGGACTCGATGATCGGGATGTTGCTGGAGTGAGAGCGGTAAGCCAGCAGAAAATGATTCATGCCGAAAACCCGATTGATCGGATCGTAAAGACAGGCAGCCACACAAGAACCCAACAATGTCGAAATGACTTCCGGCTGGCGGGATACATAAAACTCCCCCGGGTCGATAACGATGCGTTGAGTATCTTTGAATGGCAATATTTTCATGGCTTCCGATAGATTGACGGTTTGATCATTTGTAGTTGTTCCGTGACCCGATGCAAGCTTTCCGAATGACTAATAATGAAATGTCCGCCAGGCTTGAGGGCGGTGATCAGTCGTTCGACAACCTGCTTTTTTGTGTCTTGGTCGAAGTATATTAGAACGTTCCGCAGAAAAATCACCTCGAACTTACCCAGTACAGGCGGCAGCACACGCATTAAATTCAGCTGATCGAACCTGACACGGCTGCGCAGTCTGCTCTCCCCCCGAAAAAAGCCTTCCTGACTGCGTATGCCCTTCAAACAATATTTCTCCAACAGGCGTTTATCCATTTGCTCCAGTCTGTCTAGTGGGTAAACACCTTGGCGGGCAATGTCCAACACGCGGGTACTCAAATCGGAACCGAAAACCTCCCAATTGCGCACCCCCAGGTTTTCCGCCAAGACCATCGCCAAGGTGTAGGCTTCTTCTCCCGTCGAACTAGCCGCACTCCAAACCCGAAACTGGTCGCCGCGCCAGGGTTTCAGTATCTCCTCTTGAAAAAACTCGAAGTGTTTGGGTTCCCGAAAAAAATAGGTCTCATTGGTCGTCAGAATGTTGACCAAGGTTTGAAATTCATGCGGGTAATCGGGGCTGATGGCGAGTTGATAGTAATCGCCATACTCGTGCAACTGGTAATAGTCGAGTCGTTTGGCCAGCCGGCTGGCAACCATGACTTTCTTTTCCGGCGTCAGGGCGATACCTGCATGGTCGTAAATAAGGCATCTGAAGCGTTCGAATTCTTCGGTCGTGATCGGGGTGATGCTAATAAATTACTGCTCCGAGAGTGGGATTTCTGACTCGATTATCTCATTAGTTATTTGCATGAATTGCTGAGAACTTAACAATAACGAAAAACCTAAGATGGTACTGGGTTGAATGAGAGTACAAAACTCTCTACTATCCTTGATATACCTAAAACCCAAAGGGAATTCCCATGCTTTCTAAACCTTACCCCATAGCCAAAAGCCCCGGTCCGCTTGGTTTTTACCTGTTGACGGTTGGGCTAGGTGTGGCAGGCGGATTGTTGGCGTGCGTGCAAACCGGTTTCACCCTGATCAGCATGGGAGCCACTATTGCGCTTGGTTTTGCCGGTGTGTTGGTGGGGTCTGCTTTGTACAACAAACAGCAAGCTATGTTAAATGAGGTAAATAAGGCATGGCGCGGCGATGAAGATTCAAAACTACAGGAACTTGAGGCCTACGCCATCGAGTTGGAGCGCCTGTTTCTGCAGGTGGTGCCCATCCTGCTCAGGCAAGTACAAACCTCCAGAACGCATACCGAACAAGAAGTGACGGTATTGACCAGTCGCTTCGCCGCCATGGTGAGTCAATTGGAACGGCTGATTTCCGGCGGTGCGCAGAGTCGTCAGGGCCGCAGCGTTGATGTGTTGTTTAGCGAAACACGTGATGCATTGACTGCGGTGTTAAAGGTTTTAAATCAAATACAAGACGTTGAACACGCGGTGGTTGACGAGGTTCGTAAACTGTCCGCGCACACAGGCCAGTTAGACACCATGGCGCAAGAAGTACGCAAGGTCGCTGAACAGATTAACCTATTGGCACTAAATGCTGCGATTGAAGCGGCCAGGGCCGGTGAAAATGGCCGTGGCTTCGCGGTAGTCGCCGACGAAGTGCGTAAGCTTGCCGGCTTTTCCTCCTCCACTGGGGAAAAAATTAGCCATGCGATTGCGGATATCAATAAAGCCATGGCCTCCACCTTGAAAATGTCGGAGGCATCGGGTTCTTCGGACGATAAAGCGATACGCGATGCTGAACTCTCTATTCGCACCGCACTGGACGATCTGCGGGTGGCCTTGGATATGTTCAGAACAGACGCAGACCAATTGCGCGGAAACAGCGCGCAAATTCGCGATGAAATTTTCTCGGTGTTGACGGCGTTCCAGTTTCAGGACCGGGTTAGCCAAATGCTGTCGCATGTCGAACATAATTTAAACAGCCTGCAAACGGCGGTGGATGCCACGCGCAACAGCGGCGAGCGTCAAGCGCATAGTCTCGATGTCGGAGCAACGTTGGCACGCATGGAACTCAGCTACACAATGCCGGAAGAATTGTTGAATCACTCTTCCGGGACGGCGGTCAGTCACCAAAGTACGTCCGCTAACGACGAGATTACATTTTTTTAAATTTAATGAAGGATTGAGTAATGGCTAAAACCATCATGATTGTTGATGATTCGGCATCCATCCGGCAAGTTGTCGGTATTGCCCTAAAAGGCGCAGGCTACGAGGTCATCGAAGCTTGCGACGGCAGGGATGCACTGAACAAATTGACCGGACAAAAAATCAATCTGATCATTACCGATGTGAATATGCCGAATATGGATGGCATAACGTTTGTTCAGGAAGCCAAAAAATTACCGGCTTACAAATTCACCCCGATGATGATGCTGACTACCGAAGCCGCTGATGATAAGAAGCAGGCTGGCAAGGCGGCGGGCGCGAAAGCGTGGCTGACCAAACCCTTTCAAGCCCCCACTTTACTCGATGCGGTATCTAAATTGGTGTTGCCTTAAAAACAACTCCACCGCACAAGGGGAGAAAACCTTGGCCATCGAACTAAAACAACAAAAAAAAGGGGTTACCCATCTGGCTATACAAGGTGAGTTGACCATTTACTCGGTGCTGGAACACAAGCAAGCACTATCCCACTATCTGAGTTCGGCTAAGGACATACAGATCGACCTCGCCGCCGTCACCGAAATAGACAGCGCTGGATTGCAACTCCTGATGTTTCTGAAACAGGAAGCCCTAAGCCGAGATATCGCATTTAGCCTTTGCCAGCATAGCGAGGCGGTGGTTGAAGTGCTGGAACTGCTCAATCTGAGCAAGCATTTCGGCGACCCTATCGTTATCTCTGCAGACTGGAAATCATCATGAGCGAATTAGATGCTGCCCTAACGGTTTTCGCCCAAGAGGCGGAAGAGTTGTTAACGGATATGGAAGACGCTTTATTGTCTCTGGAGAGCAAACCGGACGATAGCGAAACCATCAATAGTTTATTCAGGGCCATGCACACCATCAAAGGCTCTTCCGGCTTATTTGGCTTCAATGCCATTGTGGGCTTCACCCATGAAGCGGAATCGGTTTTGGATAAGGTGCGCAACGGCGAACGCAGTATCGACGCGGAATTGATTTCCGTGTTGTTGGACACTAAAGACCACACGGCTAAGTTGATCGAACATTGCTTGACGCAGAATGAGTCCGAGCTCCCTGCAGTTCTGGCGGCTGACGGGGAGCGTTTGATTCGGCTGTTGACTGGACGTCAAGCGACCGCCATGCAGCACAGCGAGGATAGTGTGCAATTGGAAATCGAAGGTGGCGGCGAAATCTCAGTGGACGACAATTGGCTCATTTCTTTGGAATTTCAAAAAGATGCCTTCAGAAACGGCATGGACCCCTTGTCATTTATTCGCTACCTGAGAACCTTAGGTGACATTAAACAAATTCTTAGCGTCGCCCCGGAACTGCCGGTCGGTGACGATATGGATCCGGAAAGCTGTTATTTGCATTTCAAAATTGCTTTTCAGAGCGATGCGAATAAACAAACCATAGAAGCCGTGTTTGATTTTGCCTCCGACGATTGCGACATCAAGATTTTGCCGCCTAATGCCAAACTGGAGGAATATTTAAATCTCTTGAACGCGCAGGACGACAATCATGTTAAGCGTTTGGGCGATATGTTGGTGCAGGTTGGCGCGCTCACCCAGAACGATGTCAATCATGCCTTGCAACGCCAGCAGGCCAGCGTTGGTGCGGAACAGGAAACCTCCGGCAAACCATTGGGCGAGATACTGGTCGAGCAGCACGTCGTGCAGCAACCCTTGGTCGATCTTGCTCTGAAGAAGCAAGAGCAGACTAAGCAAAAGCTTGCCAGCGAAGCCAACTACATCAGAGTCGATGCCGCCAAACTAGGCCAACTAATTAATTTGGTGGGTGAGTTAGTCATTTCCAGCGCGGCAATGAATTTGATCGTTGAGCGGCATGGCCTCAGTGATGCCGGTGATGTCGCCGCCAGTATGAACGCCTTGGTCAGTAGTATTCGCGATACCGCACTGGAATTGCGTATGGTGCAAATCGGCGAAACGTTTTCTCGTTTCAAACGGGTAGTGCGGGACGTCAGTAAAGAATTAGATAAAGACATCGAGCTTTATATCAGCGGCGGTGAAACCGAATTGGATAAAACTGTCGTCGAAAAAATCAACGATCCGTTAACCCACCTTATTCGCAACGCCCTCGATCATGGTATTGAGAGTCCCGAGCAACGGATAGCTGCCGGTAAGCCGGCGCAAGGTACCGTGCAACTCAACGCTTATCACGAATCCGGTCACATCGTGATTCAAATTGCTGATGATGGCGCCGGCTTGAGTAGCGAGAGAATTGTTGCCAAGGCCATCGCTAACGGTTTGATTAAACCCGATCACGATTTGACCCAACAAGAAATTCATAACCTGATTTTTGCCGCCGGACTTAGCACCAAGGACCAAGCCACCAATTTATCCGGGCGCGGCGTTGGTATGGACGTGGTGAAAAAAAATATCGAAGCACTGCGCGGCTCTGTGGAGATAGACAGCGTAGAGGGTGAGGGCACCACTATTTCCATCCGCTTACCGCTCACTTTGGCGATTATCGACGGCTTTATGGTGGGTACCGGCCAAGATCGTTACATCATTCCATTAAGCATGGTGGACGAATGTATCGAAATGGATGCCAACCAATGCGAGATTGACGAATCCCAACATTACATCAGCTTGCGCGGTCAGGTTTTGCCTTATTTGCGACTGGCAGATTATTTTCACAACAACGCCAAAGACGTCGGGAAAAAACGCGAAAGCGTGGTGGTGGTCAAGTCCGGGCAAAGTAAAGCCGGCTTTGTGGTCGACGAATTGCATGGTGAGCATCAAACCGTGATTAAACCTTTGGGTAAAGTGTTCGAAAAACTCAAAGGTATTACCGGCGCAACGGTGTTGGGCGACGGTAATGTGGCGCTAATTTTAGATGTGCAGGGTCTTATCGACTCCGCAACCAGTTTTAAACACCGCAAAGTGCCGTCTATGACGAGTGAAAGGGCAGTTTTGTAGCTGGCAATTGCTTTTTTCCAAGAAAACGCTGTCCTTTCGCAGAGTGAGCTAACCCCTCAGAGAAAGGGCACCATGTTCCGGCTTTAATGTAAAAGGAATAATAAAATGAAGATGACAGTAGTTAGAAAAATGGTTTTACTGGTTCTCGTAGCCATCATCGGTTTGGCCGCTGTGGCGTGGATAGGTCAGCGTAGCATGACGAGTGTCTATGAGAAAACGAATTTTGCCAATGTAAATACGGTGCCGGCTCTAGCGGCGCTTGGTGATGCCGGGCAGCGGCTGGGACGCTTACGAGTAAGACTCTATCGGCATGTATTAATCGAGGATCTGGCTGAAAAGACAAAAATAGAAGCAACCATCAAAGACGCGCAGGACGGCCTTGAAAATGCCTTTGCGTTGGTAGAAAAGACCGTGAACGATGAAAAAGACACGAAGTTATTCGAGGAAATGACAAAATCCTATAAGGTGTATGCGTTGTCTGTTGATAAAACGATCGAAACTTCTCGAAAAAACAATGATGTCGATAGTCGCGCAGCGCTGGCTGCGGGCACGCCGGCTGCCGAGGAATTTAACAGCAACATTGATAAGTTCCAAGAATATGTGATTGCTGAAGGTAAAAAATCGGCTGACGAAGCAGCGGCTGAAAAAGAAAACGCCACCTTTATGGTCAATATGATCAGTGCGTCGATCTTGATATTTACCGGCATACTGGGTTGGGTGATTACCCGCGGCATCATTTTGCCGCTGAATGAACTGCAACGAGTGGTGGACGCGCTGGCCCAAGGTGAGTTCAGTACCGCAATTAACATCAACCGTGAAGATGAAATCGGCGTGGTAGCCAATGCCTTGAAAGATATGCGTGGTCACCTAGTCAGGGTGGTGCAGGAGGTACGTTCCAATTCTGAAGCCCTATTGAGCGCATCACAGCAAGTTAGTGCCACTGCCCAATCGATGAGTCAAATGGCCACCGAGCAAGCGGCCAGTGTGGAAGAGACCACCTCGTCGATCGAGCAGCTCAACGCGTCTGTGCAACAAAATACCGAAAACGCACATATCACAGAGCAAATGGCCACTAAATCGGCCAGCGAAGCCCGTGATGGCGGCAATGCTGTCAACGAAACGGTAACGGCCATGAAGCATATCGCCAAAAAAATCGGCTTAATCGAAGACATTGCTTACAAAACCAACCTGCTGTCTTTAAATGCTGCTATCGAGGCCGCCTCGGCGGGCGAGCATGGTAAAGGTTTCGCGGTGGTGGCGGCAGAAGTACGTAAGTTAGCGGAAAGTAGTCGGGTAACCGCGGAAGAAATCAACGAATTGGCTACCAATAGCGTAGCGATTGCCGAGAAAGCCGGTGGCTTGATCAGCGCTGTAGTGCCCAATATCTCTAAAACCGCCGATTTGGTCCAAGAAATCAATGCCGCGTCGATCGAACAATCCAGCGGCATCAATCAGATCAACGAAGCCATGCGCCAATTGGATAAGGCTACCCAGCAAAACGCCGCCAGTTCGGAAGAGCTAGCAGCGACCTCCGAAGAATTAAATGGCCAAGCGAGCCAACTGCAGCACGCCGTGGCCTTTTTTAAATTGGAAGAAGACAACAGAACCCAAAATTACAGATCGGCGCCGCCTGCATCTCGCCCTACAAGAGGGCCGGTAAGTCACGCCTACGCCGCTAAGCCTGCAGCTCCGGCTGTAGCAGATGGGTCGATAAATTTTAACGACAAAGATTTTGAGCGCTTTTAATCTCTGGAGAACAGACCATGAGTAATCTGATTCGACGAGAGGCCAGCCAGGCAGTGGCTGTTCAAGAACAGGTGGGTCAATATTTGACCTTTTTAGTGGGGACCGAGAGTTTTGCAGTCAATATTCTCGATGTAAAGGAAATTATCGAGATAGCAAACGTAACCAAGGTGCCGTTAACCCCGGACTACATTCATGGTGTGATTAATTTGCGCGGGAGTGTGGTGCCGGTGATTGATTTATCGGCGCGGCTGAGTCGGCATTGCTCGGATGTCAGTAAACGCAGTTGTATTGTGTTGGTGGCGGTAGAGGGCAGTGAAGGTGCGCAACTCATTGGCATGTTGGTCGATGAAGTCCGAGAAATATTGGAAATTCCGCCCGTAAATATCCAGCCGGCACCGGATTTTGGCACGGATATTCGTACCGATTTCATCCAAGCCATGGCGCGTGTTGAGGATGTGTTCATCATCTTGCTTGCCATCAATCGGGTATTGTCCCTGGATGAATTGTCGCTCTTGGGCGCTTTAACGCAAACGCAAGAGCCAATGCTCGCCAATTAAATTGCTCGGTCTATGCGCCCTCACACCCTATTCGGTTGTTGAGGGCTTAGGCCAAGTCAAGGCCGGTAAGCAGCGCTTTTCATCGTTCTATGCGCAAATAGGCAATACCACTTTAAGCCTCCTCCACATCGCTTCTACCCGCAAACCGCGCATTACCAATTGATCGATATGTGCGCCGTTTCCCTTTAGCTTAAATTTCAAAACAAACCGCTGATCACGCCGTCATCGCTAATATCGATGCGCTCCGCCGCTGGAAATTTGGGTAGCCCCGGCATGGTCATCATGTCCCCGGCAATCGCTACGATAAAGCCGGCGCCATTGGCTAAGCGCACTTCATTGATTTCCACAACATGCTCAGTCGGCGCGCCTTTGGCATTGGGATTGGTGGAAAACGACATTTGGGTTTTGGCCATACAGACCGGGAAATGACCGTAGTTGGCTTGCAAAGCCTTGAGTTCGGCGACGATTTTCGGGCTGGCGCTGATTGTGGCCGCGCCGTAAAGCTTCGTGGCGATGGCCTCAATTTTATTCCACAACGGCAACTCGCTGTCGTAAACATAGCTAAAGCCGGGCTCGCGATGATCGACGATGTTCACGATTTCTTGAGCCAACTGTTCCGCGCCGGCACCGCCGTGGGCCCAATGCGTAGCGACTACGCATTTAACCCCCAGCGATTCGCATTTCTTCTGCAGTAAGGCGATTTCGGCGTCGGTGTCGAAAGTAAAATGATTGATACTAACCACGCAGGGCAAGCCGTAATGCTGGGTAATGTTAGTTAAATGGCGTTCCAGATTGGCAAAACCCGTTTCCAGCGCAGCCAAATTTTCTTGGTTCAGTTCGTCTTTAGCTACACCGCCGTGAAACTTCAAAGCGCGCACGGTAGCTACCAATACGACCGCCGACGGTTTTAAACCGGCCATGCGGCATTTGATGTTCAGAAATTTCTCCGCGCCCAAGTCCGCACCAAAGCCGGCTTCGGTCACCGCATAGTCGGCTAGTTTTAGGGCGGTTTTGGTGGCGGTGACGGTGTTGCAGCCGTGGGCGATATTCGCAAACGGGCCGCCGTGGATGATCGCCAGATTGTTTTCCAGCGTTTGCACCAGGTTGGGCTTGATGGCGTCTTTTAAGATCGCGGCCATCGCGCCCTGGGCCTTCAGGTCGCTGGCATAAACCGGCGTGAGTTTATCGGATTGGTAGCCGATGACGATGCGGCCCAAACGCTCTTTCAAGTCGGAACGACTAGTGGCTAGACACAAAATTGCCATTACTTCCGAGGCCACGACAATGTCGAAGCCATCTTCACGTAAATAGCCATTCGCTGGACCGCCCTGACCGATAGTAATTTTGCGCAGCGCCCGGTCGTTCATATCGATCACCCGTTTCCATTGGATGCGGCGCGGGTCGATGTCCAGCTTATTGCCGTGATTGATATGGTTGTCTATCAACGCGGACAACAGGTTATGCGCCACGCCGATGGCGTGGAAGTCCCCGGTAAAATGCAGATTGATGTCTTCCATCGGCACCACTTGCGCATAACCGCCGCCGGCCGCGCCGCCTTTTACACCAAAGCAGGGGCCCAATGAAGGCTCGCGCAGACAGATAATGGTTTTTTTACCCAGCCTATTTAGTGCATCGCCCAAGCCCACCGTGGTAGTGGTTTTACCTTCGCCGGCTGGTGTGGGGCTGATCGCGGTCACCAAAATCAGTTTGCCGTCGGTTTTATCGGTCAGGCTGTTGACATATTCCAGGGAGATTTTGGCTTTGTAATGACCGTAAGGGTCCAGATGTTCGGCGGGAATACCGAATTTTTCGCCGGCCAAATCGATAATAGGGCGCATAGTTGCCTGTTGGGCAATTTCAATGTCAGACATGGTGATTCCTAAAATACTCTGAGAAGTGTTGCAAAAGCGGAGCAGCTGGCGGCTGCAATGGGCGGATATTGTAGAGTTCAACGGCTTAGGCAGCCAGAAATATAATGGCGAAACGCCGTAAGCGCCTAGTTGGTAAGTGCGCTTCCGGCATTTCGGCGATTCAGCTTATCGCTGCGGATAAGCTGAATCGGGAGCGGGTGAAGCGGTTTAGTAAGTGATCACTTCACTGCCTTTACCCACCAACACCACATCCGCGGCCCGGATCGCAAACAGGCCGTTGGTGATCACGCCGGGGATGTTGTTAATGGTTTTTTCCAGCTCCACAGGGTCCAGGATGCTCAAATTATGCACATCCAGAATCTCGCAAGCGTTGTCGGTGATATAGCTGACGCCAGTCTCTTTGTTCATGCGCAATTCGGGTTGACCGCCCAGCTTAACCAATTGGCGGGCGACGAAGCTGCGCGATAATGGCAACACTTCAACCGGCAATGGAAACTTGCCCATCACATCCACGCATTTGCTTTCGTCCACGATACAGACAAATTTCTTGCTGGCGCCGGCGATGATTTTCTCGCGTGTCAACGCGCCGCCGCCGCCTTTCAGCATTTTCTTGTGCGGAGTGACTTCATCTGCACCGTCCACATAAATATCCAGATCGCCGGATTGATTCAGTTCGATAACGCGAATGCCGATGGATTGCAAATGCTCGGTGGTTTTAGCCGAGCTGGAAACTGCACCTTCGATGTCTCTTTTGAAATCGCAGTCCGCCAGCAGGTTAATCAAATGGGTGACGGTCGAGCCGGTTCCCATACCGATGATGGGCACGTTTTTTAAGTATTGCAGGGCAGCCTGAGCGACTTGTTTTTTTAATTCGTCTTGAGTCATGGTGATGGTCCTGATGGATTGCTCTTATAAATCTGACACGGCGTTTAACCCGTCATTGTGTGGGATAATAACCGATTGACGCTGATCTCTCAGCAGTTTTTGCGCCGACACGGCTCCAGGCAGCTTCGCCTAAACAGCCCCAGGACCAACGCATGGACGGCAATTGCGCCAGCAGTTGCCGAGGACAATAATGCAAACATACATAGAAAAAATATTGCGGGCAAAAGTCTACGACGTTGCCGAGGAAACCCCACTGGATTTTGCCGCGACCTTGTCGGAGAAAACCAACAACAAGGTCTATCTAAAACGCGAAGATTTACAGCCGGTGTTTTCCTTTAAACTGCGTGGTGCCTATAACAAAATCGCTTCTTTAAGCCCCGAACAAACGGCCCATGGCGTGATCGCCGCGTCCGCTGGTAACCATGCGCAAGGTGTGGCGCTGGCGGCCAAAAAATTAGGGATCAAAGCCCTGATAGTCATGCCAAAAACCACCCCGGAAATCAAGATTAAGTCGGTCAAGGCGCGCGGCGCGAAAATCGTGTTGCACGGCGATTCTTACGACGATGCCTACGCCCATGCCATGGAGTTGGTTGCGGAAAAAGGCATGACCTTCATCCATCCCTACGACGACCCGGAAGTCATAGCCGGGCAAGGGACAGTCGGGATGGAAATTCTGCGGCAGCATACCGGCGATATTCACGCGATATTTGTGCCGGTCGGCGGCGGCGGACTGGTGGCCGGTATCGCCGCCTACGTCAAATTCGTGCGCCCGGAAGTCAAAGTCATCGCAGTCGAACCGGACGACGCCGATTGTTTAAATCAGGCGCTAATGGCTGATCAGCGGGTCATATTGGACCAAGTCGGTTTGTTCGCCGATGGCGTGGCGGTCAAGCAGATTGGCGAGGAACCGTTTCGCATTGCCCGGCAGTTCGTCGATCAAGTGATTACCGTCAGTACCGACGAGATTTGCGCGGCGATCAAAGACATCTTCGATGACACCCGCTCAGTCGCCGAGCCGGCTGGCGCTTTGGCGGTGGCGGGTTTGAAAAAATACGCCGAACAACAGCATCTACAACAACACACCCTGATTGCCATCGACAGCGGCGCCAATATCAACTTCGACCGCCTGCGTTACGTTGCCGAGCGCACCTTGGTCGGCGAGCATCGGGAAATCCTGCTGGCGGTGGAAATACCCGAGCTGCCGGGCAGCTTTTTGCGATTTTGCAAAATGATCGGCAAGCGCAGCATCACCGAATTCAATTACCGTTATTTCGATGCGCGCATGGCCCAAGTCTTTGTCGGTATCAGCAGCAGCGGTGCAGAAAACGACCGGCAGCATCTCATCGCCCAATTGCTTGAAGACGGCTTTCCGGTAACCGACATGACCGGTAACGAACTGGCCAAAGACCATATTCGCTATATGGTCGGCGGTCATGCGCCATTCGAGCTCAAGGAAAGCATCTACAGCATCCAATTCCCCGAGCGCCCCGGTGCGCTGCTGAAGTTTCTGCTGTCTTTGGGCAGTCAGTGGAATATCAGTTTGTTTCATTACCGCAATCACGGCGCAGCCTTCGGCAAGGTCTTGATAGGCTTACAGATCGACGGCGAACAACGCCAGCGCTTTGAACAATGTCTGTCGGTTTTGGGCCTAGCTTATCAACCCGAAACCGACAATCCCGCCTATCGCCTGTTTGTCGGCGGCAGCGAATCTGCCGACATCGGCTGCTAAGCTTTTCCGCTCCCGTTTAGCCTCCCAATCTTAGGATCTATTCAAACAATCGCTCCCAGCCCGGCTTTTTCAAAAAGAGCCGCTTATCCCAGCGTTGCAATACGATCAGAATCGCCGGCCGTGATCGCCACCTAAATCCTTAAACCAAAACACCAAGCGCTCAAATTTTTTAAGCGCTTCGGATACGTATTGCGCCAAATTCCCTAGCCTCTGAAATTGTCGGTCAACATTTCGGGATTTACTCCTAACGACAACTGGGAATTCCCCGACATACAATGCGCGCCATTTTGTGCTATGGCGAATTGACTATAAAGATGCTTCTGTCAGACCTAATCAACCGTGGTTCCCGCCTGAATGCGGGTATCCAAGGCCATGGAAAGCCCGCTTCGACTTATCCATGCGGTTTGGACTTGAGCAAGGACCGCTTAGACGACGGTTTTTACCCGATGACGGAAGCATCTTTATATCCAAACGCCAAACAGCCGGCTGAAGACAAAGCGGCATACGCCTTGTGGCCTGATAGCCAGAACGCGTCACGTCTGTCGATAAGTGCAAAACATGAATTATCAAATTACTGAGGGTGTAATTGAAAATCGTAAAACTCGGGCACATCAAGGTGTTCTCCATGCTCATGCTGCTGTCGGCAAGCGTTAGCAGCTTTGCTAACCCTAAGGCGTTTGAAATCCAGGAGCTGGAGTTTAAAAACTCGCAGGTCTCGGACATCATCCGCGTGTTGTCCGAAGATGCCAGCGTCAACATTGTCGCCACCCCGGAAGCCGGCAAAAAAAATGTGACGGTTTTTTTGAAAAAAATCAGCTTGGAAGACGCGATCCGCACCATTTGCCGCATCAGCGATCTTTGGTATCGCCGGGATGATGGCGATGCCGGCACGTTTAGGCTAATGACCAAGGAAGAATACGGTAAAGACTTGGTGATGGGCCAAGACGACAATGTCAAAGTGTTTCAATTGCGCAATCCCAATGTGATTGCTGTGGCTATGGCTATCGAAAGTCTCTATGGGAATCGGGTGCGGGTATCCTACGGCAACGCCATGATGTTGAGCGGCATGGGCGGCATGGGCGGCAACAGCCGTGGCGGGGGTTTCGGCAATAACCGTGGCATGGGCGGCTTCGGCGGCGGCATGGGTGGCATGGGTGGCATGGGCGGTGGCTTCGGTGGTGGTTTTCAAGGCGGTTTCGGTGGCGGCAACGCCGGCAATATGTTTGGCGGACGCAACAATCGCTTTTCCGGCGGCATGGGCGGACAAGGCGGTATGGGCGGCGTTTACGGGAACATGCAACAAGGTATCCGCGAAACTGTGCCCAAGGATTTAAGCGTCGAACAACTCGCTGAACTCGGTGCCGACGGCAAGCGTGTCGATCCCGGTCAGTTGTCGGAAGTCTCCGGCATCAACAAAATCATCTTCGTCACCGTTAACGCCGAACATAACCAATTGATCGTCAAAACCAGTGACCCGGCCATTCTGAAAAGCATTTCCAGCCTGGTCGATCAACTGGACAAGCCGCAGAACCAAGTGATGCTGGAAATGAAAATCATCGACGTCAAGGTCGGTGAAGATTTTTCTTCCCTGTTTAATTTCGAAATAAAAGACACCAAAGTCCAAGGCAACAGCCTCAACCCGCTGATTTTGGGTGGCGCGGCCGCCATGACCGGTGGCGGCAGCTTTGTTTACGAATTTCTTAGCGACAAAGTCAAAGCCAATATCGAGTTTTTGGAAAAAAACAACCGCGTCAACGTGGTTTCCAATCCAATGCTGGTAGCCTCCAATCATCGCCCGGCCAACTTGTTCGTCGGCGAAGAACGTATCATGGTGCGCGGTTATTCCATCGACAATATCGATAACCTCAACACCACCCGCACCATCACCACCCCGGAAACCGAGCTAAAGGAAATCGGTACCACCCTGGAAGTCACCCCACACATCAATGCCGACGGTACTATCCACATCCAGCTCAGACAGGAAAATTCCACACTAAACGAGGGAGCCGCATCCATTCCGGTAACGAATGGCACCGGTGGAGTTGTGGTGGAATTGCCGGTGGATACCGTTACCACCGCACGCATGGAAGGCGAAATTTTCGCTAGACACGGCTACACCGTCGCCGTGGGCGGTTTGATTCGCGACAGATTTTCTCGTGACCGACGCAAGGTACCCTACCTTGCCGACATCCCGCTGCTCGGCAACGTGTTTAGACAGACTGTCGACGCCGACAGCAAATCGGAAATGGTGTTGTTAATTACGCCCTATGTGCTGAACCAAGGCGGCGATACCCACCCAGAATACGACCCGACGGATAAATACCACCGCTATGCACCGGACACCGCCATGCAAGCCAAACCGGTGCCCAAGCCGGAAAATTCCGACGAACCGGTGTGCGGCGAGTTTTGCGCCCCGCCGCGCTTAGGGGTGACAGAACAATGAGTCACAACCAGGTTAAAACGCGGCGCGTAGTGACCATGCTAAGCCCCTTGTTGTTCTGGTTCCCACGCAGGAGCAGGGGAACGAGAGCAGCCAGTCTGGCGCTGGCCGCAATATGTTGCAGCGCTTGCCAGCCCGCTTTCATCGGCCATGACTCGGAAGCGACCGTAGCCAATGAAAACTGTTACGCCTACCGCAACGGCGACAAACTGCGCAAAATCAATTTTGCCCAAGCCTTCGATTGGTGCCATCGCGCCGCCAATTTTGGCGATGCCAACAGCGAAGCCCTGCTGGGCGAACTGTATTACCTGGGGCTGGGCGGCCCGCAAGACATGGCGCTGGCGGCGCGCTGGTTCGAAAAAGCCGCCCGCCAAGGCCACGCCCATGCCCAATACATGCTGTACCGGGTCCATGCGACCAGCCCCGATCTGGAACAGCAGGAAAAAGCCGAGTATTGGCTGAACCAAGCCCGGCACAGCGGCTACAAGCTGGCCTTGCCGGCGCAATGAACACCGCGCTTGAATTGAATAGGGAGACAAGTAAATGACGAACAACCTTCACGACATGCAAGCCGAACCCGTCAAAAGCAAGCTGATGGAATTGCTGGACGAAGTATTGCAACACGACGGCTTTGGTGAAATCCGCGTCGAGGTAAAAATCCTCAAGCGTCGGCAGAAAGAAGTGATTTTGCATTGCGGCAAACAGTACCGCTTTGTGGTGGATAGCGAGTTTCCAAGCCAAGCCTGATGCTTGCGGTTGCCTCTGGTTCTCATTTATTCCCTGTGGGTGAGCTCCGGCGTGGGAACCCATACCGGCTAGAGAGCGGCGTATTCATTCCCACGCCGGAGCGTCATTGCCATTAAGTTAAGCCGTCATACCGGCAGGGATTGCCGGTATCCAGTTCACAAGGATGTGAAAGGCCTTCGCCGTCCTTGGCTTCTGGGTTCCGGCACCCGTTAGAGCACGAAGTGAATCCCTGCCGGAACGACGTGTTTTTCTTAACTTAATGGCAGTGACGCCGGAGCGTACCAAAAAGGGCAGAAATGGGAACGAGGAAGAGGAAGACAAAGAATTTAGGACTAATCCGCGCACGGATGCGCACAGCTAAACGAGTGTGATGGGGTCACATCAAAAAACCATAAAAAGCAAGATGACCAAGAGGCTGCGTGAGGCAGTTGCGGCATTTACATTTGAGAAGACAGTATGAAAATTAAACAACTGAAAAGACTGCAACACCGTCAAGCGGGTTTCACCTTGCTGGAACTGTTGGTGGTTATTACCTTGATTGCTGCGTTGGCAGTCGGTGCCTTGATTGCCTATGACGGCGTGGGTGACAAGGCGCAGGCGGCGGCAGCGGCGGATTCCAACGTAAAAGTAGATAACGCCATTCGCCAATATAAAGCGGTCACCAACAATTACCCGAATCAATGGGATAACTTGGCGAGCGGTGCATCGTTAATCAGTGCACTCCCACCCCAATTGAGCACAACAGATGGAACAAGAAACCGAGTGGTTGCAGCATGGGCTACCGGAGCAGCGGCTTCGAATGTTTCCTTATCATTGGGTCGGGCCGGTATCAACGAACTGCAAAACTGGCTTACCCCGGTTGCAACTAACAATACTGCAGGCGTAATTCCTAACTTGGCGCATAACGAAAGCTTCAACTCCATCAATGCGGCAGAATCCGAGCATTTTGATGATGGAAATGTTAGTGCTACTCCAATTACTAACATAGCAGTGGTCCCCGGTTTAGCGGCTTGTAACGCAAATACTGTAGCAATTCCTGCCACCACAGCAGATCCTGACGGTGCTGGCCCATTAGCAGCAGGTCTTAACTACATCCAAAACCGTTACAGCGATGCGCTGGAAGGTGACGAGTGTCATTTGGTTGTCGCCCTGGGCTTCGGTAGCGATGCTGCCGCCAGTACCGCAACCAGTTCGGTGTCTATCGGCAAGGCGCCTAGCTTCGCCAAAACTGATACCGCCAATCCAGCGAACAACGTCGACCCCAATCAGCAGTACTCCCGCTACATCGGCTTGTTCCTGCTCGGTTCTGATAGCGACGAAAATGGCAATATCGTTGATGGCGAGTATTTGAACAAAGCCCGTCTGCTGACCATCATCGCCCCAGACGGTACGATTGCTGATCAAAACTTAGCGACAGCTGTACAAAACTAATGGCTTAGTGCCGGTAACGGCCTAAAACATTTACGGGTTCCCACGCTCCGGCGTGGGAACTCTTTGCAGCGCTCAGTTTGGGCTTTTACCCAGAGTCCAAACTTAGATATGCACTATGCATTCACCGGTCCCCACAGTCCGCTGTGGAGACCTATGGCCTGCAAAGCCGCAGCGAGCCTCTAGCTTGGCATGCATAGCCTTAACCGTAACATCGACTACCCGTTTTGACAGTCCGATATGCTTAACCGTAAATTCGCCGCACTTCAGCCTTCATTTATATTACTGGCGGCCCTGCCGCTATTGCCACTGTTCGCGCCCTGGCAACTGTTTCCCGTTACGTCGTTTCATCAGGAATGGCTGGCGCTAGCTGCCGGGCTGTTGGCCTGCCTGTGTGCCTGGCCTTTACTGCACAAAACACCGCAACTGGCCGTGCCCGTCATTACATTGCTACCGCTGGCTTTGGCCGGCTTCATCCTGCTGCAAACCTTGGTATTGCCCCAGGTTATTGCGCAACATGCCGGTTTAGCCATCGGCTATTTGGTCTGGGCCGCCTTGTTGATGGTGCTGGTGGGTTTGTTGCAGCAAACCTATGGCCGGCAGCGCTTGCTGAATGGGTTGGCAGGCGGTTTATTGGCGTCGGCGCTTTGGGCCGCGTGCCGGGAACTGGCCGCCCGACTCTGGGCTGAAGCGGGTCTGTGGGGCGGCATTGGCCAACCTAATCATTACGGTGATTTGCTGGCGCTGGGTGGCGTGTCGTTATTGTATTTGCAGGATAGCCTGAGACTACGCCAAGGCCTATTCCTGTCGGCTGGTTTTTTGGTTGCGCTGGGGCTTAGCCTAAGCCCATCGCGCAGCGTTTGGTTCTATTGGCTGGCCTTGGCCGTCATCGCTTGGCGCTACCGGCGCACTTGGCTGAAACCCATGGGTTTTGGGCTGATGGCTTATCTGCTGTTGCAAGGCTTGTGGTCTATGGATGTGCTGCCCACTCCGCAATTGACAGCCGCCGAACGGATGTTGTTACAAGCCAGCGGTATTTCTCCGCGCTGGCATATTTGGCGCGTGGCCTGGGATTTGTTTCTGCAGAAACCCTTGCTGGGTCACGGCTTCGGCGAATTCGATTGGGCCTACTACCAAGCCGGGCGCTTTATCCAGGAACAAGCCACCCGCATCGAACACGCACATAACATCGTCATGCATTTGCTGGTGGAGTTAGGCCTGCTGCCGGTTTTACTGCTGAGTGGGGCGGTCATAGTTTGGCTACGTGGGGTGTTAGCCAGTGGCGATGCCAACTCCCAATTGGCCGCAACGACAGCGGAAGGCGATGACCCGAGCGACAGCATGCGGGCTTGGCTACTGATGCTGGCGGCGGTGCTGACGATTCATAGCTTGTTGGAATACCCGCTATGGCATGCCAACTTTCTAGGGATTGCGGCTTGGTTATTGGCGATCGGCGAACGGCGATTTTGGCTTTTACCCCTTTCCAAGCCCGGCGCTGCTTTGGCGGGTGGCTTGGTATCGTTGGCGTTTGCGGTGGCCGTTGTGCACGAATGGCAATATACCCGCATGGAAATGGCATTGCTGGGCGCGTTGGCACACCAGAATGTGCAGCATGAACAGGCCTTGATCGATATTTGTCAGCAAATTCCGGACACCGCGCCCTTGCTGTTGCCTTACGTGCCGGTGCTATTCACGTTGACGGGACATCCGGAAAATCCGGAAATGCGCGAACAATTAATCGTACTGTCCGAGGCGGCGGTGCGGTTTACACCCACTCAAAGTCTGGTGTATCGACTGGCGCTCCTGCAAGCGTTGAACGATGACAAAGTCAACGCTCGTCTAACCATAGACAAAGCTTTGGCTGCTTATCCCGGCGGCGCGATCAACTTTGCCGAAGAAGTGCTGCGTAGCCAAGCTTACGCTGGCGCGCGTATTGATGTATTGATGGCGCGACTGTTGCCGGTCGTCAATCCGCTCTTGCAGGCCAATCTGCCGGCAGGCGTTAAAGCCAGGATCAAGCAGGCAGTGCGGTAATTTTGCTCTGGTTCCCAGGGTCCTCCGTGGGAACCCATACAGTGTTCAATGCGCAGGGCATAGCGTGTGGCTAGCAGTTCAGGCCGTATGCATTCCCACGCGGGAGCGTCACTACCATTAAGTTAAGCCGTCATTCCGGCAGGGATTCACTTCGTGCTCTAACGGGTGCCGGAATCCAGATTACAAGGATGTGAAAGGCTTTCGCCGTCCTTGGCTTCTGGGTTCCGGCAACCCCTGCCGGAACGACGTGTTTTTTCTTAGCTTAATGGCAGTGACGCGGGAGCGTACCCAATAGGGCATAAATGGGAACGAGGTATGACTAGGTTTTTAATTTTTACAAGCAAGTAAATGAGGTGTTTATTGTTTGTTCTTTCCAGGCTGTTGCGCGCTGTCGCCCCAAGCGATGGTGCCGCCGCAGGTTCTCAGTCTATGACAATCAGGCCGCAAGCCGGCTTTACGCTGCTGGAATTGTTGGCGGTGATTGCCCTAATGGCGGTGGTGGCCGGCACGGCGGTGCTGGCGTACGACGGTGTGCAGGATCAAGGTCGCCAAGATGCCACGCGCTTTGAAATGGCCGAAGTCCGCAAGGCTTTGCTGCAGTTTCGCCGCGATAGCGGCAGTAACGATTTGCCGGGGCAGGGCGCCTATGACTGCGAAGAACTGGCAGACGAGGCCATTGCGAACGGTCGTCCAGCTACCTGGCCAGCTGCCCCGGCGGTGCCGGTTGTCAACAACACGAATAAAGCCGACTGGATAACGTGGTGTCAGCACCCGGCCAATTTCTGGATGCTGTTTGTCGACCCTTTGGGCGGTGGTTGGAATCCCGATACCCATCGCGGCTGGAACGGCCCGTATTTGCAACGCAAAAGCGGTCTGCTGAGTTATGCCGGTATCGATAACCTCTCGGTGATCATCGATGCCTATCAAGCCCCTTATCTAATGTTGGACTTAAACGACGCCGTCAGAGCCCGTCTGCTCAGCATCGGCCCGGATAGAACCGACAACAACCCAAGCCCCAGTTCCTGCCAGATTGCCAGTACTGGCGACGATACCTTGCTGTGTTTGTTGCGATGAAGGTGTCGATAGCCATTCCCAAACACGCCAAAGCGCCGGCTCTCACACGCCGCCGTGGGCAGCCATCCCGGCTTTCGAACCCAGGGTGTAGGGTGGATAAGCATCGCGCATCCACCGCATGCAAACCTATCCCGGTGGCTGCGCTGCGCTTATCCACCCTACAGGCTAGGAGTTCGACAAGGCGAAGATCCCAGCGCGGTTTTACCCTGCTGGAAATGCTGCTGGTGATTTTTTTGATGGCGCTGGTGGCCTCCACCGGGCTGATGCTGACCGAAGGCGTAGAAGACCAAAGCAAATACGACGAAACCAAGCGCCGCATGGCGTTAATCCGCAACGCCATCGTCGGCGATTCGACCCGCACAGTGAATGACGCGCCGGCACTTAGCGGCTTTGTGGCGGATATGGGGCGGTTGCCAACCTGCTTGCGCGAACTTACCGATGCTTTGGATTGTACCTCTCCCGGTAACGCGCTAACTACCTCAGCTTTAGACAGTAATAGCGGGTTGTTGGCAGGTTGGCGCGGCCCGTATATTTCGATGTTACCCGACAATGATGGTCAGTTACGCTTCCGAGACGGTTATGAAAACGATGATGGAAGCCTTAATTTCGGCTGGGGCTTTTTGAACGACGGCACGCAGATTCAACTGCAAAGCTTCGGACTTAATTCTGTCGCGGACGGCGCAACACCCGTTGATGACTATCCGGTAGGAGCGACCGTCGCCGCCGTCACGCCATTGGTTAATCCCTTCGATTTCAACGCGACTTTCCAAGGTTGGGACAGCGTGACAATTCGCTTTACCAATATTGGCGCTGGCGCTGTTTCGATTGCGCAAAACCGACTTCGGTTAGTGTTGAGCTATGCCGACGATAGTCAGCCAGGGGCTATAGGTACAACAGAGAGCGCGCCGTTCCCAGCGACAAGCCTTAATGTGCCGGTAAGTGGGGTTTCGGTGGCAGTAACAATTGGGCAAACTCTAACTGTTCCTGCCGGCTCTACAAAGAGCGGAGATCAAGTTACGATTGGCAGCGATGGTTTTGTAGTACTGCCGTCAATCGCGCAATTGACGTCCAGTTCGCAATTGACGCTAACGTCGCCTTTTGCAGCTCTGCCGAATACGATGGGCCACTTCTCCTTGTCCATCGTTTGCAATGATCCGGCCAATCCTAATGCCGTTGATGGCAAGCGGTTCGACGGCGATTGCACGCGTTATGGAACCGAGGCAGTGCCGATTGCTTACACACCAATTAACCAACCCTATCTGTTTCAGGCTATGCCGCGCAGCGTTCCTATTGGTCCCCCGGCTCCACTTATATGGAGCGTCCATCCTTGATAGTTATAGCTCTCAGCCCCGGTTCTTTCGCTCTCGCATGGGAATCCCTACTAGTTTTCAATGCGGGCCGATATGCATGCCCGTGCCGGACCGCCTTTGTCAATGACTCAAGCCTTCCTCCCCCTTTGAAAAAGGGGGATCGAGGGGGATTTATCCGACAAATCTCCCCCAACCCCTCTTTTTCAAAGAGGGGAGTAAAACACCAGGGCCTAAACTTGTCCCGGTTCACTCGGTGTACAGCGCGAATCCCTACCAGTCTTCGCACGCTGGAATGTGCGTGGAAAGTCGAATGGCCGGTCCGCAATGCCAGTTATGCTCTAGATGCTAGGCGGAAGCCTAGGAGCGAAAGCGCCAGAACTACCGAATGCCAATTCAATATCTTTTTCACCCATAACATCCAACTGCGATGAAATTTAATCGTTTTCTCCCTTTCGCTACGCCGTCGCAATTATTGGTCTGCGAGACCGACGGTTTTTCCTTGCGGGCGGCGGTGTTGCGCCGTTCCGATCAGGATTTAGAACTGCTCTATCAGGCAAAAACCGAGCAGGTGGATATGGCCGAAGGTTTGGGCGATGTGTTGACGGCGTTAAAAAAGCAGGGCTGGCAGGGCGGCGGTTCAGCGATTTTGTTGTCGCCGGCGGTGTTTTCCTCACTGGTGGAGTTACCTGTTAATCCCCGAAAGCCCCGGCCTTTATTGCAGATGGTGGAACTGGCGCGTTGGGAAGCGGAGCCGCTGCTGCTTCAGCATGTGACCCGCTGGTCGGTCGGCCACTTACTGGTGGGTCAAGGCTATATGACCGAGGAGCAGGCGCGGGCAGTGATGGAGATGCAACAAGGCAAATCCGGCGGCAGCTTGGCGCTGGCGGAGCAATTTTCCTTGCGGCGTTTCGGCGATTTGGCAGTGGAGCTGGGTTATATCAAACGCAGTCAGCTCAATGCCTGTTTGACCGGGCAGGAGTGGCTGAAAGCCGCTGATGAAGCCATCGAAGTCGGTTGGGCGGCGCAGAGTGCGGTGGAAGATATTCCGGGTACGTTTAATTGGCTGATTAGTTGTGTGCATCAAAGTTTGTTGCGGCGCTGGGCGGATGCGTTTGCGCGGCAGGGTGTCAAGTTGCGGACCATGTATCCGTTGACCGGTTGCAGTGCGGCATTGCTGCCCAGCGCAGAAACCCACGCAGTGCTATTGGAAGCCCAGCCCGGCTTGGGTTTTAGTACCCGTATGTCCGGTAGCGGCTACACCACGCTGCGCCACTATTTGAATCTGCACAAAGCGCCGCTGGATATTTGCCTGGAAAGCTACCATGCCCTGCATGCGCCGCCGCGCGAACCGGTTTGGCTGGCTAGTTGGCCGCCGGCACCGGAGTTGGCCGCCAGCTTGGAACACATGCTGGAGTTGGAGTTACATCCGCTTACCCATGCCGTGGTGGGGGATAAGGTCTCGCCGGGTATGGCGGGGGCGGCCTATCATGCGTTGGGCTTGGCCGACGACGAGCGTTGCGTCGGGGTGCGATTAGGCGGTCCTTTGCCGGCGCTGCACGATCGCTTGGAGGTGCGGGCGGCGGCCTTATGCCTGGCTTTATTGCTGTTGCTCGGCGCGTCTGAACTGTCCTTGTGGGTGCGTAAAAGCAGCGTCGATACTTACAAGCAGCAGGTGGACGCCAGTTGGCAGAGTATCGACGAGGCGGTTAAGCGCATCAACGCCAGAACCGCCGAAATTGCCCAGATCAAAGAAAAAATTAAGAGCGCGCGGACCGAACAATCCCGCTTGGAAAATCTGGCCCGTTTTTACGACGAGGATATTCCGGAGCGCATGGATTTGGTGAAGGGCGTACTTGGCATGCTGCAAACCTTAGTCGACAATGAGGTGATCATCGAACGGCTGGACGAGCCGGATAAGTCGGCATTAAAACCGGCAGGGAGTCCGGCAGCCAATCCGACCCTGCCGCCCAACCCCCTCAGTGACAAGCGCATCGAAGCCGAAAATCTGGTGTTGGAGGCTTGGGCGCTCAGCGACAGCGCCGCGCAGATGTTTATTAAGCGGGTAGGGGATGCAGCCGCCCGCTGGGATCTGCAGGTTCGCGAACCCAAAGTGACTTTCGGCAAGGGTCCGCTGAGCAGCAGCGGTTTCAGTATCTCCTTACGGCTGGTCAAATCGGCCGAGCCGGACGGCAAAATCATTCGCCTTTCTAATCCAAACCCCCATGAAACTACCCCTTTTGAGTAATCGCGAACAATGGCTGTCGGCCTTGGCTATCGGCGTGATCGTCATCGGCGGTTACGCCTGGTTGCGCTGGCTGCCTGCCAACCGGGACATCGGCCAATTGCAACAGACCGCCGAAGCCACGGATTTGCGCGTCCGTACTGCTGAGATTCCGGAGGAACCCGACGAGGACGTCGAACGTTTGAAAAGCCAATTAGCGGAACAAGAACGCGTGCTGGCCGCTATTAAGGAGCAGTCCGACAGTGTGGAAAAACATTTGGCACCCAACGACTCGCAGTTTCTGATCGTCAATATTTCTAAAGTGGCGCGCGATGCACAGATTCACGTGCGCATCAACGAAGTGTATAAATCGCCGGACAGCCCGAATGCCGTACCGGCCCCAGCGGCCCCGACCAGCGCTAGGAAAAGTCGAAAAAACAAGGCGGCGACCCCAACGCCAGCTGTGGCCAGTGCACCGGCAGAAGCGGTGATTCCGCCGCTAAGTGCCGGCTGGATCGCGCGGATGTCGCCGGGATCGTTGTTGGAAAGGCCGTTGCGACGTTTGGAGGTGGAGGGCTCTTACTTGGCTTTGAACCACTTTATTCATGATCTCGACCGCCTGCCGTTTCAGGTCGCGGTGTTGCGGATCAGCGTAGAACGCATGCCGGTGTTGGCGATGCCGGGTTACCCGCAAATCCTGTTGGCTGAAGTGATTTTGGCATTGTAAGTATGGCGATCAGTGACGAACATCTGTTGGAAGCCGGCGTGCGCTGCGGCTTGGTTGAGGCCGGGCAATTGGAACGCTTGCGTCTGGAAGCGCGGCGGCAGCGTTTGAGTTTGCTGACTATGGTGCAGGCCCATTATCGCTTTCCCCTATCGGCGCTGTACCGCGCGGTGGCCGAGCAATACGGTATGCCCTATGTCGACCTGGATAGTTTGCAGGTGGAAAGCACCTTGTTAAAAAAGATTCCGCCCAGCCTGGTGCAGCGCAAATTACTTTTGCCGGTCAGTGACGGCGCACAGGTCTTGCTGATCTGCGGCGATCCGGGTGATCGAGCCGGGATCGATTCGGTGCAACGCTTATTGGGTCAGGTTCTGCCACTGGTGATGACCGATCTGGATGTGCTGCAGTTAAAGATCAAGCAAGCGCTTGCCGGTAAATCGGCCCCGGAACAAAGCGGCGCGGTGACGGCGGAAATCGATACCGATTTAGTGGCCTTGCTGGACGGTATTATCCGCGAGGCTTATTTTTACCGGGCTTCGGATATTCATTTGTTGCCGGATGCGCAGGGATTGCGGGTGCGGTTGCGGGTGGACGGCAAATTGCGTGATTATCCGTTGGCGGCCCACGCCGGCGCGGCGGCGGCTTTGGTGTCGCGGGTCAAGGTATTGGCCGGCCTGGACATAGCCGAGCAACGCATGCCCCAGGATGGCGGTTTTTCCTATCATTTACCCCGGCCCATCGACAAGGGGTTTAACATTCGGGTGGCGACTGCGCCCACCCGGCTGGGCGAACGGATTACCCTGAGGCTGCTCGGCCAAGAGGCCTTCGGTTTGACGCTGGCCGATCTGGGGATGATGGATGAAGACTTACAGCAGTTTCGCAAGGTCATTCATCGGCCTTACGGCATGGTGTTGCTGACCGGGCCGACCGGGAGCGGCAAATCGACGACCTTGTTTGCCGCGCTGCAGGAAATCAACCGGCCTGACATCAATATCATGACCGTGGAAAACCCCATCGAATACGTGATGCACGGCGTTTCGCAGGTACAGACCGGGCCGAAGATCAGCTTTGCCGATGCGTTGCGCTCGTTTTTGCGCCACGATCCTGACGTGTTGATGGTGGGCGAGATCCGTGACCCGGAGACTGCCGATGTGGCGGTAAAAGCGGCGATGACCGGGCATTTGGTGTTTTCTACCTTGCATACCAACAATGCGGTGAGCGCCGTGACCCGTTTGATCGACATCGGTTGCGAGCCCTTCCTGATCGGTTCCACGGTGTCGGCGGTGATAGCTCAGCGTTTGGTGCGCCGCCTATGCCCGCATTGCCGCAAGCCGCGTTTGGCTAGCCCGGCAGAGCAGGCAGAACTGGGTCGTGATGACGATAGCGTGCAGATCTATGAACCGGGTGGTTGCGTGATTTGTCAAGGTAGCGGTTTTCGCGGTCGGCTGGGCTTGTTCGAAACCTTGTGGCTGGATGAAAGCTTGGCGCGCTTGGTGGCGCGCGGTTCCGACGAGGAAGCCTTGGAAGCCAGCGCTGGCCAGCACCTGAATTTTATGTGGGAAGACGGCTGTCGGAAAGTGCTATTGGGTATGACCACGCTGGACGAGGTGCGCGACGTAGCGGTCCATAAAACGCGCAGCATGAGCAGCGGGGTAAGCTGAGATGGCTGAATTTGTTTACACAGCCTTGGACGAGCGCGGTAACGAGATTGGCGGAAGGCTGCAAGCCGACGATGTGGGTAATGCCGCTTCACAATTGCGCCAGCGTGGCTTGCGGGTATTGGCATTACGGGCGGGGCGCGGCAATAGCGGCTTTTTCGGCCAAGCCAATTTCGCCGATTGGTTGGCTTCGCAACGCTCTGTGACCACTACGTCGTTGATTTTTTTCTTTCGGCAAATGAGTTTCATGCTGCATGCCGGCTTGGCGGTGGCCCAAGCGTTGGAACTGGCTCAGGCGCAATTGACCAATCCGCGTCTTAATCTGACCTTGCGCCTGATGCTCAAGGACATTCAGGCTGGGCAGTCGCTGTCGTCGGCGATGAGCAAGCACAAGGCGGTGTTTCCGGAGATGGCGATCAATTTGGTGGTTGCAGGGGAAACGACCGGTGATTTGGACGAAATCATGGAGAGATTGGCGATACACCTGGACAAAAAAGCCGCGCTGCGGGCCCAGACCATCAACGCGATGATTTACCCGGCTATCGTGGTGGTGGCAGCGATAGGTGTAGGGATTTTTATGGTGGTGAAGATCATTCCCAAGTTCAGCAAATTCCTGTTAGGCAAAGGTAAAGCCTTGCCGCCGTCTACGCAGTTGCTGATCGATATTTCCGACTTTGTGCGCCAAAATGGCTTTTGGCTGGCCGGCGGCGCGGGCGCTCTGTTGCTGCTGGTGATGTTAATTTATCAAACCCGTAGCGGGCGGTTAGGGATAGACCGGCTGTTGTTGCGGCTGCCGGTGATCGGCTCGCTGCTGATGACTAGTTCGATGGCACAGATGAACTGGGCATTGTCGATTTTGCTGCGTAGCGGTGTCACCGTGTTCGACGCGCTGAAAATTACCGCTAATTTGCTGGGTAACCGGGTTTATGTCGACCAGTTGCTGGGCGCGTCTACGCAGATTTTGGAGGGCCGCGATATTGCGCGTAGTATCGATCATCCGCGTATTCCGCCGCTGGTAGTGCAGATGGTGGCCGTGGGTGAAGGGACTGGCGCGTTGGACGAGGTACTGCAGGAACTGGGTATTTATTATGAAAAACTGTTGGAAATTGCGATTAAGCGCCTGTCGGCTCTGATCGAGCCGGTCATGATTTTGGTGATCGGCTCGATGGTGGGCTTTGTTTACTACGCATTCTTTCAAGCCTTATTCTCTTTGGTATCGGGGCGTTAAATGAGTTTGACCAATTCGCTCAAGCCGTTTCTCGGCCTGATTTTTTTTCTTGCCGCTGTGGCCGCACAGGCTCTGGAAACCCCGTCCACGCCGCTGGCTGCGCCGGAGTCGAAGCAGTTGCGCGACCCGTTTACGCCCAGTCAGTTAATGTACGAAACGGCGGGTGCCCAAGGAGGCACTGCGCCCGGCGCTTACGGATTTCTGCCCAACCAAGAGAGCGTGAAAGTGCCAAATCTGAAATTGCGCGGTCTGTTAAATCCGTCCGGTAAGGCGTTTATTGCCTTGCTGGAAGTGAGCGGTGTGGGGACTTTTATGGTGCGCGAAGGCGATGAATTCAATTTCGATCCGTCGCAACCCAAGAATGCGATCCGCGTCAGTAAAATTACCCGTCTCAGTGTGACGGTTGAAACCGGTACCCTGGGTTCGATCAGGGTATTACGCTAACCGATAGGCGTGTCGGCTTACAGATTGAATAGGTTTAGGTTGACGGCGATATGCGCCAACTCGGTGGTGGTCTGGACTTGCAGTTTTTTCTTAATTTGCGTGGCGTAGTTGGCGATGGTTTTATTGCCTAAACACTGGTGATCGGAAATTTTGGCGACGGTCAGTCCTTGTGCCAGCAGCCTAAAAATATCGAACTCGCGCGGAGAGAACGCGTTGATTATCGCTTGATGCTTTGCATTGGCGGAGGGTGGCTCAGCGGATGTCAGCAGTCCGGGTTCCGCATAGCGATTGCCTTGCATAATGCTTTCGATCGCCGTCATCAATAAGTTGGGTGCCATGTTTTTGGTGATGTAACCTTGCGCGCCGGCCTCCAACGCGCGTCGCACGTAAACCTGTTCGTGATAAATGCTGTACACCAAAATCCGCGCATTGGCATCCCGCGCGACGATTCGGCGAATCGCTTCCAGACCACCGATGCCCGGCATGGATAAATCCATTACGACCATGTCCGGCTTGGATTCATGGTAACGCTGAATGGCTTGTTCGCCGCGTTCCGCTTCGGCGATGACTTCGACATCACCACTCACTGACAAAAGCATGCGAAAACCGGCGCGCACCACCGCATGGTCGTCGACTAATAATATTTTAATGATGTTGCTCATGGAATCGCTACGATGGGTTGGTGTAATAAATGGCCGAATAGCAAGCGATCTCTTGATGTTTCAGCCTCACGTTTGACGGCTATTATCAGGTAGTAACTTCCCGGCTTGGGGCGGAAAAAATACTTTTTATAAGCAGGAAAAATGGCGCTGAGTCATCGCGCACGGCTATCTTAAAGCTATCGTTTACTGCAGTTAGCGGATGAGAGTGGTATGGGCCGTCCATACTTTTACAGTGCGCTACGCCAACGGTCCAAAATACCCGCGAACGGCTGTTTTTAGGCTTATCGGTGATTCGGCGCTGAACGTGTTTAGTTTAATTCTGCCAATAACTGGCCGATCATGCGGTTGGCCTGGTTTAAGTAGCCGCTGCCAAACAGGTTGAGATGGTTAAGGATGTGGTAGAGGTTGTAGAGGGTTTTTCGGGTTTGGTAGCCCTGATCTAGCGGATATTCGGCTTGATACGTCGCATAAAAATCGCGGCTGAAACCGCCAAATAATTCGGTCATAGCCAGGTCTGTTTCGCGGTCGCCGTAATAGCAGGCGGGGTCGAAGATTATTGGTTGTCCGTGCTGGTCGGCGGCAGCGTTGCCACCCCATAAATCGCCGTGTAGCAAAGACGGCTGCGGGCGGTAATCGCTAAAAAAATCGCCAACTTTTTCCAGCAGCTTTTCGCCTTGAGTTTGCAGTGAGCCGCTGTAACCGTTTGCAGCGGCAAATTGCAATTGCTTGCCCAAACGCTGTTGCCGCCAAAAATTCACCCAGTCCTGATGCCTGGTGTTGGATTGCGGGGTGGAGCCGATGGTGTTATCGATGGGCCAGCCGAAATAGGCTTGCGGCCTTTGGTGAAGTAAGGCGAGTTGTTGGCCGAATACGCTGGCACTGCGGCTATCTAATGCGCCCAATTCGATGAATTCCAGCAGCAGATAAGCGTGTTGCTGAAATTCGCCAAAGCAAATCACCTTGGGCACCCGCACCGGCCCTATGTCCGCCAACTCCTGCAAACCCGCGGCTTCGGCCGCGAACATAGCCGCCAAGCTGGCGCGGTTTAACTTTAAAAACCAATCGGTGTTGGCGGTTTGCAGGCGGTAGGCACTATTGATGTCGCCACCGCCGACACTGCTCAGGCGGTGGTTGTGCAGCGATTGGCCGGTTTGGGTTTCAAGATGACTAATTAAAGAATGCAGGGCGGCCATGATGAATTAACCGGCTATTTCGCCCAGCTGTCGCGCAAGGTCACCGTGCGGTTAAATACCAGTTTTTCCGGTTTGCTATCGACGTAGTCCAAACAAAAATAGCCGGTGCGCTCAAATTGATAGCGAGTATCCGGGGTGGCGTTTGCCAAGCTGGCTTCCACCCGGCAATCGCTTAATAGTTCCAAGGAGTTGGGATTGATGCCGTCCAGGAAATTGTCCAGAGTGTCTGGATTGGGGTGGCTGAATAGACGGTCGTACAAGCGCAATTCAGCGGGTAGGGCATGTTGCTCAGATACCCAATGAATCACACCTTTGACTTTACGGCCTTCCGGATTTTTGCCCAAGGTAGCGGGATCGTAACTGCAATGCAGTTCTATGACATTGCCGGCAGCGTCTTTAATGGCTTCTTCGCATTTAATCACGTATGAACCGCGCAGCCGGACTTCGCCGCCTGCGACCAAGCGTTTGAAGTCTTTGGGCGGATTTTCCATGAAGTCGTCTTGTTCGATCAGTAAGGTCTTGGAAAAGCTGACTTCGCGGCTGCCCATTTCCGGTTTCTGCGGATGGTTGGCGATTTGATAGGTTTCGGTTTTGCCGTCTTCCCAGTTGGTGATCACCACTTTTAAAGGTCTTAAGACAGCCATCGCTCTGGGCGCGCGTTCATTTAAATCCTCCCGGATACAGTTTTCCAACACACCCATTTCGATCCAGGAATCGTTTTTGGTAACGCCAATCCGTTCGCAGAAATCCCGGATCGCTTCCGGGGTAAAGCCGGCCCTACGCAGGCCGGAAATGGTCGGCATGCGCGGATCGTCCCAACCGTTGACGTGTTTTTCGGTAACCAATTGCAAGAGCTTACGTTTACTGACGATGGTGTATTCCAATTGCAGACGGGCAAATTCGATCTGCTGCGGATGGCAAGGGGTTTGCAGTTTGTCCAGTACCCAGTCGTACAACGGGCGGTGATCTTCAAACTCCAAGGTACAGATCGAGTGAGTGATGCCTTCTAATGCGTCGGAGATACAGTGGGTGTAGTCGTACATCGGGTACAGGCACCAGGCATCGCCCGTGCGTTGATGATGAACGCGGCGAATGCGGTAGATGGTGGGATCGCGCATATTGATGTTGGGCGAGGCCATGTCGATTTTAGCGCGCAGTACATACTGGCCGTCAGCGAATTCGCCGGCACGCATACGGGTAAACAAATCGAGGTTTTCTTCGACGGAACGGCTGCGATCCTGGCTTTCCTTGCCGGGTTCGGTCAAGGTGCCGCGGTCGGCACGCATTTGCTCCGGGGTAGAGCTGTCGACATACGCGTCGCCCTGCTGAATCAATTCCACCGCATAGGCGTAAAGCTGCTCGAAATAATCGGAGGCGTGGTATTTGCCGGCCCATTTAAACCCCAGCCATTGCACGTCGCGTTCGATGGCTTCCATGTATTCGATGCTTTCTTTTTCCGGATTGGTGTCGTCGAAGCGTAGGTTGCAAGTGCCATTGTTCTCAGCGGCTAGCGTGAAATTCAAGCATATCGATTTGGCATGACCGATATGCAGATAACCATTGGGTTCGGGAGGAAAGCGAGTGGCGACGTTGCCGTTGTTTTTGTTGGCGGCCAGATCGGCGGCGATGATGTGTCTGATAAAGTTGGATGAAACTGGGCTATCGGAAGCTGACATGTTCGAGTAAATGGCTGTGGTTGTGATGAGGAGGGCGGCGAATATTGGCTCAGTGGGCATTTTAACGAGTTTGGCCGGAATTCGTAAAGGCGGCATCTCTTTTCGATTTTGCCTTTCAATTGACCAAAAATTCAGTGTAACTTGCTGTATTAAATGATTTTTACTAAATTATTAGCACTCTTGCGGATCGAGTGCTAAAATTCGGCCATCGTTAATTTATTCCACCGGAAACGAGGGTGATATGAACAACAGCTTGGCTTTACCGATCAATTTATCGGTTGGGACCTTTGATTCTTATTTAAGCTTGATAGCCCAAATGCCCAAGCTCAGCGTCGAGCAGGAGCAGGACTTGGCTCTGCGTTACCGCGATGAAGGCGACCTTAACGCCGCGCGCGAGCTGGTGATGTCCAATTTGCGTTTCGTGGCGCATGTGGCCAGAGGCTATGCCGGTTATGGCTTGCCACTGGCGGATATTGTGCAAGAAGGCAATATTGGCTTGATGAAAGCGGTAAAACGTTTCGACCCGGACATGGGTGTGCGTCTGGTGTCGTTTGCCGTGCATTGGATCAAAGCCGAAATTCACGAGTATGTGATTAAAAACTGGCGCATCGTTAAAGTCGCTACGACTAAAGCACAGCGCAAACTGTTTTTTAATTTGCGTAAATTCAAAAAAGACTTGAGTTACTTGTCCCAAGACGACGCAGAAGCGATTGCGGAAAATCTGGATGTCGACGTCAAAACGGTTTACGAAATGGAGCGACGCCTAGATGGTCGCGATGTTGGACTTGAGCCCAGCGGCGACGAAAGCGAAGACCGGGCGCAAGCACCCATCGCTTATTTAGAACAGCATGGCGCCGATCCTGCGCTATTGCTGGAGAACAGTGACTGGGAAGACCGTAAGGAAGAATTGTTGATGGATGCCATGGCGGGGCTTGACGACAGAAGTCGCGATATTTTGGCTAGCCGTTGGTTGGTCGAAGAAAAAGCGACGCTCCACGAGTTGGCGGATCGCTACCAAGTCTCGGCAGAACGCATAAGGCAATTGGAACAAAACGCCATGAAAAAGCTGAAAGCAGCCGTGACCTTGGCCGCTTAAAAAATTGTTTGGCATTTCTGAAAATCTCAGTATAATGCCGCTTTCTTTGCCGGGGTGGTGAAACTGGTAGACGCGCCGGATTCAAAATCCGGTTCCGAAAGGAGTGTCGGTTCGATTCCGACCCTCGGTACCATCTACCTTCAAGAGGTAGACAAAGAAATTCAAAAAACCCGCTAGCCGTAAGGCTTAGCGGGTTTTTTATTTTCAGCCATCTATATCGCGCCGAGTCACACCCCTCACACTGGAGGTACTGGGATGCCTGTCTCCCGTTCTAAGCAAGCCGATTCCACCCGCAAAGTATCGACTCTAAAAGCGCTATGGCCGTTTATCCGTCCTTATCGCGCTCGAATGCTGCTGGCTTTTTGCCTGCTGTGTCTGGGTTCAGCGACGATTCTGTTAGTGCCGTTGGCGTTCCGCGACCTGATCGATTTTGGTTTTGGGAATCGACAGACTGAGCAGGGCGGTTTGTTAGGTTCGCTCAGTATGGACGGACATTTCCTAGCCTTATTTGGTTTGGCTTGTCTGTGGGCTTTGTCGATCGCTGCGCGCTATTACACTGTCAGTTGGGTCGGCGAACGGGTGACGGCAGATTTGCGCAGCGCTGTTTATCAGCGGGTTTTGGGCCAGTCTCCGCAGTTCTTCGAAACCTTGCAAACCGGCGAAGTCTTATCCCGGCTGACCGGCGATACCACGCTGATTCAGACCGTGGTGGGCAGTTCGATTTCCATGGGCTTACGCAGTTTATTCCAGTTTGTCGGCGGCATGATTATGTTGGCGGTGACCAGTCTGCATCTGTTCTCGCTGATTTTGGGGCTGATGGTCTTGCTAACCTTGCCGATTCTGGCAATGGGCCGGAAAGTGAAAAAGTTGTCGCGCGAGTCGCAGGACAAGATCGCCGACGCCTCAGCGCTGGCCGGCGAGATTCTCAATGCTGTGCCTACCGTCCAAGCTTACACGCAGGAACACCGGGAAGCGAACCGCTTCAGCGAGCGCGCCGAAATCAGTTTCCACACCGCTGTTCGCCGCAGCCGTTTTCGTTCCGCGTTAACCGTCATTGTGATCACCGCCGTGATGGGTTCCATTATTTTCGTGCTGTGGATAGGTGCCAACCAGGTAAACGCCGGCATTATGACCGGTGGGCAACTGGCATCTTTCGTACTCTACGCCACGCTGGTATCGAGCGGTGTCAGTACCATAGCGGAAGTCTGGGGCGATGTGATGCGTGCTAACGGCGCGACTGGACGATTGCTGGAACTGCTGCATGCCGAACCGGCGATAGTCGATGCCGCTGAACCACTGCCCATATTGGACGGCGATAAAGCGGAGATCGAATTTCAGCAAGTCAGCTTCAGTTATCCGTCGCGCTTGCAAACCGCCGCATTGGATCGGATCGATTTGAGCATAGCGGCGGGGGAGAGTGTGGCCTTTATTGGCCCGTCCGGTGCCGGCAAAACCACCTTGTTCCAATTGCTGTTGCGTTTTTACGATGTTACGCATGGCGTCATACGCTTAAACGGCCAGGATATTCGTCAGTTATCTTTGCAGGCGCTGCGCAGCAAAATTGCTATCGTGCCGCAAGACGCGGTGATTTTCTCGACTTCCGCACTGGAGAATATTCGTTACGGCAGGCCCGGTGCCAGCGATGCAGATGTGATCGCGGCTGGGCAATTGGCGCAAGTGGCGGAATTCATCGAGCGCTTGCCGGATGGCTATCAAACCTTTCTCGGCGAGCGCGGTACGCGCTTATCCGGCGGGCAGCGTCAACGTATTGCGATTGCCCGCGCTATTTTGAAAAACGCCCCATTGTTGTTGCTGGACGAAGCCACCAGCGCACTTGACGCGGAATCGGAAGTACTGGTTCAGCAAGGTTTAAATGCTGCGATGCAAGGGCGCACCACATTGGTTATCGCGCACCGTCTGGCTACGGTGAATAAAGTCAGCCGTATCGTGGTATTGGATCACGGGCGTATCGTCGAAACCGGCTCGCCCGAAGATTTGCGTAAGCAAAGCGGCTTGTATGCCAGGTTGGCAAATTTACAGTTTGATGTGCAATAAGCACGGATAGCGCCGCTGGCTAATCGGAGCTGAGTAACCAGGGTTATCGGCAGCAAACCACGAATTGCCATCTAACTTGCTTTTCAATTTATACTGTCGGCGGAGAATGGATTCTATCTTTGCAGTTGCCGCCACCCGCCAAGTCCCGCTATGTACCAAAAATTAGTGACATTTGTCAGAGACGATATATGGCTGTTGCATGAACAAGATCTGCCGTATGTGCAAGGAAAAACAATCAAGATCTTAAAAATCCTAATTTTGTCCTTGCAAAGTTTCGGTCTTGATCTTTGTCAGCTGCGCGCCTCCGCGTTAACCTTGTACAGTATTTTGTCGATAGTGCCGGTCATCGCGATGTTGTTCGGCATTGCCAAGGGTTTTGGCTTTGAAACCATGTTGGAGCAAGAACTGCTGCAACGCGCTCCCGATCAAGATGCGCTGGTAATGCAGCTAATTGGCTTTGCGAAAAACTTGTTGGAGAGTGCAAAGGGCGAAGTGGTGGCCGGGATAGGAATTGTTGTGCTGTTTTGGACCATTATCAGCTTGATAGGCAATATAGAAGAATCGTTTAACTACATCTGGAAAATTGGCAAAAGCCGGTCTATGGGCCGCAAATTTAGCGACTATTTGTCGCTGATGTTGTTGGCACCGGTATTGCTGATAGCGGCCGGCAGCATCAGCGTCTTTGTTAGTACGCAGATCACCTGGTTTATCACCGTGATTCAATTGCCGGGATTCGCCAGTTGGCTAGTGGTCAAAGCCCTCAGTTTGTCGCCGGTGTTGCTAATGATCACTTTGTTTTCTTTTACCTATGTTTTTATGCCCAATCATAAAATACAGGTTAAGGCCGGTATTTTTGCCGGCGTGGTGACAGGTCTTAGCTATCATCTGCTGCAATGGGCATATTTAAGTTTGCAAATCGGCGTTTCGAGTTATAACGCCATTTACGGCAGCTTTGCCGCGCTTCCCTTATTTGTGGTTTGGCTGCAAAGCTGTTGGATGATCGTGTTATTCGGCTGCGAGATGGCGTTTTTTACCCAAAACTATCAAACCTATCGCAATAACAACCGCTTTGCCCATCTAAGTTTTGCGTTGAAAAAGCTTGTAGCGCTGCAAATTATGCATCTAATAGTCAAAAACTTTAGCCAATTGCATGCGCCTTTGAGCGCCGCCGATATTGCCGGCAAGCTGGCTATACCCATTGCGATCGTTCAGGAGGTGCTAGCCAAATTAGTACTCAGCCACCTTATCGCCGAACTGAAAGAATCGGACGACAGCGACGAGGTTTATTTACCGGCGCTGGATATTCATATCCTGACTATCAGTTTTGTCATCAACACCCTTGAACAATGTGGGCAAAACCAATTGCCTGAAAGCAATCAGGAGCCGCTGCTGATCGACGCTATCGAACACTTCAAAAACGCCATCGACCAATCCGACCGAAACCTGCTGTTAAAAGATATTTAGCTGCAAGCCAAGCTCTTTTAACCGACCGCTCGCGCGCTGACCTGATTTTGGGGGCGCCAGTTGTGCTTAATCCGTTGAAAGTCCAAGTCGGCGCGGGCGTGATCCGAGGAAACACTGAGCAAGTTTTGTCTATGAACCGACCGAGAATTTGCGCCGGCAAATGGCCGCCACTTGCCCTTGTTGATGTGAATGGTGATCACCTCGTTACTAAAACAGAGCAGCTCACTTTCCTTACTTATTGCAAACCTTCGACCAAGTCGACGCCGGGAATGACGGAACGCTGGGACAGCATGCGTACCAAAACCTGAACACGGAAACTAAACGCGAAGCCGAGATTAAGTAAGTTGTCAGAGACCCGCTCTGCCGTCCATGGCCAGGGCGGGCTAAGCTAGGGCTTTATAAAGCGTGACAAATTCTTCGGCAGCGGTGGGGTGGATGCCGATGGTCGAATCGAAGATGGCTTTGGTTGCTCCGGCACGCATTGCCACGGCCATGCCCTGGATAATCTCTGGGGCATCCGCGCCTATCATATGTAAACCGATCACTCGGTCCGTCTCGCGCGCCACGATCATTTTAATCAGGGTATTTTCGTCCTTACCCGACAAGGTGTTTTTGATGGGCTTGAATTCAGTTTTATAAATATCGATATCCGCATGTTTTTGCCGTGCTTGCGTTTCGGTTAAACCAACGCTGGCGATATTGGGCTGGCAAAACACGGCGGTCGGAATATTATCGTAATCCACCGGCCGGGCCTGCTTGGCAAATAGACTGCTAACCAGCGCTTCGCCTTCCGCTATCGCTACCGGTGTGAGATTCACCCGGTCGGTGACATCGCCTAGCGCATAGATAGACGGCAGATTGGTTTGATAGTGGCTATCTACGATGATCGCGCCCTTGTCGTCCAGAGCCACGCCCAGCTGTTCCAGACCGAAACCGCGCGAATTGGGCGTTCTGCCCGTGGCGTACATTACCAAGTCGGTGGTCATGGTACTGCCGTCCAGCAAGCTGACCGTAAAGGCGTTGCCATCTGCGGCAATTGCTTGGACATCGCAGTTAAACAAAATCTTAATGCCTTGTTTACGCAGTGCTGCGGCGAGAAAGTCGCGAATGTCATCGTCAAATCCTTCCAGCAATTTTTCGCCGCGTTGACAAATAGTGGTGTCCACACCAAGCCCGTTAAGGATGCTGGCAAATTCGACCGCGATATAGCCGCCGCCGACAATTACGATGCGTACCGGTAGCTCGGCCAGAGAAAACAGCTCGTTAGACGTGACGATGTGCTGCTTACCGGCGATATCCGGCACGAATGGCCAACCGCCGGTGGCTAGCAAAATGCGTTTGGCTGTGCATTGGGTGCCGGCGACGGCGACGGTATGCGCATCCAGCAGTTGGGCTTTGCCATTGAAAATAGTGACTCGGGATTGTTGCAGGTGGTGTTGATAGACCGCTTGCAGGCGTTCGATTTCTCGGTTTTTGTTGGCGATTAGGCTGGGCCAATCGAAGGACGCATTGTCCAACCTCCAACCGAATCCGGCTGCCGCGCTGAAGTCGTCTTTAAACTGTGCGGCGTAAACCAACAGCTTTTTGGGCACGCAGCCCAGGTTGACGCAAGTGCCGCCGAAATGGCGGACTTCGGCAATCGCCACGCGCGCGCCTTGGCCAGCCGCTGCATTGGCTGCGCGCACGCCGCCGGAGCCGGCGCCGACGACAAACAGATCATAGTCATACTCGGTGCTGGCTGGGCTCATTTTTGATTCTGCAAATAAGCCAGCATGTTGTCGACATCGCTCACCCCAAACGGATCGTCGGAACATTCATCGATATGACCCGGTTCACTAAAAATTTGCCGTATTTTTTTATCTTCAACCCACATCGAATAGCGCCATGACCGGCTACCGAACCCCACGTTGTGCTTAGTGACCAGCATGCCCATGCCCTTGGTGAATTCGCCGTTTCCGTCCGGCAGCATTTTTACATTGGCGATGTTTAGGTGCAGGCTCCATTGGTACATCACAAAGGCGTCATTGACGCTCAGGCAATAGACTTCGTCAATCCCAAGCGCGATCAGTTCTTGGTACTTGGCATCAAAGCCAGGCAAATGCTTGTTTGAGCAAGTAGGGGTGTATGCGCCGGGGAGCGCCAAAATCACGACGGACTTAGCTTTGAAAATCTCGTCGCTGCTGACATCCTGCCAGCGAAATGGGTTCTCGCCGCCGACACTTTCGTCGCGGACGCGGGTTTTAAAGATGACATCAGGAATAGTGTTAAGCATGATTTGTAGTTCCTAGGGGCTGAAATGAAGGCATCGTACTGTTGGGTTACTTATGTTTTCTAAGCGGCCAACGAGTTCATCATTTTTTCTAATGTGGAAATATGGGCGTGTTGCGCGGGGATCAGCTTGAGCAGGATTAAGCTGCGGATATTGGATCCAAGTTTCTGATCCAGTAGGGCCTTTTCGTAGTCCCCTAGACCGCTCTTCTCGCCTTCCTGCAATACTTTAAGCGCCGCTTGTCTACCGAAGGCGTTGGCGCCACCTTGAATCAAACTGGTCCAAGAACCCCTTACACCAGAGTCCTTGACCGGTGTGCCGCCCAATTCCAGAATTAGCGTCTGTAGACTGGAAATGGCGGCTTTATGTGCTTCGAAGATCGGCAGTAATAATTCCGAATCACCGAGCGAAACCGCTTCTCGGAGTTTTTTTAACACCTGACTATAAGTCTCAGTGGCCGCAAGCTCGTCTATCAGTAGGCTATCGATCGTTTCAATGCTGTGCATAATTAAAATCCTTGGAATGAGTGGCGGGGGACTGTCACAGAGATATATCAGTTATTCAGCGATACTTCTTCAGATGAAGAAATGTCCTCTGCTTCAGCCTGTTGAAAAATGGTGTTCGCGGCGTCACGCGTTTCCGCGGTTGCCGTATTGACAGCAATCAGCGTGCGCCCAGCTTTGATCTTCGATTGGTAGTGTTTGGCTTCATGCGCCGGGATGCCGACGCCGATCAATGCGTCAATTAATTCTTCCACCTGGTCGGCTTTAGGTGTGCGACTTAATTCAATCATAATTGGCCCGGCGGCGACGCAGCGGCCTAAGCCCGGGATATCCAGGCTATCGATTTTGCTGGCCCATTCCAAACCAAAGACATCCTGATCGAGTGTTTCGGCATTCGGTTGGAGCTGGGGCAGGGTGGGACTATCTGGGAATAATAGGGATATTTCGTTACTGGAAATTCCGGCCATTTTTAGATTATTAACAATGGTCGCGGTCTGCCGCATGTCCTGGCAGATACAAAAAATAGGTTTGTACATAATTGTCTCTTCGATCTGAATAACAGCTTCATTTTCGAATGCTGTAGGGACGGATGTTTATTGCGATTTTATTAAATATGGACGGTTTCGCTTGGATTCCGGGCCACTATGAATAATTTATCTAAAACTAAGAGCTTTCCAGAAACTTGCTGAATTGAATATATTTTCTAGGTATACGGTAGGTGAAAATATAGTCAAATGGAGGTTGAGTCTGTGCGCTGCCGAACTTTCACTGCAGAACATTCTGAACCGCATAATTGCAAACCCATTTCAGTCCGTCTCAATCGACTCACCATCTGCCTCAAAACAACAACCGAAGTTTTCATTTAAATGCCGACCTAGTTGATTTGACTTTAACGGTTTATTGAATACACGCTTTGTTAGGTGTGGTATCGAACCGACCCTGACTGATTTTGTGATTAGCCTGTTAAGCAGGTATTTTTTAGCAGGGTCTGGCACTAAACACGTCGCTGACCTTTAACTAGGATACGCCCAAACGGCATTGCACGATTATTGGCAGCAAATTGGTAGTTCTGAATTTATGTGCGTGTAATTCAAATGGAATAAATAGGCATGAATAATGATCAACGACACAACGAAGCAGTCAGCGTCAAACACATCACTAGCCAACATTGACACCTACTGGCGCGCCGCCAATTACCTGTCTGTCCGCCAGATTTATCTTTACGATAATCCGCTGCTTAAACGGCCGCTCAAGGGGGCCTCAGTCATGCGATCAAGCCAACGCTAGCCGGCTAGGGAAGCGCTGATGAACGGTAAGTGTTTGATTCCGTTCGTGCCATCAAGGGCAAAAATGGTGAGCTATAGCGCCGCAACCGGACACAGCAATACAGATGGTTACTCGGAATTTGAAAATGGAAAAAACGCTCATGCATAGACAAATGCTGATAGATACCGCAAGCGAGCTGGTCGCGGATGACAAAGGCCTTTTGGCAATCGATGAAAGCATCACAACCTGTAATAAACGCTTTGCTGCCTTGGCGATACCCCAAACCGAAGCGGCCCGGCATGACTACCGGGAGTTAATAGTCACCACCCCCGGTTTGGCTGAATCGATTAGCGGCTTAATTCTTTGTGATGAAACCATTCGGGAGAGCAGGGATGACGGCACGCCTTTTGTTAAGCTTATAGTCGAGGCGGGCATTATTCCAGGCATTAAAGTCGATATTGGCGCAAAAGGCATGGCCGGTCATCCTCAGGAAAAAATAACCGAAGGTCTGGATGGTTTGCGCGAACGCTTGACCGACTATGTGCAAATGGGTGCTCGATTTGCCAAGTGGCGGGCCGTCTTAACTGTGTCTGACAACCTTCCCAGTCGCGGCTGCGTCGAGGCGAATGCGCACGCCTTGGCTCGCTACGCCGCACTATGTCAAGAAGCGGGACTGATGCCGATTGTAGAACCGGAAGTGATGATGGCCGGCGGGCATAGCCTGGAACGCTGCCGAGAGGTGACCGAGGAAGTCCTGCACACGGTTTTCAACCAGCTTTATCGTCAAGGGATTTTGCTGGAGGGCATGATTCTGAAGCCGAATATGCTGTTGCCAGGGCTGGCCTGCCCACAGCAAGCAACGCTTCACGACGTTGCCGACGCCACGCTGAGCTGTCTTTTGCGCGCCGTACCTGCTGCGGTGCCGGGAATTATGTTCTTGTCAGGCGGCCAAGCTGCCGGACTGGCCTCGGCTCGATTGAATGCCATGAATGTACGATACAAGTCGCAGTTGCCTTGGGCATTGAGCTTTTCGTTTTGTCGAGCCATCCAGCAACCTGCTTTAGCGGCTTGGCTTGGTAAAAAAGACAAGGTAGTAGCGGCACAGAACATTCTCTATCATCGTGCCAAATGCAATCGGGATGCTCGCAAGGGGCAATTCACAGACAAATCTGAAAAGGATTGTTAGTTATCAGAACGGGATCATTTCGCTAGTGTCGGGTATCACTACCCTATGTTTTCAACTAATCATATGGACAATGTGCATTTCAAGGCTGGAAATACTCTCGCCACGCGATGAATTGGCCTGACTCCTTGATCACTGCGTGGTTGATATCGATGGGCATTTTATATTGAAAACGTTCCTGGGCTTAGTTGAAAAATCCCAAGCGTTCGGCTCATGGCGGCCAGTTACCTGCCGGTCGAGGTCACTATCCAATTTCAACTATTTAGGGCATTCTGTACCCAATTGAGTGTCCGGTTTTCGGCGAGCAAATTGACCTTATCACTGCCTCGCTCGTGCCAAAATCCATCCGCCTTACCCAAGCCAAATGAAAGTGTTCATTGGTAGCAGCCAAATAAAACGACTGCTACCTTAATTAGTTTTAAATTTCAGTCTGCTCTGAAATCTCTAGAGCATCGTCAACCTCGATGCCGAGATATCTCACTGTACTTTCTAGCTTGGTATGCCCCAGCAATAATTGAACGGCGCGCAAGTTTTTTGTCCGACGGTAAATTAAGGTCGCTTTTGTCCGTCTCATGGTATGAGTTCCGTATGCCGCAGGGTCTAGACCAATGGACGTCACCCAGTGCTCAACTATTCGGGCATATTGCCGCGTCGAAAGGTGTGGCGAATGGTGAATTCGACTTGAGAAAAGGTAATCATCAGACTTCAGTTGCATCTGACTAATCCAATTCGCTAACGAGTCCCTGGTTTGTTCTGTAATCTCAAATTGCACCGGTCGATGTGTTTTCTGCTGCATGATCATTGCGCGTGATGACACTCGACCTCCTTGGGCCACATCGCAGACTTTAAGCTTGACCAAATCGCATCCCCGGAGCTTGCTATCAATGGCAAGATTGAAGAGCGCCAGTTCGCGAGTGTTTTTCGCCATTTGTAACCGAATACGAATGGCCCAAATTTCCTTCAATTTAAGGGGTGACTTCTGGCCGATCAACTTGCCTTTGTTCCAGGGGGTGTGTCGATTGCTTGGATTTTCCGGATTCATGACGAACTCCTAAAGGTTGTTTAAGGAGATTTATTGTCACGCTACTGGCTGGATCCGACGCCGAGCGGCAGAAAATAGTGTCGCTGCGGTGTATCTATTTTGATACGCTACAAAAACAATCCAATGCTTTTTGTTAGATTTTTTGCAACTGAAGCCAGCAGCGAACCTGTTTGAGAATGGTTGGAAGAGTTATCTGCCCACGATAGAAAAACGATTGGCGAAGACATTAAAACGGTGCAATTCGGTTGATCTCTCGGTATGCCGTTAGTTGATCATATCGAAGGCGACATTTGGGAGGTTAGAATTAAGTTGGACAACCGGATAGTTCGCGTTCTGTTTGTTATCGACAAACATACGATGATTTTGCTGCTTGGCTTTATTAAGAAAAGTCAAAAAACACCGAAGCCAGCAATCGATTTGGCAAAGCACCGATAAAAAGCATTATGAGGTAAGCAATTAACAGTCAACATGAAGAGAGTTCTCACATCGGCAACGACTTCGATGGCTTCCTGAGCGAGGAAGCTATTCTTGAGGAAGTCACGACGGTAGCAACCAAACGGGTCATTGCTTGGCAAATATCAGAAGGCATGTCAGCGCTTAAACTCAGTAAAACAGCGATGGCAAAAAAATGCACACCAGCAGAGCTTCGCTTAATCGATTGTTGGATGAAGAAGATACCAGTTTAACCTTGACTACCATAGTGAGCGCTGCCGCCGCGCTCGGTAAAAAGGTAAAAATAGAGTTGGAAACGCTCTAAAATTTTGCAGGCTCGGCCTTAGATGTAGGCTCAAAACCGGCCATTTAGGGTGCTGGCTAAATTTTCGATCTTAATATAGGCGGCTGTCTTTTGGAAAGGGACTAATCCATTTCGTGTCCATCTACCTTGGTAGCGGGTGCAGCAAACCATTGCTCTTTTGGCACACACACCTTATCGGCAGGGTCGGCTTTGTAATGCGGTGACATGATTTGCACCTCGAACTCGTTGAAAATGTCCTGAATATTGGCATGGAGCGCGGTCAGAGTGGCCCGCCGGATTTCGGGGCGTTCTATTTGCAGGCACAGTCGGTATTCCACATAAAAATCGGATAGTGCTGTCTGCATGACATACGGCTTGGGATTGGTGCAAACGCCGGGCGTGCGCTTGGCGGCGCTGAGCAGCATGGCATGAACCTGTCGCCAAGGCGAGTTATAACCAATGGTCACCGACGTGTGCAACACCAAGCCCCTGCCTTCGGCCAGTCGCGACGAATTGACGGTGTTTGTACTGACTATATTGGCGTTCGGCATATTTACCTCTTCGCCGCTGGAAGTTTTAATTTTGGTCGAAAAAATGCCGATCGAGGTGACCACCCCCGCTATCTCACCTATTTTGACGTATTCGCCTTCGCGCAGAGCACGGGAATAAATCATAATCAAACCGCTCGCCGCCTGTCCGACGACGCCGGATGCGCCAATGGACAGCATCAGGCCGACTAATACGCTCAGGCCCTTAAACGCTTCGGTGTGGCTGCCCGGCAAATAAGGGTAGGCCATAGCTAAAGCGAATAGCCATAGCAGCGTCTGGCTGATTTTACGCGTCGGCTTAGCCGTTTCCGCATCCAGCCAGTGTAAGACGAATTCTCCCGATTCGACCCGGGAAAAATATAGCGTCAGCATTTGTGCGGCGTAACGGGTGACAATCACGATGAGAAACACGACCAGCAATCCAGGTAGCGCGCCGGCAATAGCCAGCAATATGCTCTCGATAGTATCAATCAAATAGCTGTTCAGCGTTTCTCCCCACGGTCGGGTATATGGAAACTGGCGCAAGCTGAAGGTTGCCCATGCATAGCCAAGGGTAATCATGAGCGTCCATTTGACAAGACGAACTCCGAAAATGGCAAAATTGACCGCCATCTGAGGTTGCATCGTGAGTGTGAGTTTGGCTTCGTGGGTGGCCAGCCAGTGCCTTAAGTGCCCTATAAGACAACATTCGCCCCAGCGGACTATTCGGTATGCCAGAATAAAAATCACGCTGGCCAGCGTGCACAAACCGACGCCTCGCAAAATGACCTGAGGATTGAGCTGTTCACGTGCTTCACGCACGGCAATTTCCAGGTTCCGAGATGCGTTATGGGCCAATTCGTCTGTCGTCTCGCCGGTTAGTGGATCAGCATCACTGGCCCTGACCTGAAAAACGGCCAAACCATTCAGCTCGACAATTCGTCCGTCATCCGGTGCTGGGCGGATCGATATCTTGTCATCGCCACCTTTTTCCATCGCTGCTGCGATGCGCTGCTTGATCGAAATCGCCCGTTCCTCCTGCGTATACCCCATCGCGCTCGATCGAATCGTAAAAATATGCCGGTTCATGAGCTCGATCGGCATGGCGACACCCGACTCTTTAGGCGATCGTTCGGCAAGCTTGGTCAAATCGGCGGCATGGGCTTCTCGGGACATTGCCGGTATCGGCCAGGAGACAGCGGCCAGCAAGACTAACAGCCAGGAAAGTAGGATCAGTTTTCGGCTCATAATAATCATCGTAATGGGCCATAGAGAGGGGGCCCCAAAAAAGTAAACAAAACGCTAGGATTCAAAAAGAAATCCCTGCCGTTGGTTATGCTGCCTATTTAACCGAAGGCAAGAAATCGGTACAGGCTTGAGATAGTGTTTGCAGGCTCAAGCTAGAGTAATGTCGTAAGAAGTCATACAATTCAAAATAATGATGATCGACGCTCTGGCTTGTGCGACTGAATCATACAATTTACGCTTTGGTTGATGAACCATTGACTTTAAAAGCCGTTGCTTTGTAAAACAAGAAAAGGGGCCAAACTACTTATTACCTGCAATCTTGGCTCCGGGATATGGAAGGGCGCGCCATCAGCTGTCACCATATATCGAAGGCTCGAATTCGGTTCGTTTGCTAACACTTAGGCGAAGCATGCGCCCGGTTTGCCAGAGCAAAAATTCGTGCGCGATTTGCCCTATGCTCCTGCATATGGCTTCCAGGACGTTAAACTGTATCTGTCGCTGATGGCCGATGGTGAAATTTGCGCATAGCGGCAATAGAAAACAGATTATGCGTTGCCCTACAAGCGCTTTTTTTTCGATGCGGTAACTATTTTTTCAAACGGGAGTGAACATGTTAAAAAGAAGCAAATTTGCCTTAGTCTTATTTTTTCCAGTATTGGCATCCGCAGAGTCTCTGACCCTCTCTTGCAATGGCAATGGAACGGTTATGGGTACACAAAGCACCACTGTCAATCAATATGACTTCAAGAACAAAGAGAACAAAATGGGGGTCGCGCAGACACAAGTACGTCGTCCATTTTCAGGCGGCAGCACGGTTGAGATTTCATCAGGAACAGGCCGGATGCGGATCCCGGATCCTATGATGCCTGCGCTCATGAGTGGTGACAATAATGGCTGGTACCCCATCGAAGAACTTTTTATAAATGACCATGAGATTACGGGCGTGGTGCACATCAATTTTTTAAGCCAACCCAAGCTTCGCATCGACCGTCTGACAGGGAAACTGTCCATGAGTGGCGGTGCTGGCGATTTCGCAGCCGACTGTAATGCGGTTGAAGCCAACAAACCGAAGTTTTGACCGTCACGAAGACGTTTTTTAAACGCAGCTCGCCATTCTTATCGCGGTCGCGTTACTTGAACCGATTTAGGAACAAGACTTTCAAGATTGTTCCTTCGGTACCATAGCTTGGCCCCTAAAAGGGCCGCGTTTTTATTACTTAAATAACAGTTGTGTATACCGGTGAAAACGGCCGTTGATTCCTATATCAAGGCAGCCACTGGTTATGTTATTGAGCGGCGATAGCAGCGTTGTATTTGAAGCGGGTGGCGCATGTAATATGACTTTTACCTGCACTTTGATTACGGCGGCAATATTCACCATGGCGATTACAGTTAATGCGCTGGCCGATAGGCCATACCGCTGAAGTTTTCCAACTCATTTCCAGGCCATCTATTTTCATGACAAATCGCTTTTTTGCTTTAACTCTTGTTGCAGCTTGTACCAGTCCTCTGGCGCTTGCCGACACCAATCCGGATGATGTGCCGGCATTGGGCTATTCGCCGGCCAATATGGATACCCGCGTCAACCCGCGCGAGGACTTCTATCGCTACGCAGCGGGTAACTGGCTCAAGAAGATCGAAATTGCGCCCAGCGACCCGGACGTCGGCGGTTTTGTGCTGCTGGGGCATAATCTGGACAAGCAGCTGCTGACCCTGATCAAAGAGGCCGCTGCGACGACCGATGCACCCAAGGGCAGCCCGCGCCAGCAAGTGGGTGACTTTTACCGGGCGGCCATGGACAACGCGCGCCGTGATGCCCGGGGCCTCCAGCGGCTTGAGGCCGAGGGCATCACAGAGCTGGAGGCAGATATGCAGCGCATCGCAGCGGCGGGTGGCACGCCGGCTGATTATGGCCGCCTCGCCGGCCGGCTACAGGACGCGGTGGGCGGTTCGCCGCTGATCATGGCCGGGGCCATGCCAGATGCCAAGGACAGTAGCACCGGCGTATTGTTGCTGGCACCCGGCGCGCTACTGCTCGAACAGGACGAGTACGCCCAACCCGAGCACCAGAAGTTACGCGACCTGTATCACATGTACATCGTGGCCATGCTGCACGGCATCGGCGAGCCCATCGACGCTGCCAAAACTCAAGCGACCAATATCCTGACCATGGAAAAGCAAGCGGCGGGCGCGATGTTGACACCGCTGCAGCAGCGCGATCCGGCCAACACCTACAACATCATGACGCTGGATCAGGCGCAGGCGCTGGTGCCGGCGCTTGACCTGCGCGCCTTCCTGGCCGAGCTGGGCGTCGCCGCGCCCGCGCGGGTGCAGGTGGTGGATATCCAAGCCATGAAGGCGCTGCAAAAAATGCTGACCGAGCGTTCAGTCGATGAGGTCAAGTTGCTGCTGCGCTGGTTCTTGCTGGCCAGCCGCGCCTCGGAGTTGGGACAACCGTGGCGTTTGCAGGAAGAAGCGTTCACGACGGAGCGCAAGGGCCTGAAAAACCCGCCCGAGCAGGAACGCGTCGTTACCCAGCAAATCGGTGCACAGCTGTATCACCCGCTGTCTCAATTGTATGTGCAAAGCTATTTTTCGGAATCCACTCGACATGAGATTACCGAGATGGTCGGGCACATCAAGGACGAATTCGCCACCCGCCTGCGCAACAATGCCTGGCTGGATGAGGCGACCCGTAGCGCGGCGCTGGAGAAACTGGGCAAAATCGACATTCAGGTCGGCTACCCCGAGGCGTGGGTAGACTTCAGCGCGCTCGACATTCGCCCGGACGACCATTTCGGCAACGTGCAGCGCGCCAGCCGTTTCGCGTTTCAGCGTGACATGGCGCAGGTCGACAAGCCCGTGCTCAACAACCGTTTTGCCGTGGCGACCAAAACCACGCCGATTGCAGTGAACTCCGCCTACAACTTCACCACTAACACCATCGATATCACGGCAGCCATTCTTCAGTCGCCGTTCTACAAGCCGGGCGGCGATCCTGCCGCCAACTACTGCGCCATCGGCGGCGTGATAGGCCACGAGATCACCCATGGCTTCGACAGCCTGGGTCGTCAGTACGACCCGCAAGGCAACCTGCGCGACTGGTGGACGCCGCAGGCGAACGCCGAGTTCAAGAGGCGCGCCGACGTTCTGGTCGATCAGTACAGCCAATACGAGATCCTGCCTGGCCTGATGCATAACGGCGCCATGACCGTGACGGAAAACACCGCCGATCTCGGCGGCATCACGCTCGCCCATGCTGCCTTGCAGCGCTACTTGGCGAAGAACCCGATGCCGGATGTCGATGGACTGACCGCCGACCAGCGCTGCTTCGTGGCATGGACGCAGACCTGGGCCTACAAGGCACGTCCGGAGCGGTTGCGGTACCTGGTATCGGTCGATGTCCATGCTATCGCCTCGGTGCGTGCCATCGCGCCACTGCTGCATCTCGACGCCTTCCACCGGGCTTTTGGCACCCAGCCAGGTGACCCGATGTGGCGCGACCCCAAAGATCGCGTGGTAATCTGGTAATGGACACACTGATGCAGGGGCTCAACAAGCGCGCCCGAATGGCGCTTATGGTGTGCACCATGGTTGCAGCGGGGTGCGCGAGCACGACCGTGGTCGGGGGAGACAAGCCGCCGGAGATCGAGCGCGCCAGAGCCGAACCCGCGCAAGTGCGTGTTCAGGGCGACACGGTGACCTACACCGGCAACTTCTCCAAGGCCAGCACCGCGGCCTTCGACGCCGCCGTGGCTGGCATCACGCGCGGCCAAGTCACCCGGCTGGTCATCAGCTCCGGTGGTGGCGACACGGTCGAAGGACGCCATGTCGGCCGCTGGGTACGCGACATGGCGTTGGTGGTCGAGGTCGATGTCATCTGCTTCTCTTCCTGCGCTGACTACATCTTCCCCGCCGGACGGGCGCGAGTCATCCGCGCCGACGCCTTCGTCGGCTGGCACGGCAACGAGCGGCAGTTCCATCTACTGGCCGCACGCAAGGGCGTGAGCTTGGAAGACCAATTGGCTCAATATGTCCCCAAGGACGCATCGCCCGAACAACGGGCCGCCTTCTTTCGGGATTTTGCCGAGACCACGAAGGTGACACTGAAGGACGAGGCGGACTTCTACGCGAAACTGGGTCTCAACGACGCCTTTGCAGTGTGCGCAGTCGGTGACGTACTGGAAAAGCGCCCTGGTTACGCCGAGCAGATTGGCTGGGGATTTTCCGTCGCCGACATGGAGCGCTTCGGCATGAGCAACACGGTTTATTTGGGTGACGCCCCCTACGAAACAGACTCATCCCGTTTCAAGCAATACCTTTGGCTCATCAGTGCCGACGAATGCCTGGCTCTGATGAAATGACCCACTACTCAAACCAAGAAACCTATTCCTTATGACATCCTCTACTCCCAGCACTGCCACAAACCAAGGCCGGTTCTCCAGCCTGGAAGATCCTACGAGCGACTTCCCGTTCTATAACGGAGTGCCAACGTCCATTTCCAACAGGCAATGGCTCTTTGTGGTAGCGATGGTCGCCATCGGCTTTTCGATATTGGTCTTGCCGATTCCCTGGCCGAACGGCATTTTCAAGGAATTTGGCCCGGCGATATTAATGCCGGCCATTCCACTGCTCGGGCTGGCTTTTGTCGCGCCCGGTCACTGGAAGTCGATCTTCGGTAAGGTGGGTGGGCGTGAAGTGAAACTGATGTTCGGCTTCGCTTTCCTCAACATCGTCGTGAGCATGAGCGTTGGCGCCATCGTCAACGCCTTGACCGAGGTCACAGCCAATGGTTCGATGTCGCAATTAGGCGATCTGGACTTGGCCGGACGCCTCGTCTTCTTCGCCAAGACCATCCCCCAACTTTTCGGCGAGGAAGTCATCACACTCCTGCCATTTCTGGCTGTTTTGCAGTGGTGTTCGAAAAGCTTGGGCATGGGGCGAAAGGGCGCGATCATTTGCACCTGGGTGATGACCTCGGTTATCTTTGGCCTCATCCACTTGCCCACCTACGACTGGAACTGGATCCAGTGCATCGTCATTATCGGCTCCGCCCGCATGGTGCTTACGCTACCGTGGATTCTGACCAAAAACATTTGGGTATCCACCGGGGCGCATATCGTCAATGATTGGCTGCTTTTTTTGATGGCTTTGCTGGGTGCAGGCCTTGTTGGAAAGGTCTGAATATTCAATATCGAACTGCCGGACCAACAACGCATGCGACTTGAGGAATGACTCAAGGGTCACTTAGTCACCCGCAGAAAAGGTCAAATTCCACAAAACAACGCATCACCATCGCCATTGTTATGCTGATTTTGGTACATGCCTCCGCTTACGCGATCAACTCCAATTAAAGGCGGAACTCCAGGAATCCGATAACAAGCAAGTAGTAAGGTGCCATTCGTACGGCATTCGCCGGAACTCATGGTATACGTTTTCGCCAACTACCATATATGGTCTTGCTTTCTCCCAATAGCCGGCTATGTGGCTGACACGACCAAATATAACCTGGCAAAAACAATTTAGCTTCGGCATTTGAAGTATTCATCGGAGATCTTTTTGGAAAATCCTAACCGACGCTATGGCGTAAACAGCCCTCTGGCGTTTTGCTTGTGTTGTTGAATTTCCAATTGTAATTTGTATGCTACGTAGTATTTATAGATATTCCGAACATAAGTGGTTGTCTCCCACCCCACTTTCTCAGCAACCACAATTTCTAGGTTATTGAACCAGCGATTAGGGTTAAACCCGCGCTTTTCCGCTTCGCGCCGTAAACGACTAATGGTGCCTGGACCCGCGTTGTAGCAGGCAAAGGCAAATAGAGTTCGGTCGTCCTCACTTAAATCCTCATTTCTGAAGTAACGCGCCATCAAATCATCCAGATATTTTGCGCCAGCGTGTATATTGGGTTCTAATTTCTGGACGTCACCAACTTGCAAACTTTTTCCGGTTGATGGCAATACTTGCATCACGCCTATCGCACCCCGTGGACTCCGGATTTCCTGATTAAGGTGGGACTCTTGGAACCCTTGAGCAGCAAGCATTAGGGGATCGAATCTGTAGAGGTCTCCATATTTCTCAAACAGTTTTAACATACCTGCAAAACGGCGCCATTCCTCGTCGTCAGTATTGTTTTGAATTTGTCGAATGCGTTTGTTGAACGAAATGATAGTTTGTTCGATAAGGTGATGCTTTCTAACGTGATTCGTATAAAAATCTTGTACCGCTGACTTTAGCTCCGGGCTATCCTTGCGAAAAGCCCATCCCAGACGGCCATTGGTACGAATGGATACGTCGGTCATTGCAATATTCGGCAGGATTTTGGACCAAATTTTGGCATTCCAATCATCGATTATAGTTACACTTAACAAGCCAGCATTCAGCATTTCCATTAAGTCTTCATCTTCGATAGCATCCGGCACAGCAACGATATTAATCGGTTGTTTTGCGGTACTTTTGAATTGCTCGTTCAATGCCGCCAGACTCTGGTAGTAACTGGAAGATGGTCTGACATGCACTGATTTACCTGCTAGATCTTCGGCTTTAGCTATCGGCAAAGAATCTTGTCCCACTAATACTCGCTCTGATATGGAAAAATCGTCCGGTGCGAAAAAATCGACTTGCCGTAAACGCTCAGGAGTCTCAGTAAGATCAGCCGCTACAATATCGCCCAAGCCTTTATTGATATCGTAAGCGCCCATCCCTACCATA